>Ga0209163_1000167_pt1 | contig 158767 bp, 134 predicted proteins | sample MTBAKSrepl2MetaG_FD_187457 | JGI IMG/M metagenome (GOLD analysis project Ga0209163, IMG submission 187457) | Enrichment culture microbial communities om Arthur Kill intertidal strait, New Jersey, USA, that are MTBE-degrading - MTBE-AKS2 (Arthur... | ecosystem: Environmental > Aquatic > Marine...
AACACACTTTGGAAAGCCTGCTCGATCAGGTTGTTGGCATCCAAGTCAGAAACCACCGGGCATATCAGTCTCATCGGGAAAAACGTTTGAAAGAGCTGAATCAAAATTATCAATTAGCGTTGTAGGGCTACTATGGTGAAACGATCTTACAATGGCCATATGCTATGCTACCACGCCCGTTGTTCTCTATGAATGAAAGATTGGGAAATAATTGAACGTCGAATTGCGATATGAAAACGTAAAACTTTTTAATCTTAACATTAGAATCAAAAACAACCTTATCTACCTCATATCGGTCACATGTCACCTTTTTCTCGCTAGGTGACAGCGAGCAACGAGAGAGAAATGCGTCATCACCTTTTTCTTGTATAAGGACTGAATATTGACCCTTCTGCAAATCGTCTTTCGAATACGCTTGCCCACCATCAAACTTCTTTTCAACGGCGCAGTCATACTCCACTGCCAGGGAAGGAGTTGATAGCATAAGAAACAGAATTCCGATCCAGGTTGATTTCATTTGAATTCTCCGGTCACATAACATGATATTAACCAACAAGCGCGCGCCACGGTTCAGGATAACGGGCGCCAAAAACCAACAACACATGATCGACAATGCTGGTCCATCGCAGCCGGAGTGCTGTCCAAAAACCCGACTGCGTAAGCAGTCGCCTCGCTCGAAACTTGCGTAGGGATCGACCGCACATGTAATTTATCAATGTTATCCAACAGAGGTAAGCCTTCACACGGCACCGCATCTGTTTTGTTGGCCGGCACTTGAAATACAAGGAGTACGTCTGTGTGCCCGGCGCCTTGCATCTCGCATTTGCAGTACCCTGTGAAGGCTTCCAGTTCGGAGTTTGGAGCATCGGTGGCTGTGCCGAACCCCTTAATCAGTTACAGGCAGCCGGCAGCCCCTCCCTGTGCCTACATTCGTGTCCCGGAAGGGAGCGTCATTGCACAGGCACTATGCAAGTATTTGTCGCCAGATCGCAAATTAAGCCCTCCATGCACTGATAGTTCCTATTACAGACGCCTTCTCCAACATCACAAGGTCCACAGGAAAAGCAATAGCTGGGATGGCCAACGGGGAAAGGACATGCGGTCGGGGGGCAACCTTCGTCGGCTACGCCATCACAGTTATTGTCTTTCCCATCGCACTCTTCCGGTGCGCCGGGATACCGGTCGGGGTCATTGTCATCACAGTCTTCGGAGAGATCAAAGCCGTCGCCGTCACGATCCGGGCAGACAAGGATTGACCCGAGGTCTGTGATCGTTCTGTTCCGAATCTCCACTCCAGGAAGGATCGACGGCGCAGTGTCTTTCAATTCGATGGCCAAGTCATGAAAACCGACTGGAACATATCGCAGCACAAAATCCCCACTCGGCCCTGTCTTCGTCATGAAGGAATCCCCGGGAATGTATACCAGCGTACCTGAGACATCCATCCCCACGTTGTCGGGCGATGCGTCATAGGGGATACAGCCTTCCACGGAGCCCATTACCTCTCCCCACTGGTTTCCGCTTACGTGTGGCCCTCCGGCCCAGGCAGGCCCAAAGGAATGCAATAGGACCATGGCGCATACGCAGACACCGCACTCTATCCCTCTCATGGCACCCCCCTCCCTTAAAAATAGAGCCTTTCTGATGTTGTCAGAAACCAAACACCCTTATTGAGACTTTCGCCCTCTTTTCTGAGTGTCCCTGCATCACTCGAGGAACCGCGCCGCATATTCGGCCGAGGCAAGGAACCCGTCTATCAGGGCCAAGCCGGGGTTTCCGGCAGAGAGATAATTCACCCAGAAGTCGAACCCGTCCTGCTCAGGACCTCGGAGCAGGAGGCCCATGTAGACCATGGTCACGTAGACGCCGTTCCAGCTCAGCGCCACATACTCTGGAGATTCAGAGAAGCGGAGCATTACCTCCCCCCGGCTCATAGCCCCGGAGTTAAGCTGTTCTGTCCAAAATTCGAACCCGCCTGCATCCGGTGCCCGACCGAGCACGTTGTTGTAAATGAGGGTGACAAAATCCTCGTTGTCGAGGCTGCCGTAAGTGTTGATGAATTCGGGGCATGTGGCGAAAAACTCGGAGATGTCAAGAAGACTCATACCCTGGGCATAGGCGTCAATCCACCACATGAGGCCGTCGTAGTCGGGAATCCGGAGAAAATAGGCGAAATAGAGCCGAGCCAAGGGCGCGATTCTGATACCGAACTCGGGGGAGAAGAGGAAGCTTTCCACCGCCTGAGCCTTGCTCAGGGCTCCGGAGTCGATTGCGTTCACCCAGTAAGCTATACCCCCAGGGTCCCCCTCCCGATTGAGGAAGTCCAGATAGAGCTGTTCCACAAATGCCGTGGTGTCGTTGAGGGGAGTGGCCGAATAATGCCATACACCAGCCGTGGTTCCTGCATAGATCGAATTCGGGAGTGTCGGATCAATGGCGAGAAACTTCACGGAAAGGTCCTGGTTGGCCAATCCCATCTCGCACCAATTTTCCGCCCCATCCAGGCTTCCGAAAATGCCTTGTCCCTCAGTCCCTGCGTAAACAGTGGAAGTAGTAAAAGGGTCGATCACGAGGGTATAAACGTAAGTGTTCGTGAGCCCTGTATTCATTGGAGCCCAGCTTTCACCCTCATCAAGACTCTTGAAAATGCCTTGCCCTCCGGTTCCCGCATAAAGAGTGGAGGGTATAACTGGATCAATTGCAACAGCATGGATGATGTAGACAGGAGAAACAACTCCAGGAGAAACAACCCCAGTGTCCATGTTAATGGGTATCCAATTCGCCCCTCCATCCATGCTCTTGAAAGCACCATCGTGGTGCATCCCGGCAAATAACGTCAGAGGATTCATAGGATCAATTGCAATATTGTAAACACTGGAGTCAGTAAGTCCCGTATTGATTGGATACCATATTCCACCACCATCTAGGCTTTTGAGAATGCCTTCTCCATCTGTCCCTGCATAGAGGGTAGACGTGATAAAGGGGTCAATAGCGAGAGCCCGGACAGTGACTTCTCTCAAGTTCGTGAGAGTCCAATTCGATCCCCCATCAATGCTCTTGAAGACACCTCCTTCCCCTCCGCCAAACAAAAGCCAATCAATACCCCCGCCTAATGTCCCCGCGTACACCGTGGAAGGGTTCACAGGATCAACAGCAAGGATGTAAACACGCAAATTACTGAGCCCTGTATTCGTTGGGGTCCAATTTGATCCCCCGTCCAGACTTTTAAAAATGCCTTGTCCCTCTGTACCTACATAGAGGGTAGAAGGGGTCAAAAGATCAACCGCAATCGAGGACACGGAAAGGGCAGGGAATCCTCTACTCAAGGGAGTCCAAGTCACGCCTCCATCCAGACTCCCGAAAACGCCTAGTTCGTCTGCACCCACATACACTCTGGAAGGATTTACAGGGTCAATAGCCACAGTGAAGACGGCGGCAGAGAGCCCAGTGCTCATGGGAATCCAGCTTTCTCCCGCGTCCAGGCTTTTGAAAACGCCTCCCGCCCCACCCTCGAACGCTACTGTGGCCATATAGAGGGTGGCCGGGGTCACAGGGTCGATAGCAAGTGATCTGACATCCTTGTCAGTGAATCCGGTATTCACAGGGTCCCAGCTTGTTCCTCCATTTACGCTTTTATATAACGCGGTTCCGTTGTCCTCCTTCGTCCCGGCGTAAACAGTGGAAGGATTCACAGGGTCGATCACGAGGGTATAAACGGAAGTGTTCGTGAGCCCTGTATTCATTGGAGCCCAGCTTTCACCCTCATCAAGACTCTTGAAAATGCCTTGCCCTCCGGTCCCCGTGTAGACGTTTGTCGGCGTCACTGGGTCGATCGCAAGGGTATAGACGTCTGTATCAGTCAAGCCAGTATTCAGGGGTATCCAGTTCGCTCCCCCATCCAGACTTTTGAATATCCCGCCGCCCCCCCACCGCGCTTCTGTCCCAGCATATATGATGGACGGGGTAATGGGATCGATCGCAAGGGTGTAGATATTAGCGGCAGCGAGTCCCGTGTTGATGGGAGTCCAGTTCGTCCCACCATCCATGCTTTTGAAAACGCCTGCGGAAGTCCCTGCATATACAGTGGTGGGGGTCACAGGATCAATCGCGAGAGATCTGATATCATAGTTCGTGAGTCCCGCGTTCACAGGGGTCCAATTTGATCCCCCATCCAGACTTTTAAAAATGCCTTCGCCCCCCACTCCCAATCCGACATACAGAGTAGAGGGAGTCACAGGGTCAATAGCCAGGGCGTGAACTGATCCGCCATACGGCCCGATATTGGTCCACACACCCGCCGCCGCCTGCGGTAAAGAGAGAAACACGAGAAGAATGGTGGAGAAAAGCATCTCCAAACAAAGGTTCATCTGCCCGCGAAAAGATGCCACCAGAGACCGACGACATTTCCCCATGTGTGCCTCCCGAGGCAGATCCGCTCGGCTTTGGAGTCTTGACAAGCTACTAAACTCGGGCAACGAACAGAAACCAAACAGAATTCTTGAAAAGGCCGTAGCTCCGTTTTGATCGCCTGTCAAGGAATCGGGGAATCTGACCGTCCGTCCGTTCCGTTACTTGAGCCGCAGAGAATCCAGACGAACGGCTTGAAGGATGGGAATGCCGCCCCTTTCCGTGCGGACGCCTTTACAGGGCACCGCTTTTGCTTTGTTGGCGCGCACTTGAAGTACAGGGAGTACATCTCCGTGCCCGCCGCCATGCATCTGCAGCACCCTGTGAAGGCTTCCAGTTCGGGGCGTTGCAGTATTGGGGCTGTGCCAAACCCCGTGATCAGGTACGATTAAGTAAGGCGCTGTCACAGGAGAAAGGGGGCAAGCCTTCACAGGGCACCGCTTTTGCTTTGTTGGCGGGCACTTGAAGTACAGGGAGTACGTCTGCGTACCCGCCGCCATGCATCTGCAGCACCCTGTGAAGGCTTACAATTCGGGGAGTTGGAGCATTGGGGCTGTGCCAAGCCCCGTGATCAGGTACGAAAGGGGGGACGGGCAAAACATGGTCGTTGTGAGTCGGGGCGACGATTTGTTCAGCGGAACCGCCGTGATATGCGCTCCGTATGCGAAAACTCCAAACGGGCAGGATTCGTAACAATTCGTTTTCCATGAGTTTTCTGATACTATTCACAAAACAGGCCGACCCAATGAATCATTCAACAGAAGGAGCTTCAGATAGAGATGAGATCGATCAGCAACGGAACCCAGCTCTGCGCGGTCATCGGTAATCCGGTTGCCCACAGCCTTTCACCGGCGATCCATAACGCCGCTTTTGAATTTCTGGACCTGGATTTCATTTATGTGGCCTGCCCGGTCGAGGACGTGAAGGGCGCTCTGGCGGGCATGCGCGCCTTGAAGAACTTCCGGGGGATGAGCGTCACCATCCCGCACAAGATCGAAGTCATGAAGTACGTGGATGAAATCGCGGAGGTGGACCGCAGCATCGGTTCGATCAATACGGTGATTCACGAACAGGACAGGTTGATCGGGCTCGGCACGGACGGTGCCGGTGCGCTGAAGGCCCTGGTCGACGGCGGGGTGGAGATCGGGGGGAAGCGTGTCCTGATGCTTGGGGCAGGGGGCGCGGCAAGAGCGCTTTCCTTTACCCTTGCCCGGAATGGCGGACCGGCGGAGATCGCGATCCTGGATGTCAACGAGGCCCTGCTCCAGGGCCTGATGCGAGATCTGGAGGCCGGAACGGACGCCGCCGTCAAGGGCGGGGTGCTGACCGGGGGCTCCGTTGCCGAAGCCATGGAGACCGCCGATGTCATCGTCCACTGCACGCCCGTCGGCATGCATCCCAAGGTCGATGCCTCCCTGATTCCGCCTGAGCTTTTTCGGCCCGGGCAGGTGGTCTTTGACATCGTGTACACGCCTCTTGAAACGAAACTCCTGAGAGAGGCGAGGTCCCGCGGTCTCAAGACCGTCTCCGGAGTCGAGATGTTCATCAACCAGGCGGTTCTGCAGTTCGAACATTTCACCGGTGTCCCCGCGCCTGTGGAGGTCATGCGCCGGGTGGTGATGGAGCATCTGAAATCATGAATATGGTGCTGATTGGATACCGGGGGACAGGGAAAAGTGCGGTGGGAAGGCTCGTCGCCGAGCGCCTCAAGATGCGGTGTATTTCCATGGATGCGAGGATCGTTGAAAAGGCGGGTATGTCGATTCCGGACATCGTGGAGAGGCGCGGCTGGACGGCATTTCGCGACATGGAGTCCGATGTCGCCCGAGAGCTGGCAGGGCTCGACAACGTCGTTATCGATGCGGGAGGGGGTGTTATCGAAAGGCCTGAAAATATCGAGGCACTCAAGGCGAACTCCCGTATCATCTGGCTCAGGGCGTCAGTTGAAACCATCGTCTCGCGGATCCAGGGGGACACCCAAAGGCCCTCCCTGACCGGCGGGAAGAGCTTTACCGAAGAGGTGGCGGAGGTACTGGAGCGGAGGGCGCCCAAATACAGGGACGCCGCCCGGTACGGTATCGATACGGATCACCTCACCCCGGGGCAGGTAGCAGACAGGGTCATTGCGATCTGGAGGCAGGAAGGGCGCGCAGGAAGTCTCCAGGGCGGACGGATGCAAGCGGATATCCAATGAGAGGAGACAGGCGGGCCATCCGTCCGCGTGGAAGGCAACGTGGGTCTGCGGCAAGGCGCTCCCGGCGGGCGTTTTGTAAGGACCGACGATCACAGGGCTTGTGTCTGTATACGTCCTGATCAAGGCCTTCTGTTCACCCCAGGTAAAATCATAGCGGCCGGTAACTGTAACCCAGCCCGTCACATCCAGACAGGGTAAACCTGCCTCTACAGGGTACCGCATCTGCTGTGCCGGGGGGCACTTGAAGTACAGGGAGTACGTCTGCGTGCCCGCCAACAAAGCAGATGCGGTACCCTGTGAAGGCTGACGGAAGGACGTCTCCGGCCGGGGCCCCTACCGAGGACGGTCGTCACGGGAGAGCGCAGGTGTACCACGCCGTCTTGACGGCAGTCCTCGATGGCCTCGTCTTTGGGGGCGTGGAAAAGGAGTTTCTCCCCGCTCTCAGCGGCCGCGTGAGCCGGGTCTGCTTCCGCCGAAGTGCCGGGATTTTCGATCACATGGCCGATTTCCCACTCCTGTTGAAGGGACGCCTGGAATGAAACAGAGCGGTGGGCGACTTGGGACGGAGTGCACCCCCTAAGAAGTTGTTGACTGGAAGATCGGGATTTTGTAGAAAGTGGCATGTGATTTCGACTGGCGGACCATGCACGGGAGATGGCGGGATGGCTGGACTGGTCGTCAAAGATGTGTTTTCCGGTTGCCGGGGCAGGCATCGGATGCACTGTCGGGTACGGAATCAAATCGAATCGAAACGATTCGCCCATGTCTCTTTTTTCTCTCATTCTATGTTGGCTTGAAAGGCAATCTTTTATAATCTTAATCTTGAGGGGGATGTTTTATGGCTGATTATTGTATCAATGTTTTTCTGAATGGAGAGCAGGAGAAGAAGTTGCAGGAACTGGGATTGGGGGGCCACGTTCGGGAAATAGATGGGAAAAGGGCTGTTCAGGTGGCCATGAGCGAAAAGGATCAGAAGAAGCTCAAGAAGGGTTTTCCCGGCCTTGAGTTCAATGCATCCAATGAGTGTGTGCTGCCTGAATCGGCTCAAGTGACCTTGATGGATGTCATATTCAATCTCCAGAGCCTCGACGTCATGAAAGTCGCCATTACAAAGCTTTACAATCCTCTGGCGGGAAAGGATCTCCGTAGCAAGGTCCTCTGATTTCGTCACCGCACTCTCGCCGGTACATCCGTTCGTATATGCTGCCCTTCTGTGCGGGCAGCTTTTTTTTGCAATTTACCGGTATGAGAAAAGATCACCGGCGGGACACCCTGGCCCGGCCGGTTCCTTGACTTCCGCCCCCGCCTCCCGCTATGCTTGCGCTTTCGGGTGAGGGTCCCGTTCGGTCCGGGTCGGCTGGCGGCGACCCCTTCCCTGTATCGTTCGCCTCGGGCCTTTGGGCCGTTTTTACCGAGGATGGAGTTCTTCTTCGCGATCCGCCTGTTCCGCGGTCAAGGCGCCGGGCCTGTGAGCGCGAGACCGCACGATGCCGTCTTTTCGGGCAGGGGCCGTATTCGTGGAAACCCGAAGGATTCTCAGGATAATCTTCGACCAGGATCCGGAAGACCGGCTGGATCTTTTCCAGGTCTTTCCGCGGCTGAAGCGCTTCTTCAAGGCCAGACGGCTCCATGCCGCCGCCAGGACCGTCGGCGACATCGCCTTTGCCTTCATTATCCTCGTGGGTCTTTTCGGGCCCCAGGATCCGCGGTTCAACTGCACCGTTTTTCTGGCCTGGGGGCTTTGGTGGCCCACGGTGGTCCTGAGCTGGTTCTTTGTCGGCAGAATGTGGTGCGGATTCTGTCCCTTCCCCGGGATCGGCCGGATTCTCCAGCGCCTCGGGTTGACCTGGTACCGGCCCGTGCCGAAACTGTTCCAGAAATACGGGATTTACATTGCGGTCTCCCTTTTCGCTCTGATCATTTGGGTGGAGGAAAGCACGGGCATCAAGGAGTCTCCCAGGGCTACCGCCCTTCTCATCATGACCATACTCGCCGGGGCCACGGTCAGCGCCGTCTTTTTTCCGAAACAGGCGTGGTGCCGCCACCTGTGTCCCATGGGGAGGATGAGCGGCGTCGCAGCCACCCTGGCCCTCACTGAGTTCCGGCCTGACCACTCAAAGTGTCGAGGATGCAAGACGTTCGCGTGTAAGCGGGGGCGGGAGGACTACCCAGGATGTCCCATCTCCCTGGGGGCCTTCGATTGCCGGAACAACCTGGACTGCCTTGTCTGCGGCCATTGCCTCGAGCTCTGTGACCGGGATTCCCCCCAGCTCAACCTGCGGAGTCCTTTCACCGAACTGGTGACGAACAAGGGGAGGTTCATCACCTGCGCGTACATCATTCCCTTTCTCATGGGTTCGCAGCTGGCCCGTTTCTTCCAGGAGCAGGTGCTGGATTTTCACACCTTCTGCGGCGGCGCCACGGCCTGCGCGATGGGGGTCTTCTCCCTCCTTCTGGCAGTGGGATTTTTGTACGTGCACGGCGCCATCAGGCTGGGCGCCCGGCTCTTCGGGACCACCGAGGACGAGCTGTTCGGGAAGTTTTCCCCTATGGTGCCGATCTTCGTGCCCATGGCCTTTGCGGGAGAGCTGGTCTATCGGCTGAATTTCACCCTGGTTCAGGCCCCTGATTTTTTCCCGACTGTCGGCCGCCAGTTCGGATGGGATCTCCTGCACTGGACATACCACCTCCCCGGGTGGGTGATCCCGGCGCTGGACCTTTCCATCATGGCCACCAGCACCCTGGCTGCCCTTTATGTATTGCACAAACTCGCTGTGGGAGATTTCCAGGACCTGGTGAGTGCGTCCCGCCAGAGAACGATCCGCATCCTGGTGATCGTTATGTCAGCAAGTTACCTGCTCGTCATGCCGGTGCGGTTCGGCTGACCCGCGGGGACGCCCGCCTCGGGAGTTCGGGCCCTGAGCGCGGTGAGGACGGCCGCCATGTCTTGGGGTACCGGGGCTTCCCAGCCCATGGCCTCTCCGCTGATCGGGTGCCTGAGGTCCAACCGGAAAGAATGGAGCATCTGGCGTGGGACGTCGAGTTCGCGCCCGCCGGTCCGGAGGCGGACGGGACCGCCGTAGACGCTGTCGCCCACCACAGGGTGGCCCATGGCCTTCATGTGGACTCGGATCTGGTGGGTCCGCCCCGTATGGATTCGCACCTCCAAAAGGGTTGCGTCCCCGAAGGCCTCAAGGATTTTCCAGTCGGTGACCGCGGCCCTGGCGTGTCTCGACCTGGTCGACATCTTTTTCCGTTCCACCGGATGGCGTCCGATGGCGAGCTGGATCCGCCCGCTCTTGTCCCGGAGGCTTCCCTTCACCAGGGCCAGGTAAGTCTTCCCCACCAGTCCGGCACTGAACTGTTCGGCCAGTCTACGATGTGCCTGGTCCGTTTTTGCTGCCACCATCACCCCGGACGTATCCTTGTCGAGCCGGTGCACGATCCCCGGCCTGAGGATTCCGCCGATGCCCGAGAGATCCCTGCAATGGTGGAGCAGGGCGTGGACCAGTGTCCCTTCCTCCTTCCCGGCGCCAGGATGGACGACCATGCCAGCCTGTTTGGCCACGACGATGATGGAGCTGTCTTCGTACAGCAGGGAGAGGGGGATCGGAGTAGGCACGATGGAGGTGGGTTCGGGGGGGGATACCCGCACATGGACGGTGTCGCCGGCCCGGACCTTGATACCAGGGGCGGCGCGGTCCCGGCCAGCAACGTCGACGTGCCCGGCCTCTATGAGCCGCTGGATTCTGGACCGGCTGAGTCCCGTGCCCTTTGCGGCCAGGAACCTGTCCAGCCGCAGGCCTGCGTCTTCAGGGCTTACTACGAGATGGATGTCCTCGAACGTGCGGGAGGGCTCAACGGGTTCCGCCGCCGTCAGAGGGGAAGCACCGGCCTCCTGCCCCGGTTCGCTGGCAGACATCCCAGGGGGCGCCGGAGCTTACGGATTGGCAACGAGAGCTTGCGGTGCGGCCCCGATAAAGAGGGATTCTATCCCGGCGGCGATCTCCTCTTCGTTCTTTTCCCGGGCCACCGACAGTTCCTTGATGAGCAGGCCCTTGGCGGTATCCAGCATTTTTCGTTCGCCAAAGGAGAGCGGCTTGTCCATTTGGAGAATGTAAAGGTCTCTCAGTACGGCGGCCAGATCGAAGATTGAACCTGTCTTGATCTTTTCCATGTATTCACGGTAGCGCCGGTTCCACGTCTGGGGGGTGAATTCCACGTCTTTCTCCCCGAGAATCGCGTATACCTGCTCGACGTCGTTGCTCGAGACGATGCCCCGCAACCCGACCTGCCCCGCATTGTTCCTGGGTATCATGATCTTCATGTCATTTTCCAGGATCCGCATGATATAAAAGGTCTGCTCGCCTCCGCCGATTTTTTTCTTTTCTATTGCCTCTATGAGCCCTACACCGTGTGCGGGATAGACCGCAAGATCTCCCACATTGAACATATCTCCCCCCCTTCGAGTAAGGAAAAGCAAGGCGAAAACTGAGAAGAACTCTCAGAGTTCTGAATATACCACATTTTTTTCCTGCTGTGAATATCGCCTCAACTGCGGCTCAGGGTTTACGCCCCGGCGGGAGCCCCGTCCTCGGGGCCTCCGGGCGGGGCGCACAGCGACTCTTGGCAGCCGGACCGCTTGAGGATACTGTATTCACCTGCCGCAGATATAGAGGAGACCGACCAAGGGACGGCGGCCATCCGGGACCGGATCCTAGAGAGGGGAAGGAAGATTGTCGATGCACCCAGGGAGAACAGCAGAGGAACGCGACGCATGCGCCATCATCGCCCTTGTGGATCGGAAGGGGCGAAGTACCCATGCCAACATTGTTCGTACGATGGAGGCGCTTCAGAAAATGGGGCATCGTTCGGGTGATATCAACGGAGAAGGCGACGGGTGCGGTATCATGACGGACATCCCCCGGGATCTCTGGGCGAGGCGTCTCGAGGAATACGGGTTGAGCCGCCATCTTGCGGAGAGCGCCGGTTTTTTCCTCGGCCATTTTCTCGTCCCGGCCTTCCTGAGACCCAAACGGGAGGTGACCTCCGGGATCAGGAGACTCTTAGAGCAGAGGGGATGCGATCTCCTCATGGAACTCGCCGGCGTGACCAGGGACGAGGAGCTCGGCCCAAGGGCGAGGGCCGACGCCCCGCTGTTCTGGCAGCTGGCCGGGATGATCACCGGCGACAGCAGGGCTGCGGCGCAGCGACGTCTTTTTCAGCTCCAGACCGAGATAGAAGCCGTGGTCCCTCAGGTACACATCGCCTCCCTGAGCCTCGATTCCGCAGTGTACAAGCTGCGGGGCGTCCCCGAACTGCTCCCCCGGGTCTACCCGGAGCTCCTCGACGAGGACACCCGTTCGGTGAGCACCCTCGGGCACAGCAGGTACTCCACCAATACCCTGCCCACGGTGGAGCGTTCCCAGCCCTTTTCGATCCTGGGGCACAACGGTGAGATCAATACCATCGAACGGCTCAGGGCCACCGGGAAGGTGCTCGGCATTGAGCCCGTTCCCGGCGGGAGCGATTCCCAGGACCTCAACCGCATCATCGAGGGCCTGATCAATCTCTGCGGTCTCGACCTCCTCGAGGCCATGGAGATGGTCTTCCCCGCCATCCACAGCGAGGTGTCGCAGTATCCTGTGCCCATGCAGGAACTCTATTCCCTGTATCGTTGGTTCTTCCCGTGCTCCGCCCAAGGACCGGCCGCAGTGGTCGCCAGGTTCGGAGACGTCTGCGTGGGCAGTGTCGACGCCCTCGGACTGCGCCCTCTCTGGTTCGGGGAGAGCGACTACGAGTATTTCTTTTCCTCGGAAAAGGGCGTCGTGGATCTGCAAAACACCCTGCGGGATCCGAAACCCCTGGCCCCCGGGGAAAAGATCGCCATCCTTTCTGGCAAGGGACGGCGCACGGAGATCCTGGAATATGCCCAGGTGCAATCCCGGCTCGTGGAGTTTCTCGCAGGAAGGCCGAAGGCTTTGAAATCCCTCCGTTCCCTGTACCGTTCCCTGCCTGCCGTGGAACCCGGACCGGATGAGGATCCTCGGCCGGCCGTCGACGCGGACTCAACGGAAGGGACCCGGGAAGCGGTCTCCTGCGGCCGCTTCCTGGCCGCCGGCATGCTCGCAGCTTTTGGCTGGCAGCAGTACGATCTCTCCGTGCGCCGGCAGGTGGCACTCCAGGGCAGGGAAGTCATTGGATCCATGGGATACCAGGGGCCCCTTGCCTGTTTCGTCCCAGAGGCCCTTCCCAACATTTCCGAGTTTTTCAAGGAAAACGTGGCGGTGGTGACGAATCCGGCCATAGACCGGGAACGGGAGGCGGAACATTTCTCCACTAGGGTGATCCTCGGGGACCGCCCCGACCTGGGGGGGGAACGGACCCCCGGACCCGTGGGGCTCGAACTCGGAACCCCTCTCCTCCTGGACGGTGCGGCCATGGAGGGGGCAGCGGGGCGGGGGGCCTGTGCCGAGGCGGCAAGGAGCGCGCGGGTTGCGGTGCTCGAGGAGGTGATCCGGTTTTTCAGCGCAAAGGGCATGGATCCGGCCCGGGTGTGCGTTCTGGACGCCACCTTCGTTCCTGACGAAGGGCTTCGCGATCGACTGGAGGTCCTAGGCCGGGAGGCCGGAGATGCCGTCCGCCGGGGTGCCGTACTGCTCGTGCTCGACGATTCCGGGAGCTTCCGGGAAGGCCGGGTGTTCATCGATCCGGCCCTCGCCACCGCCCAGCTCGTACAGTTTCTGGAGGGCGCCGGTCTCCGCCGTCGCTGCAGCCTGATCGTCAGGTCCGCCGCGGTCCGCAATCTCCATGACATCATGTTCCTTCTTGGACTGGGGGCGGACGCCCTGGACCCCTATCTCCTGTGGCGGGTGGTGGCCGGGTTTGCCGATGCGGAGCATACCCCGGAGGCGGTCCTTACCCATACCCTCGATGTTTTGCAGAAGGGGATCGAGAAGGTGATGTCCACCATGGGCATTCACGAGCTCGGGGGATACGGGCGGATCTTCGCCTCCATCGGGCTCTCCAGGGAACTGGAGGAGGTCTTCCGCATCACGAACTTCTGCGGTTCCGAGGAGATCGGCCTGACCTTTTCCCGCCTCGAGGAGATGGGCAGGCAGCGCATGGCCCGGGCCCTTTCCGGTGGGGAACAGGACCTCCACGCCGACCCCCGGAGAAATGTCAGGGTGGGAAAGGTTCTCAGGGGCGTCGCCGTGGGCAGGAAGGGGTATCTCGAGATGGCAGGCGACCTTGAAAAGATAGACGCCGAGATCCCTGTGGCCCTCCGCCATATCCTGGGCGTGAGAAGGCCTCCGCAGGGAAGGCGCGCCGCCATGGACGACGTGGACATCTCGGTGGGGAATCACAGCATGCCCATCGTGATATCAGCCATGTCCTTCGGGTCCCAGGGGGAGAACAGCTTTCGTGCCTACGCCGAGGCGGCGCGGAAGGTCAATATCGTGGGCCTGAACGGGGAGGGGGGAGAGATCCCCGACATGATGGGCCGGTATCGCCCGTTTCGTGGACAGCAGATCGCCTCTGGGCGGTTCGGTGTCTCCATGGGGTTGCTCAACTCGGCGGATTATCTCGAAATCAAGATCGGCCAGGGGGCGAAACCAGGGGAGGGAGGGCATCTGCCGGGGACGAAGGTGTCCGAGATGGTGGCCCGGGCCAGGCACTGCAAGCCCGGCATCACCCTCATTTCGCCCTCGAATCAGCACGACATCTACTCCATAGAGGATCTCGCCCAGATCGTCACCGAACTCAAGACGGCGAGTCCCGGCGCCAGGCTGTCCGTGAAGATCCCGGTCACCAGCGGCGTGGGGACCATCGCCGTGGGGATCGCCAAGGCCGGTGCGGACATCGTGAATCTAAGCGGTTTCGAGGGCGGGACGGGGGCGGCGCGGGAACATTCCAAGCGGTACGTCGGGCTCCCGGTGGAGATAGGGGTCAGCGAGGCGCACCGGGCCTTGGTGGAATCCGGCCTGCGCGGGAAGGTCGAGATTTGGTGCGACGGAGGGATCCGCAGCGGCGCCGACGTGGTAAAGATGGTTCTCCTCGGGGCCAACAGGGTCGGAGTGGGGACGGTGGCCCTCATGGGCGTGGGCTGTATCAGCTGCCAGCGGTGCCACCTCGACCGCTGCCCCAGGGGCATCTCCACCCAGCTCAGGACCAGGGAGGAGGCCGAGGCCAGGGGGGTCAAGGGTTTCAGCCCGAGGCAGTCGGACATCGAGGCGGAGAACCTGGCGCGGCTTCTCCGTGCCTTGGGGGACGAGGTCCGCAGTCGGCTGGCGGCCTTGGGGGAGAAGCGGCTCCAGGATCTGGTCGGGAGGACCGACCTGCTGGAGCAGGTGCGCTTCAGGGACCGGATCGACGTCTCGGAACTCCTCAGGCCGCCCGCGTTCGCCGGCATGGCGGAGGAGGCGAGCCGGGCCGAGATGATCCGCAGGCCCCTTGATCATCTGACAAGGCTCATTTCCGACCTCGCCATGGAACGGTTCCGCCAGGGACAGACCAGGGTGTATTTCACCGAGGGCGGCGCCCGCAGCACGGACAGGGCTGTGGGGACGTATCTTGCCGGGGCCCTGGTGCGTGAATACGGCGAGGGCGATGGGCACCGGGCCGTGATCCGCCTCACGGATTCCGTCCCGGGAAACGGCCTGTGCGCCTTCACCGTCCCCCAGATCCACGCCCTGGTGGCGGGAGGGTCCCAGGACGGCGCGGCCAAAGGCGGCAGCGGCGGATATCTCGGAGTCCTGAAGGGGCGCAACCTCATGGGCCGCATGGTGGACGGGTCTACCGGGAAGAGCTTCGCCTACGGGGCCGTCGGGGGGACGTACATCGTGCAGAACATGGCCGACTCCAGGGCCTGCATCCGTATGTCCGGGGCCGACGCGGTCTTCGGCGGCCGGATCACCGAGCCGGTGAGGGACAACGAGGGGAACATCGCCGCCAGGGCCCACCTCAAGGGCTTTGCCTTCGAATACATGACCGGGGGGAGGGCGGTGGTGCTCGGGGATCCCGGGCCGTGGATCTGCGCCGGGATGACGGGTGGTGTGGTGTACCAGTGCCTCTACCCGGACCTTGGGTTTGACGAGGCGGCGGTCCGGCGGCGGCTCGCCCGGGGCGCCCATGTCAGCGTACGGCCGGTGGACGAGGGGGGAGAGCGGGATGTGGAAGAACTCCTGGGCCAGTACGTGGAAGAACTCAGAAGGAGTTTTCAGGCCGAAGAGGCCGCCGAGGTGGCCGTCCTCCTCGAACAGGTCCGGACGCGATTCGTGATGATCGTTCCAAAACCCCTGCGCCCGCCCTCGGCGGAATGACGCCGGGAGGGGCGGACGCGGGCGGCAGGGCTCAGGGGGATGGGGGAGGCGGCTCCGGGCGTGAACGCCCGGAGCGCCGTCCCGATTCCTCCCCGCCGTGCCCCCGAGATCCCGGATCAGAACGCTACGTTCACAAGGCCCTCGCGGTTCCCGTCCGGGTCCAGCGTGTCAGGCATGCCGTTCGGGTCGCCATCCAGCCAGTCCTCCTGCGGCTCGGCCCCGTCGATGAGGGCCTGGCGGAGGGCGGCGACGCCGTCCCCGTCATCCGGCCGCCACCCGTTCGCCGCGATGTACAGGGCCGCCGCCCCGGCCACGTGGGGGGCGGCCATGCTGGTCCCGCTCAGACGTGCGTAGGCCCCGCCCTTGTACGTGGAGAGGATGTCGAAGCCCGGCGCCGCGAGGTCGATGGCCAGGCCGGGGCTCTCGACCGGGTTGCCGGCGGGTTCGGATCCGCTGAAGTTGCTGAAGGGGGCCATGGTGTCGTCCATCCACTCGTCCTCGATATCGAGAGAGAGGTCCCCCTGTCCCCACGGCTCCCCGTCGAAGTCCACCATGGCGGAGATCGCCGCCGCCTCTGGGATAGCGGCCGGAAAGACGTCGTCCAGGGTGCCGCACGCCAGGTCTTCCCCGCAGACGTCCATGGCCTCGTTCCCAGCCGCCACCACGTAGACGATTCCTACCTCGACGCCCGCCTGGACGGCATCCAGAAGGGCCTGGGACATCCCGATCCCGCCGAGGCTCATGTTGGCCACCTCAATATCACCACGTCCAGTCACCCAGTCCACACCGGCCACGATGTCGGAGATCCTCCCCATACCGTTCCTGTTGAGGACCTTCACCGCGTGGAGCCTCGCCCCCGGGGCCACCCCCACCACGCCGATATCGTTGTCGAGGGCCGCGGCGATTCCGGCCACGTGGGTGCCGTGGCCGTTGTCGTCGTCCCCGGTCCTGGCCTTCTTCCCGGGGAGGAAGGCGACGTCGGAGGCCACGGTGAGGTCCGGGTGATCGAGGTCGATGCCGCTGTCGATGACGGCGATGTCCGCGTCCACCGGCTCGGCCGGTGCCGGATCGGCGCCGATGCGCTGGACCCCCGTGGGGACGACCTGCCCGTCCGGTTGCACCACCGGCGCCGTGGGCGCCATGGGCTCTATGGCCTGGACGGTGCGGTCGCGCTCGACGTACTTGACCCTGGGGTCATGGAGCAGGGCCGCCAGGGCGGCCTGAGGGACCGCCGCCGAGAATCCCTTGACGGAGTGTTGATAGACGTTTTCCAGATCGAGACCGTGGCGTGAGGCCATCTCCCTGGCCACGGCGGCCGGGGCCTGGGTCCATTCATGATAGACCACTATGTAGCCCCCAGCGGCCGGCCGCATCTCCCGAGCGTCGGCCGCCAAGCCCGCTGTCTGGAACGCACCCCAGCATGCGAGGGTGATCACAGCGAACTTTCGGAAAAAGAAACCGCGTTTCATCCTGTTGCCTCCTCTCCCTGCAGCCCCCGGATTCCGGGGGCGAAGTTGAAAACGACCCGCGTATGTCCGATCGCTCTCCGCCCGGATCGAGCAGGATCGCCAAAGATGATCCCACGCCGGGTCCGGCGGGCCGTGCGGGGCGCTCAAAAACTTTTTCGAAGAAATCCCTCCGTCTCTGTGGCGCGGCCCGGGAATTGCGGTTCCTGCTCCGCCCCGCGGAGGATGTCCGCAGGATCACGCAGGAATCGGACCCCCCTGCCCGGCCGCCGGCGGAGGACCGCACCCTCCCTGCCCCACGGTCCGGTCCGGTCCGTCCGCCCCCTCCCCTGACCGCACGCCGGAAACCCTGTGGTGTATGATACCTCCTGCAGGGGCTGGGATCGCGAATGATGCCCTTGGGGCCGCCGGTCCTCACGCCCTGCGCGGGATGCGTCCGGGTCCCATGCGCCCGCGGGCCTCAGGTACCTGATTACGGGGTTTGGCACAGCCCCAATACTGCAACGCCCCGCACCGGAAGCCTTCACAGGGTGCTGCGGATGCAAGGCGGCGGGCATGCAGATGTACTCCCTGTACTTCAAGTGCGCGCCAACACAGCAGATACGGTACCCTGTGAAGGCTTCCGGCCTCACAGATTTTCCTCCATCTCCCAGACGCCGCAGGGGCAGACGGCGGCGCAGAAGCCGCAGGCGATGCACCGTTCTTCGATCACCCGGTACTCGAATTCCCCGCTCGTACCGCCTACCCGTTCGATTGCCTGGTGATAGCATGTGTTTTCGCACATGTGGCAGTCGCGGCAGGCGCCGCAGGACGCGCAGCGGTTGGCTTCCTGCTCCGGAGCGAAGCAGTCCCCCCGGCAGGCCTCGTAGTAGGCCAGCTTGATCCGGTCGTAGGCGATGGCTGGCCGTTTTTCCGGTTCGTAATCTGTGTGCATCATCATGGCGTGGATCGCCTCCGCCGCCCGCCGGCCGGCGCCGACGGCGTGGGTGATGAGTCCAGGCCTGGCGACGTCGCCCACGGCGAAGACCTTCACGTCGGATGACTGCCCCATCTCGTTCACCACGATGAAACCCCGCTCGGTATGGATCTCTTTGGGGAGGAAATCCAGTACCGGCACCTCGCCGATTGAGATGATGACGATGTCGGCCTCCAGAGACGAACCGTCCTTGAAACGGATGGTCCTTGCGGCCCTGTCGAAGCATTCGGTGACCTTCGGCCAGAGAATCCGGGCGCCCCGGGCCCGGGCCGCCGCCTGCTCCTTCCCGAAGCTCGCCGGGGCCTGGATGTCCACCGCCGTCACAGACTCGGCGCCGCAGTCGTATGCCTCGCAGGCGATGTCCATGCCCACGTTCCCAGCTCCGATGACCACCACCTTTCGGCCCTTGAGGTCCGGGGGCTGTCCAAGGTTGACGGCCTTGAGGAATTCGATGCCCGCGACCACGTCTTCATGGCCGGGAAAGGCGATCCGCCGCGGTTCGTGTGCGCCGACGGCGATGATGACCACCTCGTTTTCGGCGTGGATCCGCCTGAATCCTTCCTGGTCTATCCGCACGCCAGTGTGGATGTGCATGCCAAGTTCCCGGAATCGGGAGATCTCTTTTTCTAGGATTTCGTGGGGGAGACGTTCCCTGGGGATGCAGTACTCCATCTTTCCGCCGATTTCGTTTTGGGCCTCGTAGATGCTCACCTCATGGCCCCTGAGTGCGAGCTGCCATGCCGCGGACATGCCCGAGGGCCCGCTCCCGATGATCGCCACCTTCCGGCCTGTGGGTGGGGCGGGTTTCGGGGCCGGGACATTGAGGCTGAGACGGCCGATGGATGCCACGTCGAAGGGCCTGTCGATGCGGGCTCGGGTGCAGGCCTGCATGCAGAGGTTCGGGCACACCTGGCCGCAGACCGTGGCGGGGAAGGGGCTGTAATTCAGGACCAGCGCCAGGGCCTCCTCCATGCGGCCCTCCCGTATCAGAGCGGCCCGCTTGCGGGTGGGGATGCCGGACGGGCACGCAGCCACGCAGGGCGCGAGGTATTTTTCGTTGTTCCAGACCGGCCTGAGCCTGCGGTCGGCACCTGTGGTGACGTAAGGAAGGACGGTCTGCGGAGGCTCCAGGTATTCGCCGAAGATGCCTCCATGGCCCACGGCCTTTTCCCATTGGCTTGTACGGAATTCGCCGATGCTCAGCTTCACGCCCTGGCCGGCCCCCCGTTCCGCCGGGGTTAAGGCGATGATTTTTCTCCATTCGGCCCGGTCCCGGGTGAGTTCGTCGTAATGATCGGCGCGCCGGACGGCGTCCAGATAGGGCTTCATGTTCTCGGTGAGCCACTGCCAGTCCTGTTCCGTCAGGTCCGCCAGCTTCACGTCCTTCGTGCTGTATTCCCCTACGGCGCCCCGGAAGTAAATGGTGCCGCCAACCATCCCGACGCAGGGGCGGTATCCTAGCACGCTCTCGGGATTTCTGGGGTTCACGCCGCAGACCACGGCGATCCCGCCGGCCTTGAATTCGGCGAAGGAATCCCCCACATCCCTGAAGTACCAGGACTGCAGGGGGGCGAAGCGTGGGTTTCGCTTGGTCATGGTGTCGCACCGGGCACCCCCGCCGCCCTGCACATAGAGGACGCCCTGGGCTCCGGCGTTGTGCGCTCCGTTGGTCACGTCCCCGAGTATCGTGATCCTGGCGCCGCAGTTCAGCCAGCCGACGTCATCGGAGGCGCTGCCTTCCACCACGATCTCCGTGCCGAACATCCCCATGCTGCCGAGGCGCTGTCCTATGGGCCCCCGGATAGTGATGGAGACCCTCTCGTCCATGGGCCAGATTCGCCCGCCAACGCCGTGCTGGCCCTGGGCCTGGACGAGGAGGCGCCGGGCCCCGTTTCTGACGGCCTTCTGGATGCGTGCCTCCAGGTCTTTGGAAGAGACGCGCAGGCCGTCGACATTGCCTGGAATCGTGACGGTTTCAATGCTCATGGCAACATGGTCTCCAGAATGAATGCCCTGCCGGGCGGCACACCAGGGAAGGGTCCGGGTGCGGTCCGCTCCCCGGCATGCGCACGGCCGCCGCCTGGTTTCCTCACGGCCTAGCAGGCGTAGGCGATGTGCAGCCGGTCCGCAATGGACTTGTCTTCGGCGCTGAGGCCGTCCGACATGCCGATGGGGAGTTGCGTGCTCCTCCCCATGGGGGCGAATATCTTTTTCAGCTCGGTCTCGGTGCTCTTGAAGACTTCCACGACCCTCTCGGCGACCTTCTCCGGATCAAGCCTCCGGTAGAGCTTGGGGTTCTGGGTGGTGATGCCCCTGGGGCACTTGCCGGTGTTGCAGAGGTTGCACCGGTTGTACTCGTCGCCGAGACAGCCGGCGGCGGCCTGCATGATATATTTGCCGATGTCCACGGCGCTGGCTCCCAGCATGATGACGGCGGCGGCGTTGGCTGCCAGGTTCCCCTTCTTGCCCATGCCGCCCGCAGCGATGAGGGGGAGTTCGTTCTGCTTTCCCTGTTTGACGAGGTCGAGATAGCAGTCGCGGATGTTGGAGGCGATGGGATGCCCCATCTTGTCCATGGAGACGTTGTACGCGGCGCCCGTTCCGCCGTCCTCCCCGTCGATGCAGAGCGCCGCTGCATATGGGTTTCTCGCCAGGTTGTTGAGCACAGCCTGTGCGGTTTTGGTCCCGGAAATCTTCGGGTAGACCGGCACCCGGAAGCCCCAGGCCATGGACATGGACTGGATCATCTTCGCCACGGCCTCCTCGATGGAGTATTTGGTCTGATGCGTGGGCGGCGAGGCGAGATCCACGTACATGGGGACCCCGCGGATGCCCGCGATGAGCTTCAGAACCTTGTACGCCATGAGCAGACCGCCGTCGCCGGGCTTCGCCCCCTGACCGTATTTGATCTCGACGGCGCACGGATCCTCCACCATGTGGGGCAGGGAGTGGATGATCTCGTCCCACCCGAAGTAGCCCGAGGCGATCTGGGGGATGAAGTACTTGAGGAATCGGGAACGCAGGAGCCTGGGCGGCATGCCCCCCTCCCCGGAGCACATGACCACGGGCATGTCCTCCACCTCGTTCAAGTAGGTGACGCCCATGGCCAGTCCCTCCCACATGGTGGGGGACAGGGCCCCGATGGACATGCTGCCGATGCGTATGGGGAATATCTCCCGCACGGGCGGGACGAAGGTTTCCTTCTCGACGGACAGGCGCCCGTCCTTGACGGTCAGGGGAAGTCTTTCCGGGGGGAGGGTCCGGCCCAGCAGGGTGCGGATGTGAAATTCGTGCCTTCCGGCATCCAGGGCGGGATCGGTGAGCATGGAGATGCGGGTGAACTTCAGCCTGTCCAGGGTGCCGGGACGGGGGTCATTGCGCCTGCCCCCGCGCTTGTACGGGGACCCGCCCACGTTTTTGTAGAAAAGAAACTTGTGCCGCTCATTGTAGTGCGGGGCGATGGCCATGTTGGGGCAGACCAGGCTGCACATGCCGCATCCGGTGCAATACCGTTCGATGTCGCGGACCTGTTCGATGCCGTGGGACACCCTGCGCACCATGCTGGGAACGGGTGTGCCGGCCTCGGAAAAGACCAGGCGCTGCACGAAAACCGCCGGCTCAATGGCCCGTTGTGGACAGACCGCGGTGCAGCGGCCGCACCGGGTGCACCGGTCCTCCCGCCACTGGATCCGGTACGGAAAGTCATCGAGGGTCAGCTGTCCGTTGTGGTCTAGCCGTGAAGCTGGTTCCATACCGTGACCTCCCGGGCCCGGGGCCCCACCATCACCATGTCGTACTTCATCGGTATCATGTCCGCTGAGGGGTCGCGGGCCGGGATTGCACTGTCCAGACCGCACATCTCGCTCATCAGAGCATATTTTCCCGGCACGCCCCCAGCCACCCCGGGCCGCAGCTTCTTCGAGTCCTGGACCATGAAGACCGTTCCGTCAGGGGTGAACCCGATGACGGCGTTGGGACCGTCGATGCAGGCAGGCCTGAGGCTTTTCTTCAGGAGTGCCAGGGCGTCAGCGTCGGGCCGTCCCCGGATCTCTCCGTCCTTGAGCGGTGTGATGACGTCCTTGTAGTATTTCAGGGGATATTTCAGCTGCCGGTGGCAGTAATGGAGGATATGCGTGAAGACTTCGCTGTCGCTGTTGTAGCCCGCATAGCCCGGAACGCCGCGGCTCATCAGGTATTCCCGGATGGGGACGAAGGCGGTGTTCTCCCCGTTGGTCATGGTGCAGTAGCCCTGGATGAAGAACGGGTGACACGCGTAGAGATAGATGGCGTAGTTCGTGTTCTGGCGGCCCTGGGCCAGGATTACCCTGGCCTGAAGGGTCCCGTCGTCAAGGCCGAGGAACTCTCCGAGCTGCAAGGGGTCTCCCACCTCCTTGAGGGTGAGGACGTCGGGGTAGAACGAGAACACGAAGAGGGACTGGTCCGCCTCGCCCATCTGCCGAAGCTGGAGCCGTGTCTCGAGGAGGAGCTGTTCCCGCGCCTCCGGGGATTTTTCCTGGTGGCTTTCGGGGTAGTGATACGCCCGGGCGAAATAGTGGTCTCTTGGCTCGATCTCCAGGCCCCTCACCTGCCTGATCTTCGGCTCCCAACTTCTTTTGATCTGGAACCCGGTGAATTGCATGAAGTCATCCAGCATCTGGAGCCCCTTGTTTGTGCAGCAGCCTGAAAGGATGGGATATTCCTTGAGCTCTTCGAAGGGCCCGCCGAGGTCCTTCAAAACCAGCCCCAGCCCGGATCCGTCATGGCCCTCCTTCATGGTTTCCAGCGCCAGGATATTCTCCATCGGAGAGAAATAGGTCTCGGAGGTGATGGCGCTCAGTCGGCACATGGTCTGCTCCTTGTCGGCGATGTCGTTCCCCTGGGGGACAAAGGGCCTGCCAAACGGGGAAAACGCCCGCCTGGCAGGCCCTTCTTGGCCGACCCTTAGTATTAACGCGGCAACCGCGTATTTTCAACAGGGACAATATCGTCCAAGGCCAAGAACGCCGGCGCCGGGACGGCGAACGACCCCTGGAAGCCGGGGGCCCCGCCGCGCCGGCTTTTACGGGCCGTTGTGTACCCCAGGACGAAACGGGATTATACTGTGACGCTAGCGGTCCGGAAAGGTCCGCGGCGCGGCCCAGTCGTGGCGGAATTGTCCCCTTACAGTCGCCCCAGGAAGGCAACGGAGGGGTTCTTCGAGGATCATGGATACAGGATACTGGCTGTTCAAATCCGAGCCCGGAGAGTTTTCCATCAAGGACCTCAAGGACAGCCCGGGACAGACTGCCTGTTGGGACGGGGTGAGAAATTTTCAGGCCCGCAACTTTCTCCGGGATATGATGCACCGGGGAGACCGGGTGCTCTTCCATCACAGTGGCAAGGATCCGGCGGTGGTTGGGACGGCCAGGGTGGTGCGGGCCGGGTATCCCGATCATACGGCATGGGATCCTAGGAGCAGGCATTTCGACCCGAAGAGTTCGCCTGAACATCCCGTCTGGTACATGGTGGATATCCGTTTCGAGACGGAGTTTCCGAGGCCGCTGCCCATTGCAGAGCTCAGAAAGCTTCCGGAACTCAGGGATATGGTCCTGCTCCGCCGGGGGGTGCGGCTTTCGGTCCAGCCTGTTGCCCAGAAGGAGTTTCATACCATCCTCGTTTTTGCCTCAGGGCGGGCGGCTCCTTGATGCCCGGCGCAGGGGGCGGCATGATCGACTCCAAGATCGTTCTCATGGAGGCAGACATCACCGCACTGGAGGTGGACGCCGTGGTGAACGCGGCGAACTCCTCTCTGCTGGGCGGCGGCGGGGTGGACGGGGCCATCCACCGGGCTGCGGGCCCCGGCCTCCTCGCCGAGTGTCGCTCCCTTGGAGGGTGCGACCCAGGCGATGCCAAGGTCACCCTGGGTTACGGTCTCCCCGCGGGCCACATCATCCATACGGTGGGGCCGATCTGGCGTGGAGGCAGCCTGGGGGAGCCGGCGCTCCTGGCCCGGTGCTACAGGCGATGTTTCGAGCATGCCGGACGGTTTGGATTTCGGAGCCTGGCCTTTCCGGCAATCAGCACCGGGGCCTACGGTTTTCCCAGGGACGAGGCTGCGTCAATAGCCGTGCAGGAGACACGGCTTGCCCTGATCCGGAATCCGCGGATCGAGAAGGTGATCCTGGTGTGTTTCGATGCCCGCACTACGGAGGCATACCGGCGGGTCATGGCCGCCGGCGGGGAAAGGCCGGTGAATTATGGCGAATGACCTGCTCCCGCCAGGCACGGACTCCAGGATGCCGCTCTCCGCAGGAAAGGACGTGCCGCCGGCCCTGACGAAATCGGCGCGGGTAAATGTGCTCCTCGTATTCCACGGGGATCTGGCTTCCCTGGCGTTCGGAGCCATACGCGGGTCCGAGGGCCGGCGGGTGGGCGGGGCCTCGGTCAAGCATGTGGTCGAATCCGCCGGGGTCCCTCACACCGAGATTCACCGTCTTGAGGTGAACCGCCGTGAGGTCTCCTTCGGGCACATCCTCCGGGACGGCGACCGGATCGAGGTCTATCCGCCTGTCCCCCCAGTCGATCTCTCGGTCTCCACCCTCCTGCGGCCTGCCCTTTTGGACGGGATCCGGTTCGTGGCGGACGTGAACGTGGGAAAGCTCGCGGTCCTTCTCCGGATGGCGGGATTCGACACGGTGTATTCCAGCCGCCTGCAGGACGTCGATCTGGCCGATATCGCCCAGTGTGAGGGCCGGGTCCTCCTCACCAGGGACCGCGCTCTCCTCAGACGGAAGAACGTGGCCCACGGTCGTCTGGTCCGGGCGATTCACCCGGAGGCTCAGCTGTCGGAGGTGCTCCGGCTGTTCGGCCTCCGGGGCAGGGTGGCACCGTTCTCGCGGTGCCTGCGATGCAACGAACGGCTGGTGCCGGTGGCCAAGGACTCGGTGGTCCATCGTCTCAAGCCTCTGACCCGCCTGCACTACGATGCCTTTTCCGCCTGCCGGCGTTGTGACAGGATATACTGGGCCGGGTCCCACAAGGCGGACATGGAACAGGCCTTGCGGTCGTGCCTGGCTGGTGCAGAGGGAGGGAGGTCACGGTGAGACCTGCCTTCACGGGATGAAGACTCGGGAGTAAGCGCGATGGATCGATGGTTCCTCTCCGCCGTCCTGGCCCTGCTCATTTACGGCCTCTGGGGTTTCTTTCCGAAACTCGCCGTCACCTACATCAGTCCCCGGAGCGCTCTCGTCTATGAGGTGGCCGGGGCGGTTCTGGTTGGGATATTTGCCCTCTGGCTCGAAGATTTTCGCCCGGACACCCATCCCCGCGGGGTGCTTTTTGCCGTTCTCACGGGTGCAGCCGGCATGCTGGGGACCCTTTTCTATTTCACGGCGGCGAGCACGGGCAGGATCTCCGTGGTGGTGGCTGTGACCGCGCTCTACCCCGTGGTCACCATTCTGCTTGCCGCACTGTTCCTCCAGGAGCCCTTCACCTTGAAGCACCTGGCGGGCATGGGGCTGGCCCTGGCGGCCATCGTGCTCCTGTCTGTTTGAAGCGGGCTCCTTCAGGGGCTGTTCCGGATGTCCCGGCCGGCGTCCTGAAACCTTCCAGTTTTCCTTCTTTCAGGTCGATAAGAAGGGGGAATGCCGCTTCCGCCCCGCCCCGTCCGGTCCGACCTCCGGGTTTCTGGCGCGAGGCGAAGGGGTCTGGATCAGAGGCGTGGTCCGGAGCTGGGTCCGCCGCACCTTCGCTCCCATGCCGGCAGGGGGGAAGAGCCCTATGGATGATTTCGACGATTTGGTTCTGGAGACGGATCAGAGGGAGCACGAGCGGTACAGTGTCAGCATGACCCTGCGCTATTCTGCAGGCCGTGGAATCTGCGTGGGAAACGTCTGCGACATCGGTCCAGGCGGAACCCTCATCCAAGGCGACAGGGGATTCGAGGCCGGGACACCGATCACCCTTTGGATCGGGAAGCATCCTGGCGTCGAGCTCTCTGGGGTGGTACGCCGTTCCTTTGAGGACCGTGGCAATCACAAGATGGGGATCGAATTCGTCGAGAGGACGCCGGAGACCGAACAGGCCGTCCGCCGCCTCATCCAGTCCTGCTACTGGAACATCGACAATCCCACGTAGCGGTACGGTGCCGTCTCCCTGTTTTCCAGTTCCCCCTCTTTCAGAATTTCCGGCAGTACTTCCGAATTCTGGACGAACCCTGGAATTTTTTTCCATGCCGCACGCGCCCGGTCCGTCCGCCGTTCCACTGCCGGAAGTCGGAGGCGTCGCGTGCCGGTTCGCCGGCATTTGCCTCCAGAGCCGGACCTGCCGTATACTTGCTGCCCGTAAAAGGAGAGAAAAGGGCGCTCCGGACCAAGCCTTCCGGCGCCGTCCGCCCTTCTCGGAGTGTGGTCATTCATGGTGAAAGGAGTCCATAATGGGCGGATTGAGATGGGCCTGTGCGATCTTCGCTTTGGCGCTCACTCTTCAGGTTCCCGGGGAGGAGATGTCGGACGTACTGGCTGCGGATGCGCTTCCACCGTGCTGCGCCTTTTTTGACGATTCGACGGGTACGGCGGTCCTGCCGTGTTTTCAGATCGGAGGCGCTGGCTTTTGGGTGCATCTGGGACTGGCGGCGTGCGGGGACCAGGTGTTTCTCGGGATCGGGGACTTTGGCCCCGGGGATCTCTGCGGGGTGAGCGATCCGCTTTCCCCGCCGTGCTGCGCCTTTTTCGACGATTTCTCAGGGACGGTTGTCCTGCCGTGTTTTCAGATCGGAGGCGCTGGCTTTTGGGCCCATCTTGGGCTGACGGCGTGCGGGGAGCAATGGTTCTTCGGGGTCAGGGACTTCGGGGCCGGGCACCTTTGCGGCATGATCGACGGCCAGTGCCTGGACTGCTCCTGCCCCGCATACGCTCTTGCCCACCCGGAGGTGTGCGGCCGGACGGGAGACCTGAATTTCAGGATCGCCTGGGCCGATCTCAACGACGTGGACATCCATGTCATCTATTCCAGCGGCGATTTTACCGAGGAGATCTATTACGGCAACGAATGGGGCACCCTGGGAGGAGAGCTCGATCTGGACGCGAATTCCGAATGCGAGAACAACGTGGTCAGCCGGGCGGTGGAAAATGTCGTCTTCGATTCCCCGCTTTCCGGGAGCTACACACTTCGGGTCTGCGGATACCAGCAGTGCGGGGCTGTCGCCTCGACCCAGGTGAGCGCGCAGGTTCTTACCCGCGGGCGCATCTTTCTGGAACGGCAGATTGGCGTCTTCCGATGGGACGACGCCGGCTCCGCCTGTGAGGACCTGTACACTTACACAGTGAATTGAACGCCGGCATCGCCCGTGTCACAGTGCCTTTCCAGCCACCCGATTCCGTCCTTCCTCTTTGGCCCGGTAGAGCGCCCGGTCCGCTTCCTCGACCAGGGCCTGTTGGTCAGGTTCAGCCATACCGTCTGAACAGGCGCAGCCGAGGGAAACGGTGACAACGGGTGCCACCGGCGAGTTGGGATGGCAGATTTCCAGCCTTTCCACCGTGGCCCGCAGGGCCTCCGCCACCCGGGCCACTCCCTCCGGGTCTGTCCGGGGAAGGATGGCGGCAAATTCCTCTCCGCCGTAACGGGCGAGGAGGTCTCCCGCCCGTTTCAGGGCGCCCTCCAGCCCCATGGCGACCTTGCGGAGGCAGTCATCGCCGGCGGCATGGCCGCAGGCATCGTTGTATCTCTTGAAATGGTCAACATCGATCATGAGAACTCCAAGCGGAGCCCGTTCCCGGCGGCAGCGCCTCGCTTCTATCCCGAGTCTCCTGTCGAATTCGCGCCGGTTGGAGACCCCGGTGAGGTCGTCCGTGGAGACCAGACGCTCCAGTTCGGCCTGCAGCCGCACCTGTTCGGTGATGTCGTTGAAGATGACGACCGTGCCTGAGAACTTTTCGCTCACGTCAAGCATGCGTTTGAACTTGATCCTGTAATGCCGTTTGATGCCTCTTGTTTCAAGGCCCTTTTCCACATGACTTTCCGGGAGATTCTCCCGGGCGAATCGCAGAAGGTCGTCTTGGAGCCAGTCGAGGCCCATCAATTTTCCCGCCCCGCTGTAATAATGGGCCCCGGGGACCGTCTTTCCCAGAAAGATCCGGGCCGCTGCATGATTCATCCCTTCGACCCGGTGCTCGGTGTTCAGGAACAGCACTGGGTCGTGGAGGCTCTCGAATATGGTCAGATAACGGTTCTTTTCATTGATCACCCGGCGGTTGGTCCCCTGGAGTTCCCTGAGCTTGTCAGTTTCGGTAAGCGCGCACCATTCGGTCACGAAGCCCAGTTCCACGCGGTCGAAGAACCGGTTGAGAAAGGCCTGGCACCGTTCCCTGTCTTCAGCCCGCGCCGTATCCAGAAGATCGATGTAGCTCTGGCGGTAGTACTTCATGAGGCCCAGAAACATGCCCAGACTCACACCGCGGGCCCGGTGTCTCCTGGCGGCGTCGATCCCGAAGCGGGCTATGGCGTCCTGTGCCGGATCTTCGTCCGGGCTGAGTTCGGGCGGTCCGGCGTGTTCCGCCGCGGCGTCGAGTATCGCTGCCGAAAGGCCGCAAATCGAGGTCCTCCATGCCTCGGCGAGGGTGGAGGTGTATCTCGCGTACCCGCGCCGCTTGGCATACTCGAGGACCTGGCGCATCAGCCATTCTTCATTGCCGCCGATGAGTCTGCTCAGGGTCTCCATGCCTTTCCCCCGGGGACCGCCCGCCTCAGGGGCAGCCCCGTATCTGCACGGACAGGGCTCCGGATTTGTGCCTCTGCGGTTGCGCCGGCCGTGACAGTCACCTTATCGGTACAAATTCCCAAAAACTGACGCACCGGAGGCCGGGAGAGGGTGGCAGAGGGAGGGCCTGTCCCGTAGTTGCACTCCTTGATCGAGCTGCAAAAATTCCTGAAAGCCGATGCCCCTCAAAATACTTCAGACCTGCCTGCCGCAGGCAGGTGCAAGGCGCGAGATCTTTGAGGAATCAGGCCTACTTGGACTGACGCTGCCGTGACGAGGAAACAAGAGCAACGCCGCAGATGGGGTATTTTCAGCGGAATCGTTCCTTGTTTTTTTCCGGTTTTTCCTGCAATGCTGGATGACGGTGGACGGCTTCACGGAACGGACTGGAGGATCTTTGCCCATGGGCGGAGCACTGAGGGTCGGAATCATTGGAACAGGGCGGCACGGGACCAGATACGCAACGCACATCCTGAGGGATGTCCCGGACCTCGTTCTCGCGGCCATCAGCCGCCGCTCTCAGGAGGGCTTCCGTCAGGCCGTCGAATGGGGGGTGCGCCATCATCCCTCCTGGCGGGATCTGGTGGGGGACCGGGGCGTTGACGCCGTCATAGCCGCCACTACACCCGATCTCAACCCTGCGATCACCGAGGCGTGCGCCGTGGCGGGGAAACCCCTCCTGCTGGAAAAGCCCATGGCGGTGGGGGTTAAGGAGGCTCGGGGGATACTGGAAATCGCCGCGGGCCACGGGCTTGACCTCACGGTGGCGCAGACGCTCCGCTACAACGCGGTGGTTCTGGCCCTCCGGGAGGAGATACCCAGGGCCGGGCGTTTGTATTCATTCAGCGCTCATATGCGGATCGAGCCTTCGAGCCTGGCCTGGCTCGAGGACCCGGGGGTGGCCGGCGGCGGGGTTATCCTGCACAATGCGGTCCATCTGTTCGATGCCCTGCGCTTCATCACGGGCCGGGAGGTGACAGGGGTCCGGGCGGCCATGCGCCAGGTCCACAACCCCTGGCTTGAGGACCTTTTCACGGCTCTCGTGGAGATGGAGGGAGGACTGACCGGCACCGTGGACTGCAGTAAGGTCGGTCCGGGCCGATCGGGCCGCATGGAATTCGTGGGTTCCCGGGGCCAGATCCACGGAGACCAGGTTCACGGAACTCTCGAATTCGTCAGCGGCCTTGCCAGGCATCCGCTGGCCGCCGGTGGGCCAGTCCACACCATCGTCCCTCTGCTCCGGGATTGGACGGCTTTTCTCCTCGGGAGGTGCCCGAATCCGATCTCTGCCCGGGAAGGCCTGGCAGCCGTCCGGATCTGCGAGGCATGCCGGGAGTCGGCCCTTTCCGGGCACCGGATCGACCTCGGCCCGGATCAGGAGGGCGCGGGGAGAGCCACCTCATGCCGCCGAGTCCGCCCGACTCAGTGAACCGTGGGTTTCTCGGGGACGATGTCCGACCAGGCCACGGTGCGGTTCCGGCCGTGCTTCTTGGCGTGGTAGAGGGCCTGGTCCGCGCGGGCCACCAGTGCCGACTTCTCTTCGCCGTCGGCGGGAAATGCGGCGAGGCCCAAGGACATGGAGGTTTTCACCTCCTTTCCCTCATGCCGGAAGACGAGCGCCTCCACCTGCCTGCGGACCCGCTCCGCCGTTATCCTGCCGCCCTGCTCGTCCGAGTCCTCGAGGACGATGGCGAACTCCTCACCTCCGTACCGGGCCGCGAGGTCGACCTTGCGGACGGCCTGTGCCAGGACCGCCGCCGTGGCCCTGAGGACCCGGTCACCGAAGGGATGGCCGCACGCATCGTTGATGTGCTTGAACAGATCGATGTCACAGAGGATGAGGCACAGGGCGCTCGAGCGGCGTCGGGCCCGGTGGAGCATGACATCCAGGCCGCGCTGGAATGTCCGGTGATTGGCAAGGCCCGTGAGCCCGTCGGTGACCGCCATCCTGCTGATCTGTTCGTGGGCCTGGGCGAGGTCGATCTTGATGGCCGCCTGGGCCGCCAGGAGTTCAAGGATGTCCCTGCGGCTTCCGGCGAAGACCCCGGCCTCCCTGGCGGCCACGGCCAGCGCTCCGATCGGATCACCCTTTTCTTTTCTCAGCGGGACCACCAGAATCGATTGGAAACCCGGCATCCGGTGTTCTGTGCTGAAAATCGGCGCCGGTCCGTGATATTCACCACCTGCGGGCAGGGTGCAGTTCATTTTCAGAACCTGGCCCACGAGCCCCTGGTCCCGGTGGAACACCTGGCCCTGGACGGACGGCCCGGTGCTGTCCTCCGCGCGGACCACGCGGTGCCTCTCTCCGTCGATCAGGCTGATGGCGATGAAATCCGTTGAGACCAGGGACTTGACTGCACGGAGGGTGGCGTCGAAGGTGGGCTCGAGCCCCAGCACCCCGTTCAGGTCCCGTAGAGCAAGATAGAGCTGCTGGGCGATGCCCCGCTCGCAGGCCATACTCTGGAGTTGTCTCGCCATGGCCACTTCCATGGACAGCTTCCGGGCCGACAGGCGGAGCAGGGCGCGTTCCTCTTTCTCCCACGGCTGTTCGGCAATCCGGTCCACGCAGAGTATGCCCACCAGGCCTCCGGGCGGGTCGCCGTCTTTCCCTGGGTCCTCGGTTGGGATACGCAGTGCTGCAAGACTTCCCACATCTCCTGTCTTCCGGTAATAGGGAAGTCCGGCAAAATCTTTCCGCACCGGGGCCATGGTGATTTCGTCTCCCGTACGCAGAAGGGCCCCGGCTATGCCAGCCCCCAAGGGGTATGGGCCGGGATGGATGTCTCGCCGTACCGTGGCCACGCTCTTGAGGTGGAGGCGTTCACCTTCGGGGTCGGACCACAGCAGGGCGGCGGTGTTGAGTTGGAGGGCCCGGCGGATGATTTCCAGATGGAGATCGAAGGCCGCCGTCACGGTCTCCACGGTGTTTCTCGCCGCATCACTCTCCGGCGGCGCGCCTTGCAGCCCAGGCAGGCGGTGGCGGACCGGATCGAGACCGAGGTGCCGGGCGGATTCTCGAGTGTCGGCCCGTGTTTTGGCCCGGGCCAGAGCGGCCCGCAGGTGTCTTCTGTACGTCCTGGTCCTGGCGTAGAGGCAGAGGGCGGAGGCCGTGCCGGCATAGAAGAGGAGATTGAGGATCATGTGGGCCGGAGACTGGCTGCCGGTCAGGGTGAGGCCCGTCTCCATGGTCAGAGCACAGGCGAGGCAGAACAGGAAAACCCTTGGAGGAGAGCTCACAAGGAGCCATGCCGTCAGCCCGGCCGGGATGAGTATGGCGTGGGAGGCCAGGGGACCGGACATCCGGAAGACCATCCAGGCGGATACGGTCCAGAGCATGGGACCGGCCGCAATCGTCGGCAGGTCACCGGCGAGTTCCCCGCGGATTCGCCGGGCTGCGTCCAGTGTCCCTGCTGCCAGGACCGCCGCCCCGAGCAGGAGACCGTACCACGGGAGGTCCGCAGGCCGGTCGAAGGCCCCGGCCCCGACTGCCAGTGCTCCGGCTCCGGCAAGGACCGTCGCAAACCAGGCCAGGGCGTAATCCGCCGACCGTTTCAGGAGTCCGGGACGGGCTTCCACGGCGGTCTCAGCCTCCCGCTTTGCCCTGATCCGTGCCGGGGGCGTGAATGAGTTCGAATACGGTCACTTCCGGAGGAGACAGAAAACGGATCATAGGACCCCAGGTCCCCGATCCCCGGCTGACATAAAGGTAGGAGTGGTCCCTCGGGTTCATGACGCCGGCGTGGACGGGATAGTACAGCCATGTGACGATGCCGAAGGGGAAGATCTGCCCCCCGTGGGTATGGCCGGAGAGCTGGAGGTCGAACAGCCCTGCAGAATCCGGGTGGACGAGGGGCCGGTGCTTGAGAAACAGGACAAACCGCCCGGGGGGGAGTGATGCAAGGAGTTCCTGTTCAGGGACGCAGGGCGAAAGGCCGAAGGACTCCCCGGTTTCGTCATCCACGCCTGCCACGATGATGATGTCCCCTGCGGTGCGGCTCTCCCCTCTGAGCACGGTGAATCCGGCTTCCCGGGTGAATTCAAGGGCCTGGGGCAGGCCTGCATAGAACTCGTGGTTGCCGGTCACGGCGAATTTGCCGTATTTCGGGGTGACGGCTTGGAACATGGCGGCAAGGCCGTCGAGCCGGTTGATCTGGCCGTCAACCAAGTCGCCGGTGGAGACCAGGAGGTCGGGCCGGGCCGCCCGGACCCGGTCCAGTATCCTCGCGAGCCTTTGCTCCCGCACGAGGAGCCCCAGATGCACGTCCGAGATCTGGACGACCCTGACCGAGCCGATTTCTTGGGGGATCTTCGGGGTATGAATGACGACCGTCTCAAGGCGGATATTTGCGGCTTCGAAGTGCCCGTAAACGCAGATGCCGAGGGAAGATACCGCCGCAAGGCCGAAGGCGAAGGCGGGCGAGATCTGCAGGGCTGAGAGTTCCAGGCCGAGGCAGGCGGACGTCCCCTTGAGCACGAGGCGCCAGGCGTCCGTCACGGCAGAAATCGAGACGAAAAGGAAGAGCAGGCCCAGCCAGGTGTACCCGACCACGGCCGCCGTCCGGGCCAGGAATTCGTGTCCGGCTGCCTCCGCCAGCCGCACAATGACCGGCGCTCCCACCATGACCGCCATGAAGAGGGCCAGGGCGGCCCCGGCCCCGAGTCCCAAGGCCAGAGCGGACCGGGCCTTCATGAAGGCGTAGAGGTGGAAGGAGCTGTATATGACGAAGAAGCCGATGAGAAACAGTCGCATCTCTGAGCCTGTGCCGGACGGGGGCCGACGGAACCGCCGGAGGCAGGGTCCCGCCGTCCTGGTCAGTGGTCCTTGGTTTGCCCTTGCGTTTCACGGATGGGTGCTGTGGTGCCGGAATCTCCTTTTCCTGACAGAATACCGCGGATGGCGGCGGAGGAGAATACCGCACCGCAGGCTCCGGCAGTCTCCGGGCACGAGATCCGTTGAGGCGCGCGGGGTGCCCGGCGCGCGGGCGCTGCCAGGTCCCGCGGCCCGGGCCGGCGGTATCAGCGTGCGGCGAGAATCACCGTTTTCGTTCTCTCACGGTGTTCACGGCCGCCTGGATGTACGGCGGGATGGTGACGTCCGCCTTCCTGGCGTTTTCGTAGGCGGCGCAGAGTCCGTCGTCTCCAATTCCGGTCCTGTCCCAGTACCCGACCGGATCGGTCACGAATTCCCGGATCACGGCAAGGGCCTCACCGTAGTCCCGGACCATGTGGCAGAAGTTCGGCACCCACGCGGGGGCGAGCCGCACCGTGTACGAGCCGATCTGCTTGACCCGCGCCGACGTTCTGAGCTGTTCGATGGCCGAGAGCCACAGGTGCCGGCCGTTTTCTCCGAGGCCGAAGGGATCAACGAAGAGGTGGGGGGCGGGCAGGCTTTCGAAGAGCTTCAGGTTCGTAACGGCGATGAGGAGTTCTTCCAGGGTGCCCATTCCGCCGATGTTGTAAATTTTGCACAAGGACGTGCGGTCAAGGATGTTCTGTCTGAGGTGGCGTGCGGAATTCTTGAAGTTGACCATCACCGGGGGCCGGAGATTCGGTTTCTGCCCGATCCTCTCCGTGTCGATCCCTACACCGATCCGCAGGATCTCCAGTTCGGCCGCTGCGTCGTCGGCGATGCGCATCACCCCCGGGCCGGAACCGTGGCATACCGCCACATGCCCCTCCAAGTCAGGGATCCGTTGTATTTCCGCGAGGAATCGGTGGATCTGGGTGGTCAGCACATCCTCGGTCCCCTCCACGTGGGAACCGAACATGGCGATCACGGTGTGGGTCTCTTCCTGCAGTTCCTTCGCCCCCCTGGTCACCCAGAATCCGCGCTGGAATTCCCTGACGTGGGCGTCTCCGTCCTCCCCGAACACCATGTAGAACTTGACGCCGTCCCTGCCTTCCAGGTCGCAGAAGGTCTCGTAGGTGGTCTGGTCGAAATAGATGTTCGGCGTTGGAGGGAGTCCGGGCAGGTCGTTCCCCTCGGCTCCGTCCTTTTCCGCCCTGATGCTTTTGCCGACGAAGACGCCGACGTTGTTCCGCTTGAGGACCCTGAGGGTGTCCGTGAGGGGGAACTGGTGGCTCACGAAGACCCTCCTCAGATCCTGGGTCCCGCCCACCGACTCAAGTGCATCGACGAATCCCCTCAGATCGGGTTGGATCTGATCCCCCTTGTGTTCCCCGAAATCGATCTTTCCCCGGATGACTTCGTAAATGACGCGATTTTGGGCGCTTTCGTGCCATTCGCCCTCGGCCATCTCCCTCTGGATCTCGACCGATCTGTTTCGGCTCAGAATCCTGGCGTAATTGCCCCGTTCTCCCGGACAGGGGCTGAGATTGTCGAAAAGGGCCTCGCAAACCTCCATATTGAAGATGTTTGTGGCGTCGGAGAAACCCACCCCGTCGCGGATGATCTTCTCAGCCCGCGTTCCGAGGAAGATCCTGGCCGCTACCTTGGCCGTGGCCGGATCCGCAGGGAAGAGGCGCATCTTGATCTTCAGGGTCCTCGGGTCCACGGCCTCGTGGTGTCCGTTGTACAGCTCCACCTGCCTTGGAACCATGATCCCCGTGGTCCGGACGGCGTCGAGGAGCCGGGCCGCCAGGTGGAAGACCTTGGGATGGCTGCAATCGCGTTCGATCAGCGCCAAGTAAGGGCCTAGGGAGATCCTCACGGCCCCCACGAGGAATCCTCCGGCGTCCAGGTGTTCAGGAATGCCGTGGTGAGATCGGTACTGGATGAGGCTCAGGCCCTCTTTGCTCTTCAGAAGGACGTACTGGGCGTTCTGGCCTGCGGTGAGCAGGGTGGTGGAGAGGAGATACCGTATGTTTTCCAAGGGGATCTCGATTACCCCGTCCCCGCTCACCACGGCCTGCGGGGGCAGCAGCAGATGGTACCGCAGGGAGGCCTTTTCGATCTCGGCGCCGGACATGGGCTCGCTCATGGGAATGAAGAGGCGGGCGATGGTGGGATGGACGCCCCTGTCGGCGAGATTTCTCAGCTCGGCGAAGAGAATGTCGGGAATGTTCCGGTTGAGTGAAGTCAGGACGACTGGAATTTCCACGAGCCTCCGGCCAGAATGGATTTGGGGCTCCCCTTCGCCGAGTTCCACGTCCAGGCCCACCTGGGAGTGCCCGCTCCGGCCGATAAGGCAGCAGTGGGTTTTGATGCTCCCGCTGCTCCTGAGATCGTTGAGTACCCCCCTGAGCGTGTCGCTGGTCCCCTCTAGCCGCATGATGCCCCGCATCTGGGGAACGCCGAGGGTCTCGTTCACTCCGGGCTCGTCCCCCGGAGGGAGTATGAGCAATCCATCTTCTGTGAGGAGCGGTGAACGTTTCATGACCTTTTCGGAAAGCGCGGCACGAATGCCGTGAAGCAGGCCGCTTATTATCGTATCGGCTCTCTGCCCTGTCAAATGGTAACTGATCACGGGGTTCGGCACAGCCCCAATGCTGCAACTCCCCGAACTGTAAACCTCCACAGGGTGCTGCAGATGGAAGGCGGCGGGCACGCAGACGTACTCCCTGTACTTCAAGTGCCCGCCAACACAGCAGATGCGGTATCCTGTGAAGGCTTACGTCAAATGCACGGTAGAGAGCGAGCGAGAGAGCGGAGAGCGAGAGGGGTGGCCGGGGGAATCGTCCCAGGCTTTCCGGCCGCCGGGGACCTATCTCCCTTTTCCCGTGTTGCCGGAGGCCGACGGCCGGCATCGAGACCCGGCCGCCGTCTTGACGGCCTTCCGGGGGCATCGTAATGTCCGTTTATGGATGGATGATTTCCAGGGGATTGTCCTTTTCTGAGGGGGTGCTGGCCATGGACAAGGAGAGTCCGGTCCGGAGCAACGTTTTCTGGCTTGCCTGGCGTGTGTTTACCGTGGTTCTCGCCGCGATTTGCTCTGTGGCGTGCGGGCCTTCCGCGAAGCCGCCCATCAAGGAGGTGGCCAAGGCGGAATTCGCCCTCAAGGAAGCCGAGCACAGCAAGGCGGAGGAGTATGCCTCCCTCGAGCTGCGGATCGCCGAGGAGGGCCTTGCCCAGGCGAAGGCGGCCATGGATGCCGGAGATTACGAAAGGGCGTCCCTGTTCGCCGAGAGGGCACTGGCGGATGCCCAGCTGGCCGAGGCCAGGGCCCGGGCCGCGACGGCCCGGCGCACCACGGAGGAGATGCGCAGGAGCCTGGAGACACTTCGCGAGGAGCTGGAGCGGATGCGTTCGCTGGACCACTGACGGAGAGGAGAATCGGAGAGATGCTTAGGGACGAGCGCCACCCCTTATTGTCCGCCCTTCTGGCGTTTCTGGCAGGAGGCATGGTCCTGGCCGGTTGCGCCGGCCGTGAAGTGAATCCCGATCTCGAACGGGCCAGAACAGCCTATGAAGAGGCCCGGCAGGACCCTGCAATCGTGTCAAAGGCTTCCGTGGCGCTCTATGAGGCGGGAAAGGCCTTCGAGGAAGCGGAGAATGCATGGCGAGGGTCCGGGGACCAGGCCGTTGTAAGCCACCTCGCCTACCTGGCCCAAAGAAAGACGGAGACGGCTGCGGCAACCGCGCAGCGCCGGCTCGCCGAGGCTGAGATGGAGAAGCTGGTCCAGGAAAGGGATCAGAGCATCCTGGCAGGTCGGACCCGCGAGGCCGAGCTGGGGCGCCGGAAGGCTCTCGAGGCCAAGGAGATGGCCGAGGCCCGGGCCCTGGAGGCGGAACTGGCGAGACGGGACAAGATGGCCGCCGAGGCGCGCCTCCGGGAACTCGAGCGCCAGCTGTCGGAGATGGATGCTCGGAAGACCGGACGGGGTCTCGTCCTCACCATCGAAGGGGTGCTCTTTGAGTTCAACAAGGCCGACCTCAAGCCCGGGGCGACACGCAATCTCGACAAACTCGCCGATTTCCTCAGGGAGAACCCGGAGCGGACGGTCCTCATCGAAGGCCATACAGACGATGTGGGCTCAGGGACATACAACCTCCTCCTGTCCCAGAAGCGGGCCGATGCGGTCCGGGACTACCTGGTGGCGCGAGGCGTTGCCCCGGGACGCATACAGTCCCGGGGGCTGGGTGAGGAGTACCCGGTGATTTCCAACGCAAACGAGGCGGGGCGGCAGCGGAACCGCCGGGTGGAAATCGTCGTCTCCCAATGAAGCCGGAGGGTTCTCCCGCCCAGCGCCTTGGAGCGTCCATGGGAACGGAAAACGAGCTCGTCGCCGTCGTGGACGCGGAGGACACCGTGGTCGGCGCCGTGACCCGGCAGGAGATGCGGGCGAAGGCCCTCATCCACCGGGCTGTCTACGTGCTGGTCTTCGACTCCCGCGGGGATGTCTTCGTGCAGCGGCGGTCTTCCGGCAAGGACGTCTATCCAGGCCGTTACGATGTGGCGGCCGGGGGCGTGGTGCTCGCCCGTGAGACGTACGAAGCGGCGGCGGCGAGGGAGCTGGCGGAAGAGCTCGGCATCCGGGGCGTCGTCTTGACGCGTTTTCTGAAGTTCTATCACGGGGACGGCGAGAACAGGGTCTGGGGAGAGGCGTACACCTGCGTGTATGAAGGGCCAATGGAACTCGACGACGATGAGGTGGACAGCGGCCGCTTTCTCCCCGTGGAACAGGTTTTGGAAATGAGCGGCCGGGAGTCCTTCGCCCCGGACAGCCTGTTCGCCCTCAAGGCCTGGCTGGCGAGGGCCGGAGGCGCGGCTTCGGTTCAGGACGGCAAGCCGTGATGGGGAAGAAACGGCGGCATCGGTTCACTACGGGGGGTGTTGAGATGGGGCGTCATGTCACGGTATCGGCGGCCCTTGTGGCGGTCCTCCTGCTGGCGGGCTGTGCCACCACGGCGAAATACGAGCGTCTTCTGGACAGCTGGATCGGCCGGGATGCGGCCGAGTTGTCGAGCGGCTGGGGCTATCCCGGCAGCACCATTACGGCCCCCAACGGCAACACGGTGTACGTGTACAGCAGGGAAGAGTACGTGAGCCGCCCTCTTCACCAGACCCCACGCCATACGACGGTGGACAGGAGCGGAGACACCATCCACGTCACCACCTTTGGAGGCGACATTTATGGAGGTGAGACCGTGAAGCTCTGGTGCAAGACGTATTTCGAGGTGGACGAGCACAATACCGTAATCCACTGGCACTGGGAGGGGAACAATTGCAAGGCCCGTTAGAGAGGGACTTCCGGGGTCAGAGGCATGGGGTCTGAGGGGGCCTTTCTCCTTTCGGGGGTCGTATTCGGGTTGAGCGCAGGTCTTTCCCCCGGACCTCTCCTTGCCCTCGTGGTCTCGGAAACCCTCCGGCACGGGGTCAAGGAAGGGGTGAAGGTCTCTCTGGCCCCCCTTCTGACCGACGTGCCCATCGTCTCGGTGACCCTGTTTCTGCTCGCCCGTCTCTCCGACATGCAGCCGGTGCTGGGGGCCGTGTCCCTCCTCGGGGGACTGTTTCTCGGCTATCTCGGATGGGAGAGCCTGAGATACAGCGCCGGTCCTCCCCGCGGTGGGCCGGCTGAATCCCGTTCTATGCGCAAAGGTCTGTCCGTGAACCTTCTGAACCCCCACGTTTACATGTTCTGGTTCGCCATCGGTGCACCGACGGTCCTCAAGGCCGTGGAGACGGGCTTGCGTGCTGTCGTTCTTTTCGTGGCTGGCTTTTATGTCCTCCTGGTGGGGTCGAAGATCTTGGTGGCCCTTCTTGTCGGACGTTTTGGCCGGTTTTTGGAGAGCACGGCCTACGCCCTCGCCATCCGATTTCTGGGGATCGCGCTCCTGGGGTTCGCTGCGCTGTTTCTCAGGGACGGCCTCAGGGCATTCGGAGCTCTGTGAGAGGAGAGGGGGATGCGTGCCCGCCGCCTTCCACATCTGCAGCACCCTGTGAAGGCTGCCAGTTCGGGGAATTGCAGCATCGGGATTGTACCGAACCCTGTGATCAGGTACAGGGGGATTGTCTCCGGGCCGAGGGCCGGTTGCTCCGAAGTTGGCAATGAGGGAACGAATCGGGTATATACGAGGTGGATCTGGTACGGGGCGCGGTGTGATCCGCGTCTTTTCATCGGGTGAATACGGGTGAATCCTATGGAGAAGGAGGGAAAAGAGATGAAATGGCTACTGGTTTCTCTGTTGGTCGGTTGTGCGCTCTTGCTCGGGGCCTGCGGGCAGCAGGAGTCTGAAGAACCCAAGCCTGCCGTGACTGAAGAGGATGTCAAAAAGGAGGCCGGCGAGGCAGTGGAATCCACCACCTCGTTCCTGTCCCAGAAGTTTGATGAGTATTCAGGCACCGCCCGGACAAAGCTCGACGAGATCCAGGGCCGGATCGGAGAACTCGAGGCGAAGGCCCGGGAGGCCGGCGAGGAGACCAGGGGGGAGATGGAGCAGGCGGTGGCCGACCTCAAGGCCAAGGCCCAGGCGGTCCAGGAGAAACTTGCGCAGCTCAAGGGATCCGGGGCGGAGACGTGGGAGGGCATGAAGGACTCCTTGAACAACGCCCTCGCCGATCTCGAGAAGTCGTATGAGGAGGCTCGGGGCCACTTCACGGAGTGATGCTCCGGTCTTTGTGATCAGGCACCAGCGGGGGGACCGGGGCGTGTTTTCCAGGTCTCCCCCCGGGCGTGCCGCAGACTCCGGGGCGCCGCGTCCTGCGGCCGGCCCTCGTGCAGGCGGCCTCGGCCCTCCCTTGGGGAGGAGGCGTCAAGCCCGAGGGGAGACCGCTTTTATTCCCCGGGCGAGAAGTCATGAACCCGCAGATCCTTTCCTGGCCTCTTGATAGCGGCACCTCGGTGCCGGACCGGCTTGATGTCCCCGGGAGCAACATCGTCCTGGACCTCCACGGAGATCCTCTGGCCTCCGAACTTTCCGTGGTCATGGAAGGCAATCAATTCATGGTGCTTCCAGATCTGCTGGAGGCCTTTTACAGGGTCGTCGGCAGGGAGGTGGAGGTGTTTTCCGTGACCCTGCCCCCCTCCGCCTTCCGTCCTCTGGTCGAAGGCCGCCGCCTGGCCGTGGGAAATCTGCTTCTCTCCGTCCGCCCCCATGTGGTCATGGGCCCTCCGGAGTTCATGAGCGGCCTCCATGCCCTGGGATTGACCGGAGAGCCGGCGACCTTCGCCTGGAACCGGGGGGTGGTGCTGCTGGTCCGCGCCGGCAATCCGAAGAAGGTCGCCGGCGCCGGGGATCTGCTCCGCAAGGACGTGCGCGTCGCCATTTCCAATCCGTTTACTGAGGAGGGCTCCCACCGGACCTACCTTGCGGCCTTGGAGCACCTTCCCGGCCTTGCGGACAGGATCCGGCACGAGGGGGTCTTCAGCCGGCGGATCCACCACAGGGAGATTCCCGCGTTGATTTCGGGCGGGCTTGCCGACGCGGCGCCGGTGTATTTTCATTTCGCCCGTTGTTTTAAGGCATGGTTCCCCGGTCTTTTCGATGCTGTCGAATTTCAGGAAGGGCGGGCCGTGCGCGGGGCATACCAGGTCGCCCTTCACCGGGACGCCTTGGGGCATGACCAGGCTCTGGCCTGGCGGCGGTTTCTTCTCTCCCCCGAGGCCGGCAGGATCTACGGCGGCCACGGTTTTTCAGGGAATCAGGATGGCCGGCCTGGAGGGGAGCACGAGCCGGAATCCCCCGGACGGAGACGAGGCGGCGGTCCATGAGGATAAAACATCTCGAGGTTTTCGTGTTCGGAGTCCTGGTGCTCGTCTGGCTTTTTCAGATGATCCATTACTACCCTCTCCTGCCTGCCGATTTCGGTGCCTCGTTTCATCTCCTCGGGCAGCCCGCGGACTGGTCCAGCAAGGACCTCTTCTTCATTTTCTATGGTGCGGTCATGGCGGTCCTGGTGGCGGTCTTTTTGGGTGTCAGGCTGGCGCTGCCGCGTCTGCCGCTTGCCCTGATCGCCGTGCCGGAGAAGCAGTTCTGGACCGCTCCGGAGAGGCGCCGGGAGACAGAGACGTTTCTCGGTTCGCACTGGCTGTGGTTCGGGTGCGCCACCCTGAACGTGGTCATCGCCATGGTGCAGATCGGAATCGAGGCCGGTTTCGGGGGGGATGAGATGCTCGGGTACAAGGTCTGGGGCATCTTCGCCGTGTACCTCGCGTATACCGTCGGGTGGCAGGTTTGGTTCGTGCGCCGCTTCAGGCGGGAGAGGTGAACCGATGGGGGAGGCGCGGCGGCGGGCCTGGAAACGCTCATGACGGGTGCGGTCTTCCCGGCCCCGGAATCGAGGAATTCCGGTGCCCCGGTCTTCATTGTCGGTTGCGGGTATGTGGGGCATCGTGTGGCCGTCCTGGAGCAGGCGTGCGGCGCGAAGGTGCTGGCACTTGCCCGTTCGGACCGTAGCGCGGGCCGGCTGCGCGCCCTCGACATCCAGCCGGTTCCGGGAGATCTCGACCGGCCGGATTCCCTCTCCGGCCTCTCTGTCGGCGGGGCCCTTGTCTATTATCTCGCCCCACCGCCCCCGGACGGCGCGGGCGATCCCCGAATCGAGGCCTTTCTCGCCGCGGCCGGGGGAGACAGGAGGCCTGTGCGGCTGGTCCTCGTGAGCACCACGGGGGTCTACGGGGACTGCGGCGGAGACTGGGTCACGGAAGACCGGCCGCCTCGGCCCATGACCGACCGGGCGCGGCGGCGGCTTTCGGCGGAGAACGCCCTGCGGCGTTGGGCTGCAGAGGAAGGCGTCGGCTGGGCGATCCTCCGCGTGCCGGGGATCTATGGGCCGGGCAGGCTGCCGGTGCAGCGGCTTCGGGCCGGGGAACCCGTCCTCAGGCATGAGGATTCGCCGTTCAGTAACCGGATCCACGCGGACGATCTGGCCAGGGCCTGCGTCGCCGCCGGACACAGCGACTCGGCGGGCCGCATCTTCAACGTGAGTGACGGGAGCCCGGGGACCATGACCGAATTCTTCTTCGAGGTGGCCGACTTTCTGGGGATCCCGAGGCCCTCAGCCGTTTCCCGCGAAGAGGCCGGGCGTGTGCTCGGCCCGGGCATGCTCTCCTATCTCGCCGAATCGAAGCGGATCGATAGCCGCAGGATACGGGAAGAACTCGGATGGGCGCCTCTATACCCGGATCTCGGGGCCGGTCTTCCCGCAAGCCTCAATCTCACGGCTGCGGACGCGGCCCTGATGGAAGGCCGCTGAAATGGCGCCGGCGGTCCGGACGCCCGGGATTCTGGCATGGGCGGCCCCGGCCCTGGCGGTCCTCCTCGCCTCCGGTGGGACGGTTCTCGCTGGCTCGGCCTCTGTAAGGGCCCCGGCTCCATGTCCGGATTCTCCCAACTGCGTCAGTTCTCTGAGCCGGGACCCCCGCCGCTCGGTCCGGCCCTTGCGGTACCGGGGGGAGTCGGCCGAAGCGCGGCAGGTCCTCTTGGACGTGCTCCGCGCCATGCCGAGGGCGCGGCTTGCGGTGGTGGAAGACGACTATGTGCGGGCCGAGTTCCGCTCTTTCCTCTTTCGGTTTGTGGATGACGCCGAGTTCTTCTTCGGACTGGAGAAGGACATTCTCCATTTCCGTTCCGCCTCCCGGACCGGCTATTTCGATTTCGGGGTGAACCGGCGGCGAATCGAGGAGATCCGGCGCCGGTTTCTCGCTTTGATGACGGGGGCGGAGGGGGAGAAGTGAGGGGGCGTGCCCTGCCGGCCTATGCCTTCCGGATCACTCTCTCAGGGTACGCTCCAGCGAATTGAGGACATACTGGATTTCGTCCTGCGTCAGGCTCGGGTAGAGGGGCAGGCGCACCAGGCGGCCGCTCACATCCGCAGTGACGGCAAGGGCAGGTCCGGTTCCGAGCCGTTCTTGCGCGAACGGTGCGGAATCGAGGGGAATGAAGTGAAAGGACGCCATGACCCCCCGGGCCCTGAGGCTGGCGAGGATCCTTCCGCGGTCCCGGGGATCCCTGGCGAGAAACCAGAAGGTATGGAAGTTCTGGGCGGCCCAGGAGGGTACGCGTCCCAGGGAGATCCGCCCGCTGTCCCGGTAAGGCTCCAGGAATCCGCGGTAGGTTTCCCACACGCGCCTGCGCCTTTCCTGGATCTCCTGCCAGCGCTCCAGCTGCACGGCGAGCACGGCGGCGAGGAGGTCCGCGAGGAGGTAGCTTGAGCCCGTGCTGATCCAGGTATACGCTTCGGTCTCGCCCCGGAGGTAGGCTGCCCTGTCGGTCCCCTTCTCCCGGATGATTTCTGCCTTGGCCATGAGGGACTGATCCGTGGTGGCCATGGCCCCTCCTTCGCCGCAGGACACGTTCTTTGTGTCGTGGAAGCTGAAGGCTGACACCTTCCCCAGAGTGCCCACCGGTCTGCCCTTGTATCGAGAGCCAAGGGCGTGGGCGGCATCCTCGATGATGCTGACGGGGCGGTCTCCAAGGGCCGCACGGATGGCATCCACATCGCACGGGACGCCGCCGTAATGGATTGGCATCACCGCCCTGCTCCGGCCGCTCAGACAGCGGTCGAGGTCTTTCGGGTCCAGGTTCAGGGTGTCGGGTTCTATCTCGCAGAAGACCGGGCGGGCCCCGAGCTGCACCACGGCGTTGGCAGTTGAGACAAAGGCGAAGCTCGGGCAGATCACCTCGTCCCCGGGGCCGATTCCCAGTGCCCGGAGTCCGAGCTCGATGGCATGGGTCCCGGAAGGGGTCAGGAGGACGAGGGGGGTCCCGACAATCCCCCGGAGGCCCTCGCAGGCCTTTCCGGTGAATTCCCCGTCGCCCTCAAGTCGTCCGCCTCTGAGGGCTTGGACCGCCGCGGCCTCCTCCCTCGGGCCGAAACATGTCTTGTTGAATGGTATTCTCACCAGGTTCCTCCAGAGGCGGGCCGTCGTTTCAGGGTCTCCTTGCCGGCCAAGCCCGGTTCCGTCACGAACGGCTCCGGTATCTTGAGTGGGGGCATCATACACCATGGGGGTCCAGCCGGGCATCTCTCGGCCGCTTTGTCCTCCTCCCCGTATCGTTTGAACAGAGGGCGAATCTCTGGGCGGAGGGCCGGCGCTCCGGGCCTGACCTCACAGGGCGGAGTCCAGGCCGGTTGTCTCGATGAACCGCGCGGCCGAGGCCCGAAGATCAAAGTTCCGGGAGGCCTTCCGGACCGAATTCTGAAAGGCGGCCCGATCGACCCGTTCCGATTCGAGCATGGCGGCCGCAAGGGCCTCCGGATCCCGGGGCCTCACCACCATGCCGATGCCGGCGCTGCGAACCAGGGTGCCCATATCCCCCACGTCGGCGACTATTACGGGCGCACCGCGCTGCAGAGCGTCGGAGAGTACCACCGGGATGCTCTCGATTCTCGACGGGATCACGAGATAGTCGCACCAGTCCAGACGGCCCGCCATGTCCGCCGGGCCTATCGCTCCGTGCATCCGCACCCGGCCGGCAACGCCGAGTTTCCGGATCCTCTCGTACAGGTCCCGCTCCATGGATCCCTCTCCGAAGACGTCCACTCCTCCCCTCCCCCCCAGGGAGAGGTATCTGGCCGCGGCGTCGACCAGGATATCCGGGCCTTTGTTGGGTTCGAAGCGGCCGACGAACACGAAACGGGGCCTGGACGATTCCTCCTTCACCGGGTTTGGAATCACACCCGCGAGTTCGCGGGCGCTCGGCAGGTACTCGCATGGGCGCCCGCAGAGGGCGGTGACCCGGCGGGCCAGATCGTCGCCGTCGGCGAAGAGCCTGTGGGCCCCCCGCAGGATCTGCGTGATGACAGGTCGCGTCAGGCGGTTCCGCTCGTAGCGCCATATGTCCGAGCCGAGAGCCCACACGGAATAGGGGATTCCCCGCCGTATCTTGGCTGCCAGGGCGAAGGCCCCGGAGGGGACCGCCCACATGGCCAGCGAATAGGTGACCCGTTGCTCTCGGCAGTGCCTCAGGTAATGGAAGGTGCCCATGGCCATGAGGCTCGCTGCCTTGACGAAATCCCCCGGAGAGGCGAGTCTGAGGGATGTCAGGCTGGTCTCACGACCGAGCCAGGGGTATTCCCGCACCGGAAACGTCTCCGCGTACGATGCCGCGCCGGCCTTGCGATGGGTAAACACCGAGAGTTCCATTCCCCGGCGGGAGAGGATCCCGGCGAAGTCCCTGACGAAAACGCCGGCGTTGTCCGCATCGCCGTGGCGTCGGGGATAGGAGCTGGTCAGGATGCAGAGGCTCACGGGAGGAAAGACTCGCTCCCGGGCGGCCGGTCCTGCGGTGCCTGTTCCGCCCTCGGGTTTAGGGTCATGCCCATATCGTTCCTCCGCATTCCTGTATCAATGACTCGCCCTCATCCCTGCCGGTTTCTCATACGCATGGAGGCGACGTCTCTCGGCCCGGCGGCCGAGGCCCTGAGGACGCGCTGTCCCCGCTCCCTGTAGCGGGCCTCATTGTGAGAGCTGGCGCCGGGACATGTCCGGCCGGACGTGGTATCCTCAAATGCCACAGCAGGAGGCCGTGTGCAAGAGAAAAGAACGCTTTCCGCAGGGGTCATGGTAGTCCGCAGGGATGGGGATTCATGGAAATTTCTCCTTCTCCGGGCTTACGGGTACTGGGATTTTCCCAAGGGGATCGTGCGGCCGGGCGAGGCGCCTGTCGGCGGGGCCTTGCGCGAGGTCGAGGAGGAGACGGGCCTCGATGCGCTGGATTTCCGCTGGGGGCACGACTACCGCGAGACTGCGCCCTACAACCGGGGAAAGGTGGCCCGGTATTACCTTGCCGAGACGGAGTGCCGGGACATCGTCCTCCCTGTCAATCCCGACCTGGGCAAACCGGAGCACGACGCCTTCCGGTGGGTCTCTTACGAGGAGGCCCTCTCCATGGTGGCGTCTAGGGTCAAACCCGCTCTGGAATGGGCCCGCAAGACCATCACCGGAGGGCAATGAAGCCTGCCCCGAGGAGTCCCGGTTCAGGGTGGGTCACCACATGGACCGGGATCTCTCGGAGGACCCCGGCCATGCGTCCTTTGGCCTCAAAGGCCTCGCGGAAGCCTCCGGCGGTGAGGACAGGCAGGATCCTGGGGGCGATTCCTCCGGCGATGTATACACCTCCGGTCGCAAGGCACTTGAGGGCGAGATTCCCCGCCTCGGAACCGTACGCGGAACAGAACATGGACAGGGCCTCCACGCAGAGGGGGGCAGTCCCCGCCAGGGCGTGGCGGGTGACGACCGCTGCAGGGTCCTCAAGAGCCATTGCCCGGGCGACCTCTGAGTCCTCCGGCATGCCGGAGTCCCTGGCGAGGAAGCGGTAAATCGCAACGAGTCCGCTTCCGGAGAGGACCCGTTCCACGCTCACGTGGGGGAAATCCTCCATGAGGTGTTCCAGCAGCCGTATCTCCATTCTGTTTCCAGGGGCGAAATCCGCGTGCCCACCCTCGCTGGGAAGGACCTTGAGTCCGTCGCTGCACGGGATCACCAGGGCCTGTCCCATGCCGGTGCCTGCCCCGAGGATCGCCCTCGGGCCCTCAGGGTCGGGGGCGCCGCCTCCGAGAGAGACCAGGTGTTCAGGCCCCACCCGCGTAACCCCCCAGGCTGCGGCCTGGAAATCGTTGATGAGCACGAGCCTCCTCAGACGGAAGGCGTCACGGATCTCCTCGCCGTCCAGGGTCCAGGGGAGATTGGTGGCCCGGACCCGGTTTCCGTGCACCACCCCGGCCACCGCCAGGCAGCCTGCCTCGGGGAAAGGCTGCGGGGCCTCGGCGAGGAATGCCGCAAGGACGTGGGCGAACTCCTGAAACTCACCGGACGGGTACCGCCGCTGGTGGAGTACGGCGGGCCCTTCCATCAGGGCGAGCCTCGTGGTGGTGCCACCGATGTCGCCGGCCAAAACCCGCATTTTACGCTCTGCGGATCGCCCGGGAGAGATCCCTGGTGAGGGCCATGGCCCGCAGGGAAAGCTCCTCGGAGAGGAGCCCCGTGCCGCAGCTCGGGGTGATCAGTGCCTGCCCCCGCACCATATCCCGGTCCAGCCCGAGGCGCGCCACGTGGGAGTCCCACCGGGCCTTGAGGCTTTCCACTCCCTCGCTCTTGAGGTCGTTTTCGTCGAGTGTGGGCACGAGCCCCCAGGCCACGATCTTGCCCCGGGAGAGGAAGTCGTCGAGGTAGTCCTTGTAAAGGAGGAGCCTGTCGAAGAAACCGTAGGCGTCGAAGCTCAGGACGTCCACGGGCGTGGACAGCACAAGGGACCAGTCAGTGTTGGCGCACACATGGATGCCCGCCAGCCCTCCGGCCTGGTGTACCGATTCGATGACTTCGGAGAGGTCCGAGATCACGTCCTCCCTGGTCGCGCCAACCATGGCGGAGGAACCGAATCCGGCGAGAGCCGGCTCGTCGAGGAAGACCATGACCGGCCGGCCCAGCGCCCCCATGGCCTCAGCCTGGTACCGTGCCTTGAGGGACAGGGCCTTCACCATCATCTCCCTGAGCTGAGGGTGGAAATAGGCCAGACGCCCGGCGCTGTCCTTGAGGCCGGTGAGCATGGTGAACGGCCCTGTGATTTGGCCCTTGAGGGCTACAGGCTTCGCGGGCGTCGCGGACACAGCGTGAAGGAAGGCGGAAAAACCCCTGCCGGTCCTATGGGAAAAGGCGAAGATCGATCCTTCGAGCGCCTTTCCCGCTTCGGTCACCCCGAGGTACTCCTCGTAGAAACGCAAGAGTTCCGTCTCGAATTCGGGGTCCGTCGGATCGAGGTGGAGGGAGTCTCCGGAGCCGCGGAGCCCGGGAAGGTTCTCCGCGAACTGGGAGAGCAGGCGTTCCTCAGGATAGCGGGGAAGCTGCACCCAGAGTGGGATCTCCGGGGTGTATTCCAGCATCACCCGTGTGGCGAGGCGGTGGTCGGAGAGGGGGAGGCTCCCGATGAGGGTGGGGAGCGCGTCGGGGTGGAATGGCATGGCCGTCCTCACACGTAGCGTATTTCGTACTGCTCGAGATGGAGCTCGGGCGTGCTGACTATGGTGATCTCCCGCTGCAGGGCCTGCTCGAGCCACTCCACGTGGCAGGCCTCCTCTTTCAGGAGCATTTCTCCGATCCTGGGGTGGACCTGGACCTGGATCTTCGTCCCGTCGGCGTGCCATGTCTCCCGTTGAATCCGCCGGAATATTTCGTAACAGAGTGTCCGCCTGGACTTCAGGATCCCCGCCCCCTCGCAGTAGATGCACGGTTCGCAGAGCAGCCGCTGGAGGCTTTCCCTGTTGCGCTTCCTTGTCATTTGGATGAGGCCGAGTTCGGACATCCGCAGGATGTTGGTGGTGCACTTGTCGTTTTTGATGGCCTCCTTCAGGGTGTTGAAGACCTCTTCCCGGCTGGCGGCGTTTTCCATGTCGATGAAATCGATGATGATGAGCCCTCCGATGTTTCTGAGCCTGAGCTGGTATGCGATCTCCTTGGCGGCCTCGAGGTTGGTCTTGAGAATGGTGTCCTCGAGGTGGCGCTTCCCCACGTACTTGCCCGTGTTCACGTCTATGGCCGTGAGAGCCTCGGTGCTCTCGGTGACGATGTAGCCCCCGGACTTCAGCCACACCTTTTTGCCCAGGGCCCGGGACATCTCCACCTCCACGCCGAAGGCGTCGAAGATGGGAAGGGACTGTTCGTAGAGTTCCACACAGGGCCGGAGGTGGGGTGCGAAGGTCTCGACGAAAGCGACAATGCGGGCGTGGGCGGTGGGGGAATCCACCACCAGCCTTTCCACGTCCCCGGTGAAGAGGTCTCGTACCGCCCGGAGGCAGATGTCCAGATCCTCGTAGACCAGGCTAGGGATGGGCAGGCTGGACCCTCGCTTCTGCACATTTTCCCACAGCAGTAGGAGGAAGTCCATCTCTCCCTGCAGGTCCTTGGCTCTGAGCTCTTCGCTGGCCGTCCTCGCGATGAAGCCCACCCCGGGGGGCCGCAGGGATTCGATGATTTCCTTGAGACGCCGCCGTTCCGTCTCGTCCTTGATCCTCCTGGAGATTCCCACGTGGTTCATGGTGGGCATGAGCACCAGGTGGCGGCCGGGGAGGGAGATATGGGAGGTCACCCGGGCGCCTTTGGATCCGAGGGGTTCCTTCGCCACCTGGACCAGTATCTCCTGCCCTTCGTGGAGCAGGTCCTCAATGAGGAAGGGCGGCTGAGTGTAGTGGAGCAGGGGAACGTCCTCCGTGCCGCAGTGATCCCCGTGGTTTTCCTCCAGCTCTTCTTTTCCCAGCATGAGTTCGAACTCGGAGAGATGGTCATAGACGTCCGTGACGTAGAGGAACGCGGTGCGTTTCAGGCCGATGTCCACGAAGGCCGCCTGCATTCCCGGCAGGACTCGAACCACCCGGCCCTTGTACACGTTCCCGACATAGCCCCGGGAAGCGGTCCGCTCCACGTGGAATTCCACCACCGAACCGTTTTCCAGGAGTGCCACCCGGGTCTCCCAGGGCGCGGCGTTGATGATGAGTTCCGAGGACATGGACGTAAGAATAGGCGGTCAGGGGCCAATCTTCAAGTGAGCAGGGGAGGGCGTTTACTCGTATCTCGCCGCCAGGACCTGGCGCCGTCCCATGCTGTCCGTGGGGCTTACCACCCCGTCCCGCTCCATCTGCTCGATCATTCTCGCCGCTCTGTTGTATCCCACCCGGAGCCTGCGCTGCAGCATGGAGATGGAGGCCTGACCGGTCTGGGTCACGATCTCCACAGCCTCGTCGTATTTTTCGTCCGCTCCATCCCCGTCCAGGTCCCCCTCGTCTTCGGCTCCCTCCTCGCCCGGCACCGCCTCCACCACAGTGCGGTCGTACTGCGGTTCGCCCTGGGCCCGGAGGAACTCCACGATCCTGCCGATTTCCTTTTCGGAGACGTAGGCCCCGTGGATACGTTCCATGATGGCGGTCCTGGGGGGGAGAAAGAGGAGGTCCCCCATGCCCAGGAGCCTCTCCGCCCCCATGACGTCTAGGATGGTGCGGGAGTCCACCTTGGAGGAGACCTTGTAGGAGATCCGGGCCGGAAAGTTGGCCTTGATGAGGCCCGTGAGCACATCCACCGAGGGCCGCTGTGTGGCAACGAGGAGGTGGATTCCCGCGGCCCTGGCCATCTGGGCGAGACGGGTGATTGCCGACTCCACCTCCTTGGACGAGACCATCATGAGGTCGGCGAGTTCGTCTATGATGATCACCAGGTAAGGCAGCGGCTCCCCCGCGGCCCTGTTGTACCCCTCCAGGTTCCGCGCCTGGGCCTCTTCGAGTACCCTGTAGCGCCGTCCCATCTCCATGACGGACCAGCGCAGCGCACGAGTGGCCTCCTTGGGTTCGCTGAGGACGGGATGCAGGAGGTGGGGGATTCCGTCGTAGAGCGAGAGCTCGATCCGCTTGGGATCGATCATGAGGAGACGCAGCGTGGCCGGGGTGTGGCGGTAGAGGAGGGAGCAGATCATGGCGTTGAGCCCAACGCTCTTTCCGGTCCCGGTGGCCCCGGCCATAAGGAGATGGGGCATCTGGGCCAGGTCCGTCACCACCGGTTCCCCCACGATGTCTTGCCCGAGGGCGACGGGGAGGAGCCCCCGGTGCTTCTGGAAGGATTCGCTCGCCAGGATCTCCTTGAGATAGACAGTCCGGCGGTCCAGGTTGGCGAGTTCAATGCCGATGACCGCCTTGCCCGGAATGGGGGCCACGATCCGAACGCTGTGGCTCTTCAGGGCGAGGGCGAGGTCGTCGGCGAGGGAGGCCACCTTGTTGATTTTCACCCCCGGGGCCGGGGCGAACTCATACATGGTGACCACGGGACCAGGACAGATCTCCACCACGCTGCCCGCGACTCCGAAGTCCAGCAGCTTGTGCTCCAGTGCCCGGGCGTTGGCGAGATAGGCGTCGCCTGCGTTCTCCCGGGCGTAGGGAGGGGGGTCTTCCAGGAAATTGAGGGGAGGGACGCGGAATTCCCCCTGGACCGGGGCGATATCGAGCATGGGCTGCTGCTCCGAGCTATCCTCCTGATCCGCTGATCCCCGGGGCGTCCGGAGTTCGGCGATTCGGGGCACCACGGGGCCCTCGCCGCCGGAGGTGGGAACGGGGTCTTCCGCGCCCGCCCCGGCGGTCCTGTCCATGGACCGGCGGAGACGCCCGGCCAGGGCGGCAGCGAGGCCGGCCGTCCCCGCAAGGGAGAACGGGGTGGCGGCCATGAGACCCGCAAGGAAGAGGACGGCCACGGCGAGCCAGGCCCCCCAGCTCCCCAGCCACGTCTCCAGAACGTGGGAGATAACCCCGCCGAGGATGCCGCCGGGGTCTGTCTCCGACCCCCAGGAGCCGCCCTCCCCGCTGGGACGCGCCAGGGACAAGCCGGCGCTGCCGGCCAGAATCATGGCGGTCCAGCCCGAGAGGAGCCAGGGATACGGTGTCCGCGGCCCCTCCCGCCTCACGATGAGCAGCCAGCCCAGGGCGGCAAGGAGCGGGGGTGTCCCCCAGGACGCGAGTCCTAGGACCGACAGGAGGAAGGCGGCGAGATTGGCCCCCACGGGCCCCATCCAGTTTTCCGCGGGCCTCGCGGTGTGGGTCGTGAGGGATGGATCCGAGGGTGAATGGCTGACCAGGGCAGCGCAGGCGAAAAGGGCGCACGCAATGATGAGGAGCCCGGCGATCTCCCTTGAGAAAGAGCGTCCGCCCGCCCCGGCCTCCCGGCGTGTATCGCCTTTACCGGACACTCGCCGCCTTTTCCTTGAAGCATTTCCAGTCAAAAGACCGGGCGATTGTGAGGAGTTCGGCGCTTGGGACGCCGGTGGCGCTGAAGCTGAGTAGGGCGCCGCCGGTCTTTTCATCCTCGCGGCCGAGCATCACCGTCACCGACGCGGTATCTTCCCTTTTCTCTTCCGTGCGCTGCACAGGGTATCCTTCCATGGTGGAGACCTCGATTCTCTCCTCCGGCGTCTCGAGACGGAATCCCTCGTCGTAAAGGAGCCACGCCCCCATGGCCTCAGGGCCGGTCATGAGCATGACGTCGAGACTCCGTTCCCCCTGGGTGTAAGTCCTGGTGGCGCTCACCATCTTCATCCCGCTCACCTCAAGGGCCATCCCGTCGGGACTTCCGGCCTCCCAGCCGGCGATATCTCTGAAACAGGGAAAGAGCGCCTCGTAGGATGGGCCCGAACCGGCGGCGGGAGGGATCAGGGCGGCCCATGCCGCCACCGCGGCAAGGAGGGGAAGGACGGCTTTTTGGGGATTCATCGCGCACCTCGTTTTTCGGCACAGGGGGAGGCGAAATGCCCCCCTCTCCATCCCAGCGAGCATTCCCGAATCCCTGTTACACTACTACAAACGTCCCGGTGCGCAAGGGTTTCCGCGCGGCAGAGCCCGCAATTCCCCGCCCCATCCCTTGGAGGTTCGGCTCCGCTTTGGTACCCTGGGGGCATTCGCGGATGAGCCTCGTGCCTGCGGGAAGGAGCGCCCGGTGAAGATAGCAGTCAGCGGAAAGGGCGGTGTGGGGAAGACCACCATCAGCGCATTTCTCATACACGCCCTAGCGGAAAAGGGGAGGAAGGTCCTGGCCATAGACGCGGATCCGAGCCCGCACCTCGCCCGCGTCCTCGGGTTTCCCAAGGCGGACGAGATCAGGCCCATCGCCGAGATGCAGGACCTTCTCAACGAGCGTTCCGAGCGGGACGGCCCGTTTTACCGTCTGAACCCCAGAGTCAGCGACCTCCCGGAGCGGTTTATGCGGGAGTCGGGGAACGTGAGGCTCATGGTGCTCGGCGCTGTGCGGCAGGGGGGGGCGGGGTGCGCCTGCTCGGACAACGCCGTCCTCAGGGCCCTTCTCAACATCCTCCTTTTGGCCCCGGAGGAGGCTGTGGTTCTGGACATGGAGGCTGGGGTTGAACACCTCGGCAGGGGGACCATCGCCGCTGTGGATCACCTGCTGGTGGTGGTGCAGCCGTATCTGGGGAGCATCGAGACCGCCGGGAAGATCCGGCTCCTCGCGGCGGATCTCAAACTCCGCCACGTGGCCGTGGTGGCCAACCAGGTCCGGGGCGAGGACGATATCGCCTTCGTGGAGGGGCACCTTGGGGAGAGGGCCGCCGGGGTCTTCCCCGCCTCGGAGGAGGTCCGGGCCGCCGAACGTACGGGCGCACCGGTCTTCCGGTCGAGCCCGGCCGCCCTGGCCGCCGCCGGGGAACTCCTCCGGATCCTGGAGGGCCTGCAATGACGGGAGTTTTCGAGGACCTCGCCGATGTCCAGAACCTGCCCGACTCCCGGAGGATCTCTCTCGACCGGGTGGGGATCAAGAATATCAGTTATCCCATCACGGTGCTGGACAGGGCGAAAGGGACCCAGCAGACAGTGGCCAGCATCAACATGTACGTGAATCTCCCGCATCACTTCAAGGGGACCCACATGAGCCGCTTCGTGGAGATCCTGAACCAGTACCGGCGAGAGATCAACGTCAAGACCTTCTCCCGCATCCTCGCCGACATGAAGGCGCGCCTCGACGCCCAGGAGGCCCATCTCGAGGTGGACTTCCCGTATTTCCTGGAGAAGCGCGCCCCGGTGACCGGCACTCCGGGGCTCATGGAATACGGTTGCGGCCTGCACGGGACCCTGGCGGAACGCCTGGACATGGTGCTCCTGGTCCGGGTGCCGATCACCACGGTCTGCCCGTGCTCCAAGGAGATCTCCGACTTCGGGGCCCACAACCAGCGGGGGGAGGTCCGGGTCCGCCTCCGCTTCGACCGGTTCCTGTGGATCGAGGATGTCATCGGCGCGGTGGAACAGTCCGCCTCGTCCGACGTCTATTCCGTGCTCAAGCGGCCCGACGAGAAGTTCGTCACGGAGAAGGCCTACGAGAGGCCCATGTTCGTGGAGGACGTGGTCCGCACGGTGTGCCAGAGGCTTCAGGCCTTGCCAGGGGCGGAATGGTTCTCCGTCGAGGCGGAAAATTTTGAATCCATCCACAACCACTCCGCTTACGCCTGGACAGCCTGGAGCAGGCGCTAGGGATAGACGAGCTCGCCCACGTTGGAGAAGGGGCTGAGACAGCTCCCGCGATAGGCCTGGAGCGCCAGGAAGAAGGCGCCGTTGATGTCCTCATCCACGGCGAAGGAGAGGACGGGGTCCGGGCCCAGATCCATGTACTCGATGGGCCGTCCGGCGGGGGAGGGGGCAAAGTAGAGGCGGTAGCCATCGGCCTCCGGGACATCCGTCCCGGCGATGGTGACGATGTTTCCCCGCACGGTGGCGGAGAGTGAGGGCGCGGTGGAGAGCGCTCCATCCCAGCAGGTCACCGCGGAGATCCATTCGGCAAAGCTCGAGACCCTGGTGTAGACGCCGAAGGAGAAGGGCAGGGCGCAGCCGCGGCCTTTGCTCACCACCCCGATCTGTATCCATCCCTCCCCCTTCGGGACGAGGAGGGGGCCGCCGCTGTCCCCCTGGCAGGTGTCCTTTCCGCCGAAGAGGAAGCCGGCGCAGAGCATGGCGTCCGTGACCCCGTCCACCGAGAGGGAACAGGTCTTGTTGGAGACCACAGGGAGCTGTACTTCCTCCAGGGCGTCGGGGTAGTCCGTCACTGCCGGGTCCGAGGATCTGTTCCCCCAGCCCACGGCAGTGGCCAGGGTGCCGGCAGGCACCTCGGGCACGCCGTAGGTCTGCCCTGGGAGCGAAACCGGTTCCTGAGCGGAAGGCCGGGCGAGCTCCAAGAGTGCGATATCGTTTTCGTAGGCCGCCACGTTGAATCCCGGATACACCTCCTTCCGGACGACCGCGATGCGCTCGCCCCCTTTGGAGGAGAGGGCGGTCCGTCCGATGATTACCACGTCCGCCAGGCTCGGATCGACGGCCCCGCTCTCGTCGGTAACGCAGTGGGCCGCGGTGAGGACCCACGTCGGGGCGATCAGTGTCCCCCCGCAGTACTGGGCGAGATAATCGTCGGGCTCGCCGTTCCGCAGCAGGGCGGCCATCCACGGGTATTCCCCCGGGGCGGCCTCCTTGCCGCCGACGATCCGGATTTCCGGGGCGGGGGCGTCTCGGACCGAAGCGGCGGGTGAGGGAAGAAGGGCGAGGACGAGAACCGAAGCGGCAATCAGGGCCGCGACGGGGCGCAGAATCGGAAGCGGCCGGAAGGGGGCCGCATGGATTGTTTTCTGTTCCGTGGATGTCATGGGCCCTGTTTTCTCCATTCGGTCCGGGGGCGCATCCTCGGGCGGCCCCCCGCCCCGCGCGTCCGCCTTTCTCTTCCATCCGGATCGTCATCCTCGGCCCGTTTGTAAAGCTACGCCCCGGAGGCCGGGTCGGAGCGCTCCCCGTGTGCGGGAAAAGGTACCACGGCGGCCAGCGCCTCGCACCCGGGTCCGCCGGCCGTAGACCCATGACCATCATATCCGCCCTTCTGTTCCCCCCGCCCTGACGGTTGGAAGTCCTCTCCACTTCGCCTTTCTTTGTGTCCTTTGTGTCTTTGTGGTGGGTTTTTACCGGTGCAGGATGGAAGAAGGATGGGTCCTGTACCGGGGGAGGCCCTTTCGCGGTGAGGCGGGGGCGCGTTCTTGACGATTGGATGTCTTGTCGGTGTGGCCTTTCTCTGTGTCCTTCCATGAGAAGGCTTGTCAAGATGTCCGACGTGGCGGACTACCAGTTGTCCCGCGAGCCCCTCTTTCGTCATGCTTCCATGCGCACTCTATTATTGAGCCTTGCCGTTGGCTCGGTGCACGTTGAATCTGTAGAAAAAGGCCCATCTGGTCAAAAATATTGATGAAATTTTGGTGCCATGTGCTATACTACGCTTAACTTGATACATAAAGGATGGTCACATGGCACGTTATAAATAGTATTCGATGGAGCAAGGCGTACTCGTTTCTGTATTATTCGAGAAACAGATACAGCGTTTTACATTTGAATACGCCTTGTATCACCTCGTCGAGCATGAATTCGACCTCTCCTGCTTTGACATACGCTTCAAGAACGATGAGACAGGCGCTCCTGCGTACGATCCCAGACTCGTCTTTTACAGTGCCCAGACAAAACTACTGCAAATTCAGTTGGTTGTAGACGCAATTCTCCTGTGTGGCACTACGCCGCCGCCTTCGCCGGTGTTCGTGACGGGTAGGGGGGCCGCTGCCAAGGGAACGGATGACCGGGGGGACAGCGACTCCAACGGCCTGGAACACCTTGCCGCAGACGCCCTTGCACTGCGTGCGGACGCATGTCCGCCTGCCCCCGGATACTATCTCCACCTCCTGGAGGGCCTCGAGGTCCCGGCGGATGTCCGCCCATTCCAAGTGGTGACCCTTGGCCTGGAGCCTCTTCTCCAGCTCCTTGCGGAGAATGAGGGCAAGAAAACTGCAGAAGACATGACCGCGGATCGTCTCGCTCCGGTGGTGATAGATCGGCCGGGTCTCAAGCACGCTCTTGACGTCACGGAAGACCTTCTCCACCTGCCAGAGCTCCTTGTATTTGAGGGCCACCTCCGGGGCGGTCATCTCCGTGAGATTCGTCGTAAGGACCCATTTCCCGTCATAGCGGGCCTCGTCCTCGGCCTTTGCCTCGTCGATGGAGAACCCTTCACCCTCGGCCCTGAGATACTTCCGGTAGCCGCGGTTCGCGACAAGACCCTTCGACCCCTGCGAAAGGGCCTCTTTGAGGCTCGCAAGAACGGCCTTCCGGACCATGGCATCCCTTCTGGCCTGCTCCTCGTTGAGACAGACAATGTAGCGCCGGCCCCCCTGCCAGCTCTCCTTCGCCTTGAGGACCCACTCCTTGTTGTTGTGCTTCCGGGTGACCGTCACCTCCTGCCACCGGCCGCCCCGATGGAGAATATCACCATAGACCTCCTTGACCCCTCTCATCCGTACGCCCAGGATGAAATACACACCGGCCTTGTCCAGGGCCTCCATGTTTTCCCTGCTGATCATGCCCGCATCGGCAACGATGCAGAACCGCTCCTTCACCCCGAACCGCTCCCTGAGACGCCCGGTCACCGGCCTGAGAGACCTCACGTCCACGGAAGAACCCGGCCAGAGCTCGCAGCATACCGGCCTTCCCTCGTCGTCGATCACGGCACCCACCACCATCTGCTTGAGATCCGGCCGGTGGTCCTTGCTGTGACCGAGTTCCCCGCCCTCTCCCTCGAAAGAGATGGACGTGGTATCGAAAAAGACGATCTCCAGCGAGGTGAAGTGACTGCGGTTTCTCGAGAAGATCTCCTCCTCGATCTCGTCCTTCACGCAGCGCCTCGTGCGGGGATCCTCCCCGTCACCGGGATCGATCTCCTCCCCGAGCCACCACATGGCCCGGTAGATATGGTGGAGATCCAGGTCCTCAGTCCCGGGGACGAGGATATCCCTTCGCCACTTCTCGGCGGACCTGTCCGAGCCCCCGGAAAACAGCCTGTGCATCACCGTGCGGTGTTTGCCTGTTTTTTTTGTGCGGATGTACATGGGGTGCTCCAGTGCATGTGCTCCCTACCTCCACAGCACAGTCAATTCATGAATGCAACCATTTTTTTGGCTATATCGGTCAATTTGTGGCACTACATTAGCAAAATTTCACCCAACCCCCATTGAAATCATTGAACTTTTTCACCGAAAAGGGGGTGCAACTGTAAAAGATGAGTAATAGAACTTTCAAAACAATGCCAGTTTAATAATTACACACATGTTATTGAAAAAGGATGTGCTATTTTGAGTGCTCTAAAGAGCAGTATAGTATCAAATAAAAGATATAAAAATTATATAAAAATGAATAATGAATCTGTTTTAAAGGAAATGTCATATCTTGAGAAGATGATAATGAAACACAAGAAAAATCGAAGATAGTACCCTAACCGATAAGGATTAATTCGACCTGAAAGGTCGATTCCAATTCATTGTTCAAGAAATACTCCCTGCACTTCAAGTGCCTGCCAACAAAGCAGATGCGGTACCCTGTGAAGGCTTACCCCTTCGACGCGGCCGAGCACAGGATGCCTATGAGGCGGGTTTCGGGACGAAGCCCGCGGCCCGCAAGGGGCCGCCATGGCAGGCGGGCGGGCGCAAGCGGGGCAAGGACGCCCCGTTTTCGGCCCCCGAGCCGGCGGACTCACCAGGGTACCCGCGGAGCGGGCCGAGTCGCGGGGACGCCCTTTCTTTTCGTCCCTTCTATTTGGGCGCGCCAAGAAAAGGGACACCGGGGGACCTCAGGGCTCTCTCGCGCACTACTCATCACACAGCCGCCTCCCCGCACAGCAGCCTCGCCCCGCCGTTGCCTCCCGCTGAAGCCGCCGCGCCCGTAACGGGTCCGCTGTCATCTTTGCGTCTGCAAGGTCTTTACTTCCGCGTGAACCACGGCGGCAATTTCCTGTGCCATTGCGGCGCACGACTCATAACTGCCGAATTGGAAAAGGAAAATCGACCTCCCCGTTTTGCTCTGCAGCGACAAGGCGGCGCCAATATGGGCGGTTTTCTGGGGTTGCAGTTGGATGAGCAGCGCCTGGACCTCGTCAAAATCCATCAATCTGTGCCCGTTTTGGTAAAGAGTCCGTTCCTTCCTGTTGAAAATCAAACGGGTGCCGACAAATGCTCGGCGGAACATTGCGGCTATGGGGACCAATGGAGCAAGCAGAAAGATGATCAGCGGCGGTATTTTTTTGAAGGTCTCCCAGATCGATTGCCCGCTCGGAAACCCTGCGGAAAAATCGAACAGACTCAGGATAGCGGCATACCATGCAACGAAAAAAGCGAGGCCAATCAATAACGGCGCCGGCGAACGGTTTGTATCCACGCGCAGATACGCGATATCCTTCCCATCCCACCTGAGGGCCAATTCTCTGTGTTGCATACTGACCTGCTCGATGCTGGCTTTTCCTGAAACACGCCCTGGTTCAAGGGATTTCGCAGCAAAGGAGCGGCGGTGCAATCGCCCCGGAGACCCTGCATCCTCGGTACTCAGTCGTGGAAATCGGTCTTTTCCGTCAGTTCAGCTAGGCCGTCGCGGTTGTATATGGTACCGCCGATCAGACACGCGAATTTCATTCCGGAGATCGGCCAGCCGACCTCGACACTCCTGGTGAAATTCCGAATGTTCAGCTTCCGCGGCAACGGCTCTCTCAACCGTCCCACAGGATGTCCGGCGTCGGCCCGAAGGGTGAGGACGAGGTTCCGTCCTTCCTGCTGCACCGAGTCAACGATAGCGTTGATCACCCAACGATCCCCGCCCGTCCTGTAGCCATAGCTTTCATGTCCCATGTCACGCCTCCCTTTCTTGGGTTTGCCGGAGAAGGTGTTCACACTCATGATGCCTCTGAAAAGACAGGCCTTCGTCGTTGCCCGTGGTTTCTCTTCACGGCAACGCCCGCTCCTGTGCGCGTCATTCCCCGAAAATCCCGCGCCGCATATTTCTTCAAGGTGTTTCGAGCGGCATCCGCTCTCAGGAGTTTTTGCAGCTTGGTCACATAAACATTTAACCATGAAATGCGGTTTTTTGCCATGGGAACCCTCGCTCATCTCATCTTGGCCGTATCCGGGGACCGGCAGCGCGCTGAATGAAAAAAGGTTCCATCATGACAATTCCTCCCCTTCCTTGTTACGGTCTCGGACGGGACGAAGCCCGCGAGAGAGGCCGCGGGACGGCCCCGGCAGCGGCGACGTCCCCTCGTCAGGCGCACGAAGGAGCGAAAGAGGGGGGTATCCAAGGGGGGAGAAGGGCAGATGATCATCCTGAATACAGCCGTCGGCGATGCGCAGCAGCTCAACCTCTGGGGTGAACGTCCCTCCGAGGGAGGTTTCGCGCCGTGCAAGCGGCCGGGACCAGAGCCGCTCCCCTATGACGCCGGGCTTGACGCCTTTCTCAGTGTCGTATTAGGGGCAATTATGCACCAGATTTTCGGTAAGCCTTCACAGGGTACGGCATCTGCTGTGTTGGCGGGCACTTGAAGTACAGGGAGTACGTCTGGGCGCCCGCCGCCTTCCATCTGCAGCACCCTGTGAAGTCTTCCAGTCCGGGGAGTTGCAGCATTGGAGCTGTGCAAACCCCGTGATCAGATACGCCGATGCAGCAGTCCCGCCGAGAGCGGGCTTGATCGACTGCTGCGCCGCGTTTTGCGCATCGTCAATTCGTCAGCGTCACAGCGGATCGTCAAGGGAGAAATCAAAAATCACAAGGCGGCCGTCTGGCCACGAAAAAGGTGGACCCTGATGAGTGCGGGCATCAGGGTCCTGAGGAGGAGGTATGATGGGGAAGAAGATTTTATCGTATTGTTCTTGAAGAACAGCACATTTCGTGCCAGAGAAAGGGATCCACATGGACGAAGAATCTCACCGCGGCTTAATGGACAATCGATGGCCTGATGCGGAAAGGTTGTCAGGGTTTTCATGCTGATATTGTTCATTATATTTTCGCCGTCGCCGGGAAATTTCCGTGGGTCTCCGCAACGCATGATCGCCCCGGGAATGAAGAGAACGGCCGCTGCCGACTCCGAGAGTGTCAAAAAAACTTTCTCTGCGTCAAAACCTTGTGTGTCAATTCGTCCGCAACGCCTCCTTCTGCTCATTTTTCGGACCGCCGGCCGTTCCAAATTCAAGCCGGTTTCTCTTCCGTCCGAACAGACAGGCCGGAGGAATTCCGTCCTTCTTCCCCTTTTGCCGCCGCCAGTGTTCCCCGAGCGCTGGTGTGTTTTCCGGAGGACGCGGGACCTCCCCGGCGCTGGGAGGCGCTCAATCCGGCAACCGCGCACAGGAATCCTCGGTCCATCTTAGAACGGCGCCGGCGAGGAGGGGGATCCGGTCGGGGGTCTGGAGGGCACCAACAGGAACCTGGACTGGGTGCGAGGGCCGGCGATGAATCAGAGGGTCCGGGGAAGTGGCCCACGGCATATCCCTCTGTTTCAGACCGCCTTGATCCCCGGTTTTTTTGATCCAGGACCGCGCCTTCTGCCGGAGGGGAAACGTTTCGCTTGTTTTTTCCGGCGATTCCCTATCAGGGACCGCGCTCGTAACCGGGAACATCGGGACCCGGCATCGCCCGCAGGGATGCCGCCTGCATCCTGCTGCGGGGGAAGGTTGTCAGGCTGATGCCGGCAGCCGGTACCTTTCCGGTTGGGGGCAAACGGAACCCGGGTATTTCAGCGGTTCGTCTCCGGCGGGCTTTGTCGCGCCCTGCGCCGCCGCGGGACGGCCCTAACCGCCGGCCCGCCTTGTTCCCCGGGTGCGTCTTCTCTGCAGGCTGAAAACGGCGATTCGCGCCGATGTCGTATCCCCGGCCCGGGCATATGCCTTGCTGACCAAGAGGACGCGATGGCAGTCACACGATCCGGCTTTGGGAGCGCAAAGGAAGCGAACGTCATGAAATCTTCATGTTTCAGTGGGTTGGCAAGGGGAGCGCATGGGCCCGGTCGCCCTTCGACCTGCGGTTGCATTAACTTTCTTGGCGAAAATATTTTTGTCTTTCTCGTCAGCGTGATATTGATACTCGTTTTCCTGGGGCCGGTCCACGTGATGGCCGTCAGTGTGACCGTTGCCTGGAATAGAGATCAGGAGCCGGATATCGCCGGGTACCGGATCTATTACGGCGCGTCTCCGGGAGTGTACAGCAGCAGCCTCACTGTGTTTGATTCTGCCAATGAGCCGATCCAGCGGGATTATCTCATAGACGGCTTTTTTGAGGGCCGAACCTACCATTTCGCCCTCAAAGCCTTCGATCTTGCCGGTCAGGAGAGCGACTATTCCGAGGAGTTTTCCCTCTTTATACCCTGGGAGATCGTCCCGGGCAACGGCAACGACGGCTGGTGGGAATCATGGTACTTGTCCCAGGACTGGCTTGAGATCGGGCGGGTGAATGTCGATCATGCATGGCAGACCGTGGCGCTGGACCGTGATTTCGAGAATCCAGTGGTGATCGCAGGGCCTCCGACGAGAAACGAGAATGCGCCCTGTACCGTCAGAGTCAGGAACGTGACGTCCCATTCCTTCGATGTGAGGATTCAGGAGTGGGCGTATCTCGATGAGCGGCATCAGGTGGAGAGCGTTTCGTACATGGTGGTGGAAGCCGGCGAACGCCTCCTGCCTGACGGTAGTCTCTGGCAGGCCGGAATCCGGCCGCTCGGCGGGGTTTTGACCTGGCACGGCCTTACCCTGCCGTCGGCCCTGCCGGCTGAACCGATTGTTCTGCAGACGGTCCAGACGGAAAACGATCCCGATCCCGTGGTCATCCGCATGAAGGATGTGACCGGGGACGGCTTTGCCACGTGCCTGCAGGAAGAAGAGGCCAGGCAGGACGGGCACGGTACTGAGATGGTCGGCTACCTGGCGATCGCCCCGGGGAACACGGATCTCGATCTCTACGAAATCGATTTGAACCAGAAGTTCAGCGCCGTCGCGCCCGACACGGTGGTGCTGCTGGCCCTCGAGGAAGAAAAATCCAGGGATCCCGAAATGAAGCACTGCGTGGAAAAGGTCGGCGTACTGATGGTGGAAGAGGAAGTCTTCGCCCAGATCATGTCGTTTGTCGGCACTGAAACCGCGGGCCTGCGCAAAAGACAACGCTGATCGAATTGCAAAAGCGTCGCAATCTGAATGCCGCTCCAAACCTCAGATGCACGGCGACGATTTCCGAGGAATGAAGCGTACTTGAGCGGGTACGCTGCCATGACGAGGAAAGAGGAGCAATGCTGCAGATGGGGTATTTTCTGCAGCATCAGCGCCGAACTCAGCCCTGTCCCCGCGGTCCCGGCCGGATTCAGGCCGTGCCGTCGTTTTCTTCTCTTTCCCCGGGACGAGGGTGTATACTCCTTCATTCCGGAGACGCAATCCGGTCTCGAATGTGTTGACGACGCGCCCTGCCCGAGTCTCATGGACAGGGCAGCCATCCCGTTGCTTCTGTTTCTCCAGGGTGTCCTGATACCGGAACAATCGAGACTCCATGGAAAAGGTCATCGAAGTCGAGCATCTCACGAAAGAGTTCAACGGCAAGTTGGCCGTGGACGATTTGTCCTTCGTCGTGGGGCGGGGCGAGATCCTCGGGCTTTTGGGTCCGAACGGGGCAGGAAAAACCACCACATTGCAGCTTCTCCTTGGCCTGATCACCCCCACGCGGGGCGTTCTGCGCATCTTCGGGCAGGATCTCAGAAAGGACCTCCGGCGGATCCTTGCCAGGGTGAATTTTTCCTCAGCATACATCTCTATGCCCACAAATTTGACGGTATGGGAGAATCTCAACGTCTTCGCCCGGCTTTACAGCGTTCCGGAGCCAGCTGCCAAGATCGATGAGGTCCTGCGTGTTCTCGAGATACCGGAGGTAAGGAACCGGCCCACCGGCTCCTTGTCCTCCGGCCAGCTCACCCGGCTCAATCTCTGCAAGGCCCTCTTGAACGATCCGGAGATTCTCTTCCTGGATGAGCCGACCGCCAGTCTCGATCCGGATATCGCCTCCAAGGTGCGGGCCGCCTTGCGGCGGATTCAGTCCGACAGGGCGGTGACCATGGTGTACACTTCTCATAATATGCCCGAGGTGGAGAGCATGTGCGACCGGGTCCTTTTTCTATTCCGCGGGCGGTTGGCGGCCCAGGGCACTCCCGGCGAGGTGGTGGCGGCTGCAAGGTCGAGATCGCTTGAGGATGTTTTTATCTCCATCGCCAGAGAAGGCGTCGCGGCCGGGCTGGACGGGATTGTGCAGGACTAGCGGATGTGGTCCCGGATCTGGGCACTCATGCTGCGTTACACCTATCTGCACCGGCGGAGCATTCCCCGCGTCATGGAAATTTTTTTCTGGCCTCTTATGAACCTGCTGGTGTGGGGTTTCGTGACGCTCTACATGAGGAGCGTAGCCGTCCCGGGGGCGGTGCTCTTCCTGCTCGGCGGAGTCATCTTCTGGGACATCCTGTACCGCTCCCAGCAGGCCATTTCCCTGACTATCACCGAGGAACTCTGGGTTCGCAATATCATCAATCTGTTCGTCGCCCCGATCCGCCCCGGCGAAATTGTGGCGGCTGCGTGCATCGTCGGCGTGTTCAAGGCGGTGATCACCACCGTCTTTCTCACGATCCTCGCCTTCGCCCTCTATGATTTCAACATGGCGGCCATGGGTTTGGCCCTTGTGCCGTTTTTTTTAAATCTCCTGGTGTTCGGCTGGGCAGTGGGCATGATCACCATGGCCGTGATCTTTCGTTTCGGCAGGGCCTCGGAGGCCCTCATATGGGGCGTCCCCTTTCTCATCCAGCCCTTGAGCGCGGTTTTTTATCCCCTGGATGTCCTGCCAGTCTGGCTTCAGCCGGTTTCACTCATCCTGCCGTCGACCTATGTCTTTGAAGGCATGAGGGCTGCGCTCGATAGGGGGGTGGCGGATACCCGGCTTTTGGCCGCAGCCGCCAGCCTGAATGTCCTGTGGCTCGCAGGAGCGGCCTTCTTTTTTGCGTTGATGCTCAAGAAGGTCAGGGAGCGGGGCTATCTGGGCAGGCAGGTGCTTGATTAGCGCCCCTGCCGTTCTCTTCGTCGTCCCTCTGGCCCCCCCCTCTGTCTTTATCCGTAAGGATAGAGCGGTGGGCAAGTCTTCGGCCTCGGTGCGTTTTCCAAGTAGGAGGGAGCAATCCGACCAGGTGCGGCCGGGGCGGATTTCCCCTGGTCTCACTCTGTCCGCTGCAGATACTTCGATAGCGAGATGAGGAAGGTGACCCCTCTTTCGGCACCTGTTTCCATCCATGCATCGCCGCCGTGGCGGGCGGCGATTTCCCGGACGATCGCCAGTCCCAGGCCGGAGCCTGTGGTCCCACGGGCCGAATCATCCCGGGCGAATGCCTGAAAGACCCTTTTTTCGCTCTCCTGTCTGACGCCCACTCCGTCATCGGAGAGGGTGATGACATGGTGCTCGGGATATTCCCGGTATCCGATGGCGATGGTCTTCAACCCCGCACCACCGTATTTCAAGGCGTTGTCCACAAGATTGCGGAGACAGCGCAGGACGGCAACTCGATCCGCAGGTATGGACGGCAAATCCATGGGTTCGCTCCAGACAATCTTTTGCCGGGCGAGCCGTTCGGCGAATTCCTCTCTGATGGTCCGGGACATCTCCCGGATGTCGAGGGGTTCGACGGCAAGGGGAGAATTCTCCGCGTCGATGTAGCTGTTTATTTCGTCTACAAGGGCGATGAGCTGATCTGATGATTTTTCTATGAGTTCGCAGTACCTCCGTCCTTTCTCATCGAGGCGAGCCCTGGAGGTTTCGCAGAGCTGGCGCGCCATGAGCTGGAGGGCGATGCTGGGGGTTTTGAGATCGTGGGCCACAGAATATGCAAACCGTTTGATTTTTTCAGAATTCCTTTTTGCCGTCTCTTCTCCCTGGAGCCGTTCGGTGATGTCAATGCCCAGCGAGAGCGCGCCGTTCACATTTCCGCAGCGATCGTACTGGAGGGAGTTGTTCCATTCGCAGGTGATGATTTTTCCGCTTTTGGTCAGATTTTCGTTGATGTTCCGGCTGATGAGTTTGCCGTTTGTCAGGGCCGATACGACCTCTTTTACGCCCGCACGGGCCGGCGGGGGTATCAGTATTTCAAAAAGGTCCCGGCCGATAACCTCCTCGGCTTTCCAGCCGAAGGTCTGTTCGGCGCCCTGGTTCCAACCGGTGATTCGGTGTTCCCGATCCCAGAGGACAAAGGCGATCGGCGCGGTGTCGAAGACATTGCGAAAGCGCTCCTCACTCCGCTTCAGGTCGCGGAACAGGAGGTCGAAGGGCTGGACAAGGCCGGTTCTGATAATGGCTCGGTATATCAGATAAAAAGAGGCGAATTTACAGATGTGCCCAATCTGGTTGAGAATGCCGTACACGTCGTGATAGACGGTAAAGGTCAACTCCGCGGCGATTGAAATCAGGATCGAGAAGCCCATCAGGCGGAGGATCGCGGGATCCAGGTCCTGACGGCGGCGGTGCAAGGCGGCAAAAGCGAGGAGGAAAACGAAAGCGATGAGGTATTCGCTCCCTTTTTTGAAGTCGCTCAAGCCGCTCCCCTCCACGTAGCAGGAAGGGAAGATCGGCCAGATGAGGATTGAAGCCGACACGGCGAGGACGATGACGATGAAGGCCGAGAAGGTGGGCCGTATCTTCAGCCTGTGCCTCAGAAAGTGCGGGGCAGCGAGGAGGGAGAGCGCCTCGGTGTACCGGGCGGCAATCCAGAGCTGGGTGGCGGCATCGGCGCTCTGAACCGAGAAGATACCCATGCCCTTGTATGTCAGAGTGTGCAAGAGATCCAGGGCGCCGACATGGAGATACGCGATGCCGAGAAAGAGGAGGTAGTGGTTTTCTTGATGGGGCCTGGAATTCCACGCGATGGTGAAGATACCCCAGGCGACGAAGACCGTGAAGATCTCGATAACGGCGTGAAAGAAGAGGAAATTAAACTGCGCAAGGCCGAGGCAAACCGCCAGGAGAGGTGGCAGGAACAAAAATTTGAGGGTTCGGGGCTTCAGCGCCGCAGTCCTTTGGTCCGACGATTTTGGTGAGGCATCGTTGAGGTGGTTCTCCCTCTGCCCAGCCAGGGCAGGCTGATCCAAGTGACACGGAAAAGGGTAGCAGATTTCTGCAGAAGTCACCAGGATGCCGGAGACAGGCTGGAGGGAGGCCCCGGAGGACCCTGGCAGGACCGGGCGCCGAGCGGCCGTCACTGGATATGCTCAGCCTTCACGGAGAAGCACTCCTCGAAGCATAAACTCTCGGCTTGTGATGGAGATACTCCACCGTGCCGGCCTGGACGCCGCCCTCGACAAGGATCCATTCTTTCAAGATGGGGACAAATTCTAGGGGGCAAGGCTGATGTCGGGTTTTGTTGGCATGGAAGCTGCTTTGATGCTTGCCGTGTGATTGCCGGAAATACAGCTCCCATCCATGGAGGTATCCCTCATGAAAAAGACAGTCTGCATCCTCTCGCTCGTGATGCTTCTATGTTCCCTGACGGCCCAGACGTTCGCCGGCGGAGACAAACACCGGGGGGACAAGGGAAAAGGCTCGGTGGTGCAGCACCAGATCAGAGTGAAATAACGGCGGCGCCGGTCTCCTGAAGGGCGTTCCAGCAAGGCGCCCTTCGAAGGCCGCCCGTACGATATCTCCTGCACGAGAAAATCCGCCTGCCCGATTCAGCCGGCCGCCCGGATCATTCCAAAACCAGTGGCAAAAATTTCTTTTCACTGCGAAGAGTTTTTTTCAGTTCTTCTGGCGCTTTCTTGTTTCTCCGTGGCGCTGTCCTTCTCCTGATTTCAATGTCTGCCCCACCGGGGCGGCGGAGCCGGGAGGATACGTAAGGCTGATCGAGCTGCAAAAACCCCTGAAAGCTGATCCCCCTCAAAATGTCTCAGACCTGCCTGCGGCAGGCAGGTGCAAGACGCGATATTTTCAAGGAATTAAGAGAACCTGGGCGAACGCTGCCATGACGGGGAAATAAGAGCAACGCCGCATATCGGTATTTTTAGCGGCATCAAGGCTGAATTTCCGCAAAGAGCGCATACACAAGGGATACCTATCCCCCCCAAAAAGATTTGCCGCGGCGTATATCTTCATATATACGGGGAATAGGTGGAGTGCTGATAACACAAAAGGAGGGGCTGAGATGGGCAGAATGCGCCTTGTATGTGCAAGTTTGGGGCTGGCAGTCATGTTTTGCTCAGGGGCTGCCGCGTTCGGTGATGTCTGCGTCGACTGCCACACGAGAATTTCCCCCGGGCAGGTCAAGGACTGGTCGGCAAGCAAGCATGCCGAAAACGGTATCGCCTGCTCCGGGTGTCATGGTGACAAACACAGCTCTGCCGGCGATCATGCCCAGGCGACGTTGCCTGACGAAAGGGTCTGCGGCCAGTGTCATCAAGAGCAGTTCGATCAGTTCGCCCGGGGGAAACACAACTTCGGGTGGACCTCGCTCAACGCCCTGCCCGCCACACACTTCGCGCCGGATGAACTGATCGAGGGGGGCCGCGGGTGCGGAGGATGCCACAACATGGGCATCAAGACCGAGGCACAGAAGCAGGAACTCCGGAACAAGGGCTATCGCTATCAGAACAATTCCTGCGACGAGTGTCACACCCGCCACAGTTTTTCCAAGAAGGAGGCACAGAATCCCAAGGCCTGCCAGCAATGCCACATGGGTTATGACCATCCTCAGTGGGAGATGTGGTCGAGTTCCAAGCACGGCGCGCGGTATTTTATCAAAAAGGAAGGTGATTTGCCCGAAGGCGCTGCGGCGCCGGGCTGCCAGAACTGCCATATGCCCGGCGGCGACCACGAGAATCATACCGCGTGGGGGTTTCTCGGCGTCCGTCTGCCGCTGCCGGAAGATGCGCAGGCGGCGAAAGACAGGGTCACCATTCTGAAGGCCCTCGGGGTCCTGCACCCAGAGACTGGCGAGCCCACGGCGGTTTTCGAGGCTGTGAAGGCGGTGGATATGGTCCGGCTCGATCAGGAATCCTGGCAGAAACGGCGCGACGCGATGCTCGGGATCTGTGCCGGGTGTCATTCGGCGACCTACGTCCGCGAGCAGCTCGAAATGGGGGATGCCATCCTCTCGAAGGCAGATCGCCTGATGGCCGAGGCCATCGAGACCGTTGCAGCGCTTTACAGGGAAGGCATCATCGCGAAACCGGCCGGCTATCCATACAACTACCCGTTTATGCTCGCGTTTATGCACACCAACGGCACGAACTGGAACGAAAATCTTGATGGTCTCTCCTACATTGATCAGGTTCTGGTCCAGATGTACATGAAGCACCGCATGCGCGCTTATCAGGCATTCTTCCACGTCAACCCCGATTACGCCTACTGGTATGGATGGAATGAGATGACCAAAGACCTTGGCGAAATAAAGGAACTGGCCAGGATCATGAGGGCCGTTCACGTTCGGGAGAAATAGTCCCCTTTTCGTCCTTGGCACCCTGCGCGGCCCTCTGTTTCACAGGAAGGCGCGGCGCAGGGGCGCCGAAAAGGCCGGTACGCAGGTATGGATTTCTCTGTTTGTGAATTTTTCCCCCATAGAGTGGGGCCGGGCGGGGGGCGGTTGCCCCTCGCATTCTGTTTTCTTCTGCAGCCTCGGGTTTGTCCGGCGACATCGCACCAGACGCTGTCCCAGGTGGATCAGGTGACTCCATGCCGCGATTGATATGCATGTTTTGCGGGGGCCAAGCCGAACTGCACGGCCGCTGAGCCAATGCGAAGGTCGCCTGCAGGGACTGCGGGATGGAAACCGGCCCCGAAGATTACCGGGATCAGATCGCAAGCTGGATGGAAACCGTCTGTGAGATCACCGCCGCCGATTCGGCACCGGCGGCATCGAAAACTCCAACCACCTCTTCAGCATAAGGAATATCCCCAGGAAGGGGGTTGTTGCCCGGGCATTATTCGAGGTGCAGACACCAAATAACAAAGTCCGGAAGCAGCGGTACCAGAGGGATGGCATCCGGCGCGATCTGTGTGCTCGTTCCGTCGGAAGACAGCATTCAGTCACGGATGAGCGGCATGGCGATCATGGCCTGGTCCCATTCCGTGGAGACGGGATAGGACATGAGGACCTGGCCGGTGACAAGCTTCATTTCTGTAGTCTCAGTGACATAGCCGTGGGGGTCAAACACCAGTCCTTGGACGACGCCCCCGGGGCCGGGCGTATTGCCCAGGCTCCCTGTGGGACGGATATCGACTGATCCGAACCGTCTCATGGTCACGCCGTCGCCGAGATCGATGCTCTCGTCGTACTCCAAGATGCCGGAACCGAAAACCACACTGCCGGAATTGGTGACACAGAAGGGGAATCTCGTTGCGGCACTAATGACAGGCACTGAAGTATGGTAGATGACCTCGATTTCCCCCTGCTCCCGGCATGTACCCTGGTCCCAGGATTCTTTCAGGCCCCAATTGGAGACCTCGAACGAGATGGCGTTGCTTTCGGAGGAGCGGGCGGAGGTTCCGCCTGGAAGGAAATCCATGTAGGCCCAGATCTCGGCATCTCCCGCCACGAGCCGCGGTACTCTCATATGCAGATTCTGGTCGATGGTCACGGTGTCCTCAGGGGCTCCTCCTGGGTCTCCTGATACCGCTCCGGCCCCGGTAAGGGAGAAGATGATGGAGCCATCGGTGGTGGGCACGAGTGCGAGATCCGCCCAGAGTCGGTTTCCGTCGAGGACCGCAAGGGGTATGTGGAGCCTGAGGTCCTGATCAAGGGTTGCAACGTCCGCCGATGAATCGGCTGGTCGGCCCGTAATGCATCCCAAAAGAGCGAAAACGGATAGAACGATCCGTACAATCGGTATTTTCATTTCCAGCTCTCCTTTTTCTCCGTGATTTCCAGCGATTCCCGTCGTTTTTTACCCATTAAGACAACATCTGTCAAACAAACTGATCTTTATGCAGTGCTTTGAAAAATACGGTTAATTCTTTTTGTTGTTGGCATAATTCTCCTGTATGGCGTCACGCGTTTCCTTCTTCGCAGGATTTCGTTTGACGGCAAAACCGTTGACAGTTGTTTTTGCGGCGGCAGGAAAAGCGCGGCCCGGCTTTCTGTGCCCGGGTTTTGTGCAGAGCCGGGTAGGACCGGTAGCTCCCCCGTGAACGGAGGACGGCGGCCACAGCGGAGGTCGGCTGTGCCGTGGACGAAACGGGCAGGGATTCCATGTGTGGGGCTTCGGGGATGATTTCCGTGTCATTCGTGCTCAAGGGCGATGTACCACCTGGACGCCAGCGGGTCGACCGCGGCGCTGCCGGCCATTGGTCAAGGGTATTTCGTTGGTTGAGGTGGCGTTCTCTCTTTTCAGGTTTTTTGATGGCGTCATGGATCTTGGCATACAGGCATCTTGTCCATCCGACAGAGGTTTCCGGGAACATCGTCGGGTCAGTGGCTGTTCCCATAAGCACTAGGGGAAGGCCGGATATGGCACATGCATGACCGTTTGGGATGACGAGGGAACGGCTGTTGCCGGGCAAGAGATCGAGGGGGCAGGGCGGGAGGCGGCAATCTCAGCCGATTCGCCGGACCCGGGCCACGCGGTCTGTGCCTACCTGACTGTTTCATCGATCGCGGCCAGGCCTTCATGCAATGATGTTCCGGCGTCATCTCCGGGCGGCATGTGTTTCCAAGGTGAAAGCGCCGTTTCCATATGAGAGCTGAAGAAATTCCTGCGTGTGCACTTCCGGAGGAACCAGCCGGATCCAAACCGTGATCGGCCCGATATTTACGGCCGCTCCTCTGAATCAGATGCACGATTTGCAGGCGGCCGTGACGCATGCTGTGCCCTGGCCTGAGAGTGTTGTTCACAAAGAAAGTTACCGATATGATAGCGAGCACAATCACCGGAACGGACAAAATCACCTTGACGCCGAAACATATTCGATTCGAGCGCTGGCGCAACGAAAGCGAAAGTATCTTGCTAAAATAGCCCAAAATGATCTATCCGCATGTAAGCCTTCACAGGGTACCGCATCTGCTGTGTTGGCGGGCACTTGAAGTACAGGGAGTACGTCTGCGTGCCCGCCGTCTCGCATCTGCAGCACCCTGTGAAGGCTTCCAGTCCGGGGGAGTTGCAGCATTCGTGCTGTGCGAACCCTGTGATCAGTTACATCCGCATGGATAAATGCAGAGATCAGAGATTGGTCTGGCTGGGTGGTCTGTTTGGGCGTGCGTCCTGCAGACGGACCCGCGTGACACCGGGGGACGCATGCGACAATCGGGGTGCCGGCCTTCACGGGAAACCGTGGCAGACGGGAGCGGCCTTTCCCCTGGGATGAGCTGGGCGCTGTTCACTACGCCGCCGCGTAAATTCGCGCTCAGCCGCAAGCCGAGGAGTAATACATGCAAAACCCGAATGAGACAAATCGATTCGATCGGGATGGCATCAAGAATTACGAGCCTGCGGAAAAGGCGCTCAGGGAAACAGAAGAAAAATACCGTTCGCTCTTTGAGAATATCGGAGACGCGGTTTTTGTAGCCGACGCCGAAAGCGGGCTGATAGTGGATGCCAATCGGCAGGCACAGAAACTCACGGGGTATTCGCTCGCGGACTTGAAGCGCATGCATCAGTGGCAATTACATCCGCCGGAATTGAAAAAATTGATGCAAGCGGTATTTTTTCAGTCGGTCGAGTCGGCGCCAGGGACCATCAAGGAACATCTTCTTCGACATTCCGCAGGTTACGACATTCCGGTGGAGATCAGCAGCGGTGGCCGTTTTCGTTTAGGTGATCGCTGGCTCCATATAGGTGTCTTCCGGGACAGCACCGGGCGCAAGCGGGCGGAGGAGGCATTGCGGGCAAGCGAGGAGAAATTCCGCGTTCTTGTCGAACAGGCCCAGGAGGGGATCTGGTCCATCGATGCGGATGCGATCACGACCTACGTCAACCCGAGAATGGCCGAGATACTTGGATACAGCGTCGACGAGATGATGGGCCGACACCTTTTCTCGTTCATGGGTAAGGAGAAACGGGACCGCGCCGGCGAGAATTTAGGCCGCCGGCGACGGGGCATCGCGGAAACACATGAATTCGAGTTCCTCCACAAGAACGGGACACGCGTCCTCACGAGTCTGTCGGCGGCCCCCGTTATGGACGCCGGCGGTGCCTTTCAGGGGGCTACGGCGGTCGTCACCGACATCACCGAGCGCAAGCGGGTGGAAGAGGCGCTGCGCGAAAGCGAGGAACGTTTCTGCAGCGCTTTCGAGTACGCGCCGATCGGAAAGGCTTTGGTGTCGCCCGAAGGGAGATGGCTCAAGGTCAATCGGGCCACTTGTGAACTCCTCGGGTATTCGGAACATGAACTGCTGGCCAAAACCTTTCAAGATCTTACACACCCAGATGATCTGGCGGCGGACCTCGCCTTTGTTCAACGGATGCTGGAGGGATCGATTCGTACGTACCAGATGGAAAAACGCTATTTTCACAAAGAGGGCCACGTGATTTGGGCGCTGTTGAGCGTTTCCCTGGTTCGGGACCAGCAAGGCGTCCCGCTCTATTTCATATCCCAGATCGTGGACATCACCGAGCGCAAGCGCGCCGAGGAGGCGCTGCAGAGGCAGTTACGGTTTGAGCAAGGCGTGGCGTCGGCGTCGGTCTGTCTGCTCAAACCGCGCGACGCCGGGCAGAATATCACGGAAGCCCTCGCCCGTTTGCGGGACGCGGCCGATGTGGCGCGGGTGTATATCTTCGAGAACTTCGACGACCCGACTGACGGCCTTTGCACGCGCCAGTCCTATGAAGTGTGCGCCCCGGGAGTTCCGCCAGAAATCGACAATCCCGTCCTCCGGCATGTTGTCTATTCCAACGGCTTTGACCGCTGGCGAAAGACGCTCTCGACCGGCGGCGCCGTCTGGGGTAATGTAGCTGATTTTCCTTGGGAAGAACGCGCCATACTTGAACCACAGGGGATCGCATCGATTGTCGTGGTGCCGTTTTCTCCCGGGGGCGCGTGGCGGGGTTTCATCGGTTTCGATGAAACGCGTTTTCACCGCGCATGGCAGGAAGGGGAAGTAACGCTCCTCCGAACTGCCGCAGACCTCATAGGTGGCTATATGGCTCGCATCCGGGCCGAGGAGGACCGGGAGAAACTCCAGACCCAGTTGACCCAGGCTCAGAAAATGGAGTCTGTAGGCCGACTGGCCGGAGGTGTGGCGCATGATTTCAACAATATGCTCTGCGTAATCCAGGGGTATACGGAAATGGCCCTGAACACGGTGGACGCTTCCGATCCGCTGCATGCCAGCCTCACAGTGATTCTCAACGCCGCCGCCCGCTCTGCGGACCTCGCGCGACAACTGCTCGCCTTTGCGCGCAAGCAAACCGTCACCCCCAAACTGCTGGATCTCAATGTGAAAATCGAATCCACGCTCCGAATGCTGAGGCGGCTCATCGGGGAGGACATCGAACTCGCCTGGATACCCGGTTCGAGCGTGTGGACGATAATGATGGATCCTTCCCAGATCGATCAGATCCTGGCCAATCTTTGTGTGAACGCCAGGGACGCCATCGCCGGCATTGGCAGGATCACCATCGAGACCCGCAATGTCACATGTGATGAGGTCTTCTGTGCCGGCCACGCGGATTTTATGCCCGGCGATTTTGTCATGCTGACCATGAGTGACAATGGTTGCGGGATGAACAAGGAAATCCTGGACAAACTCTTTGAGCCCTTTTTTACCACGAAGGAACTGGGTAAGGGCACCGGCCTGGGTTTGGCCACAGTCTACGGCATCGTCAAACAGAACAACGGCTTCATAACCGTCCGCAGCGAAACGGGCGAAGGGACGGTTTTTGAAATTTATTTGCCACGGCATGGGGACGAGGCCGCTCCGTTGCCGGAAAGCGATGGAGAGATACCGCCCGCCCGCGGCCTCGAGACCATCCTGCTGGTGGAGGACGAGCCGGCAATCCTGGAAATCACTACGGCAATGCTTGAACATCTTGGGTACACAGTCCTGACAACTGCTGCGCCGGACCGTGCTCTTCGTCTGGCCGGGGAGTATACAGGCGAAATTCATCTGGTCATGACAGACGTTGTAATGCCGCAAATGAACGGCCGGGACCTGGCCAAAAAGCTGGTGTCCCTCAGGCCCGACCTGAAATGTCTGTACATGTCCGGCTATACGGCCGACTTCATTGCCCACCACGGCGTGCTGGACGGGGGTGTACACTTTATCCAGAAACCATTCTCCAGGAATGACCTGGCGGCCAAGATCCGGGAGGTGTTGGACGGCGGGAAAATGGGCCGGGAATGCCAGTGAAATTCGAATCCGATTCGGGGGACAGGCGAATGATGATCAGGTCGCCGGAGAATCTTCAGGATCCCCGTATCTCCATCCGCAGCAGAAGTATCTCGAACGGTCAGGAGGCGCAACCAGCGCCTCTCGGCGAATGTCCGCCGAGTTCCCCGTGGGACACAATCGTGTCGGCTGTCAGTGCGCAGGGATTCTGACAAAGCGATCCCTCCGCATCCGGGTACATCCTGGATACCAAGGCACTCCGGCATGCACGTTCAAGTTCGCAGAGCACTCGGGTGTCCCGCTCCTCCGAACACTTGCGGTCCCCTGCCGCCGTTGCTCACTGGGCCGGGTTCACCACCCGCCCAATGAAGAGGATGAGGCCGGTGGGGACATCCCGGATGATATAGATGAACGGACGGTCCACGGTCACATCCTCGATTTCCAGGACGTACGGATAGACGAAGGATCCGGCGCCGGCCTCGGTCCCGGACTCGCTCACCGCAATGAATGCCTTGTGAACCACGCCGCCGACGAAGAGCCTCCTCGTTGTCTCGATGCCCGAAAGGTCTGCGCCATCGGCGAAGAGGGCGGTCATGCCCAGCGCCTGAAGCGCCTCCTTGAGGTCGAAGGAAGACGTGTCCTCCCACCTGGGCATCCGGAGGCTGACGGCCATGGGCCCGAGTGAGGCCAGTATTGCGTTCAGGGTTGCGGCGTCGAGGCCGCTTTCGAAAGAACTGAAGCGGCCGTTCGCCGGAAGAAGGATCACCATGGAGAGGTCCCCACCGGCATAGGGCAGATCCACCGCCTGGTAGCCCTCGCCCGCGGCATATCCGGCGAACGCGTTCAACTGGGACATCATGTCCACCCCGGTGGTCGCGCCGTCCAGGGTGTGAAACAGCTCCCGGCCCGTAATGAGGGGGTCGAACGGCAGTTCCCAGGCCGCATTGAAGTATATCGCGTTGGTGAGAAGGAGGCGGGTCTCGCGGTCGATACTCCCCTGGGGCAGGAAAACGGGCATCATGCCCCTGGTCTTGTAGTTCATCCACTTGTTGATTTCTTTTCGGGCACCCTCGCGGTTATCGTAGAAATCCGCGAACCGGATGCCGTCTCCGTAATACTCCGCCAGGAGATCGAGGTATTCAGGCCGGAAGGACTGCCGGAGCAGGGCCAGCAGGGGGTTGTCCCTGGCCGCCCAGACGGAGTTCGCCACGGTGAGCCTGAAGCCGTCATTGAACAGGGGGAGGCCCGTGACGAGTTCGACCCCTGCCTGGCCCTCTCCCCTTCCGGCCAGCTCGAGATCAAGGGTATTGAAGGCCTCGTGGAGCCTGTCTCCTGGGAGGCTGAAGTGCAGCGCGGCCGCCATCTGCGCCGAGGTGTCGTTCCTTGCGCCGGCGTACACCATGGCCATGGCCTGGGAGATGCTGTAGGGGGAGCAAAAGAAATTCCCCACACTCCGGGAGGATGCCTGTTGGCGTTTCACTTCCTGATAGAGATCCACGGCAAAACGGTTCACATCCCGTGCCAGGGCCGCGGTATCCTGCCTGGGGGCGTCGCCCGTGGCGTCCCGAGGCTCGTTGGACTGCGCGGCCTCGAAGAGGGTTCCCAGCTTCCAGGAGCCCTCCGGAGGTGGATTCCCGGAATCCGCCACCAGGCCGAGAGTGAGCCGCCAGGCCGAACCGGCATATTCGAGATAGGGGATGGTGATGTCCAGATCCGCATTGACCGTGGGGGCGGCCCGCACGTCGTCCGCCTTGCGATAGGCACCGATTCTCCAGGAAAGGGCTCCGGGGTCTGCCCCGGGCGGGGCGAACTCCATGATGGCCTCGAATTGGGGCTCAAGCGGGCCGCCCGCCGAGGCGCCCACGGTCCCCGTGTCTATCTCGATGGCGGGAACGGTGAGGTTCAGGGCGTCGTCCACGCTCGATACCAGGGCCTGCGCCGGGACGGCCTGGAGGCATGCGAGGAGCACCGTGGTGCCGAACAGGGTCCACTTCCTCATGGCTCTTCTCCTTTTTGGGTGCTGCAAAGAGTCCGCAAGGGCGTCTCTTTTTCGTCATGGTATTCGGTTCCATCGGCCGCGTCACCCCCTACAATGAACAAAAGAGACAGGGGACGCATGGAACGGGCCCTTTTTTGAACGCCCTCTTCCCAACCTGCGGATCCGGGCCGGGAGGAGCCGTGCCTGAAGGCCATGACGGAGCGGACGGAATTGGGTATAGTCCCCGCACAGTCGGCAGCAGCCGCGGAGGAGAGGGCACATGGCGGACGGTGCGCACCGGGTCGGTACCCGTGGCCTCCATTACGGATGGTTCATCGTCCTCTCCGGTACCCTGTGCGTGTTCGCCTCCATCGGGCTCGGCCGTTTCGCCCTGGGGATGCTGCTTCCCTCCATGGCCCCCTCCCTGGGCCTTGACTATTCCCGGATGGGCCTCATCGGTACATCGAATTTCGTCGGCTATCTCTTGGCTGTGCTCGCCTGCGGCACTCTCGCAAACCGCTTCGGGACCCGCAGGCTTGTCTTTTTTGCCCTTTCCCTGGTGGGGATCTCCATGATGATGATCGCGGGGGTGGAGGGTTTCATCTCCGTGCTGGTCCTCTATTTTGTGACCGGCCTCGGAAGCGGGGCATCAAATGTGCCCATCATGGCCCTGATCCCGGCCTGGTTCGCAAGGAGACGTCGCGGCATGGCTGTAGGATTTGTGGTGATAGGGAGCGGTATCGCGATACTCGTCTCCGGCACGCTCATTCCCTTCTTGAATGCCGCTGGGGGCGAAGGGGGATGGAGACTGAGCTGGCTGGTCCTTGGCGCCGCTGTCCTCGGCATCGCCTTTTTCTGCCTCATGACCCTGCGGAACCGCCCCGAGGAGGTCGGACTCCGGCCCGTGGGTGCGGATCCACCCCAGCCGAAGGCGGCGGGGTGCGCCCTCTACGAGTGGGAATCGGATTTCACTACGGCGGACTTCTTGCGCCTGGGGGCGATCTACTTTCTCTTCGGATACACGTATGTGATCTACGCGACCTTCCTCGTCACCGTCCTTGTCAGGGAGTACGGCTACAGCGAGGCAGCAGCCGGCTGCCTCTGGGCGTGGGTGGGGGTGCTGAGCCTCTTCTCCGGGCCTGTTTTCGGGACCCTTTCGGACAGGTTCGGGAGAAAGGCGGGCCTGGCGACGGTCTTCTGCATCCAGACGGTCTCCTACGCACTCATCGCCCTGGGGCTCCCCGGTATCTTTCTCTATCTGTCCATCGCCTGTTACGGCGCCGTGGCCTGGAGTATTCCGTCCATAATGGCCGCTCTGGTCGGGGATTACGTCGGACCGAGGCGTGCCGCCAGGGTCTTCGGCGCCATCACCTTCGTCTTTGCCCTGGGACAGATCGCCGGTCCTGCGGTGGCCGGGGCCATTGCCCAGGTCTCGGGTAGCTTCTCGGAGAGTTTTTTCATGGCCGCTTCTCTGGCAGGCGTTGCGGCCATGCTCTCCGGAACACTGAGGCGGCCCGAGGCCGGGCCGGGGCAGGCACAGCAGCGTTGAGGGAGAATGGGGAGAATCGGGCGTCGCGGGGCGGAGTGGAGGCGGCACGCCGGTACAGAGCGGCATGGCGGGATGCTGGGCCGACGCAGGGCCTCTGCCGGCCAGGTACTTGGGAGAGCCGCGTTTTTGGCCTGATCCCGAACTGCGTGCCCGGGTATCCCGCACGGCATTCGATCCCGGAGGCGGAGGCCGGCGGGAAGGTCCAGCCGATCCGCGCTGGATTTTTTCTCGATCCTCCCGGAGACGATGCGGCCACGGCCGCCATACAAACGGCACTGGAGGGCTTGAATACCGCCCGGATGAATCCGGCCGTGCTCCCTCTAATGTTTCCGCTTGGAAGGTTCAGGACGACGTGGTATGGGTCCTCCTGAGAAGCTCGCCCGGCGCAGGGTTCGGACGGAGAATGTCCGGCCTTCGGGGATGCCGCTTCGGGTCGGGATTCGTCTTCATGGCTGCGGCGGCACGCGTACATGAGAGGGTGTACGTTCGGGAGGTGACGCCTTCTCAGGAACCGATTTTTTTCCACAGAATGCGGGAGGTGGATTGTGAAGGATCGTCTGTTCGAGCGGAAGGTGGAGAGCATTGAGGTCGGTTCGAAGCGGATCTCGGAGCTGGTGTCCGAGATGGGAAAGACCGCATATCAGGGGCGCAGACTCGCCGAGGCTGTGGATGTATGGGAGGCCATGCTCCGGGAGGAAAATCTTGTGATCGCACTTGGCTTGGCCGGTTCCATGAGCACGGCCGGCCAGTGGAAGATGATCAACTGGCTCATCCGGCGGCGTTTTGTCGATCTCATCGTGGCCACAGGGGCCAACGTATCCGAGGACATCGTGGACGCCATGGGCTACGGCTACTGGCAGGGCAGCCCCGGTGCGGACGACGAGGAACTCCTCCGGCAGGACGTCAACCGCTATTACGATGTGTACGGCAGGGAGTCCGATTACCGGAAGATGGAGGACCTGATCACCGAATTCATCCTCGGTCTGGATACCGGTTTTCATTATACGTCCATGGAGTTTCTCCACCTTTTCGGCAGGTGGATGAATTCCCGGGGAATCGAGAGCATTGCGGCCATTGCTGCAGAAAACAATGTGCCCATATTCTCCCCGGCCATCTCGGACAGCGCCTACGGAGAGGCCTTCCTGCTCGCGAAGAATCAGGGGCACACCCTGGTCTTGGACCAGGTGAAGGAATTCGACCAGTTCGTCAGTATCGGAGAGCGTGCTGCGGATTTCGGCGTGGTCTACTTGGGGGGCGGCGTGCCCAAGGACTTCACTCAGCTTTTGGCAATATCGGTTTCACCGCGGACCAGGGATGAGGGCGTCGCGGGCCGGCAGGGCTACATGAGGCAGAGTGTGAGGGAGTTTTACTATCCTCACAAGTATGCAGTCCAGATCACCACCGACGCTCCGCAGTGGGGAGGGCTGTCGGGCTGTACCCTTGAGGAGGCCGTAAGCTGGGGGAAGATCGCAGGCCAGGGCCGGCGGGCCACCTGCTATTGCGATGTCACCATAGCACTTCCCCTTGTGGTCCACGCCCTCGATGAACGGGTGAAGGCCAGGAGGGCCTTTCCGGATATGGGGTGGCTGTTCAGGCACTGTGGAGGGTAGGCATGGTTCCCGCTTCCTTTTTTCTGACCAGGGGCGTGGGGCGGCACAAGGACCGGCTCCAATCCTTCGAACTCGCCCTGCGAAGCGCGGGAATCCAGCACTGCAACCTGGTCCACGTCTCGAGTATAGTCCCGCCCGGCTGCAAGAGGGTGCCTGCCGACAAGGGGGTCGGCGCCCTGTCTCCGGGCCAGATCACCTACGTCGTCCTTGCCCGAAACGCCACGGATGAACCGAATCGACTGGTGGCGGCCTCCATAGGAGTCGCCATACCCTCGCGCAAGGCCCGTCACGGTTACATATCCGAGCACCACTCCTTCGGGCAGACCGACGAGACGGCCGGCGACTATGCCGAGGACCTGGCGGCCACCATGCTCGCCACCAGCATGGGGATCGAATTCGATCCCGAGACCGCGTGGGATGAACGCAAACAGTTGTTCAAGACGAGCGGGCTCATCATAAAGACCGCCAACATGACGCAGTCGGCGCTGGGTGACAAGAACGGGCTCTGGACCACTGTTGTGTCGGCAGCGGTCTTTCTCCCGTAAGGGACCTCCGTCTTCGCGTGCTGGCCCCCGAAGACCGTGTCGCGCACAGCGCGGTGCGCCGGCTGGATGGAAGTCGGGCAGGATTTTCCATGTCCTCCCGGAGACACTGGCGAGGACGATCCGAAGCGGTTGCAGACGAAAGTGAGGACCTCTGTGCGAAACGTGGGCAGATTGCTTGATCTCGCTGCAATGTTCTGCCAATCCGGAAGGCTGAAGCAGGCGGAGCAGGCATATCGTCTCGTTCTGAGGTGGTCTCCAGGGCACCCCACCGCCTATTACAATCTCGGCATTATCTATTATAGAATGGAAAAGTTCGATCTTTCTATCGTTTCCTATATGTCTTCTCTGGAAGTTGAACCCGAAAACGTCGATACACTGTACAATATTGGCCTTACTTTCAAGGCACAAGGAAAATTCAACGAAGCAATCGCTTGCTACGAATATGCTGCTTCGATAGATGCCCATGATGCCGATGTTCTTTATAATCTTGGTGTGCTCTTTGAGCTTGAGGGAGAATACGACAACGCCATAAAATGGTACAAGGAAGCCATTCTCGTTGATCCTGATTACAGAAGGGCCCACAACAACCTTGCAGTCCTCCATCACAGGGCCGGCGAGCTGGAGATGGCCGCGCTGTCCTACAACAGGCTGGTTGCGCTCGGCTACCACGTCGCGAGCGCGACGCACATGCTCGCGGCCTTGCGGGGGAAAACGACGCCCACGGCCCCTCTGGAATACATCCGTGACGTTTTCGATGCCTACGCAAGCGATTTCGAGCATGAACTTGTAGATCATCTCGAGTACGGGGTTCCGGGCCGTTTGCTCCGCGAATGCAGGCGGTCGCTGGGCCGGAGCCTGCGTTTTCGCAATGTCGTCGATCTGGGGTGTGGCACGGGTCTGGCCGGGAGGGAGTTCCGGGGTATCTCCGCCATGCTGACAGGCGTGGACATATCGGAGAACATGATCAGGGCCGCCCGGGAGAAGGGCGGCTACGACATCTTGGAGGTGGGCGATATCCAGGGGTTTCTCCAGAACACCGGCGAGCGGTACGATCTCTTCATCGCCACGGACGTTTTCATCTACGTCGGGGATCTGCGGCAACTCTTCGCCTTGGTCGCCGGATGTTCCCGGCCGAAGGCCCTCTTTGTCTTCTCGACGGAGCGGTGTAAGGGCACGGGATACCTCCTGCGCGATACCGGCCGCTACGCCCACAGTGTCTCCTATGTGGCGGATCTCGCCCGGAGGTGTCATTTTTCTGTTGAAATGCGTTGTCCCGCCGGCATCAGAAAGGAGCGGGGGCGCTGGATTGCTGGCGACCTCTTCGCCCTTCGGCGGAGGCACTGATACCGCACGCCCCGGGCGACGCTTGGCATCGATCACCCCGCGGGGGAGAGAGAAGAAGGCCGCATTGGCCCTGTCCCGGCGGCGGCCTGACCTCGGGGCGACGGTAAGCCTTCACAGGGTACCGCATCTGCTGTGTTGGCGGGCACTTGAAGTACAGGGAGTACGTCTGCGTGCCCGCCGCCTCGCATCTGCAGCACCCTGTGAAGGCTTCCAGTCCGGGGAGTTGCAGCATTGGGCCTGTGCCGAACCCCGTGATCAGTTACGGGCGACGGGGCATCCCGCGCCCCGTGTTCTCAATGTGCCTGACGCATTTTCGGGCGGGCGTCGCGACAATGGGGGAATGAGGCTATGATTCAGGAGAAGATACGCCTTTCGTCAAAACAGGCGGATGGGTATGTGATACCTCTGGGGCCGGTTAAGCTGGTAGCCGCTATTACTGATGCCGGCATGGTCGCTTGCGGAGCCTTCGACGTGAAGGCCTTGGATGGGCTGGGGATTCCGGCCGCCAGGGTGGCGGCTGCAGCCGGGGGGCTCCTGTCGAACATCGACGATCTCCTGAAAGGGACCGTGAGGGAAGTGAACAGGGCGGCGGCAGCCCGGGGGGTCGGCGAGGGCATGAGCGGCCTCGATGCCTTGGACTGCCTGTAGACAGAGGCCGGACGCGGCGGCCGGTTTACCTCTGCGGGGCCGGTCCTCATACCCTTCCCAGGCCGGCGCGGAGGCACTATAATGGACCAACACGAAGTATGTGGTAGACTGCGGATCCGTGAAGGCAGGAGTCATCTTGACCGAATCCCGTCTCACTCTTAAATGTCTTTGCCGGCGCCTTGAGATCAGCCCGAGGATGGTGCGGAGTTACCTGAGGGAGGGCCTGATTGAGGTCTCTGAGATGGCGGGCGCCCAGCCACTTTTTGACCGCGCCGCCCTTGACCGGCTGGCAAAAATCCGGCGGTTGCGCTGTGATCTCGGTGTCAATTTGGCCGGGATAGATATCATCCTGCGGCTGTGTTCGAGAATCGAGGAACTGCAGGCGGAGATCGAGAGGCTGCGGGGGGAGGTGAAGTCCGGCGGCCCGGGGCGGGGGGCGGGCAGGACTTTCCCCGCCAGGGTGATCAGGAGAGACATGGTTCGTGTCGAGGTGGTTGGGGACGAATAATCCAGGTACCCTGACCTTTCTCCTGATCCCCTTTGCGTTGGGTATCGCCTCCGCACATCTCCGTTTTCCCGACGTCTCCGGCCTCGTGCTCGTTTTCCTGGGGGCCGCCGGCGCCGGCGGTCTCCTCCTCGCATCCATCCCTCAGGTCTCACGACGGTTTTCTTCCCGAATTTTCCGGGGAGCCGTCCTTGCCGGGGCCATGGCGCTCTTCTTTGCCTTGGGCGCCTGGGATCTCAGGTTCACCGAGCGGATTCTCGACAGCCGCTCAAGTGATTTGCTCGCCCTCGCAGCAAGGCCCGGGGCCCATGTGCTCACCGGGCAGATTCTTCGTGCCCCGGTTCCCCGTGACACCGGGACCAGGCTTTTCGTACAGGCAAGACTGCTCCATGAGCCCGTTCGGGACATCCGCGTTTCCGGTCTGCTGAGCCTTTCGGTCGAGCGGCTGTCGTACCGCGACCTCGCCGCTGGGGACTGGATACGTTTTTCAGCCCGTCTCCGGCCCGTCAGGAATTTCGCAACCCAGGGGACATTTGACCGCCAGACGTGGTGGGCGATCCGTGGGGTCCGCGTCACCGGTTTTGCCAGCAGTCCACTTGCCGTCACCGTGGTTGGTCATGGGAAAGGTTCGGCCGGGATGTGGCGGCCCCGCTACTGGCTGGAAACAGCCAGGCACCGTCTCATGGCCGCAGTGGAGGACCGCCTGCCGGGTAGGGAAGGGGGTATAGCCCTCGCCATGCTCGCAGGAGAAGGGGCCTGGGTCTCGCAGGGGCTCAGAGAGATCTTTTCCAGGGCCGGCGTGAGCCATCTCCTCGCGGTCTCTGGTCTGCACATGGGCTTAGCGGCCGTTTTCATCGGAGGGGGCCTCCGGTGGGTGCTCCTGAGATTCGGCTGGATCGCGCTCCGCGGACCTGTGCAGAAGATCGCCGCTGCGGTAGCCCTCCTGGCGGTCCTCGTCTATGCAGGCATGGCTGGTTTTTCTCCTTCTGCCGTCCGGGCGGCGGTGATGCTCGGCGCCTTCGGCCTGGCGTTTCTGATCGACAGGCCGCAGGCTTCCATGAATTCGCTGGCCCTTGCGGGGTGGGTGCTGCTGGTCGCGCAGCCTCTTCACCTGGCGAGCATATCCTTTCAGCTCTCCTTTGTGGCGGTGTTTTTTCTCCTCTGTCTTGCAGATTGGCTGAAGGCGGTGAAAGGGCGGGAGGCGGCCCGGCTGGGTGGATGGATCCCGGAACGGCTGAGGGTCTTCCTCCTCGTGACATTGGTCGCTTCTTGCGCCACCGCCCCCCTCGTTGCCTGGCATTTTCAGCTCGTTTCCCTTGCGGCGGTCCCGGCCAACCTGGTCATGGTGCCGGTGGGGAGCCTCGCCGTCCTGCCAGGTCTCCTCGCCGGAGCGCTTCTCCTGCCGTTTTGGGAGTCCGGAGCCGCCCTGGTGTGGGGAGGTACAGGAACGGTGATCGCCTGGGCCCTGGACTTCGTGACGTGGGTTGCGCACTGGCCCTACGCCGCCGTGTGGGTGGCCAGGCCGGGATGGTTGGAGGTGGCTCTGTTTCTGCTCGTCCTGGGTCTCATCCTCCGGGTACCGAAAGGGAGAATGTGGCTGTTCGGATTTGCCATGGCCGTGCTCTGTCTCCTCGCTGCCTGCCTCCATCGGCAGATGGGTCGGATCCAGTCCGACACCGTCCGAGTCCACGTTCTGGATGTCGGCCAGGGCCTCTGTCAGGTGCTGGAATTGCCCGGCGGCAGGCTCATGGTGGTGGACGGAGGCGGTGCCGGCGGTGGCGATTTCGATGTGGGAGCGCGGGTCGTGGCCCCGTTTCTGCGGTGCCTTGGCTACACGAAGATCGACACCCTGGTCTACAGTCACCCGGAGGAGGATCACATCGGCGGCCTGGCCGCCCTGGTGGAACAGTTCCATGTGGGGGAACTCTGGTCTGGCGAGGGGGCACCCGCCAGTGCCTCGTGGCAGAGGCTCATGGCGGTCTGCAGGAGGAAGGGCATCCCGCACCGCGAGTGGCGTCGAGACGGTGCGGTCCTTCTGGGGCCGGTGTCCGTGGAGGTAGGGACCGCCGAGGGTTGCGCCCGGGCGTCCAGTTTCAATGCGCGGTCCCTGACGATCATGGTGCGATTCAAGGGGCTGAGTCTTTTTTTCCCTGGGGACATCGATGCCAGCAGGGAACAATGCATGGGGGACAGAGGCCTTGGGGCCGTCGATTTCCTTGTGGTTCCTCATCACGGGAGCGCGACTTCGAGCAGCCTGTCTTTCGTGCAGACGCTGCGTCCCGCAGCAGCGGCGATCTCCGTCGGGTGGCGCAACGGGTTCGGACTGCCGAAGAGCGAGGTCGTCCGCCGCTACGAGTCCGCAGGCACTGCGGTTTTCAGGACCGATCGGGACGGGACGGTGAGAGTGACGGCCGGAGACGATGGGACCGTCCGGATCCGCACAGCCCGAGGCGGCGAGGTGGCCCCGTTCGTGGGGGTTCCCGGCGGTACAGGAGATTCCGGAGAGGAGCGGATATGAAATGGGTTTTCGCCCGGGCGGGAGATCCGGCGGCGACTGACCGGCCCAAAAGGAAATGCCCCGCCGCTGCCTTCGGCCTCGGGGTCAGGCTCAGGCGTTGAACGCCACTTCGATCACGAAGCCGCCACTGGGCGTCTCGAAGGGGACGGCCAACCTTGGGCCTCTGTTTACGTGGGTGATGGTGTGGTTCTTTCCGTCTACGACCGTGGGTGTCCCTGCCTGGAGAGATATGTTTTCCGCCTCCAGGCGGCGCCTGGCGTCCCCGCATATCATGTTCGTGAGCTCACCGACGGCGTCCCGCACCTCCTCGTTTATCTCTCCGACGGGCACGCCGAAGAGATTCCCGACGATGGAGAGGATGCATGGACCGCTGAATGAGATGGACATGGAACCCTGGGCTTGGCCGGTGATGCCGATGATACCGGAGATGTCTCCCATGGCGGCGAAGTCCTTTTTGACAAACGCCTTTCCCGGCGTGGGATCGACCATGGCCATTGTTGTGAGCACGTTCACTGCAGCTTCCAGGAAAGGATTGATGATTTTTGCTTCCAAGCCTCGCCTCCGTGGTGGAAAGAGTATGCAGGCCAGAGACCGGGCCTGTCAGGTTTCACTGGCCCTGGTCATAGTCGGTTTCGGATGTCTGTCTGCAAAACTTGAATGGACTTTATCTTGGAACCGGGTTTTATGCCCGGGAATTCCGGAATCAGGCTTGGACTTTTTGTTTGAGCCAGTCGGCGGCACGCCTGTATAGGGCCTCCACCTCTTCGGCGGAGAGACCGGCCCCCCGGCCCACCCGTCTGGCATGCTCTGCCGTCATGAAATCGCCCGGGGCGTGTCCGTCGGAGTTGATCACAAGGGGGGCGTTGTGCGCGCGAGCCAGCCGGGCGACGTATCCGTTGGTCAGGCTGTGGCCCTTGCGGCCGGAGATCTCCAGGAAGATACCCCGGCGGGCCGCCAGTCTCGCCTCTTCTTCCGAGATGAAGCCGGGATGGGCGAGTATGTCGATGTCGGCCTCCAGGGCGGACCGGTTTGTTCCGGGGCAGACCGGTTCCACGACGGTTTCCCCGTGGCACACGACCACCCGTGCCCCCAGGTCCCTGGCCTCTGCGGCTAGGCGCGAAATCAGTTCGGGATGCACGTGGGTAAGCTCCACGCCAGGGAGAAGTCGGGTGCCGCCGTGGCGGTTGATGTCGCCCGCGACCTTGACCAGGCGCGGGATGATATGGTCCAGATTGGACGCATCCGCATGATCGGTGATGGCGATCGCCTGATAGCCCAGGATTTCCACCCTGCGAACGAGTTCGGAGGGCAGAAGTTCCCCGTCGCTGAGGATGCAGTGGCAGTGGAAATCGAACATCAGCATCAGCGGCTCACATCTTGTACTTGAAGGCGTCGGGATCCAGTTCCTCCAGGATTTCGGCCCACCGCTTCTTTTCCTCGGAGGACTCTCCGTCCGCCGCCGCCTTAGGCCGCGGAGGGTGCGATTTTTGCAAAACGGAGTCGCTGACGAGGATCTCCGCGTTTGCCCTCAAGGCGATGGCCACGGCATCGCTGGGTCTGGCGTCCACGGTGACCATGTGGTCGCCCTGTTTGAGGGTCACCAATGCGTAGTACGTATTTTCTTTCAGGTCGGAGACCTCGACCTTGATGATCTCCACGCCCATCGCCTTCATGAGGTTGACCGTGAGATCGTGGGTCATGGGTCTTGCAAATTCGATTTTTTCCATTTCGGTTGCAATGGCGGTGGCTTCGAGGAGCCCGATCCATATGGGAAGCGTTCGTTCGCCCGCAGTCTCCTTCAATATGAGGATGGGCGAATTGGAGTCGGGGTCCAGGGTGATCGCATGTACGTACATGGGTATGTTTGTCATTGTAACTCCGTCAGGGCAGGTGCCTTAAGTCTCCTCCTGCATCTGCGTTTGCTTGACAGTCCGGCCGGGCAACCGGTGTCGAGCCGGCCGGTGCGCCCCTCAAGGAATGGCAGCAGGCCTTTTCGATCAGCACGCGCACCGTCCTGCCGATAAGGTGGCGAGGGCCGGGGAAGTTGACAATGTGGTTCCCCCGTGTGCGTCCGGCGAGTTCTTCGGGATCGGCCTTGCTGTGACCCTCCACCAGGACTTCCGCCCACTTGCCTTCCATCTGCCTGTACCGTTCCAGACCGATTTCCCTCTGGATCTGCAGGACCTTCTCAAGCCGGTCTTCCTTGATCTTCTCAGGGAGCTTCTTATCAAACCGCGCCGCCCGGGTAAAGGGTCTGGGCGAGTACTTGAAGGCGAAGATCTGTTCGTACCGCACCTGCCTGAGCAGGCTGAGGGTGTCCTGGAAGTCCTCCTCAGTCTCTCCCGGGAAGCCCACAATCAGGTCGGTGGTCAGGGTGAGGGCCGGGCAGACCGCCTTCAGCCGCTCAACCAGGGCGAGGTACCGGTCCCGGGTGTAACGGCGGTTCATCCTTTCCAGAATCCGCGTGGAACCCGATTGTACAGGGAGGTGGAGATGCTCGCAGAGAGGAGGCAGGTCCTGGAAGCAGAGCATGACCTCTTCCGAGAGGTCCTTGGGGTGGCTGGTGGTGAAACGCAACCGTTCCAATCCAGGCAGGGACGCGACACGCCGGAGGAGCCGAGCGAAAGGTCTCCCGCCGTCTTCGGACCCTTTTCCGTAAGAGTTCACGTTCTGTCCGAGGAGGATGATCTCTCTCGCCCCCTGATCGATAGCCTGCCGGACTTCGACAAGAATTTCATCTGCCGGCCGGCTTGTCTCCCGGCCCCGGACATAGGGCACCACGCAATAGCTGCAGAAGTTATCGCACCCCTGCATGACGGTGACGAAGGCCCGAACCGGATCGGAGTCGGGGAGCGGGCAGCGGAGGAACGGTATGGCAAAATCGGCCGCCAGTTCCGTGCGGCAGACGCGGCCCCGGCCTTCCGCTACGTGGCGGATCATTTCGGGCAGCTGGTACAGGCCCTGGGGACCGAACACCATATCCAGGTGCGGGAGCCTGTTCAGGAGAGAGATCCCCGCTTGCTGCGCCACGCATCCTCCAACGCCGATGATGAGTTCCGGTTTCCATGCCTTGAGCTGCTTGAACCGTCCCACAAGACTGTATACCTTGTTCTCCGCCTTTTCCCGTACAGCGCAAGTGTTCACCAGGATGAGGTCCGCCTCTTCCGGCGTGGACGTGAGGCGGTATTCATCGTGGAGGAGCTGGATCATGCGCTGGGAATCGTACTTGTTCATCTGGCAGCCGAAGGTCGCCACATAGAGTCGTTTGGAGGGGGTCGGGCGTCCCCGCTCGGGTTGCAGTCCCGCGTGCCCCGGCTGCAAGATCCTCTCGGTGGTGGTCATTCCACCCCGCCTGTGAAGTATTCCATGCGGGCCCGTGCAATGAGGTGGTCCGCCTTGGCGTTGAAGTAACTGGTGCGGGCCCTGGTGAGGAGGGCCTGGGCGTCCAGAACTTCTGTCGCGGTGGCCAGCTGTTCTTTGTACCGTGCCTGGTTGAGCCGGTAGTTTTCCTCTGCCTGAGCAAGGGACGATTCCGCCACCGCCACCTGCTGCTCCGTCTCTTGAAGTCTCAGCCACGCCTCCTTCACCTCCAAGGCCACCGAGTCCTTCACCTCGCTGAGGGCGGCTTCGGCCCGTGAGAGGTCATACGAGCGGGCCATGACCGCATCCCGGGTTTGGCCCCAGGCCCACAGCTCCCATGACGCCTGGATCATGATCTGGGCCGCATCGTGATCTCCGAAGGGGTTGTCGGACACGTCGGGGGTGATGCCTCTCTTCTGGTATGTGGCGGTGAGATCCACTCTGGGCCAGTAGCCTCCCTGGGCGATGCGCTGTTCTCTCCTGGCCTTCTCCACAGCCATCACCCCGGCCCTGATTTCCGGGCGGGCCTCCTTGGCTCTGGCCAGGAGCGCGTTTGGGTCCTTGGTGTACGGGGCGAATTCCAGGGAATCGGCCAGCTCCAGGTGGGCGTTCAAGTCTTGCCGCAGGAGGAGGTTCAACTGCGCCCGGGCCAGTTCCACGTCGTTGGCCGCGGTGATGAGGGCCTGCTGCGCCTGGGCCAGTTCCACCTCGCTTTGCAGGAGTTCGTTCCTGGCGATCAGGCCGACATTGAAAAAACCTCGGGCGTCCCGGACCAGTGATTCGACCCGCTCCACCGCGGCCCGGGCCTCTTTCCGGCCCTGCGTCGCCTTGAGGACCCCGTAATAGGCCTCCTTGACCTGGCGGACCAGGTCGTTTTCCACCTGCACCATCTGCATTTCCGAGATATCGAGATCAATCCTGGCACTTTGGTACGTGTTCCACAGCACCCCTCCCTGAAAGATGGGCTGGGTGACATTGACATCCCATGCGTAATTGTCCCTGGAGTTGATCCGCGTCGAGCCGGTTCCGTTGGAGCCGGGTAACTTGATGGTGCTTGCATCCCGCTGTCCTGTGTAACCGTATCCGGTAGAGATCCTCGGAAACATGTCCTTGAGGGCCACCCGGGACAAGGCGCCGGAGGCCTCCTTGCGGAGGGTGGCCTGGATGAGGGCGAGGTTTCTCTCGACGGCCATGCTTACGCACGCGTTGAGGGTAAGCGCCGCCCCGGGGGTTTCACCGGAAGCCGGGGCCTTGAACCCTATAAGAACTGCGGCGAGCACAAGAGAAATCGTGGCCGCACGGCAGGGACCGCCTGCAATAATCATGGCCCGGTGAAGCCGGACTACTGTATCCTGAACGGTGCGGTCCATCGACGGTCCAAGCCGAGTCGGTCTGCAAGGGATTCGAGGATGAGCAGCAGGTCTGCGGTGGCCTCCGGAGGCAGTCTGACCTCGACGTGGCCGGAGTGTTGTTCGATCGTGCTCGCAAGGAACAAGTTGTCGTAGGCTTCCAGCACGGAACGCAGAAGGCAGACCGATGACGGATCCATGCGCAGGGTGATGGTCCTGAGGTCGAGCATGGCGCATCATACCAGGGCCGGCGGGAAATTGACAGGCCCCAGCGCCCCCGGTAGTCTCACGGACCATGAAGTCCCTGATTTTGGAACAGCGGTGGCTCTCAGATTTCCCCGACGCGCAGACCGTGGAGGATTTGGCGAGACGATCCTCGGTTCCGTCTCTGGTAGCCAGTTTTCTCCTCCAGCGGGGGATCCGCACGCCGGATCAGGTGGCAAGGCACCTGAGCCCGACCCTGAGTTCCCTGAGCGATCCCTGGATGCTCTCCGACATGGATCGGGCAGTCTCGCGCCTGGTGAGTGCCGTCGAACGCGGGGAACGGATTGGCGTCTTCGGCGACTACGACGCCGACGGAGTCACGGCTACGGCGCTGACGATGCAATTTCTTCAGGAGCTGGGCCTCGGCGCGTTGCCGTACATCCCGGATCGCGAGCAGGAGGGGTACGGCCTGAACGTAGAGGGCATCAGGACCCTGGTCCGTCAGGGTTGTACCCTCATCGTCACGGTGGACTGCGGGGTCACAAACCACGAGGAGGTGGCCCTGGCAGGGTCTCTGGGCGCTGACGTGATAGTCACCGACCACCATGAACCCTCGGATACTCTGCCGGCCGCACTGGCTGTGATCAATCCGAAACGGGCCGATTCCCGTTTTGCGTTCCGGGAGTTGTCAGGGGTCGGGGTGGCGTTCAATCTGGTCCGGGCCTTGCGGAGCAGACTGCACGAACTCGGGCACTGGCGCGACGGGAGGGTGCCCAACCTCAAGGTCTATCTCGACCTCGTGGCCATCGGAACCATTGCCGATGTAGTCCCTATGCTGGGCGACAACAGGATCATGACCCGGGCGGGCATGGAGGTGCTGGACCACGGCTGCCGGCCCGGGTTGGAGGCCCTCAAGTCCGTCTGCGGGGCGAATTCCGCGATCACGGCCTTCGACGTCGGTTTCCGCCTGGCCCCGCGGATCAATGCCGCAGGCCGGATGGCACATGCCACGGACGCACTGAGGCTGCTCCTGAGCCGCGACCGTGACGAGGCGCTGGGGCTCGCCCGGACCCTCCATCAACTCAACCAGAGCCGCCAGAACGAGGAGGCTCGCATCCTTGCCGAGGCCAGGGAGATGGTTTTCGCCCTTGGGGCGCGGTCGTCTTACGTCCTGGCCAGCCGTAGCTGGCGGAAGGGCGTTGTGGGGATCGTGGCCTCCAGACTTGTGGAAGAGTGCAGCAGACCTGTCCTTTTGCTTGCAGTGGACGGGGAAAAGGCCCAGGGCTCGGGGCGGAGTCCGGAGGGTCTGAATCTCCACGAGACCCTCACCGCGTGCTCGCGCTACCTCACCGCCTTCGGGGGCCACAAAGCGGCGGCCGGTATCAGCCTTCCCTTTGGAGCCCTGAGGGATTTCTCCGCTGCCTTCGAGCAGGCGGTCACGGTGCGGCTGGCTGCGGCTGCTTCCGACCATGGTCTGAGGGTGGACTTTTTCGCCTCAGTGGAAGAACTGACCGATCCCCTGTTCCATCATCATTATGACCTTCTGGAACCTTTCGGAGCGGGGTATCCCGCCCCTCTCTTCTCCCTTCGGGATTTTACGGTGAGCAGGGCCCGGGTTGTGGGTCAAAATCACCTGAAATTGACCCTTGCCGGGTCATCTGTCTCAGACTCAAGGCGCGATCTTGATGTTGTGGCCTGGGGACTCGGCGACAAGGTTGGTCTTGCCTGGGCGGATCTTGAGTTGGCATGCATGCCGTGTTTCAATATGTGGGGGGGACGGAGACGCCTGGAACTCCGGCTCAAGGATGCACGGTACCGTTCCGGATCCTGAGGCCGCCCCCGGCGCCGTGTCTCGGTGACGCTGCGCCTCCATTCCCGGTCAGCTGTGGTATCCGACGTGCCATGAGATTGCTCTCCCTTACCCTTTTCGGGTTCAAGTCCTTCCCGGTGCGGACAAAATTCTCCTTTCCCAGGGGCATCAGCGCGATCGTCGGCCCAAACGGATGCGGAAAATCCAACGTGGTGGATGCGATCCGGTGGGTTCTGGGCGAACAGAGCCCGTCCATGCTCCGGGCCCGGAGCATGGACGAAATGATGTTCAGCGGTGGTAACGGCAGGCAGATCAACATGGCAGAGGTCCGACTCACTGTGGAAAACAGCGGCTCCGTGACCATCCCGGAGCTGGGAGACGCCCCCGAACTCGAGATCATGCGCCGTATCCACCGTTCGGGGCAGACCGAGTACATGATCAACGGGAAGACGTGCCGTCTGAAGGACATTCACTACCTGTTCATGGACACCGGGGCCGGGACCAGGGCATACTCCATAGTGGATCAGGGCCAGATCGGGGCATACGTCGATATGGGGCCGATGGAACGGAGGGTCCTGCTGGAAGAGGTGGCAGGCGTTTCCAGGTACAAGGCGAGACGGGGCGAAACCCAGCGCCGTATGATCCAGACGGAGCAGAACCTGGAGAGGCTGGAAGATGTGATGATGGAGGTGGACAGACAGCGGCGGGGCCTGGCCAAACAGGCGAGAAAGGCCGAGCAGTATCTCGCTGTGCGGACCGAGCAGGAACTGCTGGACAAGGCCCTGCTGGCCTACGCCTGGGGCGAGGAGTCCAGCCGGTGCCGGGAACTGTCGGAGGAGGGACAGGCCTTTGCGGTGGCCGCCGCAGAGGTGCGGGCCCGGCTCGGGCGGGCAGCGGCCCGGGTTGAAGATGTTGAGCTCGAGATACTGGGTCTCGATGACGAGATGGAGAGGCAGCGGCGGGATGTTTCAGCCGCCGGGGCCGGGCTGCAGGAACTGCGTGACAGGCAGGCGGCTGAGGAAAGGCTTCTGATCGTTGACGAGAACGAGTTGCGCACCGCGGAGGCGCGTCTTGCCCGATTGGAGCAAAAGGAGTCCGATGCCGCGGGTCAGGGAGAAGTTCTGGCGGCGGTGCTCCGGTCTCTGGAAACGGAGGCAGCAGATCTGGCGAGAGAGGTGGCCGCAGGCGAAGAGGGGCTGGCGAAGGCGGAAGAGGAGCGGGACAGGGGACGCAGCAGGCTGGAGGCTTTCAAGGTGACCCTGGTGGACGTAGCCGCCAGGTGCGCGAGCCTCGACAGCAAGCGCAGGGGCCTCGGGGAAAGTCGCCGCCGTCTGGTCCAGCGAATTGAACAGAAAGAGCGGGAACTGCTGGAGATCGCTGAGCTGGCCGTCGGTCTGGGAGAGGATCTGGCCCAGTTGGAGGAATTGATAGAGAGATCCCAGTCGCGTCTCGACAGGGTGGAACAGGAGGCTGCCGGGGAGGGTGAGGCGCTACGGCTGCTGGAGGAGCGCCACGAAGAGGCGAAGCGCGGGCGTCTCGATGTCGAGGGCCGCCTCACCCGGTGCAAGGAACGGCTCAAGGTCCTCGAGGCCCTTGATGCGGCAGGGGAAGGCTGCAGCAGGGCCACCAGGATGCTCCTTGACTCGGAGGTTCGAACCCTGGGGATCGTCGCGGATTTTCTCGATGTGGCCCCGGGCTGGGAGCGTGCGGTGGAAGTGGCTCTCGGGTCCCGTGTCCAGGCCGTAGTGGTCCGGGACCGAGTCGCCCTCGGCCGGGCCCTCGAATTTCTAAAGGTGAACCGGGCCGGCCAGGCGAGCATCATCCTGCCCGGCGAAGGGGTCGGCGGTGACAAGATTCTTCCGGAGGATGCCCTTCTCGCCCGCGTGAGGGCCAGGCCGCCTCTGGATGGGGTTCTTGCGTCCATGATTGGCGCCCACAGAATTGTTTCCGATCTCTCCGCAGCCTTTCTGGTCTCGCCAGAGGACCGAGAAGGGGTGTATTCCGTGACGGCGCAGGGAGAACTCTTGACGCCGTGGGGGGAGGTTCTCGTCCAGGGTCAGGAGGATCAGTCCACGGGGATCCTCGCCCGGAAGGGCGAGATCGGCAGGCTCCACGGCCGCGTGGAGGAGCTGGAGGCCGTTGCCGGCGAATCGCGGCGTTTCGAACTCGGGATTGAGGATGCAATGAACACCGGCCGCGAGAAGGTCCGTGCGCTCCTTGTCGAGAAAGATGCACTTACCAGCGGACTCCTCAAGGAGAAGGAGGAGCGGGAGAGGGCGCGTTCCCGGAGAGACAGTCGGCAGGAGCGGGCCGAGCGGCTCGGGTTCGAGATCGCGGAGGCCAGGGAAGAAGTTCTTGAGATGGAGATTTCCCTCGAAGAGATCGATGTGGCGATCGAATCCGCCAACAGCGCAAAGGGCGAGGCGGAGGGCCGCATCAGCGATTTGGAGGAGGCCCTCAGGGGGCAGGAGCAGGGCCTCGCTGCGCGGCGGAAGTCCCTGGAGCAACAGAGGGTGGCCCGTGCCGGAATCGAGGTCAGGCTCCGGGGTACGGAGCAGGAAATCGGCCGCTTGCATAAACTGATCGCCGGCTTGCGCGAAGAGAAGGCAAATGCGCTGGAGACGAGACGTGAATTTCAGGGGCGCGTGGCCGTCCGGAGGGGTCTGCTGGCGGAGGCACGGGCGAAGGTCGATGCTCAGGAGCGCGAGGCCTCCGGAGTTGCGGAACTCCTGGCGGGACTGCGGGCCCGTTACGATGAACGGAGGCAGATTCTGGCAGGGCTCCAGGGTGACGTCAAGGAACTCCAGGCGCACCTCCGCGTTGCGGAGGAACGGATCCATCAAAACGAAATCGCCCTGACCGAGGTGCGCCAGGGCCTCGAATTCATCAGGCGGACCGGGCGCGAGCGTCATCAGGTCGACATCGAGGACGCGTGTCCAGCATGGACCATTACCCCCTTCGACATTGAGGAGGCCAGGAAACGCCTTGCGCGGATGGACGTGAAAATACGTTCGATGGGACCAGTGAATCTCGGTGCCGTCGAGGAGTACCGGGAGCTGGAGGAACGGTGGGTCTTTCTCTCTGGACAAAAAGGGGACCTCATGCGGTCGATGGACGACATCCGGCAGGCGATAGACCGGATCAACCGCACCTGCAGGCAGCGGTTCCGGGACGCTCTCCAAGCCGTGAATACGAGCCTGGCCGAGGTGTTCCCCCTTCTTTTCGAAGGCGGTTCCGCGGAGTTAGCCTTGACCGGATCCGACGATGTGCTTGATGCAGGTGTGGATTACCTTGTGTCCCTCCCCGGCAAGCGCATTCGGTATCTCAATCTCCTCTCCGGCGGGGAAAAAGCCATGGCGGCCCTCGCCCTGATTTTCGCCATCTACCTCATCAAGCCGAGCCCCTTCTGCCTGCTCGACGAGGTGGACGCGCCTCTCGACGAGGCGAACACCGCGAGGTTCAATCGTCTCATCCGGAAGATAGCGGAGCACTCGCAGGTGGTGCTTATCACCCACGATCAGAGGGTCATGGAGGTGGCCGACTCGCTCTACGGGGTGACCATGGAGGAACGCGGAGTCTCAAAGCTCGTCTCCGTGGATCTTGTTGCCCGTTAGATGCCGAGAAAGCTTTCCGGTCCAGGATGGAAGGAGTTCGTCATGCCTGAACTGCGCCGCTCACTGGGGTTTCTCTACCTCCAGGAGACCAAGTTGCGCCGGGAAACCATAGGACAGCAGCCGCGGCCCCGGATACTCCCTGCGGATCCCTTCAAGCGCTATCCCATGGCGGAGAAGGTCCCTCTGCCCAGGGACTGGGAAGCAATCGGCGGTGATCTTTGGAGTGCCCTGCGCACCCGGCGATCCGTCCGGCAGTACGGATCCGGGGCGATCGGCATGGGGGAACTCGCCTGCCTCCTGTGGGCCGCCCAGGGGGTGACGGCGAGATCCGGCCCCTTTCACCTCAGGACGGCCCCTTCAGCTGGGGCACTCTATCCTGTGGAGACCTACGTCGCGGCGGAGCGGGTGGCGGGGCTCCCTCCCGGTCTGATGCATCTCGACGTGCAGGGGTTTCAGCTCGAGCGTCTCACTTCTGGGCCGTCGTGCCGGGATGTCTCCCGGGCCGCCCTCGGCCAGGCATTTCTTGGAGAGGCGGCGGCGGTCTTCATATGGTCCGCCGTCCTCCGCCGGACCATGACGAAATACGGGCACCGGGGCCTGAGATATATCTTCATGGATGCAGGCCACGTCTGCCAGAACCTTCTCTTGGCTGCTGAGGCACTGGGGCTCGGGGCCTGTCCGGTGGCAGCCCTTTTCGACGACGAGATGAACGCGGTCCTGGGTCTGGATGCGGAAGAAGAGACCGTGATCTACGCGGCCTCGGTGGGCAACCGCAAACGCGAGAAGTAGCAGGCTTCCCGCCGCAGGAGCCAAGTTCAGTGCCCGAAAAGGGCCTCCAGGAGATCCTCTCCCCCGCCGAAGCCGTGGTCCGGCCGGGGAAACGCCTGCATCCTGACCTCCTCCGCGTATCGCGCCAGCGCCTCCATAATCTGCGGCGCCAGTGTGGCGTATCTTTGCACGAAGCTCGGGACGAACCTGTCGAAGAGCCCCAGGATGTCATTGACAACGAGGACCTGCCCGTCGCAGTGCGGCCCTGCCCCGATACCGATGGTCGGGACGGAGACTGTCTCGGTGATGGCCCTGGCGAGGACTGTGGGTACGCACTCCATCACCAGGGCGAATACCCCTGCGGAGACCAGTGCCCTGGCGCCGTCGACTAGACGGCGGGCCGATTCCATGTCGCGCCCCTGTACCTTGTAGCCTCCGAGGGCTGTGGCGGTCTGCGGTGTCAGGCCGATGTGGCCCATGACGGGAATGCCTGCATGCACAAGCCGTTCGACGGTCGGGGCCGTTTCCGCTCCACCTTCCAGCTTCACACCTTGACAGCCGGCCTCCTTGATGAACCTGCCGGCGTTTCGAACCGCCTCCTCTTCGGTAACCTGATACGAAAGATAGGGCATATCCCCCACGAGGAAAGCGCGTCGAACGCCCCTGCGGACGGCCTTGCAATGATGGATCATCTCGTCCATGGTCACGGGGACCGTGGAGTCGTAGCCGAGGACGACCATTCCCAGGGAGTCGCCCACCAGCACCACGTCGATCCCGGCCTGGTCAACCATCCTGGCCATGGGATAATCATAGGCGGTGAGGACGGTTATTTTTCTTCCCTGGACCTTCATATGTTTCAGATCCATGATGGTCACAGGGCGGCTGGAGGCAGCGTCCCTGCCTGATTCGGTGGATGAGGGATTCATCGGCTGGCTCCCTGTGCTGTGTGAGGCCCACGGCCGGCTGAGTGCAGAAAGGATCGGCTGAGATGGCCATAAGCCGGGTTCTGTTCCCTGGTTACCCAGGGTGACGGTCATTCATCTGGGATGCCGGTCGCCCGGCACCTCAAGCGACCAACCCGGGAGCCTCGGACGGGCCGCCCTCCGTCGCTCCCCTATTTGGTCTTGCTCCGGGTGGGGTTTACCGAGCCTGCGGCGTCACCGCTGCAGCTGGTGAGCTCTTGCCTCACCGTTTCACCCTTACCGCGCGCGCGGCGCGGCGGTCTGTTTTCTGTGGCACTTTCCCTGGGGTCACCCCCGGTTCGCGTTACGAACCACCCTGCCCTGCGGAGCCCGGACTTTCCTCCGGCCGGAAGTCCCGGCCAGCGACCGCCGGCCATCTCTGCCGACATCATCAGGATATACCGGAGCAGGGCCTGAAGCAACCTTCCGGCCCGTCCGGCGGCAGCAGGTCTTCGATTTTGGGGCTAATTCTCTTCACCGGCGTAAATGAGACGCTGACACGTGGGGCAGTAATGGATTTTTTCATTTCGGAGAAGTTCGTTGAAGAGCTGGGGAGGTATGTTCATATGACAGCCGCTGCACACGGCATTCACCACCGCGGTTATCGCGATACCCCCCCTTTTGTCCCTGAGAAAATGGTATCGGGCCAGGAGGTCCTTTCTGACTCTCCCGGCCACAGCCTCCCTGTCCCTGTTGAGGGACGCGATCTCACCGTTCAGTTCGGCCTCGATCTGCTGCAGTCGTTTCTGCTCGGCCCCAACTTCGGTGCGGGTTCTTTCCACCTCCTCCTCCTTGAGCTTGATTTCGGCCTCCAGGGTCTCCACCTCCTCCATGGCGGTGACGATTTCATCCTCTCTGGTCTTGTTCGCCTTCTTGATCTCGTCGATTTCCTTCAGGAGCGCCTGATATTCCCGATTGGTCTTCACAGCGGTGAGTTTCTGTTGGGATTTTCCCAGGCGTGAGGTCTCCATCTGCAATTCGTCATCGACCTCGGTTCTGCGCCTGCGGACATCGGACAGGCGGTCTCTCAGGTCATGGAGTTCCTCCTCCTTGACCTGAAGAATTTCCCGAAGGGCCTCAAGGTGTCTGGGGCATTGCGCCTTTTCGTCCTCGATCTTCTGGATTTGAAGATCGATTTCCTGCAACTGAATGAGGGGTTCGAATTCTGCTCTCAATGCTCACTCCTTCACCGTACAATTTCCCGCCCTGGATCAGACGCTGGCCGGCCCTTCACCAGGGGAGGCGATGTTGCCGCCTCCTTTCTCGCCGAGCCAGAGTCCAAAAGGCGATGATTCTTCCTCGTAGAACGAAATTTTCAGCCGCCAACCTCTCTCTGCCGCAATCTTGCGAAGATAGTCGGTCAGGGCGGGGACAATTCTCCATTCCGTGTAAAAGTGGCCAGCGTCGATGATCGCCGTTCTTGTCTGCTCTGCCTCCCTGGCGACGTGGTGCTTGATCTCGGAACTGATGTAGAGCTGGGCCCCGGCATCCACAACCATGGGCCACAGATCCGAACCGGAGCCCGCGCAGATGCCTACCCGGTCGATCCAGTCCTTCGGTCTGCCCACGACGAAAAGGCTAGGGCAGGAAAGGACCCGTGCCACCCTGCGCACCATGTCTTCCAGGGTGCATCCGCCTGGGATGTCCCCCACCCGGCCGAGACCCTGCGGGATGTTTCCCCCGCATGTCGCCGACACAAGGGGACTCAGGCCGGTGAGACCGAGATCCTGGGCAAGAAGTTCGCTGACACCCCCCCGGGCGGAATCGAGGTTTGTGTGACAGGCCAGGAGCGCCACCCCCGAACGCAAAAAACCCGCCAGCAGGCGGGGAACATATCTTGATGTGTCCATCGAGAGCAGGGGGCGGAACAGGAGCGGGTGATGTGTCACCACCATTTGGGCCCCCAGCCGGACCGCTTCGCCGAGGACTCCTTCGGTGGGATCAAGCGCCACGAGTACCCGGCTGACCCTGATATCTGGATCTCCAGCTTGAAGTCCGACGTTGTCCCAGGACTCGGCAAGCTCGGATGGCGCCCAATCGGTGAGGGCGTTCCATATTTCGGAGACTGAAGGGGTCACAGTGTCTTTTCATTGGGCCCACCAGGACTCGAACCTGGGACCAACCGGTTATGAGCCGGTGGCTCTACCAACTGAGCTATGGGCCCGGAATAAGATCCCGCTACTATATTCGCACCGCGGACCTTGTCAAGATCGTCATTCCCGGTTTTGGCCCGCACCACGGGACGATCTCGGGTGCGGAGACATGGCATCCGCGTGTGAAGAGGTCCGGGGACTGGTGAGCAGTGACGGGATACCTTCTGGGGGACAGCCCCTGGTACGAATGTGTGTGGATTACCTTCCGGCGGGGTTTCCGTTGCGGTCCAGGGCGTCAAGACCGGTGCGTGCGCCGCTGGGCAAGGATCTTTCTCCATTTTTCCAGGCGCTCCTTCACTACCCGTTCATGTCCCCGGTTCGTGGGCCGGTAGTAGATGCGCTCTCCAAGCTGGGCCGGGAGATACTCTTGGGATGCAAGGGCTTCCGGGAAGTCGTGGGCGTACCTGTAGCCCTGCCCGTAGCCCAGTTCCTTCATGAGCCTGGTGGGCGCATTCCGTATATGCAACGGGACGGGCAGGGTTCCGAATTTTCTCGCATCCGCCTGGGCTTCTCCATACGCGAGGTAGACGGCGTTGCTCTTGGGGGCTGTCGCCAGGTAGACTGCGGCCTGGGCGATGGCGAGTTCGCCCTCTGGCGGTCCCAGGAAATCGAAGGCCTGCAGCGCATTTATCGTTACGGCCAGGGCCTGCGGATCGGCGTTTCCAATATCTTCAGACGCGAACCGGATCATCCTCCGGGCTATGTAGTGAGGATCCTCGCCCGCGGCGAGCATCCGCGCCATCCAGTAGAGGGCGGCGTCCGGGTCGCTTCCTCTCATGCTCTTGTGGAAGGCGGAGATGAGATTGTAGTGTTCTTCGCCGTTTTTGTCGTACCGGAGGGCCTTCTGCTGGATGGCTTCCTCCACCAGGGACAAGGTGACGGTTGCGCCTCTGCCCTCCGGTCTGGATGCAACCGCGAGTTCGGCAGCGAGTTCCAGGTTGTTCAGGAGGGTCCTGGCATCCCCATCCGACCGGAGGACAAGATATTCAGATGCTTCCGGATCGATGGAAAGATCAAGTGCCCCGAGTCCGGCACTGGGGTTGTGGACCGCGCGGTCCAAGAGGGTGTGGAGGGCCTGCTCATCCAAGGGCGCCAGGGTGAGCACCCGGCATCGCGAGAGCAGGGGGGCGGTGATTTCAAAGGAGGGGTTTTCCGTGGTCGCCCCGATGAGGGTGATGAGGCCGGACTCCACGTGGGGGAGAAAGGCATCCTGCTGCGCTTTGTTGAATCTATGGATTTCGTCCACGAACAGGACGGTGCCCGGGCCTCCGGCCTCGGCGTATCTCCTGGCTTCTTCCACAACGCCTCTCAGTTCTTTTACCCCGGAGAGGACTGCCGAGAAGGAGACCAGGTTGGCGTTGATTCTGCGCGCCAGAAGCCGGGCCAGGGTGGTTTTGCCGCAACCCGGAGGCCCCCAAAGGATGAGGGATGGCAGGGTCTTGCGCTCCAGAAGGCCGCTGAGGACCTTTCCTTCCCCGAGGAGATGTTCCTGTCCCACAAATTCCGTGAGGCTTCTGGGTCTCAACCGCTCGGCAAGGGGTGCGGTACCCACGGTTTCTCCTGGTTTATCAGACTTGGTCGGCGTTCCGAATCCTCCCGGCACCAAGGTAATATTTCGTCTTCCATGGCCGGGAGGCCACGGCCACGGCGGCCAGCAGAGTAAGCACCAGCCATGTCACCCCTATGGAAAGAAGTGACGCCCAGGAATATCCGCCGTAAGGCGTTTTGAATTCACCGCAAAGATCGCCGAGGAGGATGACGCCCAGGGCGCCGGGGACGAAGTACCTTATGAGATGTTCCCACCACTTGCCGAGCTGGATCGAACTCAACCGGTTCACGTGGTCTCGCAAGGCCGGTATTTTGAAGAGCCAGCCGGCAAGGATGCATTCGGCAACGCCCACAACGATGAGGCCGTAATGGGTGAGATAGTGGTCAAGGATGTCCAGCCAGAGCAGGCCGGCCCGGCTGGTAAAAACAAGAGATCCCAGGAAGCCCGCCAGCGAAATCAAGGTGACGAGCGCGTTTCTCTTGAAGCCGAATTTGTCCACCATGGCGGAAGTGAAGGCCTGGATGATGGAGATGGACGAGGAGAGGCCGGCAATGATCAGGCACAGGAAAAAGACCGCTCCAAAGATGCTTCCTCCGGGCATGAGCCCGATGGCCTTCGGGTACGCGACGAAGGCCAGGCCTATGCTTTGGGAGACCACTGCAGAGATGGGTTTTCCCTGGGATGCAGCCATGAATCCCAGCACAGAGAAGACCGCAATCCCGGCGAAGAGCGAGTAGCCGCTGTTGATGAAGGCGGTAAGAAAGGCCCATCGGGTGATGTCGGCCTTTTCAGGGAGGTAGCTGGCGTAGGCGATCATGATCCCGAAGCCGAGGCTCAACGTGAAAAATATCTGACTGTAGGCGTCTATCCAGACCTTGGGATCGAGGATCTTCGTGAAATCAGGGGTAACATAGGCGCTGAGGCCCAGTCCGGCCCCTTCAAGGGACAGTGACCAGATGACGAGCGCGGCGGTGAGGAGAAAGAGGACCGGCATGAAGATCTTGTTGGCGAGTTCAATTCCTCCGCGGACCCCGCCGCAGACGATGGCCCAGTTGATGAACCAGACGGCGGCCGCGGCGGCGAGGATGGGAGGTCGGATGCCGCCGAGATGTGAAGGGCTTTCGCTGACATCCAGAAACGCTCGGAAGAAGAAGGAGTTCGGGTCATCGCCCCAGGCCAGATCGAGGCTGAGAAAGAAGAAATTGACGCACCAGGCGATGATGACCGTGTAATAGAGCAGAATTCCGAACATGACGAAGATGACCGCCCACCATCCCATCCATTCCCAGCCCTGGCGCATCTTTGCGTATGCGAGCGGCGCCGAGCCGACGCGCTCGTGACCGATGGCGAATTCAAGGATCAGGAGCGGTATGCCTGCGGTGAGGAGGGCAGTGATGTACGGAACGAGAAAGGCCCCACCGCCATAGCTGTAGGCCATGTAGCTGAATCGCCAGATGTTCCCCAGCCCGATGGCAGAACCCACCGCGGCGAAGAGAAAACCCATCTGGCTGTTCCACTGCTCCCTTTCCATGGCGCCCGGCTTCCTTCGCTGCCGCCGTTGTTTCGACTGCAGAACCCCGGCTTTCGACTCCATCGCGCCGAAGAATTCCCCGCGTGCGCGTAGGACCGGCGCAGGCAGCCGCGGGCGGCGGCCCGGGCCCTTTCCAGCGGTTTTGTCTACTGAACATGTCCCTCCGGCCCTGTCAAGTGATCGCGCAGGTGCTTGCAAAATCATCCCTCTGATGGTACATAGGACCGATTTTGCACGACAGAACCCACGTTCAGCCAGCCCCAAGTGGTGCCGTCTGCCCGGCGGACGGTCGAGGGGTTTGTGTGCGGCTGGGCGGAGGATAAAAACCACAGCGAATTGAGGAGGAAGCATGGCGTACGTGACAATGAAACAGCTGCTGGAGGCGGGAGTCCATTTCGGCCATCAGACACGGCGGTGGAATCCCAAGATGAAGCCTTATATCTTCGGGGCGCGCAACGGGATTTACATAATCGATCTTCAGAAGACCGTGAAGATGTTCAAGGTAGCTTACGAGTTTGTGGCCGGCACAGCGGCCCAGGGCAGAGAGGTCCTTTTCGTCGGGACGAAGAAGCAGGCCCAGGATGCTATAGTGGAGGAGGCCGCACGGTGCGAGATGCCCTATGTCAGCCACCGCTGGCTCGGCGGCATGCTGACGAATTACACCACTATCCAGAAGGGGATCGACAGGCTCAAGCGTCTTGAAGCGATGTTTGAAGACGGTTCCATTGAGCGTTTCCCCAAGAAGGAAGTCCTCCGGATGGACAGGCTCCGCCAGAAGCTGGACAGGAACCTCGGCGGGATAAAGGGAATGAAGTCGCTTCCGGCAGCGGTATTTGTGGTGGATTCCAAACAGGAGCAGATCGCAGTGAAGGAGGCCAACAATCTCCGCATCCCCGTGGTGGCCATCGTGGACACCAATTGTGATCCGGACGGCATCGATTATCTGATTCCCGGCAATGACGACGCGATCCGGGCCATTCGTCTCATCACCGCCCGGATGGCCGACGCCGTCATGGAGGGTCGGGCCAGATACGTCGAGACCCAGCAGGCGGCCACCGACAAGGGGGATGCGAATACCGTGGCCTCCGGCGCCATGCTAGCACAGGAAGGCCGGGGCCCGGAGGCGGGCGCCGCGGAGGGCGGCGAGACAGGCGAGAGCGACAGGGCCGCAGGCCCTGAAAACGCCGCAGGTGCGGTCTCGGCTGTGCAGGCCTGATGATTAAAGATGAGGCGGGCGGGCGTTTTCTGCAGAGAGGCGCCGGGGGGCGCAGCGCCTGCATTTTACAGCAGGACAAATCGGAGGATCGAGATCTATGACACAGATAACGGCCGCACTGGTCAAGGAGCTCAGAGAGCGGACCAATGCCGGCATGATGGATTGCAAGAAGGCGCTGCAGGAGTGCGGCGGAGATATGGAAAAGGCAGTGGCCTGGCTGCGTCAGAAGGGCCTCGCGGTGGCGGCGAAGCGGGCCGGCAGGGCCACATCTGAAGGGGTGGTCCAGAGTTATATCCATGCCGGAAACAAGTTGGGGGTCATGGTGGAGGTCAACTGCGAGACGGATTTCGTGGCAAAAACCGACCAGTTTGTTCAGTTCGCCAGGGATCTGGCCATGCAGATCGCCGCAGCAAATCCGGTGTGTATCGCTCGTGAGCACGTACCCGTCGACCTGCTGGCACGGGAAAAGGAGATTTACCGGAATCAGGCCATGGAATCCGGCAAGCCCGCTCATATTGCCGAGAAGATTGTGGAGGGCCGGATGGAGAAATTTTACAAGGAGGTATGCCTGCTGGAGCAGGGTTTCGTGAAGAACCCCGATGTGTCGGTCCAGGATTTGCTTAACGAACTCATTGCAAAGATGGGGGAGAACATCTCCGTTCGGCGTTTCGTTCGTTATCAGGTGGGTACCGAGGCCGAGTAGGATGCCGGCGCAGGGACAGTGCCCCCGAGGGGCCTACCGCCGCATACTCCTCAAATTGAGCGGTGAGGCCCTCATGGGCGACCACTCCTACGGGATATCCCCCGGTGTCATGGATTCCGTCTCGCAGGAAATCGCAGGGGTTCACGGGCTGGGTGCTGAACTTGGACTTGTGGTCGGCGGAGGAAACATCTTTCGAGGCGTGGCGGGTGCCGCCCATGGAATGGACAGGGCTGTTGCGGACGGGCTGGGTATGCTCGCCACGGTGATGAACGCTCTCGCCCTCCAGGATGCTCTGGCGCGGCACGGAGTCCCTGTCAGGGTCATGTCCGCCGTAGAGATCGGAAAGATGACCGAACCTTTTGTTCGGGCCAGGGCCCTCCGGCATCTCGAGAAGGGCCGCGTGGTCATTTTTGCAGCCGGAACCGGGAATCCCTTTTTCACCACGGACACTGCAGCGGCGCTCCGAGCCCTGGAGATGGGGGCGGAGGTTCTACTCAAGGCGACGCGGGTTGACGGAATATACGATAGGGATCCCCAATATGCAGAGGGCGCCCGGAAGTTCCGGTATTTGACCTACGACGATATCCTCGCCAGGGGGTTGCGGGTCATGGATGCCACCGCAATTTCTCTGGCCAGGGAGGCGGGACTCCGGGTGGTGGTTTTTAACATGACGGTGCCTGGAAACATCGAGCGTGCAGTCAGGGGGGAGGATGTCGGCACCCTGGTTGGAGGAGGAACGCAACAATGAAGGATGTCGCTCTCAAAGAGGCAGTGACGAAGATGGAAAGAGCGATCGAGGCCTTTGAGCGGGAGCTTTCCCGCGTCCGGACCGGAAGGGCATCTCTGGCCCTGCTGGAGGGGATCAAGGTCAGCTGCTACGGCAGTTCCATGCCTCTGAACCAGGTCGCGTCCGTAGCAGCTCCTGAGAGCCGGCTCCTGACCATTCAGCCGTGGGATACAAACATACTTGGGGATATCGAGAAGGCCATACTCAAGTCTGAGCTTGGCCTGACCCCGAATAACGACGGCAAGATGATCCGGGTCCATGTCCCACCCCTCACCGAGGCCCGCAGAAAGGACCTGGTGAAGCTGATCAAGAAGATGACGGAGGAATGCCGTGTAGCGGTGAGGAATGTGCGCCGTGATTCCATCGAACGCCTGAAGGGGGCGAAGAAAGACAAGGCGATTTCAGAGGACGAGTTCTTTAAGCTTCAGGACGAGGTCCAGAAGATAACAGACAGCCACATCAAGAAAGTGGAAGAGGTCATGGCCGCCAAGGAACGTGAGATTCTCGAATTCTAGGACATCCCCGAGGCCTCGCGAGGCAGCATCGATGGTCGGAATCAGGGACCAGTCAAGCCTTCCCAGACACGTCGCCGTCATCATGGACGGCAACGGCAGATGGGCCCGGCGCAGAGGCCTGCCCCGCGTCATGGGCCATCGTCAGGGTGTAAAAGCGGTGCGTGCCACCGTCACAGCCGCCCGGGAATGCGGGATCCCCGTATTGACGCTCTATGCCTTTTCCCAGGAGAACTGGCGCCGTCCCAAGGAAGAAGTAGGCGCCCTGATGGACCTCCTCCATGACTATCTGCGGGCTGAACTCGATGAAATGCTGGGAAACCAGATCGCGCTCCGGGCCATCGGCGAGACGGAGCGGCTGCCGGAACGGGTGAGGAGCTGTCTCGAGGAAACCATCCGCAGGACCGCTGGCAACAGCGCCATGATTCTCAACCTGGCGCTGAGCTATGGCGGGCGGGCCGAGATCGCTCGGGCCGCCAGGCGCCTTGCCGAGAAGTGCCGGGCAGGGCTCCTTCGTCCGGCAGACATCGATGAGGAGCAGGTGGCCCTGCACCTGGATACCGCCGGGTTGCCGGATCCGGACCTCGTAATCCGCACCAGCGGGGAACACAGACTCAGCAATTTTCTTCTTTTTCAGGCTGCCTACGCCGAGATTCACATCACTTCCACCCTTTGGCCAGATTTCGATCGCCAGGAATTCCTGGCCATCCTTGACGAGTATCAGGGCCGGGAGAGGCGGTTCGGATTGACCAGCGAGCAGATCCTTTCATCATGCACCGTCAACGGCTCCTGACCGCAGCTGTCCTCGGTCCGCTCCTTTTCGCGCTGCTGTGGTGGGGCGGGTCCGAGGTCTTCGGAATGCTTTTGCTGGGCGTCTCCGCCCTGTGCCTGTACGAGTATTTCTCTTTGAACTTTCAGGCCAGGCCGCCGGTGCAGGGTACAGGTGTGGCCCTGGGGTTGCTTCCTGTGGTGGCGGTTGTGCTCTGGCCCGACCCCCGTTTTGTCGTTCCGGCCTTGTATGTCTCCTTTCTCGGAAGCATCCTTCTTTTTCTTTGCACCTATCGGACCTGGACCACCCCCCTGCTGAGCTGGGCGGTGTTTTTCATGGGGGTCGCGTACGTGGGGATGGCAGCGGCCCACCTCGGGCTTCTGCGCTCCCTGCCCCTGGGCCGCGAATGGACGATTTTTCTGTTAATCGTGATATTCAGCGGCGATGCCGGGGCATATTATGTGGGTACCGGCATCGGCAGGCGCAAGCTCTGTCCTGCGGTGAGCAAGGGAAAGACCGTTGAGGGCGCGGCTGGAGGGCTGGTGTTGAACGCCGCGGCCGCAATGATACTTTGGTTCTGCTTGTTCCGGGAAATGGATCTCAGGGTGCTGGTTCCCCTGGCGGTTGTCATCGGTCTGATCGGTCAGATTGGGGATTTGGCCGAATCCATGGTGAAGAGGTCGGTGGGTGCAAAGGATTCAGGGTCGCTTCTACCGGGTCACGGGGGCGTTCTCGATCGTGTGGACGCGGCGCTTCTTGCAGCTCCAGCCCTCTACTGGGCCATCGCACAGGGCAAGATATACGGAGTGGTGTGCCGGTGAAGCAGGTCAGGCGGATATCGGTGCTCGGGTCCACGGGGTCCGTCGGGCGGCATTGTCTGGATGTCGTGCGGCAATCCATGGGGCGTCTTTCGGTGAAGGGCCTGGCGGCCGGCAGGAACGTGGATCTTCTGCTCCAGCAGATCAGAACCTTCCGGCCCGAGTGCGTGGCCGTGATGACTCCTGCCCTCGCCGACCATCTCCGCTCGGCACCGGACCTTCCCGCGATTCGGATACTTTCGGGCAAAGACGGGTACAAGGCGGTGGCGAGCATGCCGGAGGTGGATATGGTGGTGTCCGCCATGGTGGGCGCCGCAGGCCTCATTCCGACCCTTGCCGCCCTGGAGGCCGGAAAGGATGTCGCCTTGGCCAACAAAGAGACCCTGGTGACGGCCGGGGCCTTGGTGACGCGTTTGGCCACGGAGAAGGGTGCACGCATCATTCCGGTGGACTCGGAGCATTCAGCCATATTCCAATGCCTCGCAGGCCAGCGGAGGGAGGATGTGAGGCGGCTCGTGCTGACCGCCTCCGGAGGCCCTTTCAGAGACTGGCCCCTGGAGACGCTCAGGGGCGTCACTGCCGAACAGGCCCTCCGGCATCCCAACTGGTCCATGGGGCCCAAGATATCGGTGGATTCGGCCACCCTGATGAACAAGGGACTGGAGGTGATCGAGGCCAGGTGGCTTTTCGGCGTGGATGTCGATTTTATCAGTGTGTTGATCCATGCGCAGAGCATCGTTCATTCCATGGTGGAATACCTCGACGGCTCCGTGGTGGCCCAGATGGGGATTCCGGACATGCGTATCCCGATGGCGTACGCTCTGACATGGCCCGAGCGGATGGAGTTGTCCCTGCCCCCACTCGATCTCGTTCAGGCCGGGCCGCTCACCTTCGAAAGCCCCCAGATGCACAAGTTTCCGTGCCTCGGCCTGGCGTACCGGGCTGCCCGCATCGGAGGAACCGCCACGACCGCTCTCAATGCGGCCAACGAGGTGGCGGTGGAGGCCTTTTTGGAGGGGAGAATCGAGTTCACAGCCATTGCCGAGGTGGTCAGGGGAGTCGTGAACGGGTTTCCGGCTTCGGAACCCGAGGGACTTGACGATGTTTTGAAGGCGGATGCCCTGGCAAGGCTCCGTGCGGACAGCGAAATCTACACCCTAGAGTCCAGGGCCCTCCGGGTGGAGTGAATGACATGACCACACTCTGGTCTTTTCTCTTGGTGTTGAGCCTCCTGATTCTCGTCCACGAGCTGGGGCATTTTCTCGTCGCCCGGAGTCTCGGCATCAGGGTCCTCAAGTTTTCTCTGGGGTTCGGGCCTCGGGTGTGGGGGGTCGTCCGGGGCGGCACGGACTACTGCGTCTCCGCCTTTCCCCTTGGCGGCTTCGTGAAGATGCTGGGTGAACAGCCGGGAGAGACGATATCTCCCGAGGATGTGCGGCATTCCTTTTCCCACAGGCCGGTTTTGCAGCGGGGGGCCGTGGTGGCGGCCGGGCCTGCCTTCAATCTCCTTTTCGCATGGTTCATTTTCTTCATCATCTTTCTTGCCTACGGCAACCCGATCCTGTTGCCGGACATCGGGGAAGTGCAGCCCGGTTCATCCGCCGCCGAGGCCGGAATCATGCCTGGGGACAGGATCACGGCCATTGGGGGTATTCCTGTCCAGGCTTGGGAGGAGGTTTCGGGAAGGATCAGGGAGGGCAGCGGCGATACTCTGGAGCTGACTCTGAAGCGGGGCGAGGAGACGCTCACGGTGACGGTCACCCCCAGGGTGAACACCGTGAAAAACATTTTCGGTGAGGATGTGGATGTGCCAGTCATCGGAGTCACGGCCGCAGGACACCTCAAGGTGGAGCGGCTCGGTCCGGTGGCCGCCGTGGGACAGGCCTTTTCAAGGACGTGGGAACTCATCTCGCTCACTGCTCAGGGTTTTGCGAAGATCATTGAGCGGGTCGTTCCCCTTTCCACCCTGGGTGGGCCCATCATGATCGCCCAGATGGCAGGGCAGCAGGCAGAGCAGGGTGCCCTCAATCTTTTCTATTTTATGGCCCTGTTGAGTATAAACCTCGGCCTTCTCAATCTGCTGCCCATCCCTGTCCTGGACGGAGGGCATCTGGTGCTCTTCGTTTTGGAGGGCCTTCTCGGCCGCCCCTTGACGTTGCGTCAGATGGCCGCTGCTCAGCAGATTGGCATTCTCATCCTCGGGGCACTGATGCTGTTCGTATTTTACAATGACATCATGAGAGTCCTTGGATTCGGTTCTCCGGCAGGGGCCCCCTGAAATTTTTCCATGCTGACTCTGGCCCTCGAGACCTCCGGTCCGTTGAGCAGTGTGGCCGTCGTGTCTGACGGGCGGGTCCTTGGCGAGGTGTCCCTGGCCGGGACCGAGACCCATTCCCGGAGGCTGATCCCGACGGTTGTGTGGTTGCTCGAACGGCTCGGGTGTGAATGGCCGGATCTCGGCCTGATAGCCGTCAGTTTGGGGCCGGGCAGCTTCACGGGCCTGCGGATCGGACTCTCGGCTGCCAAGGGATTCTCCTTCGCCCTTAGGATTCCCCTGGTGGGGGTCCCCACTCTCGACGCCCTTGCGAGTCAAGTTCCGGCATGGGATACGGACCTCGTGTGCCCAATGATGCACGCCAGGAAGTCTGAGATTTACATGGCCCTCTACCGGGGGAGCGAGAAGGGCGTTGCGGAAAGAATGAGCCCCTACCGGGTCGTGCGTCCGGCCGAAGTGGCTGCCTTTGTGCCTTACGGACAAAGGGTAACGTTGCTCGGTGACGCCCTCTTCCTCCACGGAACCGCTGTGATCAAGGCCCTTGGCGGGCGCGGCCGGACGATTTCCAGCCAGATTTCTCATGCGAGGGCCGCATCGGTCGGACTGCTTGCGGGGGGCCGGCTCCAGGCTGGCGGAAATCCCGACGATCTCGTGGGTCTGAAACCGATCTATGTGCTCCCCTCAGAGGCCGAAGCCCGCCGGGCGGAACGCAACGAGGGCGGAGGGGACCGCTCATGAGAAGGCTTATGGATTTCGGATGGGACCAGGAGGGCGTTTTCCGGAGGAGGATCAACAGATTTACGGGTATCGTGGATATCGCCGGACAAGACGGTGATCTTACAGTCGTAGCCCATGTACACGACTCCGGGAAGCTGGAGGAACTTCTGTTTCCGGGAAACCAAGTGGCCTTGCAGAGGGCTGTTGGGCTGCGCCGCAAGACCGGCTGGGAGCTGGTGGCCGCCAGGCACGGGCGGCAGTGGGTGCTGGTCAATTCCGCCATGCACAGGAGGCTCGCGGAGGCGATTTTTCTGGATCCGGAGATCAGCCCATTCGGTGCAGTGTTTGCCTTGGAAGCCGAGGTGTCTGTGGGCAGAAGCAGGCTCGACTTTTTGATCACGCTTAAGGACGGCGGTGAGACTGTGTGGGTCGAGGTGAAGGGCTGCACCCTGGCCCGGTCGGGGAAGGCCCTCTTCCCGGACGCGCAAACCGAACGGGGGAGGAGGCACTTGGAGGACCTCATCGGTCTCCGTCGGGCCGGGGCCCGGAGCGCAGTGGTGATCCTTGTATTTCGGTCCGATGTGGGCTGCTTTGAGCCCCACCGGGCCATCGATCCGGGTTTTGCCGCCCTTTTCGGCCAGGCCCTGCGAGTCGGTGTGGAGGTGTGCTGTATGGGGATCGTCTGTTCGTCCCAAGGGCTCTGTTATACCGGTACGATTGCTCTTTGCCGATGAGCGGCATTTGACAGGGGACTGCGGCCCCGCAATAATGATTTGTGTTCATTGGAGAGGGGATGTCCTGAGCTCTGGGGGCCGTGAGGAGTGTCCATGTTTGGTCGTGTTTGCCCGTACTGCAAGGAGCACGTGAAAAAGGCGGCCACCGCCTGCCGGTTTTGCGGCCGGGACCTCGACCCGGCGATTCATGGTATGAGTGGCTTTTTCCCCCTCGGGGTGTTCGTCGGGTTTGCCGGTCTCGCTGCCGGCGCCGCCCTGGCGTTTTTGTGGGGGTACTCCAGGGAACGGCTGCGATGGAGGGACAAAGAGCTACAATTCCCCGGGTCCGCGGGCCCGGACGACGACACAACGTGAGGGCCCTGTCCCGGGGCGGCTTCCAGAACGATGAAACAACCGCATAGTGTATCAGGCGACGATATCGCCGTATTCTCCCGGATCCTTGGGCAAGAGATTGAGTCCGCTTTGACCAGGGTGTTCGAGGAAAAGATGGATGCGTATGTGCGGCAGATCGTCCAGGGCGATTTCTACAAGGATCTTGTCATTGAGATGAAAAGCGGCCTGAACGAGGTCTACGAGACGTTGCACGATTTCAAGCGTACCTTGGGAGACATCCACATTTCCACTCAGGATGCCGATCTCGCGTTCCAGGAGGCCTCGGATCAGCTCGACGCCATATTCCGGTCCACCGAACAGGCGACGAACCGGATCATGGACATCACAGAGAAGAACCAGGCCAGACTCGTCGAGATGACGGCTATGGCCGAAGGCCTTTCCGCCGGTCCGGAGAGGGAAAGGCTCTTACATCTCCTGGAGGAGGCGGGGAATGACCTTTTGGGGGTCGTCACGGCCTGCTCGTTTCAGGATATCACGGGCCAGCGCATCCGGAAGGTGGTCACCGCCATCCAGACCGTGGAGGAGCGCCTTCTTGAGCTCCTCGTGCGTGCAGGGGTGAAAATGAAAGGTAAGGAGTTGGGGAAAGACGATGCCGCCATAGAGGCCGACACGCGGAAGGCCATAGGGCGCCTTCATGGCCCGCAGGAAAATCCTTCGCAAGATGCCGTGGATTCGTTCCTGGAGGAACTAGGACTTTAATTTCCGTTTTTGATTCCGGCCGGTCTTGCCCGCGAGTTCACACTTGCGTTTGCAGTTGCTGCATATGGCTGGCTGTGTGGATCGGTTCGGATTCTTCAGGCACTGCATGGCTTCCTCCATTCCGCTGCGGTGACTCGCCGCCTCCTCTGCGGGAGTGTCCGGGTCTGTCAATTTATTTCAATTTGGCCGTGTTCTTATGTGACAGCAAAAAATGTGCCTATATGCTCATGTCCTTCCGCGCCGGTCTTCGCCGCCGACCGCACGTGGATTCGTGTTTGAAAAGGCGGCTGGACAGGCCATTGTGGCGTTCCACGCCCGCGTCTGGTCCCAGCTGGAATCCGAGACGGTGTTGGCCAGAATTGGCCATATGTGGGGTATTTTGACACAGGCGCCCTGGGAGCAACGGGATGTTTTGACTCACCGCGCCGGGATGCCTCCCTGCTGGGATGGGGATTGGCCGCTTCGGGGTGTTGCTCAGAGATGGCCTGTCCGCTGCAGGCTGAGCGGGCCGGGATCCGCGAGGCATGGGGGATCATTGGCATAGCCGTTCATCGTCTTGTCCGCGGCCCGGAGAGACTGAAATGACGGCTGTCGTTATAATAGGGATGTCCGCATTGAAAGCAGTTTTTGTGAAACGGAGGGGAACGGGATGAGGATCCGAAGGCTCAGTCTCGAGGAAGTCAGGCGCAAGCATCCGTTCTGCGCTGTGGAGGTCAGGTACCGGGAGGTGGACGCGACGTACCCCGGTCACGAAATCATCCCCGTGGCCGCAGCTCCCGCGGTTCTGGTGTGGGCGGATGCGGCTGCTTCACTGGGCGATGAGGACGGGGCCAACTGCGTGGCAATCTACTGGCTGCGGGAAGAGGATTGAATCACCCGGAGGCGTCTTGAACGGGCCGGTTTCGCCGCTGCGCCTCGATTTATTTCCATCCCCCCCCATGCCGATATGACGGATACACAGCCGCGGCGGAGAAGGGCCGGTCATCCTGGACCGCGCCGTCTCTGTTTTCGAGGTTCACGGGCATCCGCGGCGCACTTGATGACCACTGTATCGCCCGTGCACGGGCTGGGGAGCACGCATGCGAGAATCGGCGAAGAGGGAGAAACAGACCGCGACCGGCGAAAGGCCGACCACGGTGCTTGTGGTCGAGGATGAAGACGCCATCCGGCTCACCATGCGGGAATATTTCAAGATGCGGGGATACAACATCCTCGTGGCCTCCGACGGGGTGGGGGCCATCAAGCAGCTCTTGGACAACAACGTTGATATCATCATTTCTGATTACCGGATGGATATTCTGGGAGGGGATTACTGGATCCGCTTTCTCAAGGAATTCTGCGGAAACAAGAAAATAATCATAACAAGCGGGTTTTTGAGGCCGAATTTCCCTCTCACCTTTCCCGTGCTCTACAAACCATTCGATTTCGAGGAGCTCGAAGAGATGGTCCGGCCGAATGGAGGAAATCCGGTTTGAGGGATGGTGCCGGCGCCAGCTCGTAAAGGCCGTTTTTCCCCTCTCATGCCTTGTTTTCCTTGAAGACGAGATTCAACCCAGTACGTTCGGCGAAGCGGACGATGTCTTCTTTGAGCGTTCTCACGTAGGGGCAGTCCCACACAGCCAGCAGGGTGTTGCGGAGGGTCGCCCGGGTCGATCCCCCGGGTCCGGACGAAGGGGCCTCCTCGATGACAACGGGAAAGATCTGGGGTTTTCGGCACACTCCGGGCCTGTCGGGGTATATCGCGCAGCCGCCCTTGGGTTCGAGATGAGGGCAACGGGTTTCCCGGGTCAGAATCAGGCTCCAACCGGCGAGCCATCGGTATATCGCGGGTTCCTGGGTATAGAATGGTGCTCCGTTCACGGTCAGTGCCGGCTCCGAATCGGGGCGGGTGGATCGGGAGTCCTCCGTGTCGATCCGGGGGGTCGGGAAGAGGTCCAGTTCTGAATCCTTCAGGGGGATCTCGAAGTATTCCTGTCGGGCATGGCGTTCCGGTCCGGTGCAGCAAAGTGTGCAACGGCAGGGACCGCAGAGTTTCGCGTTGATGACGTCGAGTTCGCGCTCCAGCACGCGCTGTTTGATCCAGGCAAGGGTCCCTTCCACCGGATCTGTGCGGTCACCCTCCGGAGTGAAGAGCGGAGGGGTCTGAGAGTCGGCACGGCCGTCCTGTTTGAGATGTTCCATCAGGGCCAGCAGATGGAGGAACGGCTCCAAGGCACCGGCGGGATCCTCGTATCGGATCTCCCCTGCCTGCACCGGGTTTGGAAGTTCTTCCAAGAGTTCCTGGAAACGTTTGTACGGGCCGGCCAGGAAGAGGATTCCGCTCAGCTGGCAGAGGGGCCAGACAGGGCGGTTCAGCGCTCCCCGGCCCTCCTGCCAGCTCCGGCTCTTGACGGCCCCCTCGGGCGGTTGCGGCAGGATCACGGGCCGGGCGCTCCTCTCTCAGGCCCTGAGGCTCCGCAATCTGGGAGGATCGGGGTGGGCTGATTCAGTCCGCAGGGTCATCGACCGCACGGCTTCCACCACCGAGGCGACATCCAGTCCGAGCACTTCTCTGAGAACGTTCTGACTGCCGTGCTCCACGAATCTGTCCGGCAGGCCGATCCGGCGGATCGCGATCGGGCTCAGGCTGTTATCGGCCAGGCATTCGAGAACCGCAGAGCCGAATCCGCCGGCAAGGGCGTTTTCTTCGACTGTCAGGATATGCCCGGTTTCCCTGGCGATGTGGAGCACAAGTTCTTCATCCAGGGGTTTCACGAACCTGGCGTTGAACACCGTGGTCTGTATTCCCTCGGCGGCCAGAATTTCGGCAGCGTCCAAGGCCGTGCCCACGTGGTGGCCCACGGCGAGCAGAGCCGCGTCACGTCCTTCCCGGAGCACCTCCCCGCGGCCGGCCGGGATTTCCTCCATTTGCCAGTCCATGCTCACGCCTTGACCAGCCCCGCGAGGATAACGCACCACCGCTGGACCGTCGAGTTTGAAGGCGGTATGGAGCATGTGCTGCAACTCGTTCTCATCCTTGGGGACCATGATGGTCATGTTCGGAACCATACGCAGAAAGGAGAGGTCGAAGGCGCCGTGGTGGGTGGGACCGTCGTCTCCCACAAGACCGCCCCGGTCGATGGCGAATACCACGGGCAGGGCGTTGAGGCAGACGTCGTGGATGATCTGGTCGAAGGCCCTCTGGAGAAACGTGGAGTAGATGGCCACCACGGGCCTCAGGCCCTCCAGGGCCATGCCTGCCGCAAAGGTGACGGCATGTTGCTCCGCGATGCCGACGTCGAAGAAACGGTGGGGCAGTATTTTTGCGAAGAGGTCGAGGCCGGTGCCTGTCGGCATGGCCGCAGTGATGGCCACGATCCTCGGGTCCTCCTTGGCTAGGCGCACGAGGGTCTGGCCGAAAACGGCGGTATAGGACGGAGGCGCCGGCTGGGGAGAGGCTATCGGCTTCCCAGTGGAGACGTCGAAAGGCCCGACGCCATGAAACAGTTCCGGCTGACTTTCCGCAGGAGGGTAGCCTTTTCCCTTTTTGGTGAGCACGTGCACCAGAACCGGCCCGGCGATATTCTTGACGTTTCCGAGGGTTTCGATCAGTGACTCCAGGTGATGCCCTGGAAGGGGACCGATGTATTCGAACTGCAGTGCTTCAAAGAGCATTCCGGGGGTCAGCAGGCTCTTGAGCGAGTCTTCGCTCCGTTTAAGCACGGCCCAGATATTTTCTCCGACGTCAAAACGTTTGAGGAACGATTCGAGTTCATTCTTGAAGCGGGTGGCGAAACGGCTTGTGAGTTTTCTGCTCAGAAACGACGAAAGTGCCCCCACATTCGGGGAGATGGACATCTCGTTGTCGTTGAGAATGACGATGAGATCCTTGCGCAGATGCCCTGCGTTGTTCAGGGCCTCGAAGGCGAGACCAGCGGTCATAGAGCCGTCTCCTATGACCGCGACGACCCTGCCCTCGGCGCCTGTGAGATCCATAGCGGAGGCCATGCCGAGAGCAGCCGAGACAGATGTGCTGCTGTGGCCGGTATCGAGGCAGTCGTACTCGCTCTCCGCCCGCTTGGGGAATCCGCTGATGCCGCCGTATTGCCGTAGTGTATGGAATCTACCCGCCCGCCCGGTCAGAATTTTGTGAGCATACGCCTGGTGGCCGACGTCCCAAATGATCTTGTCGCGCGGGGCATCAAAGACGTGATGCAGCGCCAGGGTGAGCTCCACGACCCCCAGGCTGGGCGCCAGGTGACCTCCGTTCTGCCCCACGGTTTCAACGATTTTCACGCGGATTTCTGCGGCAAGCTGAGCGAGTTCCTTTGGTTTGAGAGCCTTGAGATCCTGTGGTGAACGTATCGATTCGAGAAGGTTTGACATCCTGCGATTAACTCCTTAGGTGGTTCGTTCCACGCTGTAGCAGGCTATGGACCGGAGAGGGTCGGCCTTTTCATCAAAGGGTTCAAGGGCCTGAAGCGCCACCCGGAGGAGTTCCCGGGCCCGCCGTTTTGTACCGTCCATACCGAACAGGCCGGGATAAGTGGCCTTTTTCCGCTGGACGTCGGAACCCACAGGTTTTCCGATCCGATCCGGGTCCCCCTCCACATTCAGCAGATCGTCCCTGATCTGAAAGGCAAGTCCGAGGGCCTCGCCGTACTTCCTGAGCCGGGTCAGCTGTTCAGTGCCGGCCCCCCCCAGTATCCCGCCGATTTCCACCGAGGCCTGGATTAGGGCCCCGGTCTTCCGGCTGTGGATGAAGAAGAGCGTCTGCGGGGTGACGGGCTGCCCTTCCATGAGGACATCCGCGGTCTGGCCGCCGACCATGCCGAAGATGCCGGAGGCCCTGGCCAGGAGGAAGATTGCCCGGTTCAGGAGACTGGGCTCCGCAAGGGAGACCGCCCCTGGATCGGTCAGGGTCTCGAAGGCGTATGTCAAGAGGCCGTCCCCGGCCAGGATGGCGACAGCCTCACCATACACCTTGTGGCAGGTGGGCCGGCCTCTTCTCAGATCGTCATCGTCCATAGCGGGGAGGTCATCGTGGATCAGGGAATAGGTATGAACCATCTCCAGGGCGCACGCAAAAGGGAGCAACGCGGCGGGATCCCCGCCCGCCGCCTCAGCCCCGGCCAGGAGCAGGATAGGCCTGATCCTTTTTCCTCCGGCCAGGACGCTATACCGCATAGCCTCCATGACCCGGCTGGAAGGCCCCTCCTCCGCCGGGAGCGCTGCCTCCAGGGCGGAATCCACCATCCTTCGCCGACGCTCCAGGTATCTCTTGAGGTCGAAGGCCTTCAAGGGACGGCGCTCCTGTCTGCAGCGCTCTTCTGAGGTTGCACAGCGGAGCAGTCTATTTTGCGCTGTCGGTCTCCCATTCCTTCCAAATGGGTTCTCCGTTTTCCCCTCGGGTAAGTTCTTGGATCCGTTTCTCCGCGGCGTCCAGACAACGGGCACAATGGCGCGAGAGCCCGATCCCCTTTTCGAAGGCCCGGAGGGCTTCTTCCAAGGGCAGCTCATCCTGCTCCAGCCGTTCCACAACCCTTTCGAGCTCCTTCAGGGCTGTCTCGAAGTCGAGATTTTCATCCATCACCGTCCCCGCGCTTGATCCGAGTATTTATTCATGTTACCTCATGGCCCATGAAATCGCGAGAGCCTGGCCGGCGGCATGCCCCGCCCGAAAAGGGGGCGCATCCCCTCTCGTGGATGAGAAGGACGATATTCACGCTGGCTGACTTGTGGCTCGCCTCATGCAGGCCAGTTATAGTGGGGGATACGGCGACCCGGCCTCTTTTCGAGCCCGGGCACCCGGCGATCGTGGCGCTCTGGCACTGCAGTCTCATTTATACCCTTTTTCACTTCCGGCACAATCCGGGGGTCATCATGGTGAGCGGAAGCCGGGACGGGGAATGGGTCGCCGGATATCTCGCCCGATGGGGGCAGATTCCTGTCAGAGGCTCCAGGCACAAGGGCGGCCTTGAGGCCATCCGTGAAATGGCGCGGATGGTCATGGAGGAGCGATGCAACGCCGGCATTGTGGCAGACGGTTCGAAGGGGCCGGCTCGGATCGCGCAGAAGGGCGCGGTTATCCTGGCCAGGGAAACGGCTCTCCCTATCGTGCCCACAGGCGTGGCAGCACGACCGGCATACCGTTTCCACAGCTGGGACCGCACCCTCATGCCCTATCCCAGGGCGCGGGTCGCCATGGTTTATGGCACTCCCATGACGGTTCCCCAGGATGTGCGCGGGCCGGTGGTAGAGGAATACCGAAAGGGGCTCGAAAACGCCCTGAATGCCGCTTCACAGGCGGCGGAGGAAATGCTTTCCTTCTGATGGAGCCGGAGCGATGGTTCCGGGGGGGAATAGGGTGCCCGAGGCTCTGCGGAAGAACCGTTCTCCTTGTGCTCTCCAGCAGGAGAGGGCGCCCCGAGTCCGTGAATCGAACCTCTGTCGAACCGGGGCGCCGGAAGACCGGACCTCGCGTGATTGAAAGGTGAATGTCCATGTCCATGGAGTTCTCGCCCTGGCAGTTCAACTGGCTTGATATTGTCCTTGCCGCGATCCTTTTCGTGGCGGTGGCCCGCAGCCTCTGGACCGGCTTCAGCAGGTCGGTTGGGTCCTTGCTGGGGATTTTCGTCGGGTTTTGGGTGGCGGTCCATCAGGTCTCTTCCCTCGGCCGCAGACTCGCTCCGTTCATCGAAGACGAAACCTTGCGGCTGCTGACGGCGTTCTGCCTGCTGTTTTTTGTTGTCTACCTCGGGTTTTTTATTGGGGGGATTCTGGCACACGGCCTATTCAAGGCCCTGAAGCTCGGCTGGATTGATCGATTCCTTGGGGCCGTGATGGGTCTGTTCAAGGGCATGGTTCTGGTGGGGGTCATCGTGTTCGTGCTCACCCTCTTTTTGCCCGCCAAAAGTCCGGTTCTGCGCGAATCGTGCCTGTACCCGAGGTTCGGCCAGATCGCCCGGGCCATCAGCGTTCTCGTGCCAGACGATTACAGGCGCCAGTTCATGTGGAAGTGGCGGCGTGCCAGTTCGGGAACAGGAGGGCCGCCTGGGCAGGAGGTCTGACCGGGCGAGTTACCCCGGGACGGAGGGCTGGTCCCGGCGGGGATAGAAGGGGGTATTCGGTTAAGGTGGCAAGGGGAGGCGATACCGTGGCGGAACTCGACAGTATCCGCAGGCACATTGAAGCACACGACAGATTGATTGAACAGTTCGGGATGGAGATTCTCGATGTCCAGCCCGGGACCGCCCGAGTGGCCATGACCGTCGCCCCGCGGCATCTCAACGCTGCGGATCTGTGCCACGGGGCAGCCATCTTCGCCCTCGCGGACGTGGCATTCGCCCTGGCCTGCAACAGCCACGGGGTAAAGGCCCTGGCCCTCGAGGTGTCAATCAATTATCTCAGGCCCGCCAGGGCCGGCGACAGGTTGGTTGCACGGGCGCAAGAGATGCACCTGGGAAGGAGGACGGGGCTTTACACCATCGCGGTCACGGGCGCCGGGGACCGGGAGATAGCCTTTTTGAAGGCCACCGCGTACCGTCTGGACGAGCATCTCGTTCCCAAGGGATAATCATGGAACTCACCATGGCCCTGGCGGGCAATCCAAATGCCGGCAAGACGACCTTGTTCAATCATCTGACCGGTGCCCGGCAGAAGGTGGGCAACTGGGCCGGGGTCACCGTTGAGAAGAAGGAGGGAATCCGGGAGCACAGGGGCACAAGAATCAAGGTGGTTGATCTGCCCGGGATCTATTCTCTCACTGCCTATTCGGTGGAGGAGGTGGTGGCCCGGGACTTCATTCTCGATGAACGCCCCGACGTCGTCGTCGATGTCCTTGATGCATCCAATTTGGAGAGGAATCTTTACCTTGCGACGCAACTGATCGAACTCAACATACGGCTGGTCTTCGCCATGAACATGGTGGACGTCGCAAACGCCCGGGGCATGGTCACGGATTACGATCAGCTCGCCAGGCTTCTCGGCGTGCCGATCGTGCAGACGGTGGGGACCCGGGGATCAGGGATCAGGGAATTGCTGGATACGGTCATCACGGTGGCCCAGGACCGGGATCCGGTGGCCAGACATGTCCATGTCCACTACGGACCCGAGATCGAAAAAGAGGTCCACAAGATCAGAGCAGCCGTCGCCGGGGCAACGGAATTCGCATCGCGCTATTATCCCCGCTGGAGTGCGGTGAAGCTCCTGGAAGATGACCCCATCGTCCGGAAAGCTGCGCTGGCGTCGTCGGCCGGCGAGAGCATCGAGCATCAGGCCGGCCAGAGCCGCGAGCACCTGAGACGTCTCTTTGAGGACGATCCCGAAACCCTTATTGCCGAGGCCCGCTATGGATTCATCTCCGGCGCCCTCAAGGAGACCATGCGGCTCTCCGCGGTGGCGAAGAAGACCTTGAGCGACCGGGTGGATCAGGTGCTCACGAACAGGGTGCTCGGATTCCCGATATTCATTTTCCTCATGTACCTGCTCTTCAACGGGACCTTTGTCCTCGGTGCATATCCGGTGGCTTGGATCGAGGTGGCGGTGGAGTTCCTTGCCCGAATCGGCGGCCAGCTGATGCCTCCCGGGAATCTGCGCGATCTCATGGTGGATGGGATCATCGGCGGAGTGGGAGGCGTGATCGTCTTTCTTCCGAACATAGTCCTCCTTTTCCTCGGCATCAGCCTGTTTGAAGACACAGGGTACATGGCCAGGGCGGCCTTCATCATGGACCGGGTCATGCACACCCTCGGCCTCCACGGCAAGTCGTTCATCCCGCTCCTGATTGGATTCGGATGTAATGTGCCGGCGATCATGGCCAGCAGGACGCTGGAGACGCGGCGGGACCGGATCCTCACCATCCTGCTCAATCCCCTCATGAGCTGCTCTGCGCGACTGCCGGTCTATGTTCTGGTAGCCGGGGCCTTCTTCCCTGGACGGGAAGGGAACGTGATATTCAGCATCTATTTTCTCGGGGTGGCCCTTGCCATCCTCATGGGCCAGATCTTCAAGCGCACTCTCTTCCGGGGTGAGGCTGCCCCGTTCGTCATGGAACTCCCTCCATACCGGCTTCCCACCGTGAGGAGCCTTGTGATACACATGTGGGAGAAGTCCAAGGTCTATCTCCAGAAAATGGGCGGGGTAGTACTCGCCTTTTCCGTGATCATCTGGTTCCTGGGGGCTTTCCCGAAGGAGAGTCCGCTGACGAGGACGTACGAAAAGGAAAAGGCGGCGCTGGAAGCGGTCTTGGCGGCGGGTGACTACGGGGCCGCAGGCCCCGGAGAGGGTGCCGTGTCGGAGGCCGAGGTCAGAGACAGGATCAGGGAGCTGGACCGCAGGATTTCCGAGGAGCAGGTGGCACACAGTTACATCGGTCGGATCGGCCACGCCATAGAGCCTGTCCTCCGGCCCCTTGGATTTGACTGGCGCCTCAGCGTCAGTCTCCTGACGGGTTTTGTCGCCAAGGAGGTGGTTGTCAGCACCATGGGCGTGCTCTACCAGGCAGGTAATGCTGAGCCGGAGGGCTACGGTCTCAAGAACGCCCTCAGAAAGAGTGGGCTTACTCCGGCTACGGCCTTCGGATTCATGGTTTTTGTGGCCATCTACGTGCCCTGCATCGTCACGGTGCTGACCATCTGGAGGGAGACCGGGTCGTTGGGCTGGACAACTTTTGCCGTGAGTTATCTGATGGTGCTGGCATGGGTCGCGGCCTTCGTCATCAAGGGTGGTTGCGACCTTTTGAGGTGTGTCTCGTGAGGTTGCGGTGAAGGTCGATTCGACCGTTGCGGCACCGGTGGTACACAGGCGTGCGGAAGGATCACAGGGTCCATGATTCCCCTGCAGGACAACGCACCCCGGCGATGCCCGCCCCTCGTGACCTGGGGTTTGATGGGGGTGAACGTCCTCATTTTTCTTCTTATGGTTCAGCTGCATCCCCAGGTCCTGGAGCGGCTGGTCCACACCTTGGGACTCGTGCCCGTCCGTGTGATCCACCCGGAACTGGTTCCGAATCTGGATGGCGGCGGCCTGGGATACTGGGCCTTTCTGACCTGCATGTTTGTCCACGGCGGCTGGTTGCACATCCTGCTGAACATGTGGACGCTCTGGATCTTCGGGGACAACGTGGAGGACCAGATGGGCCCCGGCCGGTATCTGGCCTTCTATCTCCTGACCGGTACTGTCGCGAGTGCGCTCCATCTGGCGGCCAATCCCATGTCCACAGTCCCCATCGTCGGCGCATCCGGCGCGATTTCCGGCGTGATGGGGGCCTATTTCGCCATGTTCCCCAGAGCCAGGATCGTCATCCTTGTACCGGTCTTTGTCCTGCCGTTCTTTTTTGAAGTTCCTGCGGTGTTTTTTCTGGCGTTTTGGTTCCTTGAGCAGCTCTTGAGCGGCGCCGTCGCCCTGGCAGGTCCCCAGTTCGGCGGCGGGATCGCGTGGTGGGCCCATGTGGGCGGTTTCGTTTGCGGATTGCTTCTCCACCGGCTGTTTGTGCAGAGGAATTCTCCGCGGCCTTGCAGGGGTTACGGCGACGAACTCCGCCAATGGGGTCTGCTGGAGCCCAGAGACAGGGTCTGAGCGCGGGCGCAGTTTCGTGGGCCGGGTGAAGGCGAGGGGCGCGAATTCACAAGCAGAGGAGGTGCGCCGTGAGCAGCCTTGACATCCTGTGGATATTCTTCATCGTGACGGCCCTCCAGCCGGTGCTTCGGAAGAAGATGCTCGAGGCGGCCCGCCAGCGGGCCATTGCGAAAATCGAAAAACAGCGCGGTTCCAGGGTGATCTTGCTCGTCCACAGGGAGGAGACGATGAGTTTCCTGGGGTTCCCGGTGATGCGCTACATCGATCTGAATGATTCCGAGCAGGTGATCCGCGCCATCCACATGACCGGTCCGGACGTCCCCATCGACATCGTTCTCCACACCCCGGGCGGCCTGCTCCTCGCGGCATTGCAGATTGCCCGGGCAGTCAAACGGCACCGGGGGAGAGTGACGGCGTTCGTCCCGCACTACGCCATGAGCGGGGGGACGCTCATAGCTTTGGCTGCGGATGAAATCGTCATGGACGAACATGCCGCGCTTGGTCCCATCGATCCTCAGCTGGGAAAGTTTCCGGCCGCGTCTTTCCTGCGGGTGCTCAGGGAAAAGGAGGCCGAGAAGGTCCAGGACGAGACCCTGATCATGGCCGATATGGCAGAAAAGGCGCTTCTTCAGATGCGCCATGACCTCATGTATCTGCTGGCGGGACGCTTCGATCAGGGGAGAGCGGCAGAACTCGCCGAAGTCCTCTCTCAGGGCCGGTGGACTCACGACCACCCGATTTGTCTGCGGGAAGCTGAGGCCATGGGTCTTCCCATCCGGTCGAATATCCCTCCGGAAATCTACCAGCTCATGGCCCTGTTCCCCCAGCCTCTCAGGCGGGAGCCCTCGGTGGAATTCCTACCAGGCCACCGGCTGCCGGCCAGGGGCCCTGGCCCGCGGCGGGACTGAGGGGATGCCGATGCTCCCGGAGGCTGCAGCCGTCCCGGATCACCGCTCCACCCAGTAATTTGGTGATTCCTTGGTGATGATGACGTCGTGGACGTGGCTTTCCCTGAGGCCCGCCGCCGTGATCCGGACGAAACGGGCATCGGCCCGCAGGGCCTCGATGGTCGGACAGCCCAGGTATCCCATTCCGGCCCTGAGCCCTCCTATGAGCTGGAATATCGTGGCGGAGAGAGGGCCTCGGTACGGAACCCTTCCCTCGATCCCTTCCGGCACCAGTTTCGATACGGCGGCGATCTTGTCCTGAAAGTACCGATCCCTGCTCCCCTCTTTCATTGCCCCGAGGGAGCCCATGCCCCGGTACACTTTGTAGCTCCGTCCCTGGAAGAGTTCCAACTCGCCCGGACTTTCGTCGGTGCCGGCCAAGAGACTTCCGATCATGATGCTGTGGGCACCGGCGCCGATGGCCTTGGTCACGTCTCCGGAGAATTTTATCCCGCCGTCCGCCACGACGGTTTTCCCGAACGTGTTCGCCACTGCCGCACAATTGTGGATGGCGGTCAGTTGCGGCACCCCGACCCCGGCCACGATACGGGTGGTGCAGATGGAGCCGGGACCGACACCCACCTTCACGGCGTCCGCCCCGACCCTGATCAGGGCCTCGGCACCCTCGGACGTGGCGACGTTGCCCGCGATGACCTGGGCGTTGGGGAAGGTTTTCTTGATGTCCTCGACTGCGGTTATGACGTTTTCGGAGTGGCCGTGGGCCGAGTCCACCACGAGCACGTCGGTTCCGGCGCCGAGGAGGGCCTCGGCATGGGCGAGACGGTTGGACCCAGGCCCCACCGCCGCGCCCACCCGGAGCCGTCCAAGGCCGTCCTTGCTGGCGAGGGGATATTTCTTGATCTTTTCTATGTCCTTGATGGTTATGAGCCCTTTGAGGTTTCCGTTCTCATCGACCACTAGGAGTTTCTCTATCCGGTGCTCGTGAAGGAGCGCCTTGGATTCTTCGAGGGTGATTCCCACCGGAGCCGTGACCAGGTTCTCGCCGGTCATGACCTCGCGAACCTGCTGATCCAGATTCGTTTCGAAACGGAGATCCCGGTTGGTGACGATGCCCACCAGCCGTTCCCCTTCCACCACCGGCACGCCTGAAATTCGATATTCCCTCATGATCTGCTGCACTTCCCAGATACGCTGGTTCGGATTGACCGTGACCGGCGCGACGATCATCCCGCTTTCCGATTTCTTGACCCTTTCCACCTCTTTCAACTGAGCATCAAGCGGCATGTTCTTGTGGATGATGCCCATACCGCCCTCGCGGGCCAGGCTTATCGCGGTCTGTGCCTCGGTGACGGTATCCATGGCTGCGCTCAGAATGGGGATGTTCAGGCGGATCTCGGCGGTGAGTTGGGTGGATACGTCCACCTCCGTGGGAAGGACCCTGGAGTGGGCGGGAATCAGCAGTAGGTCGTCAAAGGTATACGCCTCTTCTATAGGTTCGTGCAGCATGGGGTGAGACTCCTTTCAAAAAGCCGAGAGGGGGCTGAAGACCTGTTCGGTGCAAAAGGGATCCTTGCCTGCTCAGATGTAGATACAATACTTGGGGTCCGATGGCGACCCCCCGGCTTTGCACTCTCAAGGGATTTTCCCCATGCTGTTTCCGGACCTGGCTTGAGTCTCCGGCCGTCCCGGCCGCGTCTGATCAGAAGGTCGCCGGGGAGCGCCTCAGGGAAAAGGGCAGTGCGGCCGAAAAAAGAGAATGGATGGCAGCGCAAAGGCGTCTTCGGCGATCCGGACCGGTTGCCGTATTGGACCGCGGTCATCTTTCCTGTGGCAAGGATTAATGATGCACAAGATTCTCGTAGTCGAAGACAATCGGAAACTCGCCCATATTTTCGAACAGGCCCTGAGCACAAAGTTCGAGACCTGCAGGGCCCATACCCTCGCTGAGGCGCAGCCTGTGCTGCGCGGTGTGCATGGAATCCTTCTGGATCTTCAGCTTCCGGATGGCGAGGGGCTGGATCTCATCAGCAGGGCGAAGGAGGCCAATCCCTCCTGTGTGGTCATCGTGGTGACAGCCTACGGCACCGTGCAGAAGGCAGTGGAGGCCCTTCGGCAGGGGGCTGTGGATTTCCTGGAAAAGCCCGTGGACCTTGAGGGCCTGGTGGAACGTTTTGCGGATCAACTTCCATCGGTCGAATTCGATGATATCGTGGCGCACTCCCCTCAGATCAGGGTAGCGCTCGAGATGGCGTGTTCTGTTGCCCCCACGCCATTTCCGGTGCTGATAAGCGGCGAGACTGGCACAGGCAAGGAGGTCATGGCCCGGTATCTCCACAGGCACAGCGGCAGATCAAGGTTCATCGGTCTCAACTGTGCCAACATTACGGCGGAACTGGCCGACTCCTTGCTTTTCGGACACCTCCGGGGGAGCTTCACCGGGGCGGCGGAGGCCAGACAGGGTCTCGTGGCCGCAGCCGCAGGCGGCATCCTCTTTCTGGATGAGATCGGAGACCTGCCGCTCCAGCTCCAACCCAAGCTCCTGCGGTTCCTGGATTCAGGCGCGTACATGCCCCTGGGCAGTACCCAGGAATTCCGAAGCGACGCCCGGGTCATCGCCGCCACAAACAAGGACCTGTATGGAGCTGTGCAGGAGGATGCCTTTCGAGAAGATCTCTATTTTCGGTTGTGCAATTTCCCCATACACATTCCCGCCCTCAGGGAAAGAAAAGAGGACATCCTGCCCCTTGCCGAATTTCATCGCAAGAGGGTGGAGGCCCTGTTGGGGTATCCGGTCTCGGTCTCGGACGGTGCCCTGGAACTCCTGAGCAGATATCATTTTCCCGGCAATATCCGGGAGCTGTTCAATCTCCTGGACCGGTCAGCGCTGCTCAGCCGTGGAAAGGTCACAGCATCCGTCCTCCGGCCGCTCCTGGACTTACAGCCCGCTGAAGCGCACGCCGAGGCGGATTTCTGGGCGGAGAGTCGGGCCCAGACTCTCAGAAAGGAACGGGAAATGATCAAGGCGGCCCTGGCCGCGGCGGGGGGGAACAAGGCAGCGGCCGCCCGGGCGCTGAAAGTGAGCTACAAGACACTCTTCAACAAAATGAAACGGCTCGGCTTCCTTTGATTTGCCGCATTTCCTTGCGGGCCTTTCGTTGACAGGCGAAATCGTTGACTGTACAGTGCCTTGATCGTTGTCCTGTCGCAACTCTGTAGTATGTGCTGTCTTTCTCGGGGAGTACTCGAGTATGTTTGGGTTGGGGATGCCGGAGCTGTTGATAATCCTGGTCATCGTCCTGGTCGTTTTCGGCGCGGGGAAGCTGCCGAAAATCGGTGAAGGACTGGGGAAGGGAATCAGCAACTTCAGAAAATCCATAAAGGAGGAGAAAGAGGCTGAAAACGGCGGCGACCCAAATGACAAGGACAGGGACAGATCGGAGGACAGGTAACGAGGTCCCCCCGTCAGATTTGGCTGAGCGCATGTTCCGATTGAAGCCCCCGACCCAAAGCGCGTATGGAAGCACCCTCTCCCCAGAATAAGGAAAAGGCGGGCAAGGAAAAGGCCGTTTGGGATTTTTTGTCGTCGGTCCGCCTGGCCGTATTTCTGCTGATCACCCTGGCCATTACCTCCATCGCGGGGACATTGTTGCCCCAGGGAGAACCGCTCCAGTTCTATCTCGAGCGTTACGGTCCCAACGTTTTTCAAATCATCAAGTGGCTTCATCTCTATGATACGTACCATTCATGGTGGTTCCTTCTCCTGTTAACGGTGTTTTCCATCAACCTCATAGTCTGTACCTTGAAAAGATTTCCCACCACCCTCAAGCTGTACCGGCGGGACAGCCTCTCCATGGATCCGGAGCGCCTGGAAAGGATGCCTTTCAAGAAACGTTGGGAGGTCGGGGGCGACAGGGCTGCCGGGAAGATGGAGGCCTGCGCGGCCGTCTTTCGTGAGATGGCCGGGAGACTTCAGGAGAGGAACGATTTGGGGGGAGGCCGGATTTTTCTCTCGGAACGCGGCAGATGGAGTTACTGGGGTCTCTACGGCCTTCACAGCAGCATACTGGTGATCTTTATCGGGGCGCTGGTGGGCCTTTTCTTCGGGTTCAAAGGGCATCTTATGCTTTTCGAGGGCGCTTCCGCCAACCGCATTTTGAATCAGAAGACGGGCAAGGATATCCCTCTAGGATTTACGGTCCGCTGCAACGACTTCTTCGTGGAATTTTACGACAGCGGCGCACCCAAGGAGTTCCGTTCCGAAGTCACAATCCTCGAACAGGGCAGGGAGGTGCTCAACCAGGCCATCCGGGTGAACGAGCCTTTGTCTTACAGCGGCATAACATTTTACCAGGCAACTTATCAGGCGGTGCCGGAGGTCATCGTCAAGATCGCCGCCTCCGACGGCCGGCAACGGTCTTTCAGCGTGCCTGCCTTCGAACGCGTCTCCTGGCCCGAGGAGCGTCTCACCCTCGGTGTCATGCAGTACATGCCCAGTGTCCACGGCGCGCCCGCGGCCCGAGTGTGGGTTGGAGACGAGCGTGGCCCGCAGGAGGCCTTCTGGGTGCTCAAGGGCCAGGACAAGGAGATCAAACGGGGCAACGGCGAGTTCACGCTGACCCTGGTGGACGCCCAGGAGCGGTACATGACAGGCCTTCAGGTCAAGAAGGATCCAGGGGTGTGGATCGTCTGGATCGGTTGTACGTCCCTCATCCTGGGTTTCATCGTGGTCTTTTGGGTCCCGCACCGGCGCGTCTGGTTTTGGGTGGGGTCCCACGGCGGAAAGACTGTTATCCTCCTGTCAGGCCAGACCAACAAGAACCGGATGCAGTTCGAGAAGGATTTCAGCCGGATCCAAGACGCTCTTGATCGTTGCCTAGGAGAAAGGTCATGATCCCTTCCAGTTCATACCTCCTGAGTCTGACCACCTTTGTGTATTTGGGTGCGGCCGTACTCTATATCTTGCACTGGATCTTCCGTGTGGAGAAGGTCGGTGTTCTGGCCACGGTGGTCACTGTGGCCGGCTGCGCGATCCAGACTGCAGGTATAGGGATGCGGTGGATCGAATCCTATCAGATGGGCTACGGCCATGCGCCCCTATCCAACCTGTACGAGTCCCTTGTCTTTTTTTCCTGGGTGATCATTGTGGTTTATCTCGTTCTTGAGTGGCGGGTGAAGAACAAGGTGATAGGGGCGTTCTCTACCCCCTTCGCCTCTCTGTCAATGGCCTACGCATCCTTCAGCAAGGATGTTCAGGACGAAATTCAGCCCCTCATTCCCGCCTTGCAGAGTAACTGGCTGATCGCCCACGTCGTCACCTGTTTCCTGGGTTACGCCGCCTTTGCCGTGGCCTGCGGTCTGGGGATCATGTATCTCCTTAAGGGCAAATCCTCCGGGAATTCCGGCGGGCTTCTGGATGCCCTGCCGGACCTGCGAGTGCTCGACGAACTCGTACACCAGACCATCATTTTCGGATTTCTGTGGTTGAGCGTCGGGATCATCACCGGCGCGGTCTGGGCCAACGAGGCTTGGGGTACTTACTGGAGCTGGGATCCAAAGGAGACGTGGTCTTTGATAACGTGGTTTGTCTATGCCACGGCCCTCCACGCCAGATTCGTGCGGGGCTGGGCAGGGAGGAAGATCGCCTTTCTGTCCATCGTGGGCTTCATCTCGGTGATTTTCACGTATTTCGGCGTGAATTTTTTGCTTTCGGGTCTGCACAGTTATGGGTCCAACTAGCATCGGCATCGGAGGTCGAGGCAGGCTCCTCGCTGCCGGGACAGGAGTTCGCCATGTTTGGATTGGGTACTCAGGAACTCGTGATCATCCTGTTAATCGCCCTTTTTGTATTTGGGGGGAAAAAGCTTCCCGAGATAGGGTCTGGGCTCGGCAAGGGTCTCAGGGCCTTCAAGAAGGGGATCCGGGACGTTGAAAAAGAAGTGGATCCGGACAAGGCCTTGAAAGACGATTCCAGCGGGGCTACAGCCAGGCCGAAGGATTCCGAGGGGGGAGGCCCCCGGCCCGCATAGGCCGGCCTGCCTCCGTCTTCACGCCGAAGTCCTTCGTGCAACAAGCAATGATCCTGGCGGCAGGACAGGGGACACGCCTGCTGCCTCTCACGCACTCGCTGCCTAAGCCGCTGTTTCCCGTCCTGAACGTGCCACTCCTCGGGCGTCTTGTCCGTCAACTCGATGTGGCCGGATTTCGCCTTATCGTGGTCAACTGTTTCCATCTCGCCCCGCTGGTCCTGGAAGCCGCCCGCACTTGGAAGACCAGCGCGGAACTGGTGGTGATTGCCGAGCCCGTTCTTCTCGGGACCGGAGGGGCGCTCTGGAATGCCAGGCACCGATTTCACCCGGGCGAGCCGGTGCTCGTCATCAACGGCGATGTGGTCACGGATCTTGATCCGTGTATGGTACTTCGATGTCACCCCCGGGGGAGGGTCCTTGTGACCATGGTGATGCATGACCGGATCCCTTGGAACAATGTTGCCGTGGAGGGAGAGCGGGTGACCGGCTTTGCCTGTGCAGACCGGGATGCCCTTGCTTTCACGGGTATTTCCGTCCTGGAACCCGAGTTTTTTCAATATATACCCGCGGGCATGCCGAGTTCCTTGGTCGATGCCTTGCGGAGGGTGCTCGTCGCTCAGCACGAGATCATGGCCCTCCGGGCTGATACCATTGGGGATGGGTATGTCTGGGAGGACATCGGGACTCCACTTGGATACCTGACCGCCCATCAGGTGCTGCTCGGGAGGACTGGACATCGATGTATCGTTGGCTCCGGGTCGATTTTTCCCGGCGATCTCGTCCAGGACGATTGGGTCTGCATAGGAAGAGACGTTCGGCTGGGCGCGGGTGTCACCCTGGGCCGCACGGTCATCTGGGACGGGACTTGCATTCCCGACCGATCCGTCCTGCACGATAGGATTGTGACGCCGTTCGGGCAGGTCGGGTTGAGCTGAGTATTTTTCAGGGCGCGTGGGCACCGGCCGCCGTGTTTCCGGCCTTGGGCGCAGACGTGGGAACGATGGGATATCTTTGGACCGGACAGCGGGATTGTTACGATATCCTGAGACAGAGGATGCCGTGCGAGGGGACAGGCCAGGATGGGGAATTTCGCCGGGGTGTTTCGTGGCCGGTCCCCCGATTCGCCTTGGAGGACGACTGCGTTCATGACCGTCTCACAGGACTGAGATGGACCCGAAACGCCAATCTCGCGGAGTTTCCCCTGACGTGGCCGGATGCCCTCGAGTTTGTGGCGGGTCTGAACCGCCACCGTGCAATTGGCTTCTCCGACTGGAGACTGCCGAACAGGAAGGAGCTTCGCAGCCTCATGTCCATGGCGACCAGGAGGCCAGCCCTTCCGCTCGGGCATCCGTTTTCCAACGTGTTTCTCGGGTGGTACTGGACATCCACCACCGCCGCCATCAATCCGGCCTACGCATGGTCTATTCACATGGATGGGGCCCGGATGTTCTACGCCGAGAAGGAACGATACTGCCTTCTCTGGCCCGTGCGAGGGGATGCCTCCGGAGTCCTCCCAGCGACGGGTCAGGTGGGTTGTTTCGATGCACAGGGGAGGGTGGTTTCCTGCGGGGGGACCGGTCAGGACGGGGAACTGAGGTCAGGGTTCTCTTGGCCATCGCCACGGTTCGAGGCGGCGGGAGACACCGCGGTGGTGGATCGCCTTTCCGGGCTTCTTTGGTTGCGGCGCGCATGGTCACCACCTGGGCCGGTCAACTGGTGGGACGCCCTGGAACGCGTCCGGAAGACTAACGAAGAGGTTCGCATCCCCGGCCTTGTCTGGCGCCTCCCCAATATCAACGAACTGGAGTCCCTGGTGGATTGTTCCCGTCATTCACCCGCGCTCCCGGCAGGTCATCCGTTTCTCGATGTCGCCGACATATACTGGTCGTCCACCACCAGCTTTTTCGATCCTGCATGGGCTTGGGCCCTCTATCTTCACAAAGGCGCCGTCGGTGTCGGTTTCAAGGCAGAGGCGGCCTTCTCGGTCTGGCCGGTCGCCGATGCCCCGCGCCGGTTCGGGCTCGAATAGGAAGGGACTCCTGGGAGGTTCTTGACGTGCCGGAGCGCAGGCCGTCAACCTGGGGAGTATGCCCCCGCGTTCTCCGGAAGGATCGGGCTGCGGGATTTCCTGCACCGGGATCTCCGGGGTTTCGGGAGCGTCCAGAACGCAGCCCTGCACGGCGGTTTGTCGATTCCCACTGCATTTCCAGTCAGCGTTTCGGACACAGCCCTCCAGTGGATGGAACAGTCGCCGCGTGCCCTCTGTGCAGCCTGTGATTGAAGATTTCCAATGATATCAGCAGAGGTTTGATAGGCCCTGATTTGACGGGGAGCGCTCAGCCGGGAATAATATGTCCGGTTCGGCGTGGGATCGGAAGACGGCGGGTTGAGGCTTTCGCACTGTCACAGCGAAGGGGTCTGAATGTGTCTGCGCCTGCTTCACACAGGCCGGTTGCGGTACCGCAGAGCGCCTCACCATTCAGGCGCAGGGCTTTCCGCGCGGCAGCGGGGGGTGGATTGTCACTGACCTTTCAGACTGGATCGAGAGATGAAAAAGACCGTACCGGTAGATGATGCCGTAGGCATGGTTCTGCCTCACGATATCACGGAGATCCGTCCTGGGGAATTCAAAGGGCCCGCCTTCAGGAAGGGGCACATCATCAGGCCGGAAGATGTGGGTCGTCTCAAGAGGCTCGGGAAGGAACACGTGTACATACTTGAGCTGGGCCCGGCTGAGATCCATGAGGAGGAAGCGGCACGGAGGCTCTGTCAGGCCCTGTGCGGACCGGGTGTTTGTGGTTCAGGGGAGGCCGTGGAGGGCAAGATCACGATCACGGCGGTTCAAGACGGGCTCCTGAAGATCGACACCGATGGGCTTTATCGATTCAACCTTCTCGGCGAGGTAATGTGCGCCACCCTCAAGGACAACACCCCGGTCAGGGCGGGCGAGATCGTCGCCGGGACACGCCTCATTCCCCTAGTGGGCGAACGCAGTCTTCTCGAAAAGGCGGTCGCAGTTGCTGATGCCGGGGCCAAGATCATCCGCGTTGTCCCGTATAGAAAGGCGCGGGTAGGGGTGGTGGTCGTGGGCAGCGAGGTCGTCTCCGGCCGGATCTCCGACGCCTTTGTGCCGGTCATCCGGGACAAGATCCAGGACATCGGGTCCGAAGTGGTCTCGGTCGCATTCTCCCCGGACGATCCGGATGTCATCGCCGAGGAGATACGGTGCTGCGTCAGGGACGGGAGCGACCTCGTGGTGGCCACCGGCGGGATGTCCGTGGATCCGGACGACGTGACCCGGGTGGGGATCATGAGGGCCGGGGCTTGCGATATTGTTTACGGCACCCCCGTGCTCCCTGGGGCGATGTTCTTGGTCGCCTATCTGGACGGCGTTCCTGTCCTGGGTTTGCCGGCCTGTGGGATGTTTCACAAGAGAACGGTTTTCGACGTAGTTCTCCCCAGGATCCTGGCCGGGGAGAGGATCAGCCGGCAGCAGATCGCGGCCCTGGGCCACGGAGGTCTTTGCAGGGGCTGCCGGGCATGTCACTTTCCCGCATGTGGTTTCGGCCGTTAGACACGCGCTTCCGGGCGAGGTGTGACGTGATGGCGAAGAGAGCCTGGCCTTGAGAACGCCGGCGCGGTATAAGAGAGTTATTCCATCCGGCATCGTGAACTATTCACACCGAGGTTCTAAACGACAGGCCACCTTGGAGTGTACGCGGGATGACCTGTGTCAAGAGCCTTTGGAGGAGGCCCCATGGCACTGGAGTTTCGCCGTAGCAGATGGACCAGGCCTTTTTGTAATCCCTTTTCGGAATTCATCCAGGAGGACCAGCACGGCGAGATGCGGTGGGATCCTCTTCTGGGCCATGTCAGCGTGTACAATCCTGCACTGGAGGACAAAGTCCGGGTTTTCTTCGGAGAACACGACTGGGAACTGGTAGGTCGGCTTGCAGATGAGGGCCGCGCCGCGTGCTTCATGTGTCCGGAAAGGGTCAGATCGGTCACCCCGCGCTATCCTGACGACCTTGTGCCGGGAGGCCGTCTCCTCCAGGGTGGGTGCACTTTGTTCCCCAATCTCTTTCCTCTGGCCGAGTACCATGCGGTGGTGGCGGTGGGAGAGGCCCATTTCCGCAGACTCGACGACTTTTCACCCTCCCTTATCGAGGAGGCCTTGGGGCTGACCATCGAGTTCGTCAGTCTCGTTTCGGAACGGGTCCCGGAAATCGAGGCGGCCTCGGTCTGCGCCAACTATCTCCTCCCTGCTGGAGCGAGTCTGATCCATCCCCATTTTCAGGTGGTCATGGGGTCCAGCGCCATGTCGTTTCATGACCGGCAGATTGCGGCGAGCCGGAGTTTTTTCAGGGAACACCGCCGGTCCTACTGGGACGTCCTTTGTGAAGAGGAGGCGGCATGCGGGGAGAGGTTCCTCGCCCATGTGGGTCGGAGCAGCTTTCTGGCGGCGTTCTCTCCCATGGGGACCAACGAGATTCTGGCAGTAACCAGAGGGGCCGACAGTCTCAGGGCGATCACCTCTGGAGACGTCTCCTCCCTCGCCCGCGGCCTGTCGGCGGTCCTGCACGGCTATCACGCCATCGGGTCCGGCACCTTCAATCTGGCAATCTATTTCCCTTCCCTGAGAGGCCAGGCGCCGTGGTTTCCGCTTCTGATGCGGGTAATCGCCCGGCAGAATTTGTACAGCAACTACAGAACCGACGACTTTTTTCTCCAGCGCCTCCTTGGGGGTGAGTTGATCCTCATGCCGCCGGAGAAGCTCGCGGCTGCCTTGAGATCTCATTTCAAGGGGCTGGTTTGACGGCAGCGCGGGAAAGCGTTGAAAGAGCGAAGGGAGGCGCACTGTGTCCGATTTGTTTTTTTTGAATGAGTATTGGCCTTTTATTCTGAGGGGGTTGCGGGTTCCCGCCATCCTCATAGCCGCCTACGTCCTCGGCAGGGTCGTGGGTGTAGTCATGGTGAAGCTGCGGGCCGAGATAGTCCAGCGCATGAAGTCGCGACACGCGGGCCCCCTGGTCGAGCTCGAAAAACGGGCCCGTACCATAGGAGATATCTTGTACAAGGCCGCGGTGACCGTCATCTGGATCGTGGCCATCATGATGGCATTGAAGGAATTCGGATTCGACATCGGTCCCATCCTGGCCGGCGCCGGTATCATGGGCCTTGCCGTCGGTTTCGGGGCGCAGAATCTCGTGCGGGACGTCATCACCGGCCTGTTCCTCATTCTCGAGAATCAGATTCGGGTCAACGACGTGGCCATCGTCAACGGCACTGGCGGTCTGGTCGAGGAGGTGAATCTCCGGACGACAGTGCTCAGGGGCCAGGACGGTACCGTGCACGTCTTTCCCAACGGGGCCATCACGACCCTTTCCAATATGACCCGGGAGTACTCCTACTACGTCTTCGATTTGGGGGTGGCCTACAAGGAAGATACCGATCGGGTCGTGGATGTCATCCGGGAAGTGGCCGCGGACCTCATGAGAGAACCCGGGTTCGCCCCCCTGATTTTGGAGCCCCTGGAGGTTTTGGGCGTCGATGCCTTTGGCGATTCCGCCGTGATCATCAAGGCCCGCATCAAGACGCAGCCTATCCAGCAGTGGACCGTCGGCAGGGAGCTGAATCGCCGCTTCAAGAAAAAATTTGACGAATTGGGCATCGAGATCCCATTCCCCCATCAGACCCTGTACTTCGGAGAGGGGAGCAAACCCTTCAGGCTGGAACTCCAGGGGATCGACCGCCACCTGCTGAAATCCCTCATCAAGGAGGTGCTTTCCGAGCGCGATGGGACGCCGGGGCCCCCCCTCTGACGCGGCGCCTTCCGTGCTGCTGCAGCCGGTAGACCGGTTCTGTTCGGGTCCCTTCTGCAAGGAAGGCGCCGTGAAACCCCTTCTGTCCCGTTCATGAATGACGCTTGCATCCCCGGCACAGCGGGCCTTTTGAAGGCCGGTCTCGTCTCGTGCCGTCTGTGTCCCAGGGCCTGCGGCGTGGATCGGACCTCGGGCGAGCGCGGCTTCTGTGGGACGGGAGCTGCTGCGGAGATCGCGGGATACGAGCCCCATTTTGGGGAGGAGGCCTGTCTCGTGGGGAGCGGGGGCTCAGGGGCGGTCTTTTTTTCCGGGTGTTCTCTCTCCTGCGTTTTTTGCCAGACATTTCAAATCAGTCAGATGCGCAGGGGAGTTGTGGTGCCCGCAGGGGATTTGGCGGAGATAATACTGGATCTGCAGGCCCGCGGCTGTCACAATGTGAATCTGATCACCCCGGGTCACCAGGCGGCCGTGGTGGCGGAGGCGCTGGAGATCGCCAGCGGAAGAGGCCTTCGTCTCCCCGTTGTTTACAATTCGGGCGGATACGACGCAATCGAGACCCTCCAGGCGTTGGCCGGTCTCGTGGATATTTACATGCCTGATTTCAAGGTCTGGGACGAGGCGGTTGCAGGGCGTCTCCTCGGAGCCGGGGATTATCCTCAGGTAACGAGGACAGCCCTCAAGGAGATGCACCGTCAGGTTGGGGACCTCGTGCTTGACGGCCGCGGTCTTGCCCGCCGAGGCCTTCTTGTACGCCACCTGGTGCTGCCCGGGCAGCTTTCCGGAACGCCGCGGATCCTGCGTTTTCTCCACGAGGAGGTCTCGTCCGCAACCTACCTGAACCTGATGGGGCATTACCATCCATGCTGGCGGGCTGCAGAATTCGATGGACTGGAACGGCCGTTGTTCCGGGAGGAGTTCGACAGCGCCGTGCAGGCGGCTCTCAGCATCGGGCTCCGGAGGCTTGACCGCACGCACTGGCCCTTGCTGCGGACGATTTTTAACAAAGGTGCATGAACCCGGGCCTTTTCCCTTTTGGGGGAGGGCATGTTCCGCAGGCCATCGGAGGGTCAGGGAATGTCGAAGGTTTCCTCTCCTGCCGATCAGATGCAACCGTCCCGGCGCAGGGCGTGCATGATCTCCGCCTGGCAGCGGAACACGTACTCCCGGAGTCTGGCGCATTCTCTGGGATGGGGATAGAGTTCGACTCCGATCCTGCTCTTGCTGAGACCCTCCTCGCAGAATCTCGTGACCCCTCGGCATACCATCTCCACACCCCGCCATGTCATGAAGACGGATACTTCGCTGTTTATCGGAAGAGGGAAAGTATGCCAGAACGAAAGTCCCCTCTCCGAGATGTCGATCACCGGCGCTTGCCGCGTCCAGTGGCCGGGCGCGGAGATCATTGCTGTCAGGGGGTATTTCGCCGAGGGAGCCGTTCTGAAGTATTTGCGCTTCTGGAGGAAGGCGTCGGTGAGCGGAACGAGGCCGATGCTGCCATCGTCGCAGGCTGTGGGCAGCATGACGCAGCTCCGACTCACACCCTCTGTTTCCACCGTGAACTGGACGGTGTGTTCGGGCATTCGGGGCGGGGGGGTGGAGATGAGCGCATCCTGGAGGACGGAGGGGAGAGTGCGCTGCACCAGGGGCCGCAGAAAGTGCATGGCAAAGTCAGGCTGGAAATCGGAGAAAAAAAATTGATAGTGTCTCGCGGGTTCGGTGGCGACCTCGATGCTCGACAACCGGGCCATGCAGCATAGAGGAACCTTCCGGTTTCCATCGCGGCTGGTCACATCGAAGTGCAACAGGGCAGTGGAGCCCAGAAAGCCCTTCTGGTTCATCATGACATTGAGGGGCAAACGGTCGGGCACGTCCAAGGCATCTTCGAGGAGGTGCGCCAGGTTCTGGTCGAGCGGCTTCTGCTGACGCCGCCGCGCCCTTTTTTCTCCGCGATAGGAGGTCTCGATGGCCCTGGCGACGTTTCTGAACTCCCGCGGTCCCATCGCATGTTGGGGATCCCTCTCCCTCATACCATCGAGGAGAAAACGCACCAAGGATTTGACAAACCCCGTGCGCTCGTATCTGAGGTCGACGAGCAGGGCACCATTTTCCGGGAGGGTGTCTCCCAAGGCCGGGGCGACAGGTTTCTCTGTCACGAAAATCACGGGACCGGCAAGCTGCTGTGCCCTGAATGTTGACAGCAGGCTGGTACATCCCGTGACAAAAGGCAAAATGCAGAGGTCGTGTTCGGTCCCCTGGGCCATGAATGCCTTGACAGTTTCCTGGAGGGGGAGCGCGACTGTCCTCACCTGCAGGTCTTCCAGCTCAAACAGGTTTCTATAATGGGGCGTGGTAAAGAGGGCCACCGTTGGCGGTGATACTGTATTCATGGCTGCCTTACAGGCGCTGCTGCTTTCCCAAAACACCTCACGAGGGACGGGGCGGTCGGCCAGCGCGGCGTCACGGAGTTCTTCACCGTGGAAAGGCCGCACCAGCAGCCGCAAAGCCGCCTCTCGAAGTCTCTCTTTCTCCTCTCCATCGGAGAAATCCCATGGAATCATGAACGTTCGTGCAGGAGAAAGGCTCTCTTCTTGAGACGCTGAACGCGGTTTTCCATGCCCGGCGCTTCAGGTATTTGGGCCGTGGCGATGCGGAAAGGATGCGAGTGTACTTTTAGGGGGCAAAGGGCGTTTTGGACCCGGCCGGGTCTGCCCGGGTCGGAGATCAATTGAAGAGTACGCGGAATCCCATAGCGGCGCCCCAAGTGCCGCGGTCTTTGCCCTGACGGTCTGTACGCAGATCACCACGGGGTGGAGTATAAAGAATATTGGTATCGATGAGGAAATTCTTGTCTAAATGCCACTTCAAGCCGAAAACAGGCCCGAGAACGTCGACTTTTCTTTTCAATCCCATGGCGGCCCTTCCCGCATGACCGCCATGGTGCAGGAAGACCGTCCAGGCGGATGCGGCAACGGCCTCGATCTTGGCAGACACGGTTTTTGGGCCTGTGGATCGTTCCTGAATTCCGGGAACAGGATCGCTCCGCTGGGCTTGCCAGGAAGGATCCCCCGTTTCCGCGACGAGGAGATCCGCCGCAATTGAGGCCTGACGTACAGGCCAGGCATCGTCCCTGCAAGGCCCCCCATGACCTTGGGCCAGTCCGTCTCCACTGTGGCATGTCACCAGAAGAAAAAGACCCAGATACGCGGCTGTTTTCATCGTTTTGCTCCCGACTGGTCGTGAATTGTGTCCTGTATTGCATCCGGGAACGGGCTCGACGGAAACTGTTTTTTGATTAAAGCAAATTTTGTGCCTTAATGAACACAGGGGAAAACGATTCACAAGAGGCGTCAGAGTGATCTTTGCGGTGCACCGTGTGTCATTTTTGCCGTGGCAAGGGCAGACAGTGGCGGAAAAGTCTCATCTGGCTCTTTCCGTCGGCGAAATGCCTTCAGCGTCGGCCGGGTCCTGGCAGGCACGGGGTGAGTGTTTTGATGGCCGGCAGTGCGTTTTGCAATTAGGTTCTGGCAAGGCAGGTGCATGAGGTTCAACCTGAGGGCCGCCTCGAAGACAAAAAGGGCCTGACATGTCCGCCCGCAATGCTTATTATAAAATTATAATAAAGTGGGGGGCATGGCGATGAAAGAGCAGCCGCTGTCGTCGAGAGGGGGTGGCATGGGTTCAACCACGGGGCCCGTGGACGGGTATTGCTTCATCTCCCTCAATTTCGCCGAGAAGACCGAGAATTGGCTCAAGCCGGTGGTGCTCTACGATGTACCGGCAGAATTGCACGAACGGATGGCGGAAGCCGCCCGGACGGAAGGCATTTCGCTCCAGGCCTGGGTTCTGAAGGCAGTGAGATTTCGGCTGGGGACTTCACGAGACATTGGACGCACCGAGCTTCAGGCCATAGGGATCGGTATGGCCCTTTCGTCCGGGTGAGATCCTTTTTTTCAATGTGTTCGGCTCCATCGCGCATTGCCTCTCCTCGTCTATCGTGACTCCGTCCCCGGTTCATCCGTCCGGCCGTATCTACGGCAAGCCAATCCTGGCGTGCGGCAGGTCCGGGTCGGGCAGGCTCACAACCAATACCGGCTGTAGATCTCGTTGCGCGTAGGACAACAGCACACAGAGTGCCCCCGGTACGGGAGGAGATAATCACAGGGCACGTCCTGGCGGCACTGTACGACGAGTATGTGCGGGAATTTCACCTGTGACTCCACCTGGCACATGGTCTTCCCGTTGCCTCCCAGACAGGAAAAGTCCTTGCGGCAGCGTTTTGTACGTTCGAGCACGGCGTTATCGATCTTGAACCTCATCTCCGTATCATACCTCCCTGGGGCGTTGATCTTCTGAGAAGGCTTTCACGTTTTTAATGCCTTTTTTTGTCGTAGATGTCTGCGCAAGGCCTGTCAAGGCCTATCGACTCCTCCGCCGCGTGGACTCGATCGGGGTTTCCGGCATCCGGATGAGACTCTGTGGCGGATGTGCATCTCAAACCTGGGAGAAGGGAGATGAGGTTTGGAAAACAGCGGGAATCGCAAAGTGTCACTTTTTAATGTCTGCCGCGGCAAGGAACCGTACCATCGACTGACTCGTTGAAATCGCTCCGGGCGTCCGGTCCGCATGGGAACAATGCCCGAACATCCGCCAGGCCGTTCCGGAAATGCCGAGATCGGCGCTCCCTGGGCCCCGCCGTCTCATTCGGAGCGCGCGTTCACGGCAAGGCAGCCAGTGGCCTCCTGCTTCCTGTGCGGCGCCGTCATTTTTCAGGTATTCGCGCCGCAAGGTCCGGCCGGGATGCCGTGTCCGAGGACCAGCAGGCGCGCACCGTGGTTCCCTGACCAGGGATCGACTCGATGAGGAAGGTTCCGCCGGAGAGCTGGATCCTTTCCCGCATGCTGGCAAGCCCGACTCCGAGTTCCATCTGGTCAGGCACGGGGACCCGCTCCACGTCGAATCCCGCACCGTTGTCCCTAATCATCATTTCCAGCACCGGGCCCCTCCGCGCCAGTCGGACGTCGGCCGTGTCCGCCCTGCTGTGCCTGGCTACGTTGCTCAGGGCCTCGTGAAGGATGCGGTACAAGACCGTTTTCAGGGGCAGGGGAATCTCTTCCTCCTTCACCGCGATCTCTTCCCGCAGGGCTATGGCAGGCTGGGTCTGCCTGAATCTCCTGCAGCACCAAGAGACCGTGGCCAGAATTCCGAGGTCGTCCAGGATCGAGGGCCACAGACCCGTGTGGATTTCCCTCACTTCGTCAATGCTCTCCTGCATCATGGGGATCAGGGACTCGAAGGAATCGAGGGCCATGTCGACGTGTCCGTCCCGGGCCAGCTGAATAGCGTGTTCCAGGCGGAATTTTACGGCGCTCATTCTCTGGCCTATAATGTCGTGGAGGTCCTGAGCCATCCTTTTCCGTCCCAGTTCCTCTACCGCAAGGAGTTTCGAGGAGAGGCGCCGGAGTTCCTCCTCGGATTTCCGCAGGGCCAGTTCCATTTCCTTCCGCCCGGTGATATCGAGAACGTGCCCCAGAATTGCCGGCTTGCCGTCGTACTGTATCCTGGTGAAGCGCCTTCCCGTCCAGATCGTCCGTCCATCTTTTTTGACGCCCATGACCTCGTAGTGTGACGGGACTGGCGTCCCCTGGAGTCTTTTTCTCCGCAGATTTTCCACAAGGGCTCGGTCCGCCGGATGGATCAGCTCGACAGAGCGCATTCCAATCATTTCCGCTTTGGAATATCCGTGTATTTCCGCCATCCGTTCGTTGACGAATACGATTTGTCCCCCCTGGACGACGCAGATGCCGGCCAGGGATTGCTCGACAAGGGTGCTGTACCGAGCTTCGGAGTCGCGCAGAGCCTGTTCCATGCGTTTCCGCTCGGTCACGTCTCTCACTACGCAGCGGCACACAGGCCTGACCGCAGGCGCGATGGTGACGTCGCAGTCGAGAAGTACGTCCATGATCCTTCCTGTCTTGGTGATATATTGCAATGGTACGTTTCGCGCGGATCCGTCGGTCCAGACGCGGGGAAGGATTTCCGAACATGTTCGTCCCGCCGATTCCTGCGTCATTACGATGTCTGCGCGCCTTCCCAGGATCTCGTCCCGGGTGTAACCCATGACCTCAAGCCATTTTCTGTTTGCGTCGCAGAGATGTCCTTCGCTGTCGATGGACTGCATCATGACCGGGGAGCTGTCGTAGATATTCCGGAAATTGGCCTCGTTCTCCCTGAGGGCTTTTTCCGCCTTTCTACGTTCCGCAATCTGGGCCTTCAGGGCCTTGTTGGCCTTGACAAGCGCAGCCGTGCGTTCCCGGACCCGGATCTCCAAGGCCTCACGTTCTTGCTGTAACAAGGCCTCAGTCTGTTTTCTCTGGCTGATGTCGCGGATGACCGTCTGAACGATCCCCGTTTCGGGATCCGTCATCCGGGTGCTGACCTCCACATCCAGTGTCGATCCCGATGCCGTTCGCATCCGCGATTCCATCCGGAAGCCCTCTGTTCGAGTCAGGGCGTCAACACGTTGGGCAAATGCCTCTCGATCTTCTTCCGCCACCAATGTCAGGAAAGAGGCGTTCTGTATCTGCCCTGGTTCATAACCCAGTACCTCGCCGGTCCTGGCGTTTGATTCCAGGATGCGGGCCTGCGCGTCGCAGATGAGGACCACGTCGTTGGAGAACTGAAAGAGGGATCGGAACCGATTTTCGCTCGCAAGGAGCCTTTTCTCGAGCCCGGCCCGGTTCAGGGCTGTCTCGACGGCCGCCTGGATTTCCCGGTCCTGAACCGGTTTGAGGAGGTACCCGTAAGGCTCGGCCTTCTTGGCTCGCTCCAGCGTCGCGTCATCGGCGTAGGACGTGAGGAATACTACCGGTGTGCCGTGCCGGACGCGGATGCGCCGCGCAGCCTCAATGCCGTCCATGGGACCACGCAGCCGGATGTCCATCAGCACAATGTCCGGGTTTTCCTCCGGGATGCGATCCAGCGCCGCCTGCCCCGATGAGACGAGGGTCCTGGCGCAATACCCCATTCGCTCCAGGCTCATCTGGATCTGTGTGCCCACCACGACCTCATCTTCGACCACCATGATTCGTGTTCTGGCCATTGCCGCACCTTTCTGCGTGCTTTTCCCGTTCATGGTCAGTTTCGACGAGACGCCTCCGGGCGCATCTCTTAAATCCGAACGTCACATTGAGGTTATTGTACTTTGAATTGTTTATTTATATCATTCAGGCCCAAACAGGGCCAGATTCCTCGATGCAGGCCATCTGTCCGGCGCACGGTGCTTCGGACAGCGACTGCGGAAAGTGTTCCCTTCCGGCAGGGGGCTTTTCGGTGGGCGCGTGTTTGTAACCGAAGCCGGCCTGGTTCGGGCCGTTCAAGACGCGATGGTCGAAAGGAGGCGTCCGCCACGGACAGAGAGGTTCTCTGGGATATGGGTGGGCGGTCTGCGGTTTCTGCCGCCCGCAGGAGGTTGGCGGAAGCTTGGGCGTGGAGTACTACAGCGAGGTGCAGGTGGCCATGAAGACGACAGGGATGTTGTTTAAGGGCAGGGGAACCGTTTTGCTTGTAGACGATGAGGAGGTGGTGCGGGAGGTCGGCAAGGAACTGCTTGAAGCCATGGGCTACACCGTGCTTCTGGCGGGAGATGGACGGGAAGCGCTGGAAGTATATAGGGAGCATGTGCACCGTGTCGATATAATCCTCCTGGATCTGATTATGCCCCGAATGGGCGGAGGCGAGACCTACGACCGCATAAAGAAGATCAATCCGGAGGTGAAGGTGCTGCTCTCGAGCGGTTACACCCTGAGCGGACAGGCGGCCGAGATCCTTGAGCGCGGCTGTGACGGTTTCATCCAGAAACCCTTCAGCATTCACGAGCTGTCCGCCAGGATCAGCCAGATTATGAGCGTGGAGCCGCCGGGTACCGGTATTCGTTGATTCATAGGACCTTCCATGCCCCTGCCTATCCCGGCGTTGACAGCGGGCTCCAAACTCCAGCCTGTCCATTTCCGACGCGACATTGGAGATCTCCGGCCGTGGGGTCGCAGGAGGCCGCGGGTCGCGAACGCGTTCCCCTCCTGCACTCTGCCGGTTCGCCGGCGGCCTCGGAGGTCAGGGGCGGACAGGGGGTGTTGTGTTCAAGTCAGGGAGGATACGCAACGGAACAGGATGTGACAGTCGTTGAGGCGCATGGTGGAAAGGGCAAGCCCTGTGAAGTCATCGCCAGGGACTTCTGGGACCGAGAATCCGAGCCCTTCCGCGTGCGCCTTGATGAGGGGTGTGCGGAGGAGCGCATCCCGACCCCGTCGAGGGCCGCCTCGGCATCAGTGAAGGCGTATCGGGCACTGGGGGGGAATAGTCGTGACGATCGGTCCGACGGGATTCTGAACTGGGAGGTGGGCAGCCTTCCGAAGCCGATGAAGGCGGCGGCTTTCAGACGTTCAGGGTACCACGAGGACATGGCCCGGGTCCCCGGAGCGGAGATCAAAGGATGCTCCCGCTGTCACCCCGGGAGCAAGCTCTACACAGTGTTCTATCCTGTTGTGGTCCGCCTCTCGAAGGCCGTGACTCGGTCCGGAGATCGCCCTCTCATGGACGACATCATGACCTGCGTCAGCTGTAACCACCCTCAACAGGGGAACGAACCATACCTTTTGCGAAAACGGGGGAGGCGTCTATGTCCGTCTTGTCACGCCGATCACTGAATTTGGACCGAAGGGCGGGGGCCGGACCGTGTGCAAACGCAGGCTCCCGAACATCGAGCTGAAGCGGAGCCTCCAGTTCTTGATCCTGAGCAGAATGCTCCTCGTGGTTGTGGTATCGGTTTCCCTGTCCCTGATGATCCGTACCTGCTCGCGGGGTCCGGTACAGCCCCGATGCTGCAACTCTCCGGCCTGGAAGTCTTCACAGGGTACTGTACATGCGAGACGGCGGGCACGCAGACGTACTCCCTGTACTTCAAGTGCCCGCCAACAAAGCAGATTCTGTGCCCTGTGAAGGCTTGAGATGATCCTTTTCCACTGCAGCAACAGAGAGCTGGGCGAATCGCTCTTTATGGCGCATCTTTCGAGCCGCAGGGTGAGCACCTCCTCTTGCCGGTCATTCTCATGAACGGAGGGATATGGCTGGCGGCCTGGACATGCCTTGCCGTGTATTTTCCGCAGCGGGTGGCGGGTCCCGTTTTCCGGCTGGAGCAGGACCTCGCCGAGGTCGCTTGGGGGGATTTCGGCAAGACTCTGCGTCTGCGCAGTGATGGCCGGTTTCATTCCCTCGCTGACGCGGGCAATTTTGCGACAGGCCGCGTTTGCGATGAATTTCGCAGGATATCCCGGGGTCTCGATGCCTTTGAGATGAGTCCGGAGACCGGGGCCACGGAGCAGGCCCGAGGGCGTCTCGCTGAAATCAGGCAGGCACTGGGGGGCCTCAAGTTCTGATCCATGGCCTTTGTCCTGCATCCGTCCGGCCGTCGTGTCTTCCTGGGCTTCTTCGGCTCCGGGCGTCCCCGCCGCCGATACGGAGAGAGCCCGCCGGGGTCTCTGTTTCCGCCCCTGAGCTGGCGTCGATCTTCTCCCGGCAAGGCAGATTTTTCCGGCCGGTATGGAGAACAGTCAGGGCCGGCGGGCTTCAGTGCCGCGCTCTGTAAAAAAATTTTAATGAACTCCCCGAATCGATGTGCTAAAATTAATATTGGACCGGGTCTCCGCCAGAACGGCGTCAAACCGGGTACGACGGCGAAGATGTGAGGCAGACACATGCGTTCTTTCACTTTCCTTTTCAAGAGCGTCCCGGCATGGTTTTTTCCCGTTCTTTTGGCGGGTCTCTGCACGGCCGGTCAGGGCAAGGCTGCGGATCTCGCCATCGACCCTTCGACCCCCGTGGTGGAAGTCGGGGCCCAGCTGATTCTGACCGCCTCCGGTGTGTCTGGGACCGCCGCCTGGGGCGCGATGATGGGCACGATCCAGGCGACAGGTCCTGCGGTGACATACGTTGCCCCGGATGCCCCCGGCGTCGATGTGGTGACCGTCATCGATCAGCCGTCGGGTAAGTGGGTGTCGGTACAGGTCACCATCGTCCCGGCGGAACTCGCCCAGCGGACCTTTTCCGTCGAGGATTCCAACTGGGAGGTCTTTACCAACCGCACCATGGTGCACGATCTGCTCCTGTCGGATGACGGGAAGACCCTGTGGGTGGCCACCACCGGGGGGCTGGAGCAGAGGGACGCCTTCACCGGTGCGCTCCTCCGGGTGTACATGAATCTCGACGGGCTCCCGGACAACTGGATCTTCTGCCTGGCCTCGGACGGGACCGGAGGTCTCTGGATCGGGACCTACAACGGGCTGGCGCACCTGCGGGCCAACGGGACCATCGAGGTTCTGACGGTCGAGAACTCCGGCCTGCCGTCCCCACAGGTCACTGCGCTGCTGCCCGACGGATACGGAGGCCTCTGGGTGGGGACCCTGGGTGGGGATCTCGCCCAGTTCTTCGCTGATGGCCAGTGGGTTGCTTATCCGTCGGAAAATTTGGGCGTCCCATTGTACGACGTGGTATCCCTTGCGGAAGATGACCTCGGCGGTCTCTGGATCGGGACCTTGGGCTACGGCCTGGTTCACGCAACATGGGACGGCGGCTGGGAGCTGTACGACATCGAGAACTCGCTTTTGCCCGACAACTTCGTGGAGGAGGTGGTCTCAGACGGTTTCGGCGGCGTTTACGCCGCGACCTGGGGAGGTCTTGCCCATCTCTGGTTCGACGGATCGTGGGATATCTATACATCCTTCGACATCCCTCTCCAGAGCGACGGGCTGTCATCGGTCATACCCGACGACTTCGGCGGTCTCTGGATCGGTTCCTGGGGCGGGCTCCTCTATTATGACCCATGGACCGGCTACTGGGAGGAGTATGATCCCACGAATTCCGGGCTTCCAGGGGCGAATATAAGCCGTGTCATTGCCGACGGAGATTACGGGGTGTGGATCGGGACCTATGGAGGAGGGATCGCCCACCTTACCTGGGAGGGCGTCTGGCAGGAGATCGCCACTGCGGAAGCGAGTATACCGGCCAACTGGGTCTACGCGATACTCCCACAGGGGGGGGATGTTTGGGTCGGCACAGGCAACGGGATCACCGAGGACGGGGCCGGCGGGGCCGGGCGGCTGGCCGCAGACGGGACCTGGACGGTTTACACCACGGCGAACTCCGGGCTCTTGGACGAGGAGGTCTACGCCTTGCTCGACGACGGGGCTGGCGGCGTCTGGTTCGGGACCTCGGGTGGCCTTGCCCATCGCTTCGCCGACGGAACATGGGAGGCCTTCGATTTCAGTGATGCCCCGAGCCCCCCAGCCAGCGTCTACTGGCTTCTTCGGGACGAAAGCGGCCTCTGGGTCGCAACCGACGGGGGCGGGGTATTTCTCCGGGCCGGGGACGGGACGGGGAAGAACTATTATACCGGCAATTCCCCCCTGCCTCACGACACGGTTTTTTGCATGATCTCCGACGGCTCGGGCGGTCTCTGGCTCGGCACTGCTGGCGGCCTGGCCCACTTCCGGTCCGACGCGAGCTGGATCATTTATGATACGACATCCACGCCCGCCCTTCCCCATGATGAGGTGAGAATCCTCTTGTCCGACGGGAGCGGGGGCGTATGGGTAGGCACGTACGGAGGCGGGCTTGCCCATCTCATCCCGGATGAGACGGAGCGGTCGGGATTGGCAGCGAACGCCCTGCCCTTCCCGCTTCCCATCAGGTCTCCGGCCCCTGGAGGTACGGTGGAGACATACCATGTCCTGAACTCGGACATTCCCTCCGACCTGGTCTTTTCCCTTCTGTCCGACGGGAGCGGGGGCATCTGGGTGGGGACCCACGGGGGGGGCTTGGCGCACAGGGCTGCGGAGGGCTCCTGGGAGCTATTCACCACACAGAACTCCGGCCTACCTTACGACGACGTGAATTTCCTGGCAGCGGACGGGGGGGGGGGATTTTGGGTGGGGTGCGACGGTCTCGCCCATCTCACTTTTTCCGCGAAGCAGGCCCTGGTCAGAAACATGACCGAGGCTTCCGACCGCGACGCGATGCTAACCGGAAACCGGGCTGCCGTCATCGTCCACCCGAGGGGGCAGGGCGAGGGATACCAGCAGGCGGTTTCCATCGAGTTCATGGCGAGCTATGCGTACCGCACCCTCCAGGCCCGCGGCTATGATAATTCAGAGATCTATTTCCTCTCCTACAGGCCGGACCTTGACATCAATGGTGACGGCATGGTTGACAGGAACGTGGTGGACGGCCCTGTGACGGCCCTGGACCTGGCGGCGGGCGCGGAACCCAGGGACATCACCCTCGGCGACATCCGCGATGCCTTCACCTGGGCCAAGGCGAAGGGGTCCCTGGATCAGCCCCTGGTTTTCGTCTTCACCGATCATGGCCTCACAGGAGCCCTTCGTCTGGATCCCTTTGACGGCGTCCTGACGGCCCTCGAATTCAAAACACTGTTGGATGATTATCAGACAACCACAGGGAATCCTGTGGTGGTGATCATCGAGGCATGTCACTCCGGCACCCTGGTTGCCGAACTCTCCGGTCCCAACCGCATCGTCGTAACCAGCACCGCGGAGGACCTTGCCTTTTACGACAACCTGGGCATGCTCTCGTTCTCCAGGCTGTATTTCAATCAGCTCCGCCGGGGAGAGAACTTTTTCGACGCGTGGACTTTCGTGACAGCCGATCTGCCCACCTACGGAGCACCTTTCGACAGGCAGGCCCCCCAGCTTGATGACAATGGAGACGGCAAGGCGAATACCGGAGACGGAGTCCTTGCGGCCACTCTCTGCCTCAATGGCTGTTTCGGCGGTCTGGCCGGCGATATCACCCTCCAGCCCCTGACTACTCCGGCGACCGTCTCCCAGGGGCAGATCGTCGATCTCTCCGTGCGGGCCGGGATCACCGAGGGAGGGATCAAGAAGGTCTGGGCCCTGGTGCTCACGCCTGACGCGGCGGGCCAGAGGGATGCGGGCGGTTTTTCCCTCATCCCCGTCCCCACGGTGAACCTGGCCCAGGGGTCTGGAGGCGTGTGGCAGGGTGCCTTCAGCGAGTTCACGTACAGAGGGGTCTATTCCATCACGTTCCTGGCCGAGGATCAGGACGGATTCATCGCCCAGTCCACACCGGTCGCGGTGACCTGCACCGACGGACCTGAGCCTCCGGGTATCCATCCGGCCCCCATCCCCTCCCAGCGCATTTACCGGGATGGCGGTCGGCTCGTGGTGACCCTGCCAGCGCTGCCCCAGGGCAAGGCCCAGTACGTCGGTCTGGGCATCCCTGGAGGGCTCTTCGCCATGATGGCGGCCACGAACACCCCTGCTCCCATCGAGGGCGGCTCGCTTCCGGGATGGACGGGGGGGGATACCGTTCTGGATCTCCCCGTGTCCGCGCCGTTCCCCCGCGGTACCTATTTTCTCTACCTGCTGCGGGTCCCGGCTGGCATCGATCCCCTGGCGGGTGCGGAGCCTTGGGAACTCGGGGTGTCCGCGTTCACCATAGAATGACCAGGACTGCAACTACGGAGAAGGAGAGGAATTGAAATGAACAAGAAGGTTCTGAGTGTTGTTGCCGCCGCCCTTGTCTGGCTCTTGGCCGGCGAGGCCTCGGCCCTGGTGGCCCTCCTCGACGAGGCGCTCAATGTCACGGTTCCGTGCATCGAGGTCTCTGCCCCTCAGGAGACTCAGGATGGTCCCCAGTTCGAGGCGATACTCGAGTTTGTCTCCGGCCAGCCCGGGCCTTCGGATCTCACCTGGGTGCTTCAGGCGTTTGAACAGGCCGCTGCGGCCGACATGAGGGATGCCCCCACCGTGGCCCAGAGCGGGGATCTGACCATCCCCTATATTGATGTCGGGGGCCAGGGGTGGGAGGTCATCCTGGGCCTGGCAGAGGACAACGCCAGTGTGCCGCCCGGCGGCAGCTGGAGGCTGAACCAGGTCTTTCAGGTGGCCCAGTCCAACGAGCCGAGGGATGCCGCGGGCGGGGCCGCAACAGGCGCGGCGGCGACCCTGGCAGCCGGCATCAACGGCTTCGCCTTGGACCTCTACAATGAACTCAGGCGATACCAGGCTTTCCGGGAGGGCGAGGAGAATTTCTTATATTCGCCCTTCAGCGTCTCACAGGTGCTCGCCATGGTCTACGCCGGGGCGCGTACCGCCACCGAGCAGCAGATGGCCGACGTCCTCCGGTACGGTCTCTCCCAGGAGGAACTCCACCCGGCCTTTAACGCCCTTGACATGGAGCTGGCGGGCAGGGGTGCCGGCCAGGCTGGGACGAGCCCCGTCTCCGGGTTGCCATTCTTTACGAACGGTTTCCGGCTCACCGTGGTCAACGGCGTCTGGGCCGTGCAGGACAACCCGCTCCTGGCCCTGTTCCGCCAGTCTTTCCGGCCGGAGTTTCTCGACGTCCTGGCTGAAAGCTACGGGGACGGAATCCGCTTCCTGGATTTCTATCTGGGCACCGAGACCGCCCGCACCGAGATCAACCGCTGGATGAACTTCAAGACAAAGAACAAGATCGCCGGGTTCATCCCGTCGGGGGGGCTTAGCCAGGATACCCGCCTGCTCCTCACCAATGCGGTCTATTTCAATGCATCTTGGGAGTTTCCCTTCGATAGAGTGGAGACGGACTACGCCGACTTCCACGCCCTGGACGGGACGAGTTCTTTGGTGGATATGATGTCCCAGCAGAACGAGTTCGGCTACACCGAGGGCGAGGGATTTCAGGCGGTGGAACTCCCGTACGCGGGCGGTGAACTCTCAATGCTGCTTCTCCTCCCGGCGAGCGGCGGGTTCCGCACCTTCGAGGACAGTCTGGACGCGGACTTCCTAGTCACCGTGGTCTCAGGTCTCGCGGTGCGGCCCGTCAAGCTCAAGATGCCCCGGTGGACCGACGCCTCAGGCTTCGATCTCGCGGAGGTGTTGAAGCTCATGGGGATGACTGACCTCTTTTCTGCAAGCGCCGATCTTTCCGGCATGGACAACAGCAGGAATCTTGCCGTGAGCGACATCGTCCACCGGGCGTACATCGCCGTCGACGAATCGGGGACCGAGGCCGCGGCCGGCGCGGCCACAAGCGTTCAGGCCCTCGACGTCGCCGAAATGACCGTCGACCGGCCCTTTGTCTACGTGATACGGGATGTCCCTACCGGGGTGATACTGTTCGCCGGCAGGGTGGTGGATCTGTAGGGGGCTTCTGGAAGAAGTAGCGCGCCTTCCCGTTTTTTTGCAGGGGGCTGCCTTGGTGAGAGGGTAAGAACCATGATGGGGGCCGCATCTCCATGCGGCCCCCTTGTCATTCAGGCCGTTGGTCTCCCCGCAGACTCAGCGGCAGATTTCGTACCCGGGCATGAGGATGGTGATGGTCCTGTGCCCGGCGTTCCAGTGGATCCGCCCGTAGCCGTTGATCGCCCGGTCCCAGCCCGAGACTCGGAAGGTGTATCCGCAGGTGGTCTCCCAGTGGTCGCCCGCGTCGCCCTGGCAGATGAAGGTCTGGCTGGGGAATGCTCCGAACCACTCGGGCCCGGTGCCTCCGTCGGCCAGATATCCCGCATAGTTCCGGGCCTCGCAGGTGAAGCTCTGGTTGTCTCCGTAGAGGGCGTGGAGGCTGAAGTTGTTCAGGTACCCGTCCGGATCGTACGCACTCACATTGACTTCCAGCACGTCGTCGGCGTCATCGAGCCGGACAATGGCGCATGGATCCACGGCCGCCCCCTTGTACGAGATTTCGTTGATGGACATGGCCGGCCGCGTGTTGTCGATCCTCACCACCATGGTGCTTTCGTTGGCAGGGGTCTCCACATAGGAAAAGAGGCTCGGCCCGGAGAATCCGAAGAAGTGGAGCTTGTAGAGGCCTGAGCTCACCATGGTGGTCCCCGTGGTCCGCCAGTCGAAGAGCAGGTTGGGGAAGTACCAATCCAGGCTTCCGGATGGCACGGGGTAGGCCTTGATCACCAGGCCACCAAAATCCCAGATTGTGGCAGGGCTTACGCTGTCCAGCACGTATTTGCCTTGGACGCTGTCCCAGTAGTAGTTGGTCCGCACATCCGTCACGAAGTGCCACTCGGCGAAGTCGAAGCCAGGGGTCCCCAAGGCGGCGCAGGCGTTGACCTCCATGTTGCAGTATCCTATGGCGTAATGCGCAATGGGGCCGGGGGCAGGCCAGCCCCGCAACTTCTCCAGATTGCCGATGACACGGAGATGGCCCCCGAAGGGCGTGTCGATGACGTCGATCTGATGGCCGGGCCCAGTCGTTGCCAGGCCGTTCGTCTGGTCGATGAAGGTCCTGGGGACGAGACCGATCCCGGCGATGATGGGTGCCCCCGGATCCATGGCCACACTGCCCAGCCCGAGGGCCACCCGGATCATGGGGCTGTGCCAGGAGCCGTACTCGCTCGACGGGTAGTACAGGCTGTAGTTCGGCTGGCCGGATACCACCTTGACGGTGATCCTCGCATGGAAGAGCTGACTCGGATCCGCCAGGAAGTCTTCGAAGTTGATATCCACCTCAGGATAGGCGATCCGGTATTCGTAGAACTTGTGCGGAGTGGAAGAGGCGGGGGATGGGCCGAAACCCTCCTGATATTCTGACAGTTCCGTCGTTTCAAGGCCTGTCCACCCGATTTCGCTCACTGCCCACTGGATGCCAAGCGTTTCGGAGCCCGCTGCGGTTCCGTACTTCAGGTCGACATACGGGGACTTGAAGCCGTCCAGTCCGATGTCGAAGGCGATGCCGGAGTAGTCGTCCCCGGGGTTTGATCCGGTGGTGGAGTCCGCGGTCATATCGAGGAGAAAATAGAGGGATTCCGCGTCGTTTTTCACGTGCAGGGTTCCCCTCTGGAAGCTCGTGTTGTCGTAGAGGGGGAGCATCCCTGCGCCGGTCCATTCGCCGGGGCTGATTACCCCATCCACCAGCGGAGGGATCGCAGCATACCGGGACTGGACCTCGAGATCCTCGGTGACGGTGGGGCCGAGCACCTTGCTGATGGGGATCAGTGAGGAACGGTAGCCGTCCTGCCAGTTGTCCTGGCACCGTCGATCCCATAGGATCACCCAGACACCCGTTGGGGGTTCCTGGCCGGCGGGGAGGGCGAACCAGAGGCCGGCAAGATCGCTGGCTGAACCCAGGGCGCAGAAACCGTACAGCCAGTTGTTGTTTTGATCAAAAATTCCCACCCACGTACGGGAGGCATTGGTGTTGAGGCCGCACGGAGGCAGGTCAGGCGCGGGGGCGAAGAGAGCGTCCCCGTAGTCTTCCCGATTGTCGACGCTCAGCAGGTATCGGACGTAATCTGTCCCTCCGATGCTGTAGTTTTCCACCCCGACGAAGCTCGCCACTGGATCGGGTTGCTGAAGACAAAGGAATCCGGGGATAACGGGCGCAACCGGCACGAGGGGAATGAGGGGAGATATGGTCAGGAGATTCGGGGAGAGATCGGCCACAAGGACGTTCGTGCGACCCTGGACCTCCTGAAGCTGAGGCCCGGGCAGGGAAACCCCCAGCAGCAAAAGCCCGAGCGTGACCAAGGAAATTCCAAAACGACCCTGTTTGTTTTTCATAACCCTTCCTCCCGCAGTCTTGACTGAACACGGCATGAGCCCACCCCGAAGCGGATCTGCCAGCAGCCTTTGGTGTGGACACGGAATTTGCTGTGGATACGGCGAACACATACTCCCTATGTCGATCATAGTCGCCGGCCATGTTGTGTCAATGCATTTTGATTCCGCCGTGATTTGCCGTCTTCTACCGGCCCGACATCAGGACGGTCCTTCCAGTCCGCGCCCGCTTTCGGGCCGACGGTCCCGGGCAGCCTCTTGACGTGTCAGGGGAGAGAGGAGCGCCTCCGGTCTGACTCCATCCGCAGGCTGGCCTCGGGTTCCTGTCTTTTTACCGCGAAAGTGCCATTTTCATGTCCTGGGGTATCGGAACATGCTCTCCATGAACCTTTGGAAAGGGTACCCTGGGGGGTTCATTTCAGGCTGGGGCTCGGCCCATGCGGGCCTGGAGGAAGGGCAGCTGGTACCCGTAGGCGTGGGCGCCCTGGCTTGCCGCCCGGAGCACCCCGACGCCGGTTCCGATCTCCTCGGCGACATATTCCATGAGCAGGGCCAGGCCCCCCAGATTGGTGGGAAGACCGGCCCAGAGATCCCAGCTCCGCCAGAATGTGGCCACATGGACCCGTCCGCCGTGCACCTTGAAGTCTATGGCCCTCAGGCAGGCAGGGTCGTGGAGATCCAGATCCTCGGGGCGGCCTATAATGATGGATGCCTGGTTGGTGTCTGGGGTCTGTTTCAGCATGTCCACGACCTTGGGAAGCTGTTCCCCCATGCGGGATGCGTAAGTGTATGTCTCCCGTACCCCCAGGGGCTTCCCTCCGAGGAGATAGTCTACGAAGTATTCCCTGACATACTCCAGGGTGGTGGGCGGCGGGGCGGGGCAACCCGGAGGAATCTCCGGGATCATGTCCTGGAGCGGGTGCAGGACCTCGAGAGACAGCCACGGCAGTTGGAGGCGGTATTGCTCCCTCTCGAAGGAGCCCCGGGCAACGTCCTGCCGGTATGCCTCGGATTCGAGACCGTAGAGTATCCGGTACCACACGTCGGAAATGGTGGTCGCCTGGATGTGCATGGTGTCTCCTCTGCATGCAGTTGGTGTTGTCTGCCAGGCCTTCCGGGAGGCATGGAAACGTCTCCCGGCGGGTCTGCCCCCTCAGCGGTACCACAGGATCTGGTTTGCCTCGAGGGGGACCCTGGCGCCTTCGAACGCCGGCACGATACGCGGTGTGTAGTCTCCTGCCGGCCTCTGGATGTGCAGAATGACTTCGTAGAGATAGGCGTTGATTGACCCCGCCAAGGCCTCGCCCCTCTCCATGGAGTGCCTATCCGGCACATCTCCCTCGATGGGCTCCGCATAGAGTTCCACCAAGACAAGGTCAGGATCCAGGTCGTCGAGGTACACAGACACCTGAAATCGGCAGCGGTTCTGTTCGAGGTTCTCAATCCACAGGTCCCCGAAGTGTATGGAACCCCAATGCCTGGCCACATCCTCCTGCCATCGGCAGATACGCCCGGCAAGGCGGCCTGACGCGGCGCTGCGTTCCTCGTAAGACTGAGCCGCCGGGAGGTACAGGCGTTCCACGTATTCCCGCACCATCCTGTTGCTGCTGAACTTCGGTGTCAGTTCAGCCATGCTCGCGCGCATGCGCTGAACCCACGCCCGCGGGATTCCCTGGGAGTCCCTGTCATGGAAGCAGGGGACGATCTCTTCCTCGAGGAGTTCGTAGAGCCTGCCGGCTTCAACGGCGTCCCAGCCCGGATCCGCACCGTGTTCCCTCCCGTCACCGATGGCCCACCCGATCTCCTGCCGGTATGCCTCGGCCCACCAGCCGTCCAGTTCGGAGAGATTCAGGCCGCCGTTGACCAGGATTTTCATGCCGCTTGTCCCGCTTGCCTCCCAGGGTCTTCTGGGAGTGTTGATCCAGAGATCGACGCCCTGTACCAGCTGCTCGGCAAGGAGCATGTCGTAGTCGGCCAGGAACACTGCGCGGGGGCGGATCTCCGGGCGCGCCATGAAGCGGGTCCATGCGTGCACTAGGGCCTTGCCTGCGGAATCCCTGGGATGGGCCTTGCCCGCTATGATGAGCTGGACCGGCCGCTGCACGTTCGTGAGGATGCGCATCAGCCGTTCCTGGTCCAGCAGGAGGAGATTCGGTCTCTTGTACGCGGTGAACCTGCGCGCGAAGCCCAGAGTCAGGGCATTGGGGTCGAGAAAATCACGGATCTCGGCGATCTCTGTCTCCGGGGCCCCGGCCTCGGCCATCTGCCTGGCCAGACGTTCCCGGGCGTAATGGACCAGCCTCTGGCGCCCGAAACTGTGGGCCGCCCATATCTCTTCGTCGGGCACCTTCTTGAGTCCTTCTTCCACATTGGCGAGGCTGCCGAGCCAGCGTTTCTTTCCGCAGCTCCTTGTCCAGAGGGCGTCCGCTGCCTCGGAGTCCCAGGAGGGGACATGGACTCCGTTGGTGATGTGGGTTATGGGGACCTCTTTCCTTGGCCAGCGCGGAAACAAGGGTTGGAAGATCCGCCTGCTTACCTCTCCGTGCAGACGGCTCACACCGTTCACGGACAGGCTCCCGCGCATGGCGAGGTACGTCATGTTGAACGGTTCTCTGGCATCGTCCCGGTTTCTCCTGCCAAGGGCGAGGATCTCAGCCGGGTCCAACCCCAGTTCCTCCGCGTATCTGGCCATATATCGGGTGACTAGGCCGGGATCGAATCGATCGAAGGCAGCCTCCACCGGAGTGTGAGAGGTGAAGACGTTGCCGGCCCGGGTAGCCGTCAGGGCCACATCAAAAGGCTGCCGGTGCCGGACCATGAAACTGCGGGCCCGCTCGAGCACGGCAAAGGCCGCATGGCCTTCATTGAGGTGGCAGATTTCAGCCTCAACCCCCACGGCCTCGAGCAGCCTCCAACCTCCGATCCCAAGGACCATTTCTTGCTGCAAGCGGATGTCCGGGCTACCCCCGTACAGGTCGCTGGTGATCCCCCGGTCCGCCGGACCGTTGGTGGCGTCGTTGCTGTCAAGAAGATACAGATTGGAGCGCCCGACCTTGGCCACCCAGGCGCGCAGGCGTAGCTGGCGGCCAGGGAGGGGTATTTCCACCCGGAGCCACTCCCCCCTCGCATCCCGGACGGGAAGCACCGGGAGCTGGCTTGGATCGCTGTGGGGATAGAACTCGACCTGATGTCCCTGGGCGGTGATGACCTGGCGGAAATACCCCTGTTGATAGAGCAGGCCGACTCCTGCAACCGGCACTCCGAGATCGCTGGAAGTCTTCAGGAAGTCTCCGGCCAGCATCCCGAGCCCGCCGGAATAGAGGGGGAGTGCCTCGGTGAGGCCGAATTCCATACAGAAATAGGCGGCGGTCTTCAAAGGGACCGCGGGGCAGGCGTCCGCATACCAGCAGGGAGACTCCAGGGTCTCCCGAAGAAACTGCCGCTGTTCCCTGAGTTCGGCTAGGAATGCCGCGTCTCGGGCGAGGGCCTCGAGTTTTGTCTCCGCCACCGTCTGGAGGATGAGCCAGGGATTGTGGGTCAGCCGCCAGAGGTCCGGGTCGATCCGCTTCCAGAGGGCATCGGCGGAGTGGCTCCAGGACCATCGAATGTCCAGGGCGAGTTCGGCCAGCTCGCCCAGGGCCTCAGGCATTGGAGGAAGGAGGTATGATGGGGAAACCTTCATGTGTGGTGCTCCTGTCGCGGCGGAAGGGCGGTCTCACCGGATGGTAGCACAGGCCGAGACGGTTGCCCAGTTCCGGCTGGTTCCGCGTCCTAGCCGACTGGAGATACAGGGAAGATGAGAGTACGGAAGCCTTCTCTTCCCTCTTGAAAAGGCAATCCCAAGAACGCGGCGGCTTCTGTTCCGCAACCAGCCATACCGGCGGGAACGAAGGCACCAGGACAAGGGTAAGTCTTCACGGGGTATCGCATCTGCTGTGTTGGCGGGCACTTGAAGTACAGGGAGTACGTCTGCGTGCCAGCCGCCTTCCATCTGCAGCATCCTGTGAAGGTTTACAGTTCGGGGAGTTGCAGTATTGGGGCTGTGCCGAACCCCGTGATCAGTTACGGGCAAGGATGTCCCGCCCCTGGGGCTGCAATCCTGCGGGCGGTGCCAAGATGGAGAGGTCGGCGTGTGTGGTGGTCCATGCTGGAACGTGGAGGTCAAGTCCGTTCTGTTGGCCCACCCGGGGACGAAGGCCGCAGATCCGGCGAGGCCGAGCCATCCTGCTCGGTTTCCGCCACCGGGAAGAGGACTCTGATCCGGGTGCCCTGTCCGGGCACGCTCTCGACCTTGATACAACCCCTGGTTGACTTCACGATGCCCAGAGTGGCCGGCAGGCCGAGCCCTCGGCCGATGAACTTGGTGGTGAAAAAGGGTTCGAAGATCACGGCCTTGTGCGCAGGGTCAATGCCGCAGCCGGTATCCGCCACCTCGAGGTACACATACGGCCCCGGAGTGAGCCCTTCTCCAGAAACCGCGTCAGCCAGATAGGCGGCATCTGCGTCGATCAATCCCGTGGTCACTGTGATGGTCCCTGCGCCTCCTTCCAGGGCTTCCGAGGCGTTGTTCACCAGATGCATGATCATTTGTCCGATCTGGTGACGGTCCGCTTGTACGGACGGAAGGCGGGCATCC
>Ga0209163_1000170_pt1 | contig 158246 bp, 172 predicted proteins | sample MTBAKSrepl2MetaG_FD_187457 | JGI IMG/M metagenome (GOLD analysis project Ga0209163, IMG submission 187457) | Enrichment culture microbial communities om Arthur Kill intertidal strait, New Jersey, USA, that are MTBE-degrading - MTBE-AKS2 (Arthur... | ecosystem: Environmental > Aquatic > Marine...
GCTGCCGGGTCCTGCCGGGGGAAACCAGGGTGCCGGAGGTTACCGGACATAGCCGCCGGCTTAAATCGATCGGCCTACCCCTCCCGTGTGCTTTGGAGCCCTGGGCGTAATCGGGGCAGGCGGCAGGGCCTGGCAGCAGAACAAGAGCCTTCGACCAAATAAAGCCAAGGAGCCAGAAAAATGAACACAAAGGTAGCCGATAGATTGAACGAGACCCAGCCCAAGCGAAGCACCATAGGCCTCAAGGTCTCCACCAAGGAGAGGATGGACCGCTGCCGGGCACCGGGGCAGTGCTATGACGGTTTCATCCAGCAGATGGTAGACCACTGGGAGAAGAGCAAAGGCAACTCACACTGATTATATATTGAGACTAACAAAGGAGGTGGCGCTAAAAAGAGATTACCATTTCAGACTATCAAGTAAGGCAGTTTCAATTAAATAAAGGAGGAATTCAACTAAATGCCTGAAAAAGAAAAGGAAACACAAGACGGGCAGATCTCCAGACGGCAGTTTATCCGCAACGCCGGCATCGTAGTCGGCGGCACCGCCGTCGGCTCATCCATCCTGCTCTCAGCCTGTGGCGACGGCGAAACGGTCACCAAGACGGTAACCAAAACAACTACAGTCGCAGGCCAAACGGTCACCAAGTATGTCTGTCCCTACGACAACCAGGAGTTCGATACACTGGCTGCATTGAAGGCCCACCTGGAAGCCCAGCACGGTGACGGTGGGGCCGGCGCCGTCGAGGGCATAATAACCCTCAAGGTAAACGGTCAGGACTACATTATCAAAGTCGAGCCGCAGTGGACCCTTTCCTATACCCTTAGGGAAGTCTGTCTGCTGCCGGGCACTAAGCAGCCCTGCTGGCGCGGCGAATGCGGCGCATGTACCGTAATAATGAACGGCCGCACCGTTTATGCCTGCCTGGCGCTGGCCATTGAATGTGACGGTGCTGAAATCAGAACGGTGGAAGGGTTGAAAGTCGACGGTGAACTGAGTCCCTTACAGCGTTCATTCATCCAGAACCGGGGTTTCCAGTGCGGTATGTGCACCCCTGGTTTCCTGATGACCGGCGTTGCCCTGCTCGAGAAAAATGCCAACCCGACTATCGACGAGGTAAGGCAAGCCGTATCTGGTCATATTTGTGCCTGCGGCAACATGAACCGTAACATACAATCGATCTTAGAGGGAGGTTCTTAAGATGGCTGATGAATTATCTGTAATAGGGAAACCAGGTAATATTGACCAGCAGGCCGTAGAATGTGTCACCGGTACCATAGAATTTCCGAATGATGTTTACCTTGGTCAGAAGCTGCATGCCAAGATCCTGGGCAGCCCCCACGCGCATGCCAGGGTTGTCAGCATCGATGCCAGCCAAGCACTGGCACTAGATGGCGTCGAAGCAGTGGTGACCCATGAAGATGTGCCGGGCTGGGCTGATGTCAAATACCATGTCGGCGACGCGGTTGCAGCGGTTGCCGCCAGGGATGAAAACCTGGCCTACCATGCACTGACGCTTATAGAGGTCGAATACGAAGTCAGGGCACACGTGGTAGACCCGGATGAGGCTATGCAGCCGGGCGCCCCGCTGGTGGGTTTATTCCCGGATGGCAATACCACTCTGCGAACCGACATCGTCCGCGGCGACATCGAAGCCGGCTTTGCCGAAGCCGATGTCACCATCGAGGATGAATCCGGCTGGACCAACCGCTGGATGAATTCCCCCATGGGCGGCGGCAATACCACCGCTTGGTGGCAGGATGATATCCTGCACGCCTGGGTGGATACCCAGAACCCGCATGGCGAACATAGAGGATTTACCGGTTCCTTTTCTCTTCCCCATAACAAAGTGCGTGTTTTTGCCCACGGAGCCGGCGGCGGCTTCGGCGGCGGCCGTGCCGCCGTACAATCTGTCGCGGCTGCGCTGGCTAAAAAGACCGGCAAGGTGGTCAGCCTGCACACCGACAAGAGAGACAACCAGATGCGGGGTGTAACCCATTTCGCCTGTAAATCCAACATCAAAATGGGTGCCAAGAGCGACGGCACCCTGACCGCAATCGATGCCCAGTTCTGGGGCGACGGCGGCGTAAACACCCGGCCTCCCTACTCCGGCCTGCCGGACTGTCTGCAGATCGGGTTCAGGTGTCCCAACGCCAACTTCAAGGTTACAGGCATCATCACCAACGCTCCGCCCTCCGGCTACTACCGCTGTGTACAGCATCCTCCGGGAGCCTTCCTGATGAACACCGCCCTGGAAGCCATGGCGGAGGAACTGGGCATGGACCCGCTGGAATTCCGTTTGAAGAACGTTTTGACCCTTGGAGAACCGGACCAGGATAACGGCCGGGCGTTTTCTTTCAATACCCTGACCGAATGCCTGCAGGATGCGGCTGATGGAATCGGTTATGCCGCGGGCAAGCATGCTCCCGGCGCCAAAACCCTTCCCGACGGGCGCAAGCACGGCCTGGCGGTGACCGGCCACCTGGACGGCCACGGCGGCTATGGTTCCGGCAGAGGCGCCATCATTACATTGCGTCCGGATGGCACCTGTTTCCTCAATTCCGGCATTTCCCGGTCTTCCTGCGGCACCAATACCGCCCACTGCCACTTCGTGGCTGAAACCCTGGGTCTCAAGTACGAAGATGTACGAACCGGCGATTACGGCAACACTGCCGTAACCGCCGACGGCGGCATGCAGGCCGGCAGTACCAACACCAACCAGACCGGTGCTGCTTTTACCGTAGCGGCCAGGGATGCCCGGGCACAGCTGTTCGAAGCTGCTGCCGGGATGTTCGACCCGCCGGTAAACGCGGCAGACCTGGATGCCAGGGACAGTAAAATATTCCTGAAATCCGACCCCGCTAAATCGTTGACTCACGCCGAAGTATGTGCCCGCAACCAGAGGATTATCGGCAGAGCCTCTGCCGGTTGGCCGGCAGTTCTTAATTTCGATGTCGGCCCCTGGCCGGCAGGCACTCCTGCCAACCAGCGGGTTCCGGTCGCTGCCGGGGCTGAGGTAGCCGTAGATACCGAGAGCGGCGAAGTCGAAGTACTCAAATGGGTTGCAGTTACCGATATCGGTAGGGTTGTCTACTACGACGGGGCTCATGCCCAGGCGTGGGCTGGCCTGTACCACATGTTCTGGCAGGCGTTCTATGGCGAGCACATCTACGACAGGGAAACCGGTATGAGCCTCAACCCCAACTTCCTGAACCACCGCTGGCCGGCCAGCCTGGATATTCCCTACGATGCCCTGCAGGAAGTCCTGCGGGAAGGCAACAGCGGCCTGGGTCCGTACGGTGCTACCGGCATGGGTGAACCCGTTGCCTCGCAGTACTGCGTGATAGCATGCGCCATCTACAACGCCCTGGGCGTATGGTGCAAGGAACCGCCGTTTACCCCCTGGAAAATCTTGAAGGCGCTGGGAAAGGCTTAAGGAGGTAGAAAGATGAATCAATTCAAACATGTAAATGCAAGCACCGTAGCCGAAGCGGCCTCTCTGAAAGCCGGTGGTACGGCGAAATTGATGGCCGGCGGCACCGACCTTTTAACTACACTGATCGACTATGTCAACCCGACCCAGCCGGCAACGGTGGTCAACCTTAAAAACATCCCCGACCTGGATTACATCAGGGAAGAAAGCGGCATGCTCAAAATCGGCGCCCTCACCCGGCTGACCGATATTGCCGATTCCTCCGTAGTCAAGGGCAAATGGGCGGCGCTGGCTGAGGCCGCCGGTAAGGTGGCTACCCCCCAGATACGCAACATGGGCACCATCGCCGGCAACCTGTGCCAGGAATCGCGCTGCTGGTACTACCGGGCCGCCAACAACTATTTCCACTGCCTGAGAAAGGGCGGCGTTATCTGCCAGGCGGTTCCCGGCAACAACACCTACCACGCCATCCTGGGCGGTGAAGGCTGCTTCTCTCCCTTCCCTTCCGATACCGCCATCGCCCTCTCGGCCCTGGAGGCGACCGTCGTTACCAACAAGAAATCCATCGCCATAGCGGACTTCTATACCGCCCTAGGCAATACCCTAGGCAGCGATGAACTGGTAACCGAAATCCAAGTACCGGCACCGGCTTCGGGGACCAAGCAGGTCTACTCCAGGTATGCCCTGAGGAAGTCCTTCGACTTCCCGGTGTCCTGTGTAGCCATCGTGGCCACCATGTCGGGTTCGAACGTCAGTGATTGTAAAATCGTGCTGGGCGGCTGTGTCACCCGGCCCTGGCGCTCGACCGGCGCTGAAGGTGTTCTGAATGGCAAGGCAGTCAACGAAGCTAACGCTGAAGCCGTAGGTGCTGAAGCGGTAAAAGGCGCTCTGGCCCTGCCTTACAACAAGTGGCTTATCCAGCTGACCAAGACCCTGGTCAAACGTGCCGTATTGTCTCTGGCATAAAGCGTCCAGCTGGACTTGATCTGGTGGTGCCGGGAAACCCCGCGGGGTTTCCCGGCACGAGCCGGTTTGCAGGCACGCTTGTTGATTTTAAAACGGTTTGGTAGTAGCATAGAAGTATAGACAGATTTACTTTAAGGTAAGAGTTTGTTTACTGTAAGGCGGGATGGTGCGATGAGGCTGCTGGAACACTTCAAAATTCAGAAGAAGTATATTGCATTTTTTGCCCTGGTTCCTCTTATGGGGGTTACGGCGCTGGTGGATACGGCCTGCCCGGTTTGCGACGGCGATGGTTTTGTATACTCCAACCCGGAGATGGAATACGTAACAATCACGGGGATCGAAAGCACTGAACTGCCGGTTACGCGTGATGCCTGCGGTATGTTTATCATCTACAATTTCGAAATCAAGCTTTCCGTTGAAAACAGCGGGCCTGATACCGCCACCGGGTGGCTGCTGATGCACCTTATCGACTTCAAGGACGGCCAGCTTATCGACCGGCAGTATACCGTAATCGAGATACCCGGCAGCCAATCCTGGACCATTACCTACAGGATTTCCTTCCAGGCAGGACATGACGAACCACATAGAACCGAAGTGCAGCCCAAACTGCTGAAAGGGGAAGTTCCCTGTGAAACGTGCAGCGGCACCGGCGGCATATCCATTAATACCTGGCCGATAGTCAACGCCCTGAAAGATGATTTCCAGGCATTGCAGTACGAGCCCAAACCCTGGGCGCCGCCTCCATGGCCCGTAGATGACGAAGGATAGAGCAGGGAGGGACAAATTTATGATTAAAAACGGTACATTATTGGCTAGAATTCTGGTGGCCGGCTTTCTGATGGTTGCCGCAGTTTTTATTTCGAGCCCACAGCTTGAAGCCGGTACCACCGAAGCTCAGGGCGAGTTCATGGTAAGCCTTGAAATTACCCCGGAAGAAATTTACCAGGGAGATGCAATCTCCATTATCGTTAACCTTACCAATACTGCCGGCGTGGATGGCTTGTACGAAGCCAAGCTCAAGATAAACGGTACTCAGGAAGGTGAAAAGTCTCTCCGGGTGGACCCGAGGGGTACCGGCACTATCGAATTTCAATTGGCCAAAGAATCCCCGGGTGAATACGCAGTCGATGTCAACGGCCTCGAAGGTGAGTTTACCGTACTCGAAGGAGCCAATCCGAATCAATCTTCGAATACTTCGACTATATTATTGATAGCTGTCGCAACAGTAGTCGTTGCCGGCGGCGTTGTTCTTTTCCTGTTGATGAGAAAGAAAAACTCGCCTGGCAGCTAGAACTTTTTCCAAAGAAGACATAGCATTATTGGGGGGGGATTCAGTCAACCTAATAAAGACTATAATAGTCCACAATTAATATATCGATATAAAATAATAGTCCAATTAAGCAATACACATTATACAGGGATGAAGCTGTCTTGAGCAAGATATCCAGAAGGGAATTTATCAAAGATGCCGGCATTGCTTTTGGTGGTTTGCTGGCTGGCGCAGGTGCGGCCGCAATGTATTCAAGCGAATACATTGCGGCTGAGGTGCCGAAGGCCGGTAAGCGGCTGGTGCAGTTGGACGCATCGCAATCGGCCTGTATCGGCTGTGGCACCTGCGAACTGGTGTGTGCTGTGTTCCACGAGGGAGCCGGCGGCCCCAATCTTCGCAGAATCTGGCTGGAAAGAAACGAAGACGGCCTTACCTGCCGGATGCTTGCCTGCCAGCAGTGCGATTATCCAGCGTGTTACTATGCCTGCCCCTTGCAGGGAAAGGCGCTTTGTATCGACAAAGAAACCGGAACCAGGTATATAAACCCGGATGAATGTGACCCGGGATGCCGGGAATGCATAAAAGCCTGTCCGCTGGAACCACCTCGGATCAATTACGATCCTGAGCGCCTGATTGCCCTGATGTGCGATATGTGCGCAGGCAGGCCTGCCGGCCCCGCCTGCATTGAGTTCTGCCCGTCCGGGTGTTTGAAACTGGAGGTAGTTGGAGCTTGAGCAAGCTTTACGGCTGGACAGGCGGTATTCTGGATGTCGATTTGAGCGAGGGGCGTATTTCGGTTCTTGATACCATGGAATATGCCCTCAAATATATTGGCGGCAAAGGCCTGATGCACCGCCTGGCCTGGGAACGGTTACCAAAGGGTACGGCTCCTTTCGGGCCGGAAAACTGCCTGATGTTTGCGGCAGGGCCGTTGACCGGTACCCCGGCACCGACTTCGGGGAGGATGGAAGTGGGGGGTATTTCACCCCAGAGCATTCCGGAAATGTATTCCCATTCCGGGGTCGGCGGCTGGTTTGGGGCCGAACTCAAATATGCCGGGTTTGACGGAGTATTGATCCGGGGTATCGCTCCGGCGCCCTGCTATTTGAGCATAACCGACGGGTCGGCTGAAATTATGGATGCGAAATATTTATGGGGACTGGGCAGTTATGCCACCCGGCATGAACTCAAAAGGATTCACGGCAAAAATACCCGCAGCCTGGTGATCGGTCCGGCGGGAGAGAACAAGTCAAGGATTGCCGCCATGCTGACCGACAGTGGCAATGCTGCCGGACAGGGCGGTTTCGGCGGTGTGGCCGGTTCGAAAAATTTGAAAGCGGTTTGTGTAAACGGTTCCGGCAGCATCTCAATTGCGCGCCCGGATGAGTTGCTGGCAAGGCGTAGCGAAATCGGGCGCAGACCGTCGGATAATCCACTCGTCAGGGGCGCTAATCTGGAATACTTCGGCTATTTCACCGGCCCGGTTCCGTGGCAGAAATTTAACCTGTCGTGTACGCATGCCTGTGACAGGGCCTGCATGCCGGCTTTTATGGACCTGCCCAGGGCGAGCCGGGGAGGTTTTCACTGTTCCGACTTTGCCTGCATCGGCCAGATGAGTGCCGGCTGGCAGCAGAGCGATGTATTCGGAGAGGTGCCTGGAGTCGAGTGGCCGTTATGGCAACACAACCTCGAGAGAGGCCTCGAGGTTGTTGAACTGATGAATGATCTGGGTTTGAACCAGTATGAAATCCTGGGAGGCATGGTGCCGTGGATAGTGATGTCGGCGCATGAAGGATTACTGTCAGAGAAAGATTTCGGGTTTGCCGTTGACCCGGATAATCCCCACTGGTGGGTTAAGCTGCTGAATAGCATCGCCTACCGGGAAGGTTTCGGCGACCTGCTGGCCGAAGGCACTACCAGGGCGATAAACGCGCTGGGAAAGGATAAATACGGGCAAACACTGTATACCGGAAAGCGCCGGTTCAAGGGGATTGATATGCCAACGCCGGTAAGCCTGCAGCAGGCATGGGGGTATGCCGCCCATTACTCGGGCAGGGGGATAAACGCGTCGGTGCCGTTCCCGGACTGGCTGCTGCGGGCCTTAACCTGGATGACTCAGTCCAGGGATTCCAACAATGACACCCACCATCGTTCCAGGGCCGAATACATCAAAGCCTTCCGGGCAGACCCCTACAGGGGTGACAACGGGCCCAGGATGGCCATTTGGGATGAGCATCGTTCAGAGATCAAGTGTTCGCTGACGCTTTGCGACTGGGCTTTCCCCATTGCTTATTACACCAGCGCCGAATCGAAGCTTTTTGCCGCAGTCACCGGCGTTGATACCTCCGAGGAAGAACTGGATTTCACGGGGGAGAGGTTGAAAAATCTGCAGAGGGCGGTATTGATAAGAAACAACGACCGCAGCCGGGAAGTCGAGGTAGGTGAGATATTGCCGTTTTTTCGGCAGCCTGACGGGACCGCGGGTGCAGTGATCGATGAAAATGAATTTGCTGTCCTGGTTGACAGTTATTACCAGCAGCGCGGCTGGGATAAATCTACCGGCTGGCCTGCCAGGGCAAAATATGAAGAACTCGGGCTTACCGACGTAGCCAACGAATTACAAATACTTGGCAAGCTGCCGGAGATGATACAACAATAATACAGGGAGGCACAGGAATGAGTGAGCATATCGTAGCCGGGGTCGACATCGGCTCCACCACCGCCAAGGCCGTGGTGCTTAAAAACGGGCAGTTCCTGTTCGGAAAAATCGAATCCACCGGTTCCAATCCTGCCCATGCTGGCCAGGAAGTCCTTGAATCGGCTATTAACGATTCCGGATACCATAAAGCACAGCTTGCATACACGGTGGTTACAGGTTACGGCAGAGTCAGCGCCTCCTTTGCCGACAAGACGGTAACCGAAATTACCTGCCACGGCCGCGGCGCCCATTTCGTCTCACCCGATATTAAAACTGTTATCGATATCGGCGGCCAGGATTCCAAGGTAATCTCGGTTGATGCAAGCGGCCGGGTCGTTGATTTTGTGATTAATGACAAGTGTGCTTCTGGTACGGGGCGTTTCCTTGAATCGGCAGCCCAGCTAGTGCTGCACGTGCCCCTGGAGGAACTGGGGGAACTCTCCGCCGGCGCAACATCGGTGTGCAAGATTTCCAGCATGTGCACCGTTTTTGCCCAGACCGAAATTATATCACTGCTGGCAGCCGGAGAAAGCAGGGAAAATATTATCGCCGGACTGCACAGCTCAATCGCCGGCCGGGTGGGCACTATGGCTAACCGCCTGGGGGTCAAACCGGTGGTTATGATGACCGGCGGGGTAGCTAAAAACAGTGGAGTCAAATACGCCCTGGAGAAGGAACTGGGTACCAGTATAATAATCCCTGCAGATATCGATCCTCAACTCATCGGCGCCCTGGGTGCGGCGTTGATTGCCGAAGATATGCTCAAGGCAAAAACAGGAACCTAAACCGAGGAGACGAAAGCCGTGAACGATGATAACAAAAGCATTTTGCTCTCCGGGCTGCCGGAGAGAATCGAACGGGATGCGGCCAGAATAACCCAGGCCCGGGAATCGGGCAGGAAGGTAGTAGGCTATTTTTGCCCGCATGTTCCGGAAGAGTTGATAATGGCTGCCGATATGATTCCCGTGCGCCTGGCCCAGGGTGGGGATATAGATGCAGTGACAGCCGGTGAGGATTATCTCAAAGCCGACAGCTGCCCTTACGCCCGTTCCTGCCTGGGGTTTGCAAAAACGGGAAACCCTATATATACCGGCGTCGACGCGGTTTGTGTTGCCTATACCTGTGACAGCATGCGCAAAAACCAGGAATACTGGGCGGATTACCTGGGCATCCCCTCCTTTCCACTGGGAATTACTCAAACTCATGACAGGCTGCGGTCCAAACCCCAGTCCCTCGAATATTTTAAAAACGAGTTGAACCTGCTCGCCGGCCGGCTGGGGACTCTATCAGGCCAGTCCATCACCGGGGGCAAGCTCAAGCGTGCCATAGAATTAACCAACCTGATAAGGGACAAGCTGTGGAAGTTGTTCGAATACCCGGCAGATAAACAGACTCCCATTGAATGGAGGGATGTTTTCCGGATTGCCCAGGCTGGTTTTACCATGGACCGGCAGGATTACCTTACCGAACTTACCCTGCTCAGTGAAAAGCTGGAGAGCATCGACAAAGACGGTTTAGTGCCGGACAAAAGGCCGCGCCTGATGATCTGCGGCAGTGTTATTGCCCAGGGTGATGACAAGGTGCTGGATATTGTGGATGCAGCCGGCGGCAACATCGTCGCCGACAGCGTGTGTACCGGTTCGATGTTTTCCCGCAAAAGGGTAACGCTGTTCGGCCTGGCCGGCAGTCCCATGGATGCACTGGCTGAGAGATACCTGTATAACATACCCTGCCCCTTTATGACCGATCTGCCCAAACGGCTGAGCCGTATTGTGAAAATTGCCCGGGATTACAATATCGACGGGATAATATATTACAGCCTGAAATACTGTGATACCTGGCGGGCGGAGTTCAAGGCCGTCAGGGATATCGCTCAAAGACAATTGTCGATACCCACGCTGTTAATCGAAGCCGAGTATTCCCCGGCCGATATCGGCACGATCAAGACAAAGGTGGAAGCTTTTATTGAAATGATGGAGGGCAGGTAATGTCAGCTGTATCCAACTTTCCCGGGTATAACCGCCTGGTGTTCGATAAAGAGCTTAAAAGCTTCGGCGAGGTGCTGGCCTTGCTGGGTACCGATGCCGTTGCGTTGAATAAAACGGGCAATAAACTTATTGCCAAGTCCCCCCTGTCGCCACCGGAGCCCATATACGCTGCCGGCGGCCTGGCTTATGACTCCTATACCCGTGAAACAATTATTCAAGCCGTTATGGGGGAAAACTTCAGCCTGGCCAATGCCGGCGTAGATGCCGGACTCAGCCCGGAGTTTAATCCGTGGAACCTGATCATGGTCGGCAGCCTGGCCGGCAGGGCCGCTGAGCCCGGGTTGGCCGGCGCTGCCATTGCCTGCGCCTGCTGGGATGATCAGCTTAAAAAGAGCTGGCAGGTGCTGTCCGAATGCCTTGATATCCCGGTGTATTTCTGGGAAATACCCCGCTACGATGCTGATTCGGAAAAATGGGCGGTGAAATTCTTGAAAGCCGAACTCGAGCAATTGTTCAAATGGCTTGAATTCCAGACCGGCCAGAAGGTAACTCAAAAGTCCCTGGCCGAAGCGATTCGACAGGGCAATATGGTCCGCCGGGATTTACAGGTGCTCGATGAACTGGCCCAGTCCGACAGCCGGCTTCTGGGGGGCCTTGAATATTATATATTGCAACTGATTTCATCAGATTACCTCCCCGGCCCTATCGAGTTGCATGGGATTTACTCTCGCTTGATAGATGAAATCGGGCAAAGAGTTCAAACAGGACAGGCAGTCCCGGCGGCAGGCTCTGCTAAAGCGCTTCGCATTTATTTGATGGGTGATGAAACCCAGCAGTTCCAGCTTATGAATACGATAGAAGGCTGTGGCGGCCGGGTGGTGGGAACCGATTTCAGACTGGCGCTGTATTATGAATTGATGCCAGAGGAAGGGCAGCCACTGGAGAACCTGGCCCGGTGGATATGGAAAATGCCCTCCAATATGCCCACGGGTGAAAGGCTCAGAGCAACCTTACCCTTCATCCGGCGCCAGAAGCCGGACGCGGTAATCATCAACAGCACCACCGGGTCCAGAAACCTGCCGGGCAGTGAAAGAATGGTACGGGACATCATAAAAGAACAGATGGGCATCCCGGTGCTTTCCATCGAAACTTCCCTGCCCCGGCAGGATACCGAAAAGACGGAATACCTGGTGCGGGCTTTTATGGAAATGAACAGCTATTAGAAACAAGGATAATAATCATTATCTAAACTGGAGGCGACAATGAAGCCAGCCGTCAAATCGAAAAAGAGGGCGTTGATAGCTGCCGTAATAGTAGGTGGTTTTGGCCTGTGGTGGTACTTTGATCCGTTCCCATGGCTGGGGGCAGTCGTCGGCATCCTTGCCGGATTGTTTGTTTATTACCTGCTCACATCGTCAAGGATGGAGACCGGGCGCCGGCTGTTTTTCATCGGCCTTAACCTGATGGTTATCGCTTCCATTGTCGTCGTTATAGCCCAGATGGGCTGGGGAACCTTTCTCAGATGGGCAGACATCCATGAAAAAGAGTATTATCTGCAGGGCCAGACCTCGAGCGGCACGCAAAGCTTTCCCTGCACGCGTGACGTGCCCCAGGTATGGCTGGGCAAAGCCGCCTACCTGGATTATGCATCGTCCTGGAATATCAAGTTCCCCACAACCCTGGGCGCTTTTCTGATTACGCTGGTTCCCTATATCGCTATCGGTTTGCTTTTTGGCAGGGGGGTATGCGGCTGGCTTTGCCCGTTCGGCGGTCTTACCGAAATATTTGTCACCGGCAAGAAAGTGCGCTGGAAACTGGACGCGCTTAAACGCAAGGTCAGCACCAAGAGCGGTTTCAGCTACGCGGGCTTGAAAGAATGGGTTAAGGATACCAAGTACGGCCTGTTGATTACGGTTGTGCTTTTGTCTATTTTTCTATCCTTTCCCCTGGTGTGCGTATTCTGCCCGGTGTTCTGGCTGGAGCCCCTGTTTATTTTATGGATAATGCTGGCATTCATAATAGTTTTTGCCGTAATTATGCCTTTCATGACCAAGCGGAGGTGGTGGTGCCTCATATGCCCCATTGGCGCCTGTTTCGGGCTGGTCAACCGCATAAGTTTTTTCCGCATCAGGGTGGACAAAAACAAGTGCATAAAATGCTACGACTGCGTGGATGAATGCCGTATGTATACCATTACACCGGAAACGATAGAAAAAGACAAAAATCCGGGAGATGACTGCACCCGGTGCGGCCGCTGTATGGAGGCCTGCCCTGAAGACGCCATCGATATCTATTTCATGGATACCGGCAAAAAGGTCAGGACCGCCTTCATCGCCCTGACCATCATTGCTGCACTGTCATTGTATATATGGTTCGTTCTTATCATGGTTGATATATTCCCCAAGGTTATCGGGTAGCAGTGAAATAGAATGTTGAGTTTGATAATTACCGGGATGTCGCTTGGATTTTCTGCCGGGACCTCATGTACGGCGGTATGTTTTCCCATTCTTATTCCCTACCTGGCATCGGATACCAGTACCCGGATCCTGGGCAGCCTGAAGACGGTACTGTTGTTTTCGGCCGGGAGGCTGGTTTCATATATGGCGCTGGGAGTGGGCGTGGCTTTCTTGCTGGGCTCGGCTGACCTCAGCCCGCTGATGGTGCCGCTGGTTACCCTGATACTCAGCCTGGTTCTGGTGTTATACGGCCTGAATACCCTGGGAGCATTCAATACGAGTCAAAAACCGATAGCGCGCGCCTGCAGGGGCATCACTTCCAGGCGGCCGCATTTTATTATGGGCATGCTGGTGGGCTTGCGCCCCTGCATCCCCCTTATTGCCGCTCTCATGTACACGGTCAATCTGTCCGGGGTGCTGGATGTTGTTGTTTTTATGCTGTTTTTTGGGATAGCTTCTTCTATATTGATTATCATTTTCGGGGTTGCCGGCAGGGGTTTCCTTAACCTGCTGGTAAACCGGATAGGACTTGACAGGATCAGGCGGCTTTCCGGCCTGGTACTGGTCATTATGGGAGCAATATTCATGCTGCAGGCAGTCGGTGGAATTATCAATGCATAATAAACTGTGTTGCGGGATAAACGTGATGCGTTGATTGTTATGATTAGTTTTTAACAGGCTCTTGATTATGTGTTGTTCAAGTGGTAAAGTATGTAATAAATCTATGCGTATATGCGCATATTAGTATTCAGTTCAGGAGGTTAAACAACCAATATGAAGTATAAAAAGGAACAGCCTTCCGATAACCGTTCCGGTGAAAACGTGTCCCGGCGCCAGTTTATTAAGGACGTCGGACTGATGGCCGGCGGCTTGAGTATTACCTCCATGCTGGTGGCTTCCGGATGCAAAGACGGGCCAACCACAACACCTGCCAATACCACCACTGCCACTCCACCACCTACTACGACTGGCAACGGTGGTTTTGTCTATATCCCCGTAACGGAATACGGCCTAATGGAGATAGAAGGCTGCACCAGCAAAGTTGCCGACGACCGCCTGTATGCCAGTGAGCACACCTGGGTGAAGGTGGTCGAAGGAAACATTGTTGCCATTGGCATAACCGATAAAATGGCTCTGCTGACTGACATCGTCAAAGCTATAGAACTGCCGAGCGTCGGCGGCACGGTTGCCCGCAACGAATCCTTCGCCTACGCCGAGGGAGCCAAGATGAGCGTAGAGCTCATTTGCCCGGTATCCGGCACCATCATGCTGGTAAACAACGCTATCCATGAACCGCCTTACGGGTATGCCGAAGTAATCAACAAGAGTCCCTATGTCAATGGCTGGCTGCTGGTGGTCGAACTCAGCAAACCGGAGGAACTCGACGAACTGCTGACTCCTGTGGAATATGCCATGGAAAACAGGAAGGTAACATAAAATGGGTAATAAGCTGAATAGAATTGTTATTGCGGCTCTGATTGCGACTGCAATCCTGCTGGCTGCTGGCTGCGGTGGCGCTGCTCCTGCATTGACCGGGACAATGGATCCATCCGATTTTCCCGACCCGCCTTCGCCGGAACAACTGGCGGCCAGCAATTTCTTTTATCCCGACCTGCCTCGCATAACCGCCATGCGGCTTAAGTACATGATAGATAACGGTGATCCGGTGGTAGTGGTCGACACCCGGCTGTCAATGTTCTTCAACGGCGGCCACATCCCCGAATCGGTAAATATTCCGGTAACCACCACGGCGGACCTGGTGGACCCGGCAGGCTTTTACGACCTGCCCAAAGACAAGTTTATCGTCTTCTACTGCGACTGACCGGACGATGAGTGGTCTGCCAAGTCGGTAGACAAGTTGCTTGAAATGGACCTCGGTTTCGACCCGGCCAAACTGCTGGTGCTCTGGAAGGGCTATTTCGCCTGGCAGGAGCAAGGTTATGAATTCGTCAGATAAGAGGCAGGCATGGAAAAAGTTAAGGCTTTCCTGAATAGCGGCAAGTTGACCCTGGTGCTCAGGATACTGGTAGGCGCCATGATACTTTATGCCGAAGTGCCCAAACTGCCCGATGTCGAGAAGCTCTCGGTTTTCGCATTGTACAGCTACCAGTTCCCCTGGCTTATGCCGTGGATGGAGCATACGCGTATTCTGGGGTATATGGCACCCTACCTGGGTACCCTTCTGGGACTGGGTCTTATCACCGGTGTACTTACCCGCCTTTCCGCTTTCGGCTGGGGGACAATGGCCATTATTTTTATTATACTCAAGCTGCATGTTATTTTTATCCAGGGAAGGATCCAGCCCTGCTACTGCTTTCCCGGACCGCTGGCCAACCTGCTGGTTACCCAGACGCTGGCAATCGATATTATCACCCTGCCTCTGCTGGCTCAAATAATGCTGGCTAAAAACCGTAAATTCTTCACCCTGGGGTCGCTGCTGCCTGAGCGCTGGCAGCACAAATTACGCTATATCTGGTAGCTATACGGCCGCCGCAAGGGTTCATCCCCCAGTAAGGAGGATATTTTGGAAAAGAGGCTGCCGTGGTGGTTCAGGCAGTATATACCCCGTGCCGGGGAGGTTCCGGAAGTAGCGCCGCTGCTCAGGGAACTCAACCTGCATACCATTTGTGAAAGCGGCCACTGCCCCAATATCGGCCAGTGCAACCCCGGAGGGGTGGCCTTCTTAATCCTCGGCAATACCTGCACCCGCAACTGCACATTCTGTGCCGTATCCAAAGACAAGCCCCTGCCGCCTGACCCTGAAGAGCCGGGTAATATAGTAAAAGCAGCCCAGAGACTTAACCTGGATTACGTCTTTATTACTTCAGTCACCCGCGATGATCTGGCTGATGGCGGAGCATCTCACTATGAGCGCACCATAAAATTGCTTAAAGAATCAATGCCAGGAGTTATGGTTGAGGTGCTCATACCCGACTTCGGCGGAAAAATAGAATCCCTCGAAACGGTAATTGGCGCCGAACCCGAAGTCATCGGCCATAATATCGAAACCGTTCCCAGGCTGTATCCAAAGGTCCGGCCGATGGCGGATTACCGTACGTCGGTCGATATCCTGAAGCAGGTCAAAGCTATCGACCCCCGCGTTACCACCAAGTCCGGGCTCATGCTGGGGATGGGGGAGACGCAGGATGAAGTCATCGGTGTCATGCGGGACCTGGTCGCGGCGGGCTGTGATTTGTTTACCATGGGCCAGTATCTGGCGCCATCCAATGCCAGGTATGCGGTCCAGAATTACCCGACGCCGGAAGAATTCGAGGAGTACGAGCCTGTCGGTATCGAGCTTGGCTTCAAGGGAATTGTTTCAGCGCCGCTTTGGAGAACCTCGTTCAAAGCTGACATACTTTACCGCAGGGCTATACTGGGCCGGTAAGGCGTGATTGACACAGGTTGAATACTAATTGTAACATTAGCTTGACTTAAGACATTTCCAAAAAACACCATAATCTATCACATTTCAATTTAAGGAGGCGTCCATGCCGTCACGTTGGTTGGAGGCTTACAGCGAGCTCAAGAGTTTCATCGATGCCAATCCCCGTATAAAAATTACCCCCAGTACCCAGTGTATTCCCGGAGATATCCGCGCCGAGTTCTACCGCCTGTTCGACAACGTCCGGCTGGGTTTTATAGCTGATAACTACAATGAATTTGTCGACCTGGCCAAGCCGTTGAGCCAGAGCTACATTGACGTGGTTGAAAAAGCCGTTAACAGCTTGAAGCTTTCGGAGATCAAACCCAAGAGTACCCTGAGCTGGTTTCTCAAGAACCCCGCGGAAGGACTGAACCGCTTGCTGTTCGACCTGCTGTTCGACCTTTTAAAAGGCAAGCTGGATCTCGAAGACTTCGAACAGCAGGCCGGTGAAAGACTCAGCCGGTCTTTCCCCGAATTGTTTCGCCTGGGTTATGAGCACTGGGTGTTGCTGGCCCTGGCAAGCCTGCTGGACGGGGATAGAGCTCTTACGGTGCCTCTTTATGGCAGCGAGGAAGATGCAACACTGGTAGGCGGCGGAGAATCGCAGCCCGGTGTTATCGAGGAAAGTGTATCCCCGCCTGAAGAAACTGCCGTTGTGTCTCTTGAGCATGCCAAGGAAGCAGCCTTTGTCATACCGGATATAATTGTCCATTCGAACAGGACCGGTGGTTACGTTTCCATCCGAAGAGACCTTTTTGCTCCTCAACGTAATGTCAAGGATGTCAGCCGTAAACGTGAATGGCTTAAATACCGGGCTGAGGGGGTTAAATCGTGGCGCGACCACGCTGCTGACTGGCCGGACATGGTGTTATATGCCGGTTCATCTTCAGCCGAGCTGGCGCTGGTAGCCGATTATGCCCGTTTCTGCCGGCCGGAGATTATCATCGAATGCATGGAACAGGATGACTGGTTCAGCCAGGGAGAGGTTGAAAGAATCAGGCGAAACCAGGCATTTTTCAAACCCAGGCTGGGTATATTTATTATATGCCGCGGCCCGGTGCCGGCTGAAGCGCTCCAGGCATTTGCGCCACAGCCGGTTGTCCTCGAAGCTCCCGCAAACGCCGGGACAGCGGAAAACGAAGCAGTGGAACAGATTGTTGCGTCAGAGGGCTTGCCTGTGCCGGAAAGCCAGCCAGCAAATGAGGAACCTGTTGCATCAACCCCGGAAACCGTAGACGGAATCAATATCCGCTTTATTTCCGCAGGCTTAGACATGAGCCTCTTAAATCCCGTATTAGAAGAACTGACAGCAACGAATGCGGAAAAATAGTAAGCCAGAGGTGATCACATAAACCTTGTTGTAGCCCGCAGTTGTTCCAATTCGTGCCCGTATTGCTTCGAGTCAACAGAACGCGAGGAGCAGCACCAGGACCTTATTTCGGCTGAAAAAGTAGCCGAGCTGGCTCAGTGGGCGAGGGGCGCCGGGCTTCAATTTCTGTCGCTGCTTGGCGGAGAGCCCTTCTTGCACCCCGGGCTGCCCGAAATTATCCGGCAGTTTCAGACAGTCAGCCCCGGCACCAGTCTGCAGGTGCTTACCGGGGGCGTGTTTAAAAAGCGCCTTCTTCAAACCATTTCACCCCAGCAGGTCGGCCTGATTTTCAATATAAATGAACCCCGGGACTACCGGAATCCAAAACATTTCAGTAAAGTGATTGGCAATGTTGAAGAAGCCATCAAGCTGGGTTTCAAGGTAGTGGTGGGTTTTAATGTATGGCGGATGGATTTTGATACGGGGTTCATTCCAGGTCTGGCATATAATCTGGGCCGGTCGGGCTTCCGGTGGGCGGTGGCCAACCCGCAGCTTAATCAGCAATCCAGCGTGATAAGCGCCTCCCAGTTCGTGCCTCTGGCTCCCAGATGCCTCGAGATGCTTGAAAAGGCGGCTGCGCTCAACCTGGAAGCCGAGCTGGATTGCCCTCTGCCGCTTTGTTTTTTTACTGAAAAAGATCTAGCCTGGCTGAGGCAGTTCCATCCCAGGACGGCTTCGCGTATGGGTACCTGCGATCCGGTTCTGGACGTGACTCCGGAACTCGAGGCGATAAGATGCTTTGCCTTATCCAAACTTGACCGTGTGAAGGTAACCGATTTCCCCAATGAATGGGCAATCCTTGAATGGTTCAGGGAAAACGTAGATTCATGCCTGATGACGGACGGTTGTTTCGAATATTGTACATACTGCCGGCATTTCAAATCCGGCCGATGCAACGGCGGCTGCCTTGCCTGGCACAGATACGGGCCGGACACCACCATTGAGACCAATCCGTACCAGCTGGCCAATGTCATGCGCCAGGCTGTCGAAGAGGGTTCGCCGCAAAAAGCGCTGGATTATTACGAAGCTGCCGGATACCGCGCCAGGAAAGACCTGCCGGCTTTTATTGCTTCGGTAGCTGCCTGCCGGCTTGGCAGTAAGGACGCAGCCTTCCGCTATGGGGCTCGAACGATCGATCTCACTCAGGATCCGGCCCTCAGACAGCAGGCGATTGAACTACTGAAAACAATTACCTTGGATGCGGATTCGGTATTGAACGCCCCGGCAACCCCTGAAGGGCTGACAGGCATAGTGACTTTGCAGGATTTGACAGTAAAAGATCCTGGATAGGCCGGGTGCCCTCAAATACGCTTGACAAGCGTATATTATGGATGTATTTTGTTAGTTAGTCTTAAAGGAGCGGAATAACGGTTGCGGTGGTGTTATTTGAAAAGGTTGCTGGTAATGGTAATGGTTTTCGGAGTAGTCGCCGTGGCTGTTGCATGTGTTGAGACAGGCCAGGAACCATCATCGACATTGCCCCTGACTAACAGTACGACTGGTGCAGCCACTACGATTCCTCCGACAACCAGCACGAGCCAGGCGCCCTCTACCGTTCCTCCGCCCACTACCACCGAACTTCCTTACATTCCGCCGGACATCAATGTCAATTACATCGTCATTTCTCCCGAGGCGGCTGTTATTTCTTCAGGAGAAAGCCAGGAATTTACCGCTAAAGTATTTCTTCTCGACGGGAGCGAGCTCAATATAACACCGTATGTAGAGTATTCCGTCGACGCAGATGCGGGCGGCAGCTGGAGGTTCAATGTTTACACCTCCCAAAACCCCGGTACTTGGACCGTAACCGGCATTTATCTGCACCCTTCTGCCGGATGTGTATTTTATTCTGATACGGCCGATATCACCATACTGCCGGTTGAACCGACTGCAGCAGAGTAAAATAGCAGGCCAGCGCAGCCGGGCATACACCGTCACTGCATTCGTCCGGCCGGCACCGGTTGAAATCGATTATCGCTGTCTTGGCGGGCATCGATGCGCGCTTCCTGTATTTATCGTCAATGCAGCCCGGCTATTGGCCGGCAATGTAGATATCCAGATAGGTGCTTTCCAGGTACAGCATTTCTTCATAGACTGACTGTCCGAACACGTCTTCGCCCGACAGGGTTCTGGTTTCACCGGCCTCGAGGGTAAAAGGGGTTTCGGTTACGAAGCCAACCCATCCATGAAATCCCCAGTGGATTATATATGCTGTCAGCGGCAGGGCAGCAGTGGTGTCGTTTTGAATAACCAGCGTCCATGGGAAATGATAGTCCTCTCCTGGTTGATGGACAATATCATATTCGAAATCCAGCACGGTCCACTTATCATACTCAAGGGGAACGCGGAATTCGAAACCGGGAGCCGGTTTAGGAACATACTCGGGCTCCTGCGAAGTAGTAACCACAGCCTGGCTGGTTTCGGGTGGCGTGGAAGTCTGGGGGTTATCCGTTTGGGTGGCAGTTGCCGGATCGTTGTGAACAGCAGTGGTTTGAGGTTCAACAGCGTTGCTCGTAGTTTGAACCGGCGTGGTAGCAGCCCCCGGCATGCAGGCAGCCAGTGTTACAGTTACTACCAGCAGAATACCGGCAACAGCCGGCGAATACTTTGTTACAGCTTCAAACATCATAATAAAGCACCTCTCAATTACCGGAAATTAGAAGACAGTCTGATTATAAGAGGTAAGATTATTATTATCGGTAACAAATGTTACTCTATTTCGAAGCAAACCAATGTTAACCGGCTCCGGGGTTCGCGCAAGACGGTGCAGTACGTGGAGTTATCGGGTTCTAATGCCAGCTGCCTACTTTCCACTCATCCATGGGAGCTTCGTAATGGCAGCTCCAGCAGATGTTTTCTACCAGCATCCTCCCTTCATGCCCGGGAGGAAAGGGGTGGCAGAAAAAGCATCTGCCCAGTTCAATATCCAGGCTGTGGGGTGTGGCTGATGGAGTACCCGTCGCTGTAGTAGGTCCAGGGGTTTTGGTAATTGTCACAGTCTGAGTCGCAGTTGGAATATTCGAGCCGGTTGTAACGGTAACCGTGGTTGTTGCACCCTGCGCACAGGAGCCAAGAATTAGACTACCGACCAGAACAGACAGAAAAATGATGGCTTTAACAGTAACCTTTTTCATCTGCTTCCCTCCCAGACGGTTATTTCATTAAAGTATTATCGAAGAATACTACAGGAGTTCCGGGAAGTCAAAGTGGCATCAGGCGTGACGGGAGGTTTGCCGGCACATTCTTATCAGCTTAACCGAGACCACCACCACCCATGTAAAACCACTCACCATTAGGAGGCGTTCTCCCAGGCCTTCCATTTGAAGCTCCCGGGGCAGCAACGCCCACAGCATGGCAAAAGCCAGGCATGCCAGAACGGTGGCCGCTGTATAAATCCATAAACTTTTCCAGCGGGGGTCGTTTTTGAAATGAACGGCCAGCAGGATGCAGCCAAGAATAAAAGAAGCGCTGATGATGCCGGCGATGGAATTGTGTATAGCCGCCTGTACAGGCAGGTCAAGCCCGGGGGGCTGGGAAGGGAACACCGGGAGCAGCAAAAAACCGGCACCGGTAATACCAAACAGTGAAGAAGCGGCGACGGAGTCCGGACGTTTTCGGGTAAAGAGATGCAGTTTAACAATGAAAGTTGAAAGGCCCAGGGCCGCCAGGTTAAAAGCCAGGTTTTGCAGCCAGCCGTATGAACCGTGCACCAGATCGCTTACAGTTTTAATAATGGGCCCTGAGCCCGACTGGGCAACGTCCAGGGCCAGTATGATGCCAAAGAATAGCACCATGGTGATTATGCTTGTCAGCCCGATAAGGCACCAGATTTTTTTCTTACAAGGAATTTTGTTCAATAGTGCTTTCTCAGCCGTTCCGATCGCTAAATGCCAGGCAATTCAAAGTAACAGCCGGCTGATGATGTGATAGGGAGCGATTAATACGTTGATACTTATATATTCAGGTCTTGATTTATCGAATTAACTGGTAGCGGGGGTTGGATTCGAACCAACGACCTTCGGGTTATGAGCCCGACGAGCTGCCACTGCTCCACCCCGCGTCGAACCTTAATTATACGAGAGTTCAGCTTTGATAGTCAAATCAGGCACTCACCAATTAACCACTGTAACCCGTAAATGTTTGTGCTATACTGTTAGCCATAATCCATTGGGGGGCGTTCTTGAAGGAAAAAGACCTGATTTCAATTACCGATTTTTCTCCGGAAACGGTTCACCAGCTGATCGAAAATGCATGGGAATTGAAAACCGGGCGGCGGTTCGATATTCCCAAGGGCAAAGTGCTGGCACTGCTTTTTGAAAAACCGTCACTCAGGACCAGGGTCAGTTTTGAAACGGCTATGATAGGCCTGGGTGGGTGCAGCCTGTACCTTTCTCCGGCTGAAGTGGGGCTTGGCAAGAGGGAACCTATCGGTGATGTGGCCCGGGTGCTCAGCCGGTACGTTGATGTTATCGCTGCCAGAACTTTTTCCCACCAGACGGTTAAGGAACTGGCCGCTCACTGTTCGGTGCCGGTAATAAATGCCCTTTCGGATTATGAGCATCCCTGTCAGGCGCTGGCCGATATGCTTACCATTTTAGAAAAGAAAGGCGGCCTTAAGGGTGTAAAAATAGCCTATATCGGGGACGGCAATAATGTGGCCAACAGCCTGGTGCTGGCTTCGGCAATGATGGGAGTCGATGTTACCGTTGCCACGCCACCTGGATACCACCTGGAAGAAACCATATTAACAATAGCCGGGCAATATGCCCGGCTGTCCGGCTCCCGTATAGATACGCTTGAAGACCCGCACGCAGCGGTAAAGGGAGCGGACGTTATCTACACCGATACCTGGACCAGCATGGGGCAGGAACATGAAAGTGAAAAACGCATCCGGGACTTCAGGGATTATCAGGTGAATTCAAACCTTTTATGCAGCGCACCCGAAAGGGTGATCGTCATGCATTGCCTCCCGGCTCATCGAGGAGAGGAAATAACCGACGATATTATTGACGGGCCTCACTCTGTGGTTTTTGACCAGGCTGAGAACCGTCTCCATGCAGCCAAAGCGGTTCTGGTCCACCTGCTGGGTGGTCTTGAAATATCCATTGGCGACTGACGCTTGAAAAGGAGAGGCCTATGAATGCCATAAAAGCGGTCTTTACCCGGGGATGGGCGGCTATGCTTATTGCGGCGCTGGCTATTGCGGGATACCTGCTCAGTTGGCCGATGGAAGCGTTTATTGCCAGTATTGCCAGCGTATTGATCATATTTATTGCTTTTGCGGCAATCGGTGCCCGGGAAAGAATGCTGGACGAGGCGGCTGAAAGCCTGAAGGAACTTTCAGGATATTTTTACCGGCGCTTCATGGGAGAATCATCCCTGTCGATATTTGCCATTATCAATTCACTGTTCAGAATGGAAAACTCCAAGCTCTGGGAGTGGGCTCGTTCCTGTGATAATGCTCAGCGCGTTTTCAATACCTGGTGTGATTCTTTCGGTACCCGCCAGGAAATGGACCATCGCACCCGGCGCTACAGCGCCTACCTCAGGGTTTCAGCCAAAGAGTTATGGCTGATGGTCAACATGTACCAGGAATATGTCGAGCAATTCGTAGAAGTTGCCAACCATATGGAGCTGGCACCGGAAATTCTGGATCAATACCAGCGGTTTGGCATGGAATATAATACATTTGTAACCCAGTTCCGTGATTTGATTGCCGGTTTGAGAAAAGTCACGCGTATTGAAATCGAGCCTCCTTCCATAAAACTGGCCCCCGAAGTCAGCAGGGTTAAATAGGGTTCGAGCAAATTGCTGGCCTGATCTCTTCGTGTAAATAGAAAAGGTGTATTATTGGTGGAAGAACAAAATAATCTCAACGATTCAACCGGCGCAAGCCCCAGGCCGGTAGTAGCTATTATAGGACGCCATAATGTAGGCAAATCCACCCTGCTCAACCGGCTCACCGGCAAGCGGGTGGCAATCGTAGCCGATCAGCCGGGTACCACGCGTGACCGCATCATTGCGACGGTCACCTGGGGAGAAAGAGACTTTACCCTGATAGATACCGGAGGCTTGATACCGGAGCCGTCCTCCAGCATTGATGAAGGAGTCAACCAGCAGGTTAAAGAGGCAGTCAAAGAGGCTGATGTGGTGTTGTTTGTAACCAGCGCTGTCGACGGCATCATAGCCTCGGACCTTGAAGTCGCCGACTGGTTGAGAAAAGAGGGCAAAACGATAATACTGGTGGCCAACAAGGCGGACAATCCAAAACGCGAAGCCCTTGCGGTTGATTTTTTCAGTCTGGGTATGGGGGAACCGGTGGTTATAAGCGCCTACCACGATCTTGGCATTGATGACCTGCTGGACAGCATCGTAACTTTATTGCCTGAAGGCGCCGGCCGCCCGACCGAAGATAAGGATATACTCAAGCTGGCCCTGGTGGGCCGGCCCAATGTGGGTAAATCCATGCTGCTAAACCGGCTTCTGGGGTGTGAAAGGGTAATCGTAAGCCAGGTTCCAGGCACCACACGGGATGCTATCGATACCGTACTGGAGGTTGACGGGGAAGAAGTACTTCTTATAGATACGGCTGGCGTAAAGAGGCGCGGCCGCGTTGGGACGGGCGTCGACAAGTACAGCGTGGTAAGAAGCCTCAAGGCGATTGACCGTGCCGATATTGCCCTGCTGTTACTGGACGCCACCGAACCGGCTACAGCCCAGGATACCCACGTTGCCAGCTTTATCCAGCAGGCGGGCAAGGGCGTAATCCTGGTGGTAAACAAGTGGGATCTTATAAGCGATGTAGAGCAGGCGGAATTCAGCCGTTTTGTAAGCGACCGCTTCAAGTTTATGCCGTATGCCAGCATAATTTATACCTCGGCCAAGACCGGAAAAGGAGTCAATAAACTGATACCGGTGGCCAGAAACATTAAACTGGAAAGACAGAAGCGAATCGGTACAGGTGAATTGAATGGTTTCATCAGCCGGGTTGCCGCTTCGCACCCGCCACCCCGTTCCGGGGTAAAGGTACTTAAAATATTCTACTCGACTCAGGCGGAAATCGAACCACCGACCTTTGTCTTTTTCGTCAACGATGCCCGCCTGGTTCACTTTTCATACCAGCGCTTTCTGGAAAACAAAATCAGGCAAACCTATGGTTTCGAGGGCACCCCCGTCAAGATGGTCTTTAAAAACCGGGGAGATTCCTAGTTGGTCGTATTCAAGTTCGTACTGGTGGCTTTACTGGGCTACCTGATAGGCTCGATCCCCTGGGGGCTTATCATAAGCCGTAAATTTGCCAGGGTGGATATTCGAAAATACGGCAGCGGACGCACCGGCGGCACCAATGTGCTGAGGACACTGGGGCGTAAAGCTTTCTTTGCGGTGGCTCTGCTCGATATTGCAAAAGGAGCCGTCAGCGTTGCGGTGGCGGCATTTATTGTGGGCGGAGATATTATTACGCTGGGCGCGTCGGGCCTGGGATCGGTTTTTGCCCAGATACTGGCTGGTATGGCGGCCGTTGTAGGCCACATATGGCCGGTGTACGCCGGCTTCAAGGGAGGGCGGGGTGTTGCCACTTTCTTCGGCGCTCTCATCGCCATGTGCCCTCCGGCCGGATTATTCGGCGGTGCTTTGCTGATCGTGGTTGCCCTTCTTACAAAGTACGCCTCTCTGGGTTCAATTACCGGCATAGTAGGGGCTTATGCCATTCTGGTGCCTCTTACCTTGATTTACGACTATCCTTTGGAATATCTTATATTTGCACTGGCCGGGACGGTCCTCATTACCCTGATACATCTCGACAACATCAGGCGGCTGGTGGCAGGCAAGGAAAGAAGGTTCAACGTCCGCGTAAAACTGAACGGCGAATACCGGGAGCCGGACAACCGGGAATAATATTAAACTATGGCCAAAATTACCGTCATTGGAACCACTACCTGGGGGATGACCCTCAGTTATCTAATGGCCAATAAAGGCTTGAATGTCAGTTTATGGGCCCGCACACCTCAGGAAGCCCACAAAATCGCTCAAGATGGTTTTGATGCTGTTAGAATGCAGGGGGTAAAGATCCCTGAGAGTATAAAAGTAACCTCTGATACATCCGAAGCCCTGGACCGGGCTGAAGCAGTTATACTGGCAGTGCCGTCCCAGACCATGCGAACCAATATCCGGGCGATCAAGAAATTCCTGAAAAGCCCGGTTCTTGTTGTCAGTGCCGCCAAAGGACTGGAACTCGGCTCCAGCAAGCGTATGAGCGAAGTTATTGCCGAAGAGGTCGACCGTTCGCTCAGGTATAATATCTGTGTACTCTCCGGTCCAAACCTTTACCGTGAAATACTCAAAGGCTTGCCGGCTTCCTCGGTAATAGCGGCTGAAAAGGAAGATATCGCCAACCGGGCGCAAAAACTGCTGACCGCTCCCAATTTCAGCATCTTCATACAGCATGATATTATCGGGGTGGAACTGGGCGGTACGCTCAAGAATATTATCGCTATCGGCGCCGGTATGATAGACGGCTTGGGTTATGGAGATAATGCCAAAGCCGCCTTTATTACCCGGGGGCTTACCGAAATGAGCGCGCTCAGTCTGGCAATGGGTGCCAGCCCGCTCACTTTGTCCGGCCTTTCCGGATTGGGTGATTTGATTGCTACCTGCGCCAGTTCGCTGAGCCGCAATCATTTTGTTGGATATGAACTCAGCCGGGGCAAAAGTATGGAGGAAATCCGGCAGGCGCTCGGTTCTGAAGTATCGGAGGGAGTTACTACCACGGCGGCTGTCTGGGATATAGCCCGCCGTCTGCGGCTGGAGATGCCGATAACGGAAAGGCTGTACAAGGTTTTATACAAAGGTTCCGATCCTGCCAGGATCATCGCCGAAATTCTTGGCATAGAAGGCCGGCATGAACTGGCCGGGCACCGCTGGAACCTTTTTTCTTTTCTGCGCCGCAAAGGCCACCAGCGTTAAGGTTCTATTTCTTCTTAGCGTTATCGCCGTTGAGGCTCTGTAATAACTGCTCGAACAGTTTTTTCTGTTCCTTGTTCAACTTTTCAGGGGTTACCACCTTCAAGTTGACCAGCTGGTCTCCCTGTCCGTTTCTTTGCAACCGGCGGATACCCCGGTTTTTAAGCTTATAGACAGTTCCGCCCTGTGCACCTGGCGGGATTTTCAGTTTATCTTCTCCGTACAGGGTGGGAACCTGGATTTCGCAGCCGAGCGCTGCCTGGGCAAAGTTAATCTCCAGGTCGTAATTGACATCATAACCTTCACGCCGGAAATATGCATGTGGCTTAACCTCGGCGGTCATATAGACATGACCCGAAGAACCACCACGGTCTCCGGCGTCTCCTTCCCCGGTGAGGCGGATGGCATTGCCGTCATCGATTCCAGCGGGGATATTTACCTTGAGTGAATGGCGCTTGCGTTCCTTGCCGCTGCCGCGACACTGGCTGCAGGGCTGTTCAACAATGCGCCCCTCGCCACCGCACCTGGGGCAGGTGATGACATTGGTAAAACGGCCGAAGAGGCTCTGCTGTACCCGCTGAACACGGCCCCGGCCATCACATTCTGTGCAGCGTGAAGTATCCGAGCCGGGTTCACTGCGGGAACCATGGCAGTGGGAGCACCGCTCAATGCGGTTTACGGCGATTTCCTTTTCACATCCCAGGGCGGCTTCTTCGAAGGTCAGTGATACCCGGGTATGTATATCCGAACCCGGCCGGGGTGAAAATTCAGCTTCGGATGAAGCGCCGAAAAAGGCATCGAAAATATCGCCGAATCCGCTAAAACCGAAATTGCCGAACCCTTCGAAACCCTGTGACTGTGCACCGGCGTGGCCGAACCGGTCATATGCGCTGCGTTTGGCCTCATCCGCAAGCACTTCATAAGCTTCGTTTACTTCCTTGAAGCGTTCCGCTGAACCATTTTCATGATTCGAATCGGGGTGGCAGTCCTTGGCCAGTTTCCGGAAAGCTTTCTTGATGTCTGCAGGGGATGCATCCCGGGCAACACCCAGCACTTCATAGTAATCTCGTTTAACAGTCATAGAACTTATATGCCATTTTTAGCCCCTCTTGCATGTTGCAAGAGGGGCTAAATTTCCTTCTCCAGTTATTTTAAACTAAAGGCAATGCAGGGCTCAAGCTTATACCTCGCGGTATTCGCCTTCCACGGTCCCTTCATCGGTTTTACCGCCTTCTTCACTGCCCGCCTCCGCCTGCTGCCCGCCGGCCTGCTGTTCCTGGCCAGGCTGCTCGGCAGACTGCTGCTGATAAACGGCCGACCCGACTTTCTGCATTACATCCGAAAGTTCCTGCTGGCGGCTCTTGATGGCTTCGACATCACTGCCCTGCAGGGCAGTTTTGAGTTCGGCAGTTTTATCTTCGAGTTCCTTGGCCATATCGGCCGGAATTTTATCCTTCTGCTCTTTCAATGTCTTTTCCGCATTATAGGCCATGTTGTCGGCAATATTTCTGGTTTCGATTTCATCTTTGCGCTGGCTGTCTTCGCTGGCGTGGAGTTCAGCTTCTTTCTTCATCTTTTCGACTTCTTCCTTGGACAGCCCGGAAGAAGAGGTGATGGTGATTTTCTGCTGTTTGCCGGTACCCTTATCCACGGCGCCTACGTTAAGGATGCCGTTAGCATCGATGTCGAAAGTAACTTCGACCTGGGGTACGCCGCGGGGTGCCGGCAGTATGCCGTCCAGCATGAAGCGCCCGAGAGTACGGTTGTCGTTGGCCATGGGGCGTTCACCCTGCAAAACATGTATTTCCACACTGGGCTGGTTATCCGAGGCGGTGGAAAATACCTGGCTCTTGGAAGTCGGAATAGTGGTATTTCTGGGGATCAGGGGAGTCATTACGCCGCCGAGGGTTTCGATACCCAGGGTAAGCGGGGTAACATCCAGCAGGAGCACGTCCTTGACTTCGCCCTTGAGCACACCGGCCTGGATAGCGGCACCGACAGCTACTACTTCGTCAGGATTGACGCCCTTGTGCGGTTCCTTGCCGAAGAACTCGGTAACCTTTTGCTGTACCAGCGGCATGCGGGTCTGCCCGCCGACCAGTATTACTTCGTCAACTTGGGCGCCTGTTTTACCGGCATCCTTGAGGGCTTGTTTGCACGGCTCCATGGTTTTTTCCACCAGGTCGCCTACCATCTGCTCGAGTTTGGCACGGGTCAAGGGGATATTGAGGTGTTTGGGGCCGGATGCATCGGCAGTTATAAACGGCAGGTTGATATCCGTCTGCTGCACGGTGGAAAGTTCGCATTTGGCTTTTTCCGCTGCTTCACGCAGCCGTTGCAGGGCCATTTTGTCCTGGCTCAGGTCTATACCCTGGTCCTTCTTGAACTCGGTAATCAGCCAGTCGACTATTCTCTGGTCGAAATCATCACCGCCCAGGTGGGTATCGCCGGCGGTGGATTTCACCTGAAAGGTGCCGTCCCCGATTTCGAGTATGGAGATATCGAAAGTGCCGCCGCCGAGGTCGTAAACGGCTATGGTTTCATCTCCTTTTTTATCCAGTCCATAGGCTAGGGATGCGGCGGTAGGCTCGTTGATGATTCTGAGTACCTTGAGTCCGGCAATTTCACCGGCATCCTTGGTTGCCTGGCGCTGGGAGTCATTGAAATATGCCGGTACGGTTATTACGGCTTCGGTAACCTTTTCGCCCAGGTAGGATTCAGCATCTGCCTTGAGCTTGCCTAAAATCATGGCCGAAACTTCCGGCGGGCTGTATTCCTTGCCACCCATGGCTACCCTCACGTCACCGTTGGCAGCCTGGGTAACCTTGTAAGACTTGCGTTTGGCATCATCCGATACGGGCAATTCACGCCCGGACGGATCGGTCCATTTGCGCCCCATGAAACGTTTAATTGAATATACGGTATTTTCCGGGTTGGTAGTTGCCTGGCGTTTGGCAACCTGGCCGACCAGCCTTTCGCCACTTTTGGAAACGGCTACCACGGAAGGGGTTGTACGGTTACCTTCTGCATTGGATATTACAGTCGGCTCGCCGCCTTCCATAACCGCCATGCAGGAAAATGTAGTGCCGAGGTCTATGCCTATTGCTTTTGCCATATTATTCTTGCCTCCTAATATTTTTTAGTTGACTTTTTAACCTGATTTTGCTCATTTACAGGGCAGGGAGCTTCTTCACCACTGCCAACGATTACGGTACAGGGCCTGATTACCCGGTCAAAGAGCTTGTAGCCTGGTTTGATTTCATCCACCACCACATCCTCTTTCCCCTGGGCCAGTGCTGCTGATTCGTGGATGTTCGGGTCGAAGTTCTTGCCCACCGATTCGATTCTTTCCAGGCCGCGTGACTCCAGGGCAGAATGCAGTTTACGGCCTATATGCCTTATGCCGTCTACCCACGAATGGCCCTTGATATCTTCGGGAACTGCTTCGACTGCACGGTCCAGATCATCCATGGCCGGTAAAATAGAAAGTATGATTTCAGCCCCGGCCTGCCGGGCAAAATCCGAGCGCTCCTGTTCTACCCGGCGCTTGTAATTTATGTAATCCGCTTGGGCTCTTTGCCATTTGGACAGATAGTCCCTGGCTTGTTCTTCGGCTGCCTTCAAAGCTTGCCCGGCTGTAGCCGTCCCGGGGTTGTCAGCGTCGTCTTTAAGTGCATCTGCTTTCAAATCTTTTTCTTCTGGATCCAATTCTCAAACCTCCCTGTAAGTAAATACCTCAGTTCTGCTCCTGGTTATTGTCCCGGCCGGTAACCTCTTTACCGTATAACTCAGCTACAAGCTTGCTCATAATCAGGGAGAGGTAGCCTACCAGGGCAATAGCTTTTTCATAGTGCATACGGGTAGGCCCGAAAACCCCGATGGTTCCGCTAAATTCGTCTGCTATACCGTAACGGCTTAACACCAGGCTGAAATCACGGGCATCCCTGGACTCATTCTCCTGGCCGATAACTACATTCACCCTGTAGCCAGGGGCCCCGCTTAAATTCATCATTTTGGCCAGGCGTTTTTGCTCAACGAGGGTTAAAATGGCGCCCAGGTTATCACCACGGCTGAACTCAGGCTGGCTCAGCAGGTAAGGCAGACCGTCAATGTAAGACTCCTGCTGGCCTTCCCTGGTTTCGGCATGCATGAGCCGGGTGATGGCTTCGGTTACCGATTTTTCCAGACCTTCCTGGTTTTCGGCGTCAGCTTCTATCCGGTTGACGTTTTTGCCCTTCAGGCGTTCGGTCAATTTGCCCGAGGCAACAGAAAGTTCCTGCTGTGACATAGGTATTTCCAGGTTTACGAGCTGCTGTTTCACCCTGGCCCCCTCCAGCACCATAACCAGCAGAGCCAGGTTGGGCTGTAACGATATGAGTTCAAGGTGCTTGAATCTGGCTGACGGGGCAGCCGGCCGGGTGACCAGGGCCAGGCCTTTTACCTGCTGGGCCAGCAGCGAGCCAGCCAGCTCCATCCATTCCTCTATTTCATCCTCGACCTGATGGAACAGGTGTTTGATGAGCATCTGCTCAACAACCGGCAAGCCGATATGGACCAGATTGCCAACATAATACCGGTAGCCCTTATCCAGCGGAACACTGCCGGCGGCATGATGGGGACGGCCGATATAACCTTCGTCTTCGAGCAGCGCCATTTCGTTGCGAATTGTCGCCGAACATACGTTCAAGCCGATTTCGGAAAGCACTGCCGAAGATGAAACCGGCTGGGCGGTTTCGATATAGCGGCGCACTATCGAATTGAGCACGCTGGAAGTTCTTGGCCGTAACATTAAGCTGCCTTCAAACAAATTAGCAATCTAAGCAATAGATTGCTAATTAAAATTTAGCATTCTGACCATCACTTGTCAAGGCATTTGCCCTTCTTTACCAGCTTGACGGGCTGCCTTGATTATGGATAGACTTGCTGCGGGAAAGCAGATGAAAATAATCGGAGTTACCGGTGGAATCGGCAGTGGTAAAACCACGGTAGCCGGCATCCTGGGTGGCCTGGGTGCTGCGGTAATAGATGCCGATGCGATCGGCCACCGGGTTATAGATGAGGACCTTTCGGTAAACCGGGCCCTGGTTGATCATTTCAGTTCGTCAATTCTCTTGCCCGGCGGGCGCATAGATCGCCGTGCGCTGGCCGGTAAAGTGTTCGGCACCCCGGAGGAATTAGCTTTCGTAAACAGCGTTGTTCACCCTGTTATCAGAGATAGAGTTGAAAATCTCATCCGGGAATACCGGCAGCCGGGTCGTGAGCTGGTAGTCATCGATGCCCCTTTACTGATCGAAGCCGGCTGGGTCGATCTGGTTGACTATGTATGGGTTGTTACTGCTCCACGGAATACAATCATGAAAAGACTGGAGGCAAAAAAAATGTCTCGCCGGCAGGTGCTGTCCCGCATGAAAGCACAGGTGGCCGATAGAGAGCGATGCCGGCTGGCTGACGAGATAATCGATAACAGCACTGACCTGTCCAGCTTGAAAATTCAAGTTTCCGGAATTTTGCAAAACTACCTGGCTTAAGAGTATTGACATCAGGTTGCTCAGGTGGTTACAATGCCACATAAAATTTGAAACGGCCATCTTTCGGGTATCTGGTTTTAACTGGTTTGAATATTAACACCCAACGTGTTGTCATTTTTTAGAAAGGGGGTGTGGAGTATAACCGATAATCAGATAAAGTTACACCGGCTTGGTACCTCTTAAAAATTTTCTTTTTTCGGAAGGAGGAATAACTTGGCAGAAGTAACGCGTGAAAGATGGACCAGTAGAACCACCTTTCTTTTTGCCGCCATCGGCTCGGCTATCGGCCTGGGCAACGTGTGGCGGTTTCCTTATTTGGCCTATGACAACGGCGGCGGGGCTTTCCTGGTTGCCTGGATTATAGGCCTGCTTATCCTGGGTATTCCCTGGCTCATTATGGAATTTGGAATGGGCCGAATGTTTCAGAAGGGGGCGCCTGGTGTTTTTGCCGGCGTGGGTAAAAAATGGGAATGGCTGGGCTGGTGGCCTTCATATGTAGCTTTTCTTATTGTAGCTTACTACGCTGTTGTTATCGCCTGGGCGCTTCGCTACGCCGTTAGTTCTTTCACTATGGAGTGGGGAACCGGAGAGGCCGCGGCAGGTACAACGGCCGATTTCTTCTTTAGCAACATACTTAATATTTCAAGCGGCCCTACTGATTTCGGCGGTATAGTGTGGCTCACTCTGGCTATGCTCGCAATAGTATGGGCAGTATTGTTTCTCATCATGTTTAAAGGGGCCGGTGTTATTGGCAAGGTTGCTGTTTATACTGTCATTATACCGTGGGTTCTGTTAATTGCATTGCTGGTACGTGGTCTTACCTTGCCGGGAGCTGTTGAAGGCCTTAACTATTATCTTAACCCGGATTGGAGTGCCCTGTTAACCGGGGATATATGGTTTGCTGCCTTCAGCCAGATTGCATTTACCCTCTCGGTTGGTATGGCGGGCATGTATGCCTACGGCAGTTTCGTGGCCAAGAAAGCCGATATAAACAACAACGCAATGATCACCGGTTTCGCCAACAACGCCACCAGTTTTCTTGCCGGTTTTGCTGTTTTCTCGACCCTCGGTTTTTTGGCTACATCTCTCTCTGTTGCGGTCCCGGATGTAGCCGGTTCCGGGCTGGGCCTGGCTTTCATTACTTATCCGGCGGCTATCTCCATGATGCCGGCAGCCAATATTATTGGCGTCCTGTTCTTTTTGACCCTTTTCTTTTTGGGGATAGACTCGGCCTTTTTCCTGGCACACGGCGGCGTCATTGCTCCTTTGAGAGATAAATTTGGCGGCGGCCTGGCAAAGTGGACAGCCGGTTTTTGTGTTGTTGCCTTCCTTGTGGGTGTGGTTTTCACAACTCAAGCCGGTCTGTACTGGCTGGATATGATCGACAGGGCAGTTTCGTTCTACGGATTGCTGATTACCGGCGCCCTGTCCTGTATCGTTATCGGCTGGTTCTGGAAACCCAAAACTTTGCGTGACCACGTCAATGCCACATCAGATATAAAAATCGGCGCCTGGTGGGACTGGGTTATTAAACTGGTTCTGCCTATTGCTCTTATATTTGTGGTAATTTACGGTGGTTTTATGAACGATATCCCCGAAGCTTACGAGGGATATGAGGTAGGCTTTTTAAACGGTTCACATGTTTTGTGGATAGTCCTTGTAGTTGGCCTTATTCTAAGCTTTATACTTCAGAAAGTTAAAACGCGTGGAGAGGGAGGCGAATAATGGAAGCAGGAGCTATAATCACATTACTGGTTTTTTCCTTGATTTTTATTGGGGGCCTTACCTACTGCTTCATGCAGGTGGGCAAGTGCGGCCAGTGGGAAGACTAGGCTAAACTATAAGCTGGAAGCAAATGAAGCCGCTGCCTGAAGGCAGCGGCTTCATGGTTTTTAGTCGGCTAGAGTTCCAGCCTTTTCAACTCGGTTTTAAGCTTTTCAAGCCTTTGCCGCCGGCTGTCAAGATTAGCTTGTTCTTTGGCTACCACTGCCTCCGGCGCCCGGGTCAGGAATTTCTCATCCTGCAGGCGCTGGTTCAGCCGGTCGATATCGGCTGTGAGGGATGCTATCTCCCCGGAAAGGCGTTCTTTTTCCTTATCCACGTCTACCAGGCTCTTCAGCGGAACCGCGATGTCAGCCCGGTCAAGGACGCTGATAATATCATTCGGGCTGGTGTTGCTTTCCCGGGTGTTGTAGAACTCAGGTTTTGCCCGGGCTAAAAATTCCACCGTCCCGCTGAAAGCTTGCAGCGCCCCGGTGATTTGACCGGCAAATATTTTTACATTAACTATGTGAGACAGTTCTACGTTATGCTCGGCCCTTAAATTGCGGATAGCCCTGATAATTTCGATTAGAGTGCCAATCAATTGTTCGGCTTCCTCGTCCAGGGCAGTTGCATCTGCTCGTGGGTACAAACTTACCATGATGGAACTTGCTTCATCTGCCGGGCGGTTTGCAGCTTTACCCAGCTGCTGCCACAGTTCTTCGGTGATAAATGGCATGAACGGGTGCAGCAGCCGCAGAGATGTTTCCAGAACCTCTTCTAAAACCGGAGCCGGCGACAGGGCCTCCGGGTTCTTCAGGCGGATTTTGGAGATTTCCAGATACCAGTCGCAGTATTCGCTCCACAGGAAGTCGTGGATCTCGCGCAGGGCCTCGCCGAACTGAAATTCCGCCATCAGGCGGTCGGTGCTGGCAATAACCCGGTTCAGCCGGCTGAGAATCCAGCGGTCTTCCGGCGGCAGGGATTCAGCCGGTCCGATTTCGAGACTTGAATTGCCTTCCAGGCTGCGCACCACAAAGCGGGTGGCGTTCCACAGTTTGTTGGCAAAGTTTCTGCCCGCCTCAAGTTTATTAGATGAAAGCTTGGTATCGTTGCCCGGGGCGGTGCCGGTGGAAACGGCAAAGCGGAGAGCGCAGGCGCCGTATTCTTCCACCACCTTAAGCGGGTCGATGGAGTTGCCCCTGGTTTTACTCATTTTTTCGCCTTTGTTATCCCGTATCAAGCCGTGCAGATAAACTGTTCTGAATGGAATATCCCCGGTGTTTTTCAGCCCCATCATTATCATTCTGGCTACCCAGAAAAAGAGGATGTCATAAGCCGTTTCCATGACGGATGTCGGGTAGAAATATTTCAAATCAACGCTGTCCTCCGGCCAGCCCAGGGTGGAATGGGGCCAAAGGGCAGAAGAGAACCAGGTATCAAGGACATCCGGGTCCTGCTCCAGCGCACTTGAACCACACGCTGTGCAGGCAGTGGCATCTTCGATGCTTGCTATAACCTGGCCGCAGTCCCGGCAGTACCATACCGGTATGCGGTGCCCCCACCAGAGTTGACGGCTGATACACCAGTCCCGAATATTTTCCATCCAGTTCAGGTATACTTTATTGAACCGCTCCGGAATAATGGCAATCCGGCCGTCTTTTACTGCCTCGATGGCTGGTTTGGCCAGGGGCTCCATCTTGACGAACCACTGTCGGGAAACAACCGGTTCGACAACGGTAGAACACCTCTGGCAGTGGCCCACGGAATGGCTGTAGGGTTCCGTTTTGACCAGTAAACCGGCGCTTTCCAGCTCCTCTATTACCTTTTTGCGGGCGTCAATGCTGTTCATGCCGGCAAACCGGCCGGCATTTTCATTCAGCGTTCCGTCCAGGTTGAGTATGTTTATTACTGCCAGGTTGTGCCTCTGGCCGATTTCGAAATCCACCGGGTCGTGGGCCGGGGTGACCTTAACTGCGCCGGTACCGAACTCAACGGCTACCGCTTCATCGGCAACCACCGGGATGGACCGGCCGATAAGGGGCAGTACCAGCTGTTTGCCGATAAATCGGCTGAAACGCTCATCGCCCGGGTTCACAGCTACGGCGCTGTCGCCCAGCATGGTTTCCGGCCTTGTGGTAGCTACCGTAAGCCAAAGCAGGTCATCGCCCTGCACCGGGTAACGGATGTAATACAGGTTCCCGCCAAGGTCGCGGTGGTTCACTTCCAGGTCGGATAGAGCGGTAGCACAACGGGGGCACCAGTTGGTGATGCGTTCACCGCGATAGATAAGGCCTTCGTTGTAGAGGTTGAAAAAGGTGGTTCTGACCGCCTTCGACGGTCCCGGGTCAAGGGTGAATACTTCGCGTGACCAGTCGCAGGAAACACCCAGGCGGGTATGCTGGTTGGCGATAACCGAACGGTAGCGCTTTACCCAGTCCCAGGTTCGCCTCAGAAACTCTTCGCGCCCGATTTCGTGCCGGTTCAAGCCTTCTTTGGCCAGCAGTTTTTCCACCATCACCTGGGTGGCGATCCCGGCGTGGTCCATCCCGGGCAGCCAGAGGGTGGGATCGCCTTTCATACGGTGCCAGCGGATCATTATATCCTGCAGGGTAGCAGTCAGGGCGTGGCCTACATGCAGTTCCCCGGTAACATTGGGCGGGGGCATTATTATGGTAAAGGGCTGCTTGCCCGGGTCGACTACGGGCTTGAAAAACCCGTTATCCTGCCAGAACTGGTACCAGCGTTTTTCACTTTCGTTCGGGTTGTAGGTTTTGGGCATTTCGGTTTGTTCAGTCATTTCAAGCATCCTTAACAGGTTTTGTTGTTTATTTGAGGTACTATTTTACATTCTTGAGGTTGGAGTTTGCACCTCCCGGGATAATGACAGGTCAACAATGGTACCGGTAAGGTTGTTTTCTGCCCAGGGTTTGTTACCAATGACGCTGCCGTCCGGGTTCAGCACCTGGAGTGAATAAGGGTTTTTGCCGCGTTTAATATGACTTCGGCCAGTGCGGTTTTGGTCATAAGGGGCAGTTTTTCGCTGGACCCGTCCCGATAAATGAGGGTTGCCTGGTTATAATCCGAGCCGAAACCGGTGGTCTTGCCGGAAACGTCGTTGGCTACGATCATGTCCAGCTGCTTTGCCTCAAGCTTGGCAGCGGCGTTGGACTCGACGTTTTCAGTTTCAGCCGCAAAACCGATGCGTATAAAATCCCCTCTCAGCTCATCCAGAATATCCCGGTTGGGAACCAGATCAAGAGTAAAAGAACCCGGCACTTTCTTGATTTTTTGGCCCTCCGGCTTTTGGGGTCTGTAGTCGGCAACGGCAGCGGCCATTATCAGGCAATCGGCTCCGTCAAGAGCGGCCTTCAGTGCGGCATACATTTCTTCGGCGGTACTTGCCATAGTGGTAATAATGCCGGCGGCTTCAGCCGGTGGTTCGGCAGTGGTGACCAGCTCGACGGCGGCTCCCATATCCCTGGCAGCCGCTGCCAGTGCATGGCCGGTTTTGCCGGATGAATAGTTGCCTACGAATCTGACCGGGTCCAGCGGTTCCCGCGTGCCTCCGGCGGTTATGACTATTTTTTTGCCGGCAAGCCCGCCATTGCGGCCGGCAACCCATTTTACGGTGCCGGTTATGAAATCCGTGTCCCTGAGCCGGCCCCTGCCGTAACCACCGGAAGCCAGGCGGCCTTCCCCGGGTTCGATAAAGATGAAGCCGCGAGCCTTGAGCAGTTCGATGTTGCCTTGAGTGGCCGGATTTTCGAACATGGCGGTATGCATGGCAGGGGCGATAATGACCGGCGCCCTGGTTGCCAGCACCAGGCAGGAGAGCATGTCATCGGCCAGCCCGCCGGCCAGCTTGGCGATCGTGTTGGCAGTGGCCGGGGCGATCAGAACGATATCGGCTTTTTCAGCCAGGGTTATATGGCTGACGCCTGTTTTTTCATGCCACAGGCTGGTAACAGCCTGGTTGCCGGTGATGCTTTCAAAGGTCAGGGGCGAAATGAACCTCGCGGCCGATTGAGTCAGAACCGCAGTAACACAGGCGCCGGCCTGGCTTAGCCTGGAGGCAATATCAGCCCCCTTGTATGCAGCAATGCTGCCGGTTATCCCCAGGATTATCTCTTTACCTTCAAGCATGTATTACTCCAGGTTCAATTTGTGTAAAAGTTTCAGGCCGGTCAGTGTCAGATCAGGCCTTACATCGTCGATCGATTTGACTTCACCGGCAATGATATTGGCCAGCCCGCCGGTGGCTACCACTGACGCCTGCTGCCCCAGTTCATTCTTGATGCGTTTTATAAGGCCCTCGATCAGGCCGGCATATCCGAATATTAAACCGGAGCGCATGGCGGTAACCGTGTTGGTACCGATGGCTTTTTCAGGCCTGGTGAGGTCAATACGGGGCAGCATGGCGGTATGGGCATACAGGGATTCGATGCTGGTTTTCAATCCGGGCGCGATAGCCCCGCCGAGGTAGTCGCCATCAGCGGAGATGGTATCGAAGGTGGTGGCGGTGCCCATGTCTATGATGATGACCGCACCGCTGTATATATCATGGGCGGCCACAGCGTTAACGATACGATCCGCACCGACTTCGCGCGGGTTGTCCATTCGTATTCTGATGCCTGTTTTGATACCGGCGCCTACCACCAGGGGTTTTACTGCCAGCGTACCGCCCAGCAATTCTTCGAAGATGCCGGTAAGCGGCGGCACCACGCTGCACATGGCGGCATGGGTTATGTCGCCTCTGGAAAAACCGCGTTCGGCCAGCAGGCTGGAGAGCAGTACGCGGTATTCATCCGCCGTGCGCTCGATTACGGTGGAGGTACTCCAGCGGGCTGTCAGCCTGTCGCCTTCGAACACTCCCCAGGAGGTTTCGGTGTTGCCTATGTCAACTGCCATTAACATTGTATCGACTATTGTACCCTATTTTGTTTCAGGTTTTTAATTACCTTGGGAATAAGCTCCAGCAGGTCGCCTGCCAGCACTCCGGCATCGCCGATTTCTCCAGCTGCCAGTTCCCCGGCGCCAGCGTGTAAAAACACCCCCAGCGAAGCTGCTTCAAACGAATCGAGGCCCTGTGCCATCAGCGCGGCTATCATCCCCGCCAGCACGTCTCCCGTACCTGCCGAAGCCAGGGCGGGGCTGGAAAAGGGGTTGACCCTGGTTTTGCCTTCCGGAGAAGCGATAACGGTATAAGCCCCTTTAAGAACCACCACCGTTCCCCAGTCCCGGGCAGCCCTGGCGGCGATATTCAGCCGGTCGGCCTGAACTTCGGCCGGGCTCAAGCCACAGAGACGGCCCATTTCTCCCGGATGGGGAGTCAGAACCGTATTGCTTGAGAGCTTTTCCGGCCAGCCTGGAATGCGGGCAAGAATAGTCAGGGCATCGGCATCGATTACCGTCGGAGGCAGGTTCAACCCTGTATCGAATAACAAGTCCTTGACCAGTTTTTCGGTTTCCGGGTTTTGCCCCAGGCCGCAGCCAATCAGCAGCGCCGTATAATCAGGTAGACTGGTGGCAATAAGCCCGGACGCATGGTGAGTTATACCGGCATTATTTTCGGGAAGGGGCAGGAAGGTGGCTTCGGCCAGCCGGCTGCCGATGGCAGGCTGCAGGCTTTCGGGTACCGCCAGGGTAACCAGGCCGGCGCCGGTTCTCATGGCTGCGGCTGCAGCCAGGAAAGCCGCTCCTGTGTAGCGTTTAGAACCGGCTACAATGAGTATTTTGCCGAAAGTACCCTTATGGGCGTAGCGCGGCCTTTCGGGAAGTTTTGCCTCCGCCCAGTTCCGGTCAATTGTTTCTGCCGGTGTGACGACCCGCGTACCCGCCGGAATACCGATATCCAGTACCCGGATTTGCCCGCCGGCGGCAATGGCATCCACACTGTTGTACAACCCGGCCTTGGCTTGTCCCAGGGTGAGGGTATAATCAGCTTCGAGTGTAGAAGGGTCGACTGCCCCGGTATCGCCGTCCAGGCCGGAAGGAACATCCAGTGCGATCACCAGAAGCCCGGGCATAGCCGGTATTGCTGCTTTTAATCCCCGGAGTATGGTCTTGAAATTTCCCTCGATTGGCCGGCTGCGGCCAGTCCCGAAAAAAGCATCGACAATTATGCCGGTTTCAGCCAGCCAGCCCAATAAATCAACAGGAGAGCTTGTTTCTCGCGCGCCTGCCTGCAAGGCCAGCTCAAGGTTTTTGCTGTTTGACGGTTTTTCTGCCGGTATGACCAGGTTTACCGGCGCTCCCCATCCGGCAAGATGCCTGGCAGCCACCAGCCCATCCCCGCCGTTATTGCCGGGCCCGATAAGAAAAGTGATACCTTTACCCCGGATATCTCCGGCAATTTGCCTGATGTGATTCGCCACCTCACTGCCGGCATTTTCCATGAGTTGCTCAACGGATATGCCCTGCCGGACTGCTTCCTGTTCCATGGCAATCATCTGTGCGGTGGTTACCAGTAACATTCAAACCCCTTTTTTAACATAGAGTTTATCTTTAAGCCGGAGCGGGGTCAATATGCGCCGGCAAGACCGGGGGAATATTTTTTGACTCCCTCCGGCAGGGCGGGTTAAAGTAGTGCAGTTTAACTGTAAAGGAGAGTTCGATTGAGGGGAGTACTCAATGCCGGACAGATACGCGCCCTGGTTACGGGCAGCCTGCCCCTGGTTTCGGAATGGATCAACCTGGACCAGCAGCTTCAGCCTTCCGGAATGGACCTTACCGTAAGGGAAATCGCGGCCTATACCTCCGGTGGCGTGATAACCTGTGACAACCGGGAGCGGAGTATTTCCGGCACGCGGCTGCTGGAGTTTGACGACCGGAACCGCATATACCTTCCGGCCGGGGTATACCTGTTAACATATAATGAAATCGTGAACCTGCCGCTGGGATTGATGGCTCTGGCGCTGCCGCGTTCCAGCCTGCTCAGAAGCGGTGCCGCCGTACATACCGCCGTATGGGACCCCGGATACTGCGGGCGGGCGCAGTCAATGCTCAGTGTTTGTAATCCGGCAGGATTTACCCTGGAGAAAAATGCCAGGGTGGTCCAACTGGTGTTTTTTACTCTGGAAGAAACCGTGGAAGGCTACCAGGGGGCTTACCAGGGCGAAAATATTAGCTGAACCGGCTTTAACAGGCTATCGCCAGGGCTTGCGGCAGGAGTCTGAAGACCACCGGGCCTTCACCCAGCAGTTCCCCGTCGGCGCTGACCGGCATGCGCTCAACCGGGTCGACCTCTACCAGGGAAGCTGTTGCCAGGCTTACCTTGGGATGGGTAATATGTGTGCCCTTGTATATCCTGGGGAACGCTTTCAAAAGTTCGAACTTGCCGATGTCGTTAACGGTGATAACGTCCAGCTTGCCGTCGCTCAACTGGGCCATCGGGGCGACTTTCATGCCGCCGCCGAAAAAACGGCCGTTGGCGACGATTACGCTTAAGAACCGCCCCTGGCGGCTCTTGCCGTCCACGGTCAGTTTCAAGTCATGGTTGCGGTAGCGCACCAGCGTAAGCACCAGTGCGATGACATAGGGAACAGTATTGGAAATGAACCGGCTTTTGGGCATGCGGTTGGTAGTTTCGGCTGTTTCCGAATCAAACCCGGTGCCGGCATAATTGATGAAATAACGGCTGTCCTTTTTGCCGTCTTTGAAATACTCCACCAGCCCAACGTCAATAAGAAACCTGTCCTGCCTGGCCAGGAAGTTGCAGGCTTCGAGCGGGTCCCTGGGCGAACCCAGCGTGCGGATAAAATCGCTTCCGGTGCCGGTGTTGATTACCCCGAAAGTAACCTTTTTACAGTTCGGTGATTTCAGGATGCCGTTGGCAACTTCATTCGCCGTTCCGTCTCCGCCCACTGCAATAATAAAACTGTAGCCTGCATTGGCGGCAGAATAGGCCAGCTCGATACCATGCCCCTTGAAAGCGGTAAATTCAAAATCGTAAGCCAGACCGTCCCGGGTGAGTTTTTCCTTCAGCTGAGGCCATTTCCGCTCCGTCTTGCCGCCTCCGGCAACCGGGTTGATGATCACTTTTGCATAGTTTTTCGGCAAATTACCCTCACTAACCGGATTTATTCTAGAAAACTGATTACATCCGGGGGCCTGTCGGCCGTACGGTATTCAATACCGGCAGCGTTGAAGAGCTGTACGAATGTGTCATCGCTGTATCCGCCGAAACTCACGTAGCACTTTATGCGGGCATTGACCAGCATTTTGGCACACAGAACGCAGGGGGAATGGGTGGCATATATGGTAGCTCCTTCGAGGCTTATCCCGTGCAGGGCGGCCTGAATTATAACGTTCTGTTCGGCATGAATTGCCCGGCAAATTTCATGGCGCTGGCCGGAGGGTATATTGTTCTCATCCCTCAGGCATCCCAGTTCCAGGCAGTCTACAGCTCCGGCAGGAGCTCCGTTGTAACCGGTAACCAGGATATGCTTGTCGCGCACGGCTGCCGCGCCTACATGGCGTCTCAAACAGGTAGAGCGTTCGGCTACTACCGCTGCCAGTTTCAGGAAATATTCATCGATTCCGGGACGCTTCAAGAAAAAACCTCCAGCTTCCGGACCGCATCTCTTGCCTGCCGGGATAAATCAGCCAGAGAATCCTCGTTGATTATATTGAAATCAGCCATGGCAATGGGGCCGCCCTTATTCAGATTTTCGATTTCGGCACTGTCCCGGCTCATGGCTTCCCGGTTGTTCAAGGGGCGGATTCTTCTTGTGCTCAGGCGGTGGTGGCGTGTCGCCGGGGAAGCCAGCACGGCGACGATGGAAAGCTTTTCGCCGTAATATTCCTTCAGGCTCCTGTACTCTTCCCAGGAATAAAGGCCGTCAATAACAACGCTGGAACTGCTTAATGCTTCATCGACCCGGGGGCGGTTCAAAACCGCATAGGCGGCCATGCCGTGCTCCCGGCGGAGCGCTTCCCGGGTAATGCGTTCGTTTTCTTCGTTTAAGGCCAGTCCCCGTTTTTGAACTTCGATATCGGTTATATCACCAAAGCGGATTCTTTTAAACCCGCTCTCTTCGAAAATGCGTGCCGCTTCCGACTTTCCGGCACCGGCCATACCTACAATGGCAACTAATCTCAAAACTCACCCCCCAGGAAATAAAACGACTCATTATAATGAAAACACGTCTTTGATGACAATGCCGGCAAGCGAGCCCGGCCGGGAATTGCCGGGCGTTTAGCAGATCCTTGTCAACCTGGGGTTGGGTGTTATCCCGGGTATGCGCCCGCGTTTGGCAACGGGCCTGCCGTCGATTGCATGCAGGTCGGCGGTGAAATCTATGGGCCGGGCGCCGCTTATATGACTGCCCACGCCGAAACCGTCCACCGGGGCGGACGATTCCACGAACAGCCGGATACGTTCGGCATCCAGTCCGCCGCTGACAAATATTTTTACATGCCCGGAGCCAGCCTGATCGAGCCTGGCTCGTACTTCTCTGACCAGTTCGACCGTTACCCTGCCTCTCTCGACCGGGGTATCCAGGCGTACGCTGGCAAGCTTATCGCCAAGGGCTTCGGCCACCCGGAGGCTTTCCTCGGCTTCATCCTTGAAGGTGTCCACCAGTGACACTCTGGGTATGTCGCCGGGCATGTGCCGGTCGAAGGCAAGGGTTGCCCGGACGGTATCCCCCATTAACAGGATCAAGGCATGCGGCATGGTTCCCGCTGCCCGGGTACCGGTAAGCTCGGCTCCCGCGATGGAGGAGCATGCCTGGCAGCCGCCGGTTATAGCGGCGTAATCCATGAGCCCGGCTACACTGGGGTGGACATGCCTGGCCCCGAAGCTGATTACCGGAATTCCACCGGCGGCCTCGACGCACTCCCTGGCGGCGGTGGCCCAGCCGCTGGACTGGGCCAGCATGCCGCAGATGGCGGTTTCGTACAGCCCGAACTTGAGGTAAGGGGCCTTGATTCTAAGCACTACCTCTTTAGCCTGCATCGGCTGGCCTTCGTCCAGGATCCAGATTTCACCCTGTCCATCTTCAATAACTGTTTTCAGCAGAGCCTTGACTTCCTCCATGCCGCACAGCAAACCGGAGTGATTGGGAAAAACTTCCATGGTGGCTTCAGGGTTCAGGCCTTCGGCCTGGAGAATTTCAATAGTCCGCCTGAAATAGATGTCGGCCGTTCTGCCGCTGAGTATATCCCGGGATGGTTCGAAAACGTTCATTACTCCTGCTCCCTGCCGGTAAGACGGGCGCCCAGTACATTTTGCATATGCTTTAGCGCCCATTTATGGGCTTCAGGATCAAACGAGGTAACACAATCGACCGGCACCTCGACCGGGTAGTCCCGGTTGCGGGCATCGGCCACGGTATGCATGACACATATATCGGTGCACACCCCGCACACAATGAGTTTTTCCGGTTTGAACTCTCTGAGCTTTTCATCCAGGGGAGTGTTGAAAAAGGCGCTGTAGCGCTGCTTGTCTACCCGTTCTCCCTGATATCCGGAGAGCTCATCGATAATTTCGCTTTCCGGCGAGCCGGAGATGCAGTGAGGAGGGAACATTTTAAATTCCAGGTCATCGGGTGCGTGCGAATCGGTTACAAAGAAAATCCTGCTTCCCTTTTCGGTTTCCTTATGCAGTAAACCGGCAATGCTGGGTATTATCGCGTTTACGCTTTGCCCGCAGTACAGGGGGTATCCCTCATGGCAAAAACCTTTCAGCATATCGATAACAAGGACGGCATTCGGCATGGCACTCTCCAGCAAATAGAATGATTGGCTATTATACAACAGCCGGCGGATTTCCGGCACTACCGGTATCTTAAAAAAGCTGAAGAAACAACCAGTAAACCAGAATGTTGACTGCCGTAAGCGGCAGGCCGACCCGGGTGAAATCACGGAAACCAAGAGTCTGGCCGGCTTTCCTTTCCGCATTCTGGATTATAATAATATTGGAAGCCGCTCCGATTATGGTGAGGTTGCCGGCGATGGTACTGCCGGCTGCCAGGGCCATCAGGGACACAGTATCCGGCACCGGCGCGGCGAGCACCGGCAGATAAAGGGCTACCATAGGCACATTGGAAATGAACTGGCTAAGCACTACGCTGATTCCCATGATAGTTGCCGGCTCAACCGGGTTCAATCCCGTACCGGAAAGTACATCCTGAAAGAATCGTGTCTGCCAGACGGACTGCATCAGGATGAACATGGCTCCAAAAAATACCAGCGTAGGCCAGTCTATCCGGCTTAAAAGGCTTATGCGGGATTTATGAAACAAGGCAACCGGGAGTGCCGCTGCCAGGGCTATGTAGGTCAACCGGAAGTCGAAGGCGGGCGCCAGGAAAACGCAGCCGATTTTCACCAATATCATAAGCATCATGACAGTTAAAGATACCCGGCAAAGCCGGGCCAGGCCCTGGTTGTGTATCAGTTCCGGGGAATGGTCAAGAGGGCGGGCATTAAAATGCCTGCGGAAAAACAGGCGGAGCAGCGCGTAAGCTGCACCCAGGTTGATAAGCGTCGGTATAAAGAGATATTTGAAAAAGGTTATAAAAGGATTGGACAGGTTGCCCTGGCTGGCTATGAGCAGGTTCTGTGGATTGCCGATCGGGCTCATCACGCTGCCGATGGTTACGCCGAAAGCCAGCGCCAGCAGCAGAATTTTGGGCGAAGCTTTGTTTTTACGGGCAAGCATCAATACAACCGGCGTACCTGCAATGGCCAGCGTATCGTTCATAAGCGCGGCTGAAAGCAGTCCCATGCCGAACAGGATGGCCAGCACCAGCCCATCGAGAGAACGGGCTTGTCTGAATAACCTGTAAGCCAGGTGAGCCAGGTATCCGCTCTCTTCCAGCGCCTGACCCACTATGAACATACCGACCAGGAAGCCCATCACATCCAGGTTTACTGATTTCAGTGCTTCGGCAGCTGTAATTTCGCCAAATGCCAGGGCCGCCAATGCGCCGCCGGTCATTATATGCCATATTTGGAGACGGACGCGGCCTATCTGCCTGACGGTAATCAGTACAAAGACAACAGCCAGGATTATTATGGAAATCATCTGGTTTGGATACTCTGGGTAAAAATATAGCAGGTACCGGCTTGAATTTACATCACGCTGATAATTAGGCGCCAGTCATGTTATTATTAGTATATAACTCTGACAGGAAATACCAAATGGAAACCAGAACCGTAGCCAGCAACCGTAAGGCTTATCATAACTACCACATACTTGAAGTGTTCGAAGCGGGCATAGCGCTTACCGGCAGCGAAATAAAATCCATTCGCGCCGGAAGAATAAGCTTGAACGAAGCCTATGTCAAGCCCCGCGAGGGTGAACTCTGGCTGGTCGGGGCACATGTGCCGCGCTATGAAGCCGCCAGCGCTTTTACCAAGAGCCACGAGCCAGCCAGGGATAGAAAGCTGCTGCTTCACCGGCAGGAAATTAACGAACTTGCCCGAAAGGTGGCTGAAAAGGGCTATACGCTGGTACCGGTAAGCCTGTATATCAAGGGGCATCTGGTAAAAGTGGGTGTTGGACTGGGAAGGGGTAAGAAGCAGTATGAAAAGAAAGATGCTATAATAGAGAAGGAAGCCAAGAGGGAAATTAACCGTACTTTAAAAAGACAAACCTGATACCTGAAAATGCGGGGACGCGTGGTTTCGACAGGGAAGGTGAGTTACGGAATTGCAGGTTGAGGCGCCGTGGCCCTCATAAAAAAGCGGCACAAAAAACAACTGGCGAACCTGAACTGGTTCTGGCCGGCTAAATAAGCCGGCCCATCCACTCCAGCCTCACCCCGACGGGCTGGTACTGGGTGTCGAAATGCCGGGGTGCCACCCAAATGACGCCGATACCAGGGTGAAAGAAAATATCGGCTGGCCGGGTCTGAGCTTCTGCCGGTTAATTTCAGCCCGGTAAGATTTAAGTAACCGGATAAACCTGTAGTATATTCCGGGCTGCCTTGTCTGGACGGGGAGTTCGACTCTCCCCCGTCTCCACCAATACTGATATATCAAAACAAATACGATAAAAATTAGATTTTTAAACGGCAGGCGCTTTACTCGGTGATTTGGCCCTGAGAATAATCAGGATAAACCTGGTTTAACGGGGGGAAACCATATGCAAGAGAAAATATCACAGGCACAAGCTGAATCCCGGCGCCATCAGGCCGAAACCGAGGCCATGCTCAAGGCAACCAAAGCCGTACTGCGCATGACCGATTTTCAAACTGCCGCCCACTCCATTTTTAACATCGCCAAGGAGATTATTGGCGCTACCGGCGGGTATGTGGCCCTGCTGAGTGATGACGGTGCAGAAAATGAAGTACTTTTCCTCGACGCCGGTGGCTGTCCATGTTCGGTGGATGAAAGCTTGCCTATGCCTATACGCGGCCTGCGGGCAGAAAGTTATCACCGCCAGGAAGTTGTATATGAAAATGATTTTACAAGCTCTTAATGGCTCAGATTCATGCCCGATGGCCACGTTGCTCTTGAAAACGTGCTTTTTGCTCCCCTTATTGAAGCAGGTAAAGCAGTAGGATTAATCGGCCTTGCCAACAAGCCGGGCGGTTTTAATGACAAAGACGTCAGAATGGCTGGTGCCCTCGGGGAAGTGGTTTCCATTGCGTTAATTAACAGCCACAACCAGGAGCGCCTAAAGGCCAGTGAAGAGCTTTACCGCAATAAAACAATAGAACTTGGGCGAGCTTTGAGGCAGGTCAAGTCGCTCAGCGGACTTCTGCCGATTTGTGCCTCCTGTAAAAATATCCGGGACGACAAGGGTTACTGGCAGGCTGTGGAGAGTTACATTACAACCCATTCGGAAGCAGAATTCAGCCATGGCCTGTGCCCGATTTGCATACGCAAACTGTACCCTGAAATGGCAGACGAGATAATTGAAGGCCTGTCGAACCATAAAAACGACAGCCAGCCGTAGAAGCGGCGCTTCCAGCCTGTGTTTTGACCCTGCAAATTCGATGCGTTATAATCTTCCAGTGATAGGCAGTAGTTCCGGAAATGCCCGGTCCGGTCTTCATGAAGCATGCGGTGTATTCGGCATATACTCCCGCACTGAAGATATATCCCGCATAACCTTTTTCGGGCTGTTCGCCCTGCAGCACCGGGGCCAGGAGAGCGCCGGCATAGCCACCTCCACCGGCAAGGAGATTCAGTTGTTCTCCCGCATGGGCCTTGTTTCCCAGGTATTTGACGAAAAGGCTCTCAAGCGGCTCAAAGGCCATATCGGCATCGGCCACAACCGCTACTCTACCACCGGTTCCAGCCGCCGCCATAACGCTCAACCCATCGTCGTCAATGATAATCACAATGAAATTGCCATCGCACATAACGGCAATATCGCCAACTCAGAAGCCCTGCGCGCCGAACTCGAAAGCCAGGGCTTTACTTTTAATACCACCACCGATTCGGAAATTATCGCCCAGCTTATCCTTTCGGCTCCACACAAGGAGTGGCATAAAAAGATGCGCTATGCCATGCACCGGCTTGAAGGTGCATTTTCGCTGGCTATTATGACCCGGACGCAACTTTTTGCCATGCGCGACCCTCATGGCGTCCGGCCGTTGTGCCTGGGCCAGATCAACGGAAACGGACATGTAATAGCTTCCGAGAGCTGTGCCCTGGACCATATCGGGGCAGAATTTATCCGGGAAATCGAACCGGGTGAAATTGTTTCCATAGATGACGAAGGAGTAAAGAGTTATAAAGAGCCCTGCCGCAAAAGGGCTTTTTGCATTTTTGAGTATATCTATTTTGCGCGGCCGGACAGCGTTATTAACGACCGCCTGGTGTATCACGCCCGCCAGGCCATGGGCGAAAAACTGGCTGAAGAGTACCCTGTCGATGCCGATATTGTTATCGGCGTGCCGGATTCGGCTACGCCGGCAGGGGTTGGTTATTCGCTCAAATCCGGTATCCCGCCGGCTACGGGCCTAATCAAAAACCGCTACATGGGGCGCACCTTTATTGAGCCTGACCAGCGCCTGAGAGACCTGGGTGTCAAGCTGAAGTTCAATCCCCTGCCGGCGGTATTGGAAGGACAGCGCGTAGTACTGGTAGATGACAGCATCGTCCGCGGCACTACCACTCCGCAGGTTATAAAACTGCTGCGCAAGGCCGGCGCCAAAGAAGTGCATATGCGGGTTTGTGCCCCGCCTATATGCCATCCCTGTTTCTTCGGCGTGGATATGGCTACCCGGTGGGAACTCCTGGCATCCCGCAAGTCCGTTGAAGAAATCCGCCAGTTCATCGGGGCCGATTCCCTTGGATACCTTTCCATCGAAGGCCTGGTTGAAGCTATAGGCCTTCCAAAGGACCTGTTCTGTCTGGCCTGTTTTACCGGCGAATATGCTCTGCCGGTACAACTGGAAATGGACAAACTTGCTTTCGAAACCCTGCCGCGCAACGGCAAACCGGTTAAGACCAAACCTCAATGCATGGCCACCCGGGACGCTGCCCTTTTTTAACCGCCCCGGTTCAAACCTGGTTTGCCTAACCCCTCTGTACAATAGTAAAATGGAATTTACCTGCCCCTGAAATTTGGAGGAGTTTAATCAATGAGTTTTCTTGAGTCTAGTGATCCTGACATATATACAGCCGTGCAGGCTGAATATGACCGGCAGCGTTCCACCATCAACCTTATCGCTTCCGAAAACTATTGCAGCGCAGCCGTTCTGGAAGCCCAGGGTTCGCCGCTTACCAACAAATATGCCGAAGGCTACCCGGGCAAAAGGTATTACGGCGGGTGCGAAAATGTAGATATTATAGAAAATATCGCCATTGAGCGCGCCAAAGAACTGTTTAAAGCCGAACATGCCAATGTTCAACCTCACTCCGGCGCCCAGGCCAATATGGCCGCGTATTTTGCGCTGCTTAATTATGGTGACCGGGTTATGGGTATGGATCTTTCGCATGGCGGCCATCTGACCCATGGAGCCGGTTTCAACTTCTCCGGCAAATTTTATAAATTTACCGCCTACGGCCTGGACCAGGCAACGGAGCGGATTGATTATGTTGAACTGGAGCGGCTGGCAAAAGCCAGTCAACCGGCCCTTATCGTAACCGGTTCGAGTGCTTATCCGCGTATTATCGATTTCGAGCGCATACGCCATATTGCCGATTCCGTCGGCGCCAAACTCATGGTGGATATGGCTCATATTGCCGGCTTGGTGGCCGGTGGAGTCCATCCTTCGCCGGTTCCTTATGCCGATATAGTCACATCCACCACCCACAAGACCTTGAGAGGCCCCAGGGGCGGGTTCATATTGTGCAAGGATGAACTGGCCAGGAAAATCGATTCGGCTGTGTTCCCCATGATACAGGGCGGGCCGCTGGTTCACGTTGTTGCCGCCAAGGCGGTATGTTTCAAAGAAGCCTTGGAACCTGCATTCTCTGATTACCAGCGCCAGGTTACAGCCAATGCGGCTGTGCTGGCGGACGAACTCAAAGGTTACGGTTTGAGAATTATCTCCGGCGGCACCGATAATCATCTTATACTTATAGATTTGAACGAACTCGGCATTACCGGCAAACAGGTGGAAGATGCCCTGGGCAGCGTAGGTATTGTTATAAACCGCAATGCGGTTCCCTTCGATACGTATCATCCGCCGGCGGTAGCCGGCGGTATACGCCTGGGCACGGCGGCCGTTACCAGCCGTGGTTTCAAAGAGCAGGATATCAAGGATGTGGCACGTTTGATTGCCGGCATCACCTTTAATCTCGGTGACGGTTATTTGAGAACGGTATCGAAGGATATAGTGTCCCGCATTTGTGCCCGGTTTCCGGTTCCCGGAATCGATACCAGGGAGGCAGATTAGGCTGTTATGAACGAAATGAAGGTATTTACCGGCACCGCTCATCCTGAACTTGCCCGGGCCGTGACCGAATACCTGGGAATACCCCTTGGTCAATGCGAGGTATTCGATTTTTCCAACGAGAATACATTCGTAAGAATCCTGGAAAATGTGCGCCAGCGGGATGTGTTCGTTATACAGCCTTTCTGCTCCCCGGTTAACCATAACATAATGGAATTTCTGATAATGCTGGATGCATTCAAGCGCTCCAGCGCCGGGCGCATTACAGCTGTAGTACCATATTATGCCTACGCCCGCACGGACAAAAAAGACCAGCCCAGGGTGCCCATTACCGCCCGACTGCTGGCGGACGTGCTTTCCGTTGCCGGCGCCACCCGCATCCTGACCATGGACCTGCACGCCGCCCAGATACAGGGATTTTTCAATATTCCGGTCGATGAGCTTACCGCGTTGAATATCCTGGGCGATTACTTCAAGAAAAAAAACCTGTCCAATCCGGTGGTGGTGGCTACCGATATCGGTATAACCAAGCGCGCCAGGGATCTGGCAGCTATTCTGGATGCCCCACTGGCTATAATGGAAAAGAGGCGTATCGGCAATGCCGACCGTACCGAAACTCTCAATGTCATCGGTGACGTTGCCGGAAAAACCGCCATAACCGTCGATGATGAAATCGACACCGGCGGTTCACTGGCCAATACCGTCAATACCCTGGTGGCACGCGGCGCCAGCGAGGTTTATTCGTGCTGCACTCATCCTGTATTTTCAGGACCGTGCCTTGAGCGAATTGCCGGCTCGCCTGTAAAGGAAGTAGTGGTTACCGATACCATTCCCCTGAAAGATAACCCCGGCGGGAAAATTACCGTTCTTTCAATTGCCCCGCTTCTGGGTGAGGCAATCCACCGTATCCATACCGGCAAATCGGTTGGAGCTTTATTTGAGCAGCAATTTTAAACTGGTTGAAGTATATCGCGCTTCGGGCGAACTGGAAGCTCTTACCATCAAGGGCATGCTGGAAAGTTTTGGTATTCCGGCCATGCTCAGGTCCCATGCCGCCGGTTCTGTTCACCCGTTTTCTGTTAATGGCATGGGCCTGGTGAGCGTGATGGTAAATGAAGAAAATTACGCAGAAGCCGAACAGCTCGTAAACAGCAGGAATGAAGATGTTTAAATTATTTGGATTGGGTGATTCCAACGAAAAAGAAATAAAGAAATTAAACCCCCTGGTGGAAAAAATTAACCAGCTCGAGCCGGATTTCAATGTCCTGAGCGACGAAGCGCTGAAAGCCAAAACCGCGGAATTTAAAGGCCGCGTCGAGCAGGGAGAAAAACTCAACGATCTTTTGCCCGAGGCCTTTGCGGCGGTTCGCGAAGCTTCGAAGCGCAAGCTTAAACTAAGGCATTACGATGTGCAGCTCATCGGCGGAATCGTTTTGCACCAGGGTAAAATCGCCGAAATGAAAACCGGTGAAGGTAAAACCCTGGTGGCTACCCTGCCGCTGTATCTAAATGCCCTGTCGGGCAAGGGTTGCCACCTGGTTACGGTTAACGACTATCTTGCCCGGCGGGACGCTTACTGGATGGGCCCGGTTTACGATGCGCTCGACCTGACAGTGTCCAGTATCTACCCCATGCAAACCCCGGATGAAATGCAGCCTGCCCGGCTTTACGACCCGGAATATGACAGCGGTAGGGAAGACGATCCCTGGCGCCACTTCAAGCCCGTGCCCCGGCGTGAAGCCTACCAGGCGGATATTACCTATGGAACAAGCGCCGAATTCGGCTTCGATTACCTCAGAGACAATATGGTGATGAACCTGGAACAGTGTGTTCAGGGTGAGTTGAACTATGCGGTTATCGACGAGGTCGACAGCCTGCTGATCGATGAAGCCAGGACGCCGCTTATTATAAGCGCGCCTGACCGGGAGTCCCCGAAAAAATACCAGTATTTTGCCCGGCTGGTGCCGCGTTTGAAACCTGGCGAACACTACGAAACCAAGGAAAAGGAACGCTCGGTCGAGCTTACTGATGAAGGATTTGGGGCTGTGGAGAAAATGCTGGAAAGAGAGGGCTTGCTGGAAGGCTCCAGTCTTTACGACCCTTCGAGCGCCGACCTGATGCGTCATCTCCGCAACGCTCTGCAGGCCAAAGAGTTCTATCGCAAAGACCGGGAATACATGCTCAAAGACGGTGAGGTAATCATCGTTGACCCGTTCACCGGGCGGCTTATGCTCGGCCGGCGTTACAGTGAAGGCCTGCACCAGGCGATCGAAGCCAAGGAAGGCGTTAAAATCCGCGAGGAGAGCCGGACCTTTGCTACCGTTACCATACAGAACTATTTTCGGATGTATGAAAAATTGAGCGGCATGACGGGTACTGCCGCTACCGAAGACGAAGAATTTGCCCGCATCTACAAGCTGGAAGTGGTGGTAATTCCGCCCAACAAACCCATGATAAGGGAAGACCTGGGCGACCGCATCTACAAGGATGAAGCCACCAAGTTCAAGGCCCTGCTGGCCGACGTCAAGGAGATACACGAAACCGGCGAGCCGCTGCTCATCGGCACAGCTTCAATCGAAAAATCCGATTATCTGAGCGAGATGTTAAAGCGCAAAGGTGTTCCCCACAACACTCTCAACGCCCGCCAGCATGAGCGCGAAGCCGAAATTATCGCCCGCGCCGGCGAACCGGGCGCGGTTACGGTGGCTACCAATATGGCAGGGCGCGGTGTGGACATTATTCTGGGCGGCAAGGAACCGGACGCCAGCGATGAAAAAGCCTTTCGGGAGTGGCAGGCCAGGCACCAAAAGGTACTCGAACTGGGGGGACTGTATGTTATCGGCACCGAACGGCATGAAGCCCGCCGCATCGACAACCAGCTAAGAGGCCGTTCCGGCCGCCAGGGAGACCCCGGTAAATCGCGCTTTTACGTTTCCCTGGATGACGACATAATGCGCCGCTTTGGCTCGGAGCGGATCAAATCCATCATGGACTGGGCCGGCATGGACGAGAACAGCCCGATCGAGAACAAGCTGGTATCGAACTCCATAGCCGATGCCCAGAAACGAGTCGAAGGGTATCATTTCGATATCCGCAAACAGCTGGTCGATTTTGATGACGTGGTCAACAAGCAGCGTGAAATAATCTATGCCGAAAGGCGCAAAGTTTTAGCCGGGGCGGACCTCAAGGCCAACATACTGGATATGGTAACCACCGAACTCAGGGAAATGGCGGCAGGTTATACCGCCAATACCTATGAACCCGATTACCAGGGTTTGCTTACCGAAGCCGGCACCCTTATGCCGCTGCCTCCGGAGCTCAAGCTCGAACATATAAAAGACATGGAACCCAAACAGGTCGAGCAGGCATTGATTGAACATGCCGGACGCATGTATGAGATCCGCGAACAGGAATTCGGCGATGAAAAAATGCGCCTTCTGGAAAGGGTGCTTTTGCTTAAAACCATCGATACTCTCTGGGTGGAGCATCTCACCAACATGGAATACATGCGCCTGCAGGCAGGCTGGCAAACCCTGCAGCAGACCCGGGCGGCTGATGCCTATAAAAATCAGGGCTTCAAACAGTTTCAACTGCTTTTAGATACCATCCGCCACGATGTTGCTCATGCTATTTTCCGTATGGCTATCGTAAAACCGGGGGAACGCCAGCCCGCGCCTCCTTCCGGGCTCAGGGCTTTCAGGCCTGAAATGCCGGGCATAGCGGCACCTCCCGGAGCAACCGGGGCTGGTAAACCGGTTGTGCCGGCTGCGAAAGTCGGCGGGAAAAAAGTGGGCCGCAACGAGCCCTGCCCCTGCGGCAGCGGCCGGAAATATAAACACTGCTGCGGTGGCTAACCGGGCATAACCACAATGAGCGTACTACCGGTAAGTTCCCACCAGGAAATCGTCAACCGGCTTAAAGCTTCGATCCAATCCGGTAAACACTGGTACCTGGCATTAATTGAAGCCCTGCGTGACTACCCGGAGGATGATTTTACTATCGCCGGGGAAGCGCTGGACTGGTTACGGCTTGCAAAACTGCTTGCCGGCGAAGCCGGCAGCCTGATAGATGCCCAGGAACTTGCCCGCTTTTTTCGCTATGGAAAAATTCCATTGAAAATATCCAGCCATGAAGCAAAGCATTTGATCGGCGGCAAAAAGTACAATTTGTACCTGAATTACCTGTATGGCGTTACAGTGGAGGCCGCCCTGCTCGAAGCGGTCGCCCGGGAAGTGGAAAAAGATTATTCCAGCCTGGGATTGCCCCGGGTGAGAGATGCCGGCAGAGAAGCCTTCACCCGCATATACGGAGCCGACCGGCACACGCTCAGGGAGGCGTTCAGAACCGCGCACCCCCATTTGGACTGGGATGAAAAAATCGAAGTGCAATTTACCTACTGGTTGTTCAAATATCGTTTGAAGAATTCAGACAAGGAAAAGGTGGCATCGGATACCAAGAAAGCCCTGAACTGGCTGAACAGCCGGGGGAATTTCTTCCCCAGGTTGTTTTAGGATATTTGAAGTCATCGCGAACCACCCATCTGTCATCGCGAGGAGGGCGAAGCCCGACGTGGCGATCTCAAACAGTCGTGGCTATCTCAGAGGCTGTCCGTTGCTGAATGAGTTTGCCACGTCAGCCCTGCGGGCTTCCTCGCAAAGACAGTTCGAGAACTCATCGCGAAGCCGTAAACCATCCATCCGTCATCGCGGGTATAAATATCAAAAAGTGTTGCTGACATATGAAACAAAATACCTGTATTTGTGGCTGATATTGGTTTAAAGGGGGCTATTTGATTATTTAATCTTCAGGCAGTTGAGGATTTCAAGCAAATGATAGGCCGAACCGCACTACTTCTATCGTTGATTATAGGGCTAGAACAGCCTCATACAGGCATAGATCACTATACCAGGGCCTTCAGCTAAACTTTTACCAGCACCATGATACTGACTCAAATAGCAACACAAAATGATCTTTATACCCATCGCGAGGAGGGCTTTAGCCCGACGTGGCGATCTCAATACTTCAGTTCCAGCCTTAAAACCTATCGTGGCGGTTCGGGAGTTCAGTCAAGCTTCACTTATGATAATCTTTTCCAGTTCGGCAACCAGGCCGGGCAAGTCATCCTCGATAGTTTTCCATACAAGGATGGTATCAAAATCAAAGTAGCCATGGATCAAACGGTTGCGCATGCCTTTAATCTCCATCCAGGGCACACACGGGTAACGCTCTTTGAACCCATCGGTAATACACCCGGCGGCTTCGCCGATTATTTCCAATAGCCTGACGAGCCCCAATAGCAGCAATTCATTATCTTCAAGCGTCTTAATTTGGCGGTTTGCGGTGAAATTAATAGCTTTGGCAGCGGCTTCGTGCATGTGCCTTACTCTGGAGAGGTCATCCGGTTTGCGCATAGACTGTCTCGGCTTCTTTTATTACTTCTTCTCTGAAAAGAGGGCTTAATTCCTGCGGAGTTCGCAAGTCAACTTTGCGATTGCCTAACAAACCGGATAGTTCGCTTTCGAGTTCAAGGAGTTTGAAAAGTCCCGGTTCTTTTCCCGGTTCGAATTCGACCAGTATGTCGATATCGCTTTCGGGCGTGAAATCGTTTCTGGTTACGGAACCAAATAAGGCCAGCTTCCGGATGTGGTGTTTAATGCAAAAAGCGCTTAGTTGTTCGTATGGTATGCGTATATTCCTGCTGGCGTCCCGGGCTTCCGGTAATCGACGAATACCTGTTGAGGCGGGGATGCAGGCCTTTAATATAAAAGCCCTTAATTGTTTATAGGCTGGTATATCCCGGTTGGCCTGGTAATAAACCCTGTTATTTCTGATGTTCCGGGTTATTATGCCGGCCTTATACAACTTTCCAACCTCTTTTTGTACCCCACCAATGGAACAACCGGTGAGCCGTACAATCTGACGGAGGAAATAGGATTTGTCAGGCCTGGCGAATAAAAGCGCCAGGACTTCATAACCGGTCTTGCCAAAAAGGGTATAAGTGTAAGGTTTTGATATTGTTGCCATTGTTCAGTTATTGTATCCTATAAGGATACATTTTACAAGATAATTACAGGAAAAAATGTTATTTCAGGTAGTTGTGCGCTCTTAGTAGTGCGAAACCGTAAACCACCCATCCGTCATCGCTAGACTTACGCCAGTAAGTCGTGGCGATCTCAATACTCCAGTTCCAGTCTCAAAACCCGTCGGGTATTCTCCGTCACCTTGAACCGCTCATCGATACGCAACCCGGCAAGCCAAACGATATCTTGTCCCGTAGTGATTACCGGTACATTATCCCGCCACAGGCGGGGCACCCTGGCATCGATCAGAAAATCCTTTACCTTTTTCTGCCCACCTCCGCCCAGGGGTTGAAAGCGGTCTCCCGGTTTGCGCGGGCGCATGGAGAGAACCTCTCCCGTCAGATCAATATCCAGGTAAGCTGTAAAAGGCCCCACATCCGGCCTTATGCCGCCGCCTTCGATGATTTCAGCCGTAACCTTCCAGTCTCCAGCCCGTGTTACGCCGGGTATCTTAAGGTTGATTTCTTTTTCAATCGGCGGGAACGGGCACAGTTCTTCCGGAGCCTTTCCCAGCAGGTACCGCCCGTATTCCACCGTAAATGTAAAACCACTCGGCAGAACCAGCTGTTTGCCGGCAGGTTTTTCCAGCATAGCCAGCATGTCCTCGATGTGCCTGGCTTCGAAGTCCTTGAGGCTGCCGGCCAGCTCTTCCAGGCATCGGCGCAGCAGGCTGCGCTTCAAAGCCGGGTGGAGGCCGCCCAGTTCAGCCTTATCCAGAACGATAGTGTTTATTTCCCTTTTTACGACCCTGCCCCAGGCCTTGTCCCGCTCTAGGCTTAAGTAATCCAGTTCATCCCCTGCGATATCTGCCAGGCGCAGCAGCGCCCTGTCTATTCCGGGATTATAACCTTCCAGGAGTGGCAGCAGTTCCAGCCTGACCCGGTTCCGCAGGGGCGAAAGGCTCAGATTGGTGCTGTCCAGCCTGGTTGGGAGGCCTCGCTCCTGGCAGTAGGCTTCGACTTCTTCACGGTCGATTTCAAGCAGGGGCCTGATGATTTCAAAGTGTTTCTCCCCGGCCTGCCAGTTTGTCCTTGGCGCCAGCCCCTTGAGCCCCAGGGTGCCCGTTCCGCGGATAAGATGCATCAGGATGGTTTCGACGTTGTCGTTTCGGGTATGGCCGGTGGCTATAATACCGGCGCCGCTTCCGGCGGCGGCCTCGCACAGGAAATCATAACGCACTTCGCGGGCAGCCTCTTCCAGGCTCAAACCGTGCTGGCTGCGATAGCCGGCAACATCCCGCCCGCCGATGGAAAAGGGCAGGTCAAGCTGTGCGGCCAGTTCGGCTACATGCAATGCGTCTCCGGTGGATTCTTCACCCCTCAGGTTATGGTCAAGGTGGGCAACCACCAGGCTGATGCCCAAAACCTGCCTCAAGTTGTAAAGCAGATGAAGCAGAGCCACCGAGTCCGGGCCGCCGGAAACAGCCACCAGAACCCGGCTGCCGGGCGGGATGAGGCCGGCCCTGCGGATAAAAGCATAAACCCTGTCTTCCAGCAAAAGCGCTTTCTTAGCTCCCATAATGAACTTATTATAAGGTATATAAATGTTGGGAGCATCCCTTGTTGTTTGACAAATGGTATGAATAATATCATACTGTGGTATGATTGAATTCGAGGTGAGGTTATGAAAACCGCCAAAGTAGCGATCTCTCTTCCCGAGGCAATATTAAGAGCTATAGAAGAAGAAAGAAAAGTCAGCGGAGAAAGCCGTTCCCGGTATTTCCAGCGTGCCGTCGAAAAGCTCCTGAAGCAGGAGACGGAAAACGCGAAAGCCGGGCAATATATTAAACAATATACCCAAATTCCCGAGACTCCAATTGAGGTAAGCCAGATTCATTCCGTCTCCCGGGCAGCTCTTGAACAGGAGAGCTGGTAATGCAGCGGGGGGAAATATGGTGGGCTGAGCTTGGTGAAGGTGCAGGACATCGGCCGGTATTACTGCTTTCGAGAAATGAAGCCTACGCTGTGCGCGAACTTGTTACAGTAGCACCCTTGACCACTCGTATAAGGAGTATAGCTTCCGAGGTGCCGGTGGGAACTGCCGACGGTTTGCCTAAAGAATGCGTTATAAACCTGGATACCATCACTACTATTGCCAAATCCTGCTTGAGCGAACCCATTACCAGCCTTTCATCAATCAAAATGAAACAGGCAGAGGAAGCCATTCGTTTTTCGGTGGGAATGGAAGGCTAAACCCTTTGACTAACTTTGCCATGGGTGATATTATGACTTTCGCAGGTGATAAATAAAAATACGATTAGCTCTTGCCTGCTCGTGATCGAGGTGAATTAAAAATTGTCGGATCAAGCCCTGTACTGGGCCGCCCTTATTCTTTGTATTGTACTTTCTGCATTTTTTTCCAGTTCCGAAACCGCATTTGTAGCCCTGGAACGCTATCGTGTCCAGCACCTGGTGGAAACCGGTGTTAAAAGGGCTGACAGGGTCGCCAAAATGCTGGAACGCCCCGAACGTTTTCTTTCCACCATTCTTTTAGGTAACAACCTGGTAAATACCGCCGCCGCCGCCATCGGCACCGTGCTGGCGGTTTCCTACTGGGGAGAGGAATCGGGACTGGTGCTGGCAACCATTCTGGTTACCGTTCTGCTGCTTATCTTTGCCGAAACCACTCCCAAGACCTTTGCTTCCCATCATTCGGAAAGGCTGGCTCTGCTTTTTGTCCGGCCGATTGAACTGCTTTCCTGGCTGTTTGCTCCGCTGGTAACCCTGCTGAGTTTTATTGCCGGCGGTATTACCAGAATAGTCGGCGGGGATACAACCGCGCGGCTGCTGGCCAGCCCGGAGGAAATCAAGGCCATGATAACGGTGGGCTCCAAGGAAGGCTCCGTTGAAGAGTCCGAAGCCCAGCTTTTACATGCCGTTTTCGAATTCGGGGACAACCCGGTTTTCGAAGTGATGGTGCCCAGGACGGAAGTCATTGCGGTGGAAAAAGGCACCAGCATTGCCGATTTCCTGAAGGTTTATACCGATTTCCCGTTATCCCGCTTTCCGGTATACGAAGAAAACATGGACAACATCATCGGCATTCTTTCCATCAAGGATGTGCTGATGGCCATTGCCAAAGACAATGCCACCTTCGAAGCCCCGGTGGACGAGTTCATGCGCCCGGCTTATTTCACCCCCGAAACCAAAAAGGTAAGCGAACTGTTTACTGAAATGAAAGATAAAAACTTCCGCATGACCGTAATTATCGATGAATACGGCGGGACTGCCGGCATCGTATCGCTAAGCCGGTTGATGGAAGAAATCGTAGGCCCGGTGGGCGATGAACTGGCAGCCGCCGAAAAAGAATATGAAACCATCAATGAATACACTTTCCAGATAGACGGCGGCATGCGCATCGAAGAAGCCAACGAAGAACTCGGCCTTAACCTGCCCGAAGGGGATTACGAAACCGTTGCCGGGTTTATTCTGAGCTTTCTGGGCAAGTTCCCGCGGCAGGGGCAGGTACTGCGCTACAACGGGCTGAAGATCGTGGTTACCCGCATGAAAGGTAAAAAAATAGAAGAGGTTCTGGTGACTCAGGAAGCCAAACAGCAGGATGCAGCGGCTACGGCTTAGGTTTTCGCGGGAGGCCCGGCTCAAGTATATTTCCCACCTGGATTTAATCCGGCTGTGGCACCGGGCGTTCAGGCGTGCCGGGCTCGAACCGGCTTATTCAGAAGGATTCAACCCCCATCCGCGCATTCACCTGGCGGCGCCTTTGCCGCTAGGTGTAACCGGCGAGTCCGAGCTTATGGACGTGGTTCTTGGCAGGGATGTTTCAGCCCATTCCGTGATGACAGCCGTCAACGGGCAGCTGCCGCCGGGTATTTCCATTGTCCAGGCAATGCCGGTTGGGTTGAATACCCCATCGCTGCAGGCTCAGGTGCGCCGGGCTGAATACCTGGTGGAAGTTGCCGGAACTTCGAGCCGCCAGGAACTGGAAGCCGCCATCAGTCATCTGATGAGCCTGGAAAGCCTGCCGTGGACTCAACAGCGCGAAGAAAAGACCCGCAGTTACGATTTACGCCGGCAGATAAATAACCTCTGGATTGAGCAGGAGCGCTCCTGCTCCCTTATTATAGGCATGGACCTGCAGTGCGACAACAGCGGTTCGGGCCGGCCTGAACAGGTAGCCAAAGCCCTGGGGCTCCCGGAACCCGAAACCATCCACCGCCGGCGGTTGATACTTGCGGCCAATCAGGAGGGTGCGGCCTAATGGCAAGGATTATTCTGGCCCGCCACGGAGAAACCGAGTGGAATAAGCTCATGCGCGTCCAGGGCGGCGGTAGCGATATAGCCCTGAACGACTACGGCCGGTCCCAGGCGGAAATGGCGCGCAAGTACCTTGAAAATGAACAGCTTGCCGCGGCTTATGCCAGCCCGCTCTGCCGGGCTATGGAAACAGCGCGTATCATAGCCGAACCCCACGGACTGGCGATAACGCAAGTTCCGGAACTGGTGGAGATCGATGCCGGTTCCTATGAAGGCATCCTGACTTCTGAACTGGGACGGCGCTTTTCTCAGATCGTTTCCGAACTGGACGAAAATGCCGAACTGCCGTGTACCCCCGGAGGGGAGTCCCTTTCCATGGTGCAGCAGCGGGGCTGGAAAGCCCTGGAGGCAATTTCAGCCGGACATAACGATGAAACCATCCTGGTGGTTACCCATTATTTCGTTATCCTTGCCGTTGTGTGCAAGGTACTCAACCTGCCGCTGGTAAATGTTTCCCGCTTCTGGATGGCTACCGGTTCGATAAGCTCCATCAACCTGAACGGCTCCATCCCCAGGTTGGAAACGTTCAATATTTCCCCTTAACCCAGGTTATTAATCAACAAACCGGGGTGTCACTGCGAAGGCGCGCCAGCGCCTGTGGCAGTCTCTATAAACCTCTCGATTGGTCTTTGCGAGGAAGCCCGGAGGGCTGACGCGGCAAACTCCACTCTCAAAAAGCATTTGACACTCATTATTCGTTCAATTATACTTACTAAAAGTAGGTATATATAGTAGGTATTAGATGAAAACCCTGAAAGTGAATTTTACTATTCCTGAAGATATCGTTCAGGCTTTAAACAGCCGCGTGGAACGGCGCAGGCGCAGTTCTTTTGTAACCATGGCCGTTCGTGACAAACTCAGGCAAGTTGAACAGGAAGAACTGGTAAACCGCCTGATTGAAGGGTACCGGGAGCTGGCTGAAGAAAACGTCGCGGGAGAACACGAATGGGAAACCGCGTCCCTGGAAGGCTGGCCGGAATAATGTCAGGCGGAGTGTACTATGCAACAGGATAAACCTGAGACTTGTCCCGGTGATTTTCCGCGTTTCGGAAGTGTATATGAAGTAAACCTGGATCCCGTTATCGGCGCAGAAACAGGCAAAACCCGGCCCGCCCTGGTGGTATCCAACAATATCAATAACGAATACTCCTCTACTGTAACCATGCTGCCCATCACCGGCCAGCCTGCACTTAAGGAATACCCCTTTGAAGTAGCAGTACCGGCAAATGTCGCCGGACTAAGTGTTGATTCACGGATTAAGGCTAATCAGATACGAACTCTGGACAAAAGACGACTCGCAGGTTTTCGCGGAGCACTACCCGGCCAGTACCTCGTGAAGGTTAATCAGGCACTTAAAATCCATCTAAACATCAGGTAATTGTACTATCAGTGCCTTCACGAGATCACCACGTCGGGCTTTTTTCTCCTGAAACAAATTTCCTCTTACCCGATATCAAACATGCCCGAAAAAACTTTTTAAAATAATGAAAATATTATGTAAAAAGGGGTTGACGTATTCCAAATGTGTGGTATCATTATGTGTTGAATCCTGTAAAAGGGGAGGTGATGCTATTGTATAAGCACCCGCAAGGGAAAGTATGAAAACGGAACCCCGAATACCTTAACCTCATTATGAGAACCCCCGAAACCCGACTTTATGCGCCCGGACGGTTAAATTTTTAAAGCCGCGAGGGTTAGAAATATTTGGAGGAATTTAAAGGTCGATGAAAAACTCATTCAAGAAAATACTGGCAGTCGGCATGACGCTGGCACTGGTTTCGAGCTTTTTTGCAGCCGTGCCCGTCAGCGCCGCTCCCGGCTGTAATGCCTGGGATGATATTGCCATGCCGGTTCTTGCCCCTGACACCGAAGTAGGTGTTATGGACATTGCACCGGATGGCACCATGTTCCTGGCATTTTATGATGAAGATGCCGAAGAGTGGGATATCAAGTATTCCACCGACGGCGGCTTCAACTGGAAAGATACCAACCTTACCGGAATTTACGATGATGATCCCAATGATCTTTATGGATTCGATGATGGTGATGGTACAACCCCGGTAAGAATCCAGGTATCCCCGATGTGGCCGAACAACAAGAACGTCTACGTTGCTCTTTCCAACGGCGATGTATGGCGTCTTCCCAATGCTGGCCTCGGCACCCCTGCCCTTCTCAAACCCATCGTTTCCAACAACAGCACCTACCTTGAAGACATGGGATGGGGCCTCTGGGACATGGATATCTGGGCGGACGGCACCTACAACTACCTTGTCGTTGCCACCGACCTCGATGTCTTCGTTCTCAAAGATCAACTGCTCAACGACTGGATCGACTATGAATTGAACGAAGATAGTGACGACGGTTCATGGTGGGGCAACCGCAGGGCTGTCGAAGTCCGCTTCGCTCCCGATTTTGCCACCAGTGAACTCATCTGGGCGGTTGTTGCAGAAGATAACCGTGACATACCTGATTATGCTGATCCCGCGTGGACAGATAATGATCTCATTCTCACTTCTGCCGATTCGCCCGCTCGCTGGGGTTATGTATTCCAGGAAGTAGCCTTCGAACAGTACGACAACGACCTGGAATGGTGGACTCCATTTGTTGACATGGAGTTCGATCCGGCTTACACTGCCGAGTACCCGCAGCTTTATGTTGCCGTTGCTCAGCCCTGGTGGATAAACTCCGGTTATCCTTCACCGAACGAACCCGGCAACCTTTACTACGTAGCTGGCGAAGCCAGTTCAACCGGGCCCGGTGATGTAGGCTCCACCTACATATTCTTCGAAGACAGGGCTCTTGGAACCGTTGAGGTTTCCGGCAATACCATCATGGTCCAGGATTCCGAGGACGGAACAGTCTGGACCACTACCGATGGCGGTGCCAACTGGGTCGAAGCTTCCCGCAGCCCGGCGGCTCCTTTCTGGGGCCAGCTCTATATGGCCCCCGACTTTGATGAAAGTGGCATTGTCTTCTCCACCGTTATGGATGGTAATGGTTTCGACGGCGTCAGCGGTTTGTACCGCTCCACCGATGGTGGCGACTTCTTTGATGGTATCAGCCTGCTCGACATGTATATCACTGAAATCAAAGACATGGCTTTCGATCCCAAAGGCGGCAGTCAGCCCGCACTTATGGTAGTTGCATACGATCTCTACGACTATATTTTCTACACCTCGGATGCTACCGCCGCCAGCCCGCAGTGGTTGCTGAAAGACTGCGAAACCGCTTTCAACGATTCCTTCGGTGCCATTGAAATGGTATCCTGGGATATAGAAGGCGACACGGTCATGATCCTTACCCGGGAAGGCTTCCCGTGGGATTATGACTATTCCATCTATCGCTCCACCGATGACGGCAACAGTTTCAACTACTGGCGCTCCGTTCCCACCGGAACGATCGACATTCCGACTGACTGGGTTGTCGTCGACAGTTCTATTGTAAACATCGTCGGCCGTGATGGTTTCTGGGCTACCAAGGCTATTGGTACACCCATCACCAAAACCGTTCTCGACGGTATAGATCTTTCTGCTGGATGGCCGGCAGGTGCCAGGTCCATCGCCCGCTTCGAAAACACCGTTGCCGTTGGCACGATGGGTGGTGGCGTAGCTGTCTCTGCTGATGGCGGTGCAACCTGGGATTCTGCGTCCCCGTTTTCGGTTGATGTATATGTAGCTTTCGGTCCGGACGGCACTCTGTATGCCGCTACCGGCAACAGTTCCATCTATGTTATCGATGGCGACCTGGACGCCGAGATGCTCGAAGATTCCAATGGCGATGTTGCCGATGCAATTGCTTTCAGCGGAATCTGGGTATCTCCTGACAACACCCTTTATGCTATCGGTACTTCTATCGATGAAGGGGCTGTGAGCTACGATTATGTAGTATCTGGTTCTGTCCAGTTATACAACGACACTTTCCCGTTTGGCACTGCTACGCTTGATCTCGCTAAATTTGCGGATTATGCTGAATCTGAAACATCGGGTTCAAGCATAACTGTAGATTGGATTTCAGGTAGTCCCATCGTTGGTGAGATCCTCTATGTCGTCGGCGACGACCTCGTTTGGGGTGGAACCTTTGATGTAGATGCGGAACCCGTAGATGCATATATGACTGGTGATATCCTCGTTCAGGGCGCCGAATCCGGCGCTTTCTTCAGGATCAGCCTCAATGTTTCTATGGCGACTGCTGATGCCATGGTAGCCGCAGGCGACCTGCCTTATGCCGATGGCTGGGCAGACTTGTGGCCAGAAGATGGCGTATCAGTTAGTATCTCAAGCTCTACGATTATTTTGGGTCTTAGCTCTGAAGCCGAAGAGGATGATGAAGGCCCCGAAATGATGTGGCGTTTGCTCCTCGGCGATAATGAGTCCGACTACAACGTCTGGGAAACCAAGACCATCGACGGCGCCGAAGGCATCTGGGGCACCAGTGGCTCCAATATTATCTGGACCATTGTTGATAATATTGAACTCTGGGCCTTCGAAGATTTCAACAGCGGCACGGTTCAGAATGTAACCGTAGTCGAGGTAGACAAGAGCCCGGCTACCGCTTCCAAGAACCTCCAGGTAAGCTGGACTTCTCTTGCCTGCACCACTTGTTACACTGTCTGGATTGACGGCGAACCTTACACCAACTTCACCGTTGCTTCCAGCACTGCCGCAGGCACAACCATTACCAAGAAACTGACCGGCTTCGACTATGCTACCGAATACGAAGTTCAGGTTCAGGCTTGTGTGAATGGACCTATCCAGAGCAGGCTCTCTGCTGTGGATGATGTAACCACCGAATGCTACCTGCTGGCCCCCGTTGCCGCAGTTCCGGTACAGGGCATGCAGGATGCTTCCACCGCTCCGTCTTTCGTCTGGAATATGCCGGCTATGGGTTGTGTTCCTACCGGCTATGACTTCCAGCTGAGCACTGACCCGGCCTTCGCTACCACCATCGTAAGCATTTCCACCACCAATACCGGCTATACCTATGCTGCCGGCGACCTGGCTTACGACACCAACCATTACTGGAGAGTAAGGTCTTCCTACGGCACCGTAAAGAGCGCGTGGACCACCATCCAGAACTTCCACACCATGCTCGAGCCGCAGCCTCCGGTTGACATCACCATCACCCAGCCGCCGGATGTTAACCTGACCGTACCTCCGGTTGTGACCGTACCTCCGGCGCAGACCATTACCGTTTCGGTCCCCCCGGCGGTAACCCTGACCCAGACCGTCACCAGTGTACCCACTCCTACCATCACACTGCCTGACCAGCCGACCCCGGCCTACATCTGGGTTATCGTTGCTGTTGGTGCCATACTCACCATAGCCGTAATCGTTCTGATCATCAGAACCCGCAGAGCTGAATAAGCCTGACGGCTATAGTTAACCTGACCCACAAGAGGGGGGCTTCGGCCCCCCTCTTTTTTTACCCCGAGATCGCCACACTCGTTTCACTCGTTCGCGATGACAGATGTATGGAAAGCGGCTTCTCAACGACCAACCATTCCGTCTTTGCGAGGAAGCCCGCAGGGCTGACGTGGCAAACTCATACAACAATGACCAGCCTTTGAGATCGCCACATCGGGCTTCGCCCTTATCGCGATGACCCCGAGGATGGCGGTTTGCGGCAACCTTACGAATCGTCTTTGCGTGCCTGCGTGAGCAGGCGTGGCAATCTCAAATCCTTGACAAACACTATATATAAAGCTAATGTATTAACATCAACCCTACATAATGTGGAGCATAACCCATGAAATGCCCTTACTGCAGCCACCCGGATTCGCGCGTAATAGATTCCCGCGAATCCAGCGAAGGCATCCGGCGCCGCCGGCAGTGTGAAAACTGCAGTCAGCGTTTTACTACCTATGAACGCCTCCAGCCGGTGGTGTTGTTCGTGGTAAAAAAGGACCAGCGCCGCGAAGAATTCAGCAAGGAAAAACTGCTCTCCGGTTTGAGAAAAGCCTGTGAAAAGCGGCCCTTGCCGGCCTCCAGAGTTGAACAAATGGCCGAAGAAATAGAAAATGAATTGCTGGCGCTTGGCAGGGCGGAGGTTTCCTCTTCGATAATAGGTGATATGGTAATGGAAAAATTAAAGAAACTGGATAAAATTGCCTATATACGCTTTGCCAGCGTTTACCGGGATTTTACCGATATCGATGCGTTGAAGAGCGAACTGGATACACTGAGGTAGCAAGTTATTATGGGCAGAAACATAAAAGGAGGATTAAACAGGATAAACGCTTCAGAACGGGTAATTATATTTGTCGATGGTTCCAATTTGTACCATTCCCTCAAATACCATTTTAAAAGGACCGATATCGATCTCGGTAAATTTTGCCAGCGGATACTAGGGCATCGGAAGTTGATCCGCATTTATTATTACAATGCGCTGGTTGGCCAGAAAGAGGAGCCGGAAAGATACGTCGACCAGCAGAAGTTCCTCTCCACCATAGAGGCTATTCCCTACTTCGAGCTTAAAATGGGGCGGCTGGTGTATAACAACTGGCCGGGCACCCCACCCTACGAGAAGGGCGTGGATGTAATGCTGGCAACCGATATGCTGACACATGCCTACTCGGACAATTACGATACCGCCCTGCTGGTGGCCGGTGACAGCGATTTCGTTTATGCCCTGCAGGCGGTCAAAAATGCCGGCAAGCATGTGGAAATAACCCTTTTCGGCAACGAAAATACTTCGGTGCCACTGCGCAAGGTAGCCGATAAAATCGTATCCATAGACGGCAGATTCTTAAGGGGGGCGTGGAAGCAGTCTTCAAGTTCACAGCATGGCAGTCAGTAAAACCGCCCTGAGGGAGAAGTACCGCCGGCAGCTGGCACGCGAGCAGGGAAGTATCGTCAAAGACCCTGGCGGGCGGCTGCCGGTAGCGGTAGTATACCCCAACAGCTACCGGGTGGGCATGTCCAACCTGGGGGTGCATCAGCTTTACCGTCTGCTTAATACCTGGCACGGCACCATGGCTGAACGGGTGTTTTATGAAGGGCTTAACCAGCCGGTGTTTAGCCTGGAAACCTTCCGGCCGCTGGCGGAATTTCCTCTGGTGGCTTTTTCAATTTCTTATGAACTCGATTATTTCAACGTTCCCCCTATCCTGGCTTCGGCGGGTGTTCCGGTTTACGCCGTTCAGCGTGGCGAAGAGCATCCTCTGGTAATTGCCGGAGGTGCGTGTATTATGGCCAACCCGGCACCCGTCCTGCCTTTCTTCGATGCTCTGGCTATTGGCGAGGCCGAGATTTTACTCGAACCCATGCTGGAAGCGCTGGAAAACGCCGGACAGGGAAGGCAGGCTCGTCTTGAAGCACTTGCCGGGGTGCCGGGTATGCTGGTGCCGGGTTATTCAGGCAGTAACCCGGTAAAACGGCGGTATTTGGATGAACTGGACTCCGAACCATGCCATACCGCAGTTGTGACGCCGGATGCCGAGTTCGGGCATATGTATATGCTCGAGGTGGAGAGGGGATGTTCGCGGGGGTGCAAGTTCTGTCTGGTCAACCAGGTGTTCAGCCCTTTGCGTTTTCGCAGCCTGGAAAGCCTGCTGAAAAATGCCGGGGAGGGTTTGAAGTACCGCCGCCATATCGGGCTGGTGGGGCCGGTGGCTTCGGCCCATCCCCAGGCGGAGGAACTGGTTGCCGGCATCCGCCAAATGGGCGGGCAGGTAGCCATCAGCTCTCTGGCGGTAAAACCGCTTTCATCCGGCCTGTTGAAGGAACTGGCGCTGGCGGGCGCCAATTCGGTAACCCTGGCACCGGAGGCAGGCTCGGAAAAACTGAGGCGAAACATCGGCAAAGTCCTTACGGAGGCAGAAATACTCGCGGCAGCAGGAAAGGTATCGGAAGCCGGTTTAAACGGCCTTAAATTGTATTTCATGGCGGGTCTTCCAGGGGAACAGGAAGAGGATATCATTGCTTTGAAAGACCTGGTTTTAAAATGCCTGAAAGAATTTGGCAGGCGGAGCCTGAGTATCAATGTTGCTCCGTTTGTACCGAAGCCTTTTACAGTGTTCGAACGGGAACCGGTGATGGCGCTGGAGATACTTGAGGAAAGACTTGATTACCTGAAAAGCGAATTGCGAACGACAGGGATAAAAGTCAAAACGGAGAGCCCGGCATGGAGCCGCATCCAGGCCATTCTTTCCCGGGGGGACGAGAAGCTTGCCCCGGTAATCGCTTCGCTGGAAAAACCCACTCTGACCGGCTGGAAGCGGGCGCTGGAAGCCGCCGGTATAGACGAACAGGATTATCTGGGGCGGATTCCGGAAGGCAAATTGCTCCCGTGGAGTATTATTTCACTATAAGGCATCAGAGGCCCCTCCCGTAGGTTATAGCGAAACCACACAACAACCTCCCATAGGTCATCGCGAAACTCGCCGGAGGCAAGTTGTGGCGATCTCATCCTTCCCATAGGTCATCGCGAGAGTTGCCGTTGCAACTCGTGGCGATCTCAAACAAAAAAACACTTTCACTTGACAAATCATGGCTGCAGCAGTATCTTCATTGTATATACAACAGGCGAGGTTAAGGATGAAGACTCGTATACAAAAATGGGGAAACTCACTTGCTCTGCGTATCCCTAAATATATTGCCGAGGAGGCGGGTTTGTATAAGGATGGATCTGTTGAATTGACGCTGCTTGAAGGAAGAATGCTGGTAACCCCTGAACCATCTGAAGTTCCAGCGCTCGAACAGTTGATTGCGGGTATGAACGCGGAAAACCTGCATTATGAGGTTGATAGCGGCAAACCAGCGGGCAATGAAGTATGGTGAAGCCTGGTGAATTTGTTCCTGAAAGAGGCGATGTAGTCTGGCTATCCCTGAACCCTCAAGCAGGGCATGAGCAATCCGGCAGGCGGCCTGCAGTTGTGCTGTCGCCGCGAATATACAATGCTAAGACCGGCCTGGCGGTGTTTTGCCCGGTAACCAGCCAGGTTAAGAGTTACCCCTTCGAGGTGGTCATTCCGGATAACGCTCCTGTTGAAGGCGCAATCCTCTCAGACCAGGTCAAAACTCTGGACTGGCGCGCCCGGCATGCCGAGCTCATTTGTAATCTGCCTATAGAAACGATGGATGAAGTGCTTGTCAGGCTGGGCACTTTGATATCCAGATAAAAAAAGGTGCAGGCCCCCTGTCTTAAAGTCATCGCGAAACCGCACAACCACACATTCGTCATCGCGAAACTTGCCAGAGGCAAGTTGTGGCGATCTCATCCTTCCTATAGGTCATCGCGAAAGTTGGCGCAGTAACTCGCGGCAATCTCAGGGGCAGGGTTCTATAAAAAAAGAGGGGGATCAAATCCTCCTCTTTAGTGAATACTCAATAAATATAAAACTAACCCTGAAGCAGTTCGTTAACCACCTCGTTGACAACCTTGCCATCCGCCCGGCCTTTCATTTTGGGCATCAGGATTGCCATTACTTTACCCTTGTCCTGTAAAGTTGCGGCACCCGCCCGGCTGATGGCTTCCCGGGCGGTTTCGGTTATTTCCTCCCGGCTCAACTGTTCGGGCAAATAAGCTTTCAGTATGGCCAGTTCTGCTTCTTCCTGGGCTACCAGGTCCTCCCGTTTACCGAGTGTGAAGGCTTCGATGCTTTCATTGCGCTTTTTGCACTCTTTGACGATCTGCCCCAGTACCTCGGGGTCACTCAACTCGCCGTGTTTTTCGATTTCGGCGTTTTTCACACTTGCCATGAGCATGCGAATTACCGAAACGCGGCACTTATCGCCGGCTTTCATGGCGGTTCTTAATTCCTCTGTCAGTTTTGCTTTAAGGCTTTCGGCCATTGCAATAACCTTTTTATCTTCTGGTGCTTGCTCTTGAGGCTTTGTTGGACTGCTTCCGGCGGGCGGTAGCTTTGCGAGCGCGGCGGGTCAGCGGTTTCTGGTAGTAGCCGCGGCGGCGGGCTTCGGAAATAATGCCGTCCTGCTGAACCTTCTTGTTGAACCGCTTGAGCATGCCCTCGAAGCTTTCCCCGGATTGAGCGGTAATGTTGGCCAAGTGCCATCCCCCCTTTACGTCAAAAAGCCCGGTTTTTGCCTTAAACCGGCAGCTTTGCCAGTTCGAGCAACCGGACAACCATCATTCTATTGTAGATAAGGTATAAATGTCAATTATTTGACCGGAATGCATATTTGAAACCAGTACTTTAGCAGTGCTTACTTTTTGGGGCAGGTTACGTTTATACTACGGAGACAGGTCGAATGAACGAAGTTGAACAAATCATTTGACACTGTCAAGCTTCAGGAATTATTCTATTAAGACAATACTAGAGAGGTATTACGGGAGGCAGAAAGTTGAAAAGGAATAAACTGATCAAGATAATGTCGAGCTTGTTCGCTCTGGTAATATTCTTAGCCGCCATCCCGGCTGTCTCGGTGGCAGCAGCCACTGCTGTTAATTTGAACCCGACTTTTGGCCCTGTCGGTACTTCAGTCGCTGTTTCGGGGAATAATTTTACCAACGATACATTGTATCGAATATGCGTCTCCGATCAATCTATAAATTTGGAAGCCAATATAAGCACAACAACCAGCTTTGAGATATTGGGAGGCACTGTTACTACAACCTCCACAGGTGTATTCCCGACAACTCAGTTCGTGATTCCCAATAGATTGACATATGGCATAGTGAAGAATGTCAATCCTTATGAGTTGTTGTATGTTTATGTTTGTCTGCCAATAAGTAGTGAAATGAGTGATGACCTCAAAGTAAAAGGCAAAACGGAATTTCGTGTAACGGGTGATATTGAAGTCACCCTCACCCCCACCCAGGGCAACGTAGGCCAGGAGCTTGAAATCGAAGGTGAGGGATTCTGGCCCGGAGAAGACATCCAGATAATATTCAACAATATCGACATCACCGAAGACTACCTGGACGGCGAGCCCAAGGCGGTAGCTAGCGGCGCTGCAGCCGGTACATTCAACGTGGTTGTCCCCATACCCGTAAGCACTTATGGCGAAAAAGAAGTAAAGATAACCGGGGAGGACTCCGGCGTTGAAGTCACCCGGACATTCACAGTGCGCCCCAAGGTTACCCTGTCTCCGGTTTCCGGTGGCACCGGCACCCAGGTTATCGTCCGCGGCACCGGCTTTTCCCAGAGTGCCGACGTTTACTTCGGCAGCACCTTCATCGTCCGCGCTCAAGCCACCAGCGGCAGCTTTATGGAGGCTGTTACCGTGCCCGCAGGTACTGCACCCGGAAACTATATTATCAAGGCCGAGGATGCCATCAGGCCCACCACCATTAATGCCAGCGCCAGTTTCGAAGTAGTCCTGCTGCTGAATCCTTCCATCACCCTTGATCCCCAGGGTGAAACGGTGGGCAGTATTGTAGATATCTCCGGCGTCGAGTTCAATAACGCAAAGAGCATAACCCTTACCATCGATGATGAGGAAGTGGAACCCGAGGGTGCCATAACCACCACGTCTGCCGGCACTTTCGACGGCAGCTTTGCCATACCTGAACTGCCCTCCGGCACCCATACCGTCAAGGCAAGCGACGGCATCGTCGAAGCTACCCAGACCTTCACCGTAACCCCTGAGGCAGCCTTAAGCAAACCCAGCGGCAGGGCCGGAGAACAGGTTGCCGTAAACGGCACCGGTTTCAGAGCCAACACTGCCGTAACCGTTACCTTTGCCGGCACCCAGGTAACCCTTGATGCCGCCAGTCCTAAAACCGATGCCAGCGGCAGCTTCAGTTACAGTTTCACCGTGCCGATTGTGGCCGAAGATACCCACGACGTAGTAATCAGCGTTGGCTCTGCCAGCGTTACCAGGACCTTTGCCACCGATATGGATATGACCATTGCTCCTTCAAGCGGCCAGGCGGGCACCGATATAGCCCTTACCGCTTCAGGCTTTGCGCCCAGTTCCCCTGCAGTTATAACCTTCGGCAATACCAATCTTACAACAACTACCACCTCTGCCCAGGGCAGCTTGAGCGTGGTCTTTACCGTTCCGGCGGTAGCCGAAGGCACCTACCCGGTTAAGGTGGAAGTAGCCGGCATAAGCGCATCCAAGGACTTTACCGTCTCGGCCGATGTTTCTTTCAGCCCGTCAAGCGGCCCGGTGGGTACCCAGATCACCGTAGCCGGCACCGGCTTCGGTGCCAGTAAACCGCTTACCCTTACCTGGGATGGCGATAATATGGAAGGAGCCGGCACCACCACGGCCGAAGGTGCTTTCAATGTAGTATTTTCCGTTCCCCCGGTCCAGGCCGGCAACTATACCATCAGCATAAGCGACGGCACCGTTACCAAGACGCACACCTTCGCTGTTTCGGCCTCCACCCCACCCATTCCCCAGCCGCTTTCACCGGCTCTCAAAGCCAGGCTCACTGGCAACCCGACCTTCGACTGGAACCCGGTCACCTACGACATTATGGCGGTAACCTACGAGCTCCAGATTGCCCGGGATGCCGGCTTTGCCACCCTGGTATTGGAAAAGAAGAACCTTGCCACCACCGAATATACACTGGCCGCCACCGAACAGCTGGAAAAGGCCGGCGAGGAAAACCCCTACTTCTGGCGGGTACGCGCCGTGGATGAAGCCGGCAACGCAAGCGGCTGGACCGGGGCTGCCGATTTCTACTACGGCTCCACCTGGCCAGCCTGGCTCACCTGGGTGCTTATCGGTCTGGGTGTGGTGGTGCTGGGACTGCTGACTTTCTGGATAGGCCGCAGGATTGCCTACTACTCCTACTAATTATCCACCTTAGTCAATACAGAAGCCCCCTATCTTCAATGGGTAGGGGGCTTTTTTGATATTGTTAGTTCGCAAAAAACAGATACATAAAAAAGAATGAAAAAGAATAACTAAACATATTAAAGACCGCCAATATTTTGTATTTGACACGATTGGCAAACAAACATTAAGCTATAACGATATTCTTTTATTTTTAATAGCGGAGGAATAGTTTTGTTCAATACAATTAAAAAGATAACTATGGCGCTATTCGCGCTTGCTGTCATAACCATTTCAACGCCGGCGCACCCAACCGAAGCGGCAGTTACCCTCACCGTAGATCCATCATCAGGAGAGGTTGGAGATGCAGTTACCATCCATGGGAGCGGGTTATATCTTGGCCAGAGTCCAGTATTTAGAATATATTTTTCCGATCAGGAAATAGACTTGAGCGGAGATGATGATAAATATGTCGAGGATAACTTAATCAGGTATTCCTATTTTCCGGTAACCAACATAGTGGACGATTCTTTTTCTCAAACGATTAATGTGCCGACATCCTTTAATACAGGCCTTATAAACCGAGATGGTACTTATTACTTTTATCTTGCTAAACTCAATGGCACGATAAACAAATACTTGATACAGCAGGTAGTGCCTTTTACCATAGTTGGTTTTACTCAGGTCACCCTCACCCCCACCCAGGGCAACGTAGGCCAGGAGCTTGAAATCGAAGGTGAGGGATTCTGGCCCGGAGAAGACATCCAGATAATATTCAACAATATCGACATCACCGAAGACTACCTGGACGGCGAGCCCAAGGCGGTAGCTAGCGGCGCTGCAGCCGGTACATTCAACGTGGTTGTCCCCATACCCGTAAGCACTTATGGCGAAAAAGAAGTAAAGATAACCGGGGAGGACTCCGGCGTTGAAGTCACCCGGACATTCACAGTGCGCCCCAAGGTTACCCTGTCTCCGGTTTCCGGTGGCACCGGCACCCAGGTTATCGTCCGCGGCACCGGCTTTTCCCAGAGTGCCGACGTTTACTTCGGCAGCACCTTCATCGTCCGCGCTCAAGCCACCAGCGGCAGCTTTATGGAGGCTGTTACCGTGCCCGCAGGTACTGCACCCGGAAACTATATTATCAAGGCCGAGGATGCCATCAGGCCCACCACCATTAATGCCAGCGCCAGTTTCGAAGTAGTCCTGCTGCTGAATCCTTCCATCACCCTTGATCCCCAGGGTGAAACGGTGGGCAGTATTGTAGATATCTCCGGCGTCGAGTTCAATAACGCAAAGAGCATAACCCTTACCATCGATGATGAGGAAGTGGAACCCGAGGGTGCCATAACCACCACGTCTGCCGGCACTTTCGACGGCAGCTTTGCCATACCTGAACTGCCCTCCGGCACCCATACCGTCAAGGCAAGCGACGGCATCGTCGAAGCTACCCAGACCTTCACCGTAACCCCTGAGGCAGCCTTAAGCAAACCCAGCGGCAGGGCCGGAGAACAGGTTGCCGTAAACGGCACCGGTTTCAGAGCCAACACTGCCGTAACCGTTACCTTTGCCGGCACCCAGGTAACCCTTGATGCCGCCAGTCCTAAAACCGATGCCAGCGGCAGCTTCAGTTACAGTTTCACCGTGCCGATTGTGGCCGAAGATACCCACGACGTAGTAATCAGCGTTGGCTCTGCCAGCGTTACCAGGACCTTTGCCACCGATATGGATATGACCATTGCTCCTTCAAGCGGCCAGGCGGGCACCGATATAGCCCTTACCGCTTCAGGCTTTGCGCCCAGTTCCCCTGCAGTTATAACCTTCGGCAATACCAATCTTACAACAACTACCACCTCTGCCCAGGGCAGCTTGAGCGTGGTCTTTACCGTTCCGGCGGTAGCCGAAGGCACCTACCCGGTTAAGGTGGAAGTAGCCGGCATAAGCGCATCCAAGGACTTTACCGTCTCGGCCGATGTTTCTTTCAGCCCGTCAAGCGGCCCGGTGGGTACCCAGATCACCGTAGCCGGCACCGGCTTCGGTGCCAGTAAACCGCTTACCCTTACCTGGGATGGCGATAATATGGAAGGAGCCGGCACCACCACGGCCGAAGGTGCTTTCAATGTAGTATTTTCCGTTCCCCCGGTCCAGGCCGGCAACTATACCATCAGCATAAGCGACGGCACCGTTACCAAGACGCACACCTTCGCTGTTTCGGCCTCCACCCCACCCATTCCCCAGCCGCTTTCACCGGCTCTCAAAGCCAGGCTCACTGGCAACCCGACCTTCGACTGGAACCCGGTCACCTACGACATTATGGCGGTAACCTACGAGCTCCAGATTGCCCGGGATGCCGGCTTTGCCACCCTGGTATTGGAAAAGAAGAACCTTGCCACCACCGAATATACACTGGCCGCCACCGAACAGCTGGAAAAGGCCGGCGAGGAAAACCCCTACTTCTGGCGGGTACGCGCCGTGGATGAAGCCGGCAACGCAAGCGGCTGGACCGGGGCTGCCGATTTCTACTACGGCTCCACCTGGCCAGCCTGGCTCACCTGGGTGCTTATCGGTCTGGGTGTGGTGGTGCTGGGTGTAATTACTTTTATCCTCGGTAAACGTATAGCCTACTACTCCTACTAATTATCCACCTTAGTCAATACAGAAGCCCCCTATCTTCAATGGGTAGGGGGCTTCTGATTACAGTCGCAAAGCCGCCACAACCATTCATTCGTCATCGCGAAGCCGCCAGCGGCGGCTGTGGCGAACTCAAACTGGTCATCAGGAAACACGAGATTGCCACGTCAGCCCTCCGGGCTTCCTCGCAAAGACGATTCGTAAGGTCATCGCAAAGCCACAAACAACACATCCGTCATCGCGAGATTTACGTCAGCAAATCGTGGCGATCTCATAAAACAATACCCCTCCGGTATCCCCCTGAAAGAACTTGAACCCTCTTGACACATTAAGACTGAAAGCCCTAATCTAAATCAGGTACATGCAACCAGAGTAACAGGTGGAGGGGAAAGAAATGAAAAACCGCACCCTTTTCAAACCGGCACTGGCAGTATTCAGCCTTGTGATTATTTCCCTGTCATTACCTGCTGTACAGGTCGCGGCGGTTCCCCAGGTAGTTCTGGAGCCGGATACCGGCGAGGTCGGTACCGAAGTTAACATTCTGGGAGTCGGCCTGCCGGAATCTTCTCCCCTGGATATCTATTTCTCCAGCCAGGATGCCAACATTGCTTCGGCTAAAAACATCGGCACCAGCATAACCCGTTACAAAAAAGTTCTTACCCTGAATACGTCCAGCCTGGGGTTTTTCGAGGGCCATTTTGATGTGCCCGGGTCCCTGGACATCCACAGTGGTGGAACGGAAACGATTTTTCACGACGGCCCCTATTATGTATATGTCACCGAAACAGAAAGCACTCTGATACTGGCCAAAACCATTTTTATCATGACCGGTTTTGCTTCTGCCGAAATTGGCGCCGATTCCGGATATGTTGATGATAAGGTCAGCATTGCCGGTACGGGTTACCTGCCCGGGGAAGATATTGCCGTAAAATTTCGAGATATCGACATTACCCGGGATTACATAGCCGGTTCGACCCGGGTCAACAGTGCCGGCCAGTTTTCAATACTTATGACCATACCCAACAGCCCCTACGGCCTGCATGCGGTATCGGTCCAGAGCTCCCTTACTCAAATTACAACCAGTTTCTCCTATCAGGTGCTCCCTACCATCAAGCTGGATAAAACCGCCGCCATGGCGGGCCAGCAGGTTTATATTACCGGTACCGGCTTTGGCATTTCCAGGGGAGTAGTATTCACCCTCGGCGCTCAACAGCTAAACGTGGAATGGGTTACCGGTGAAAACGGACGCACGACAGCCGAGGGCAATTTCGTGGTAAGCATTACCGTTCCCGATATCGAAGAAGGGCTGGCATATATTACAGCCAACGATGTTAACAACAGCCAGATAACTGCGCAACAGGAATTTAGTGTGCTGCCGCCGCCGCTGAACCCGGCAATCAGCCTGGCGCCGGTTCCTGGCCAGGTTGGTCAAACCATTGAAATAAGCGGCGTTGAGTTCAATAAATCAAAAGAAATATCCCTGACCGTCGACGGGGTGGCGCTACTGCCCAAGACCGCTATAACCACTACATCTGGCGGTACTTTCAGCGGAAGCTTCATCGTTCCGCCTCTCTCCGGCGGCAGCCATACGCTTAAAGCCACCGATGGCGAGGTCGAGGCTTTGGCCAGCTTCAATGTTATACAGCAAATAGATGTTACGCCCCTAAGCGGTAAAGCCGGCACGGTGGTTGAGGTAACCGGCAGCGGCCTTAAGGCCGGCAAACCGGTAACGGTTTACTTTAACAGTGTTTTTCTGGCTACCAGCCCGGCCGGGGTAAAAGCCGGGGCGGATGGCAGCCTTGAGCTAACCTTTACCATCCCGGCGGTTGCACCGGGCACCCACCGGCTCGAAGTAAGGATCGATACCACTATACTGGTCGAGGAATTTACCACCTCGGCCGAAGTAGTATTGAGTTCCCAAAGCGGTTCAGTAGGTAAACAGGTGGTTGTTCAGGCCAGCGGTTTTGCGCCTTCGAGCCCGATACTCATTACCTTTGGCGGTGAGCAGATGCCGGTGGCGAATACTAATTCCGCTGGTATGGCTAATGTGGCGGTTATCATTCCGCATGTCCAGGAGGGTACTTACGAACTTAAAATCGAAGTAGCCGGCACGGTTGTTACCCGGAACATCACCATTATCTCCCAGGCTGGTCTGGCGCCGCCAAGCGCCCCGGTAGGCGGGTCCATCAATATTACCGGTTCGGGCTTCTGGCCGAATAAGGCATTGCTGCTTGAATGGGACGGCGAGCCGGTTGACGGGCTTGCGCCAATACAAATCAATGCCGACGGGGCTTTCAACGTGTTCTTTGACGTGCCGGTAGATGCACCCGGGCAACACCAGATTAACATCAGCGACGGTGTCATAAATAAGACACTGGCATTTACGGTGGAAGAAACGGTTCCGCCGGTTCCGGTGCCTGTTTCGCCGGAAACCCAGGCCCGTCTCAAGGGAACAGTCAGCTTTCGGTGGCAGCCGGTTGATTACGAATATATGGATGTAATATATGAGTTCCAGATAATTCGCTACAGCCCGGATTCAGGGGTTACGGAGCCAATCCTGGTGCTGGGTAAGCCGTCCCTGGCCGGTAACGAGTATACGCTCCAGGCGGATGAAAAACTGGCGACTACCGGTGAAGGCGATTCTTATTTCTGGCGGGTGCGTGCCGTAGATGAAGCCGGCAATACCAGCCCCTGGTCGGCAGAAAGCGAGTTTTATTATGGTTTCTCCTGGCCGGTATGGGCGACCTGGGTGCTGGTCGGGCTGGGGGTTGTGATAATTGGAGCGGTGATTTATATTTTCCGCTGGCGCATCGTCGAATTGTTTTATTGATTCCCCTTTGCCAGGCGCGGATGATAGCCCAGGGAAGCCCTGACGACAAGCGCCAGGCTCATCAGGAAGTCATCGTGTCCGTCGGCCCTGTCCACGTAGAAGTTGAGGCTGCGCCCGGCGGTGTAACAGGCTTTGGCTTTTTCCGCTTCGTTCCAGAAAAGGGTGGATTCGTTCGAGCCGTCCTCCTGATACATTTTAACCCGCCCGGCGTTTACCGCGGCAATAAGCTCGAAAGCCAGTTCGGACTTGCTTTTGGCACTAAATGTAAACGGCTCCACCTGCGAGCCCAGTGCCTTTTTAAGGTACGAGGCTACCGGCTGGCCCATGCCGGTGGCGTCGATGGTTATTTTGCGGCATTTCCATATACCGGCAAGCAGGCTAACCAGTTTTTCATGCAGCATGGGATGCTTTTCCCCGGTCCAGCAGTAGTGCTCCACGATCTTTAACACTGGTTCATGAGTTTTTGAACCTGCTGTTATTTCGGCAATGGTTACCACCGTGGAATCCAGGCGAGGTTTGACATCCAGAAGAGCATCGTATGCTTCTTCGGCCTCCCCGGCAATGTCTATGCCGGCAACATATTCTTTTCCGGGCTCCGGGCTGGAGAGCCGGTGATGGCTTCCTAGCATCAGCGCCAGCATATCCCGGCTGAAGAAACCGCCGCCTGAGGAAAGCGGCTTCAGGAGGTACTGGGTCTGGAACAGGGGGTGGTTTTCACCCAGCCGGACCCGCTCGTTTTCTACATAGCTGGCGTAGTCTGGATTGTACCGGGCAATCACCTGCCAGTCGTAACGGAAATGCCGGCGGATACCGTCCCTGTTTTCAAGTTCGAGGTTGGCCAGTTTCACTTCTTCCAGCAGAGTATTGCTGTCCCATGCGGTGCCGTACAGAACGGTGGTTACGTTGGTGGAAGCACCCATGGGTTTGAAATCACGACTGAACTTTTCCTTGTCTATATCCTGGGCTTCGTCAATTTCCAGCAGTAGATGAGCGGTATTGCCTACCGTACTGGCGGACTTGTCTGCGGAAAGAAAAACCGCCCGGCAGTTGCCCAGACGGATGATGTAACCCATGCTGGAACGCCACATATTCGAAAATCCGGCGTCATTCAGCCTGTCCTTGAGTCTCTGCATGGATATGACCGTTTGAGGCTTGAATGTTGGCGCACACTTCACCAGGTTCTGAGGCGGTGCCGCCATATGAAGGGTGAGGAGCAGAAGTTCCAACTGGGCGGAAAGCTCGTTTTTACCGCCCTGGCGGGCGATTTCCACGCTGATGGTAAGGCCTTTGCGCTCAAAAACACTCTGCAGCACAGCCCTGGCGATTTCCTGCTGGTAAGGACGCAGGCTATTTACCAATGAAGTTACCCAGGCTCAGGCCCAGCGGTAAAGCGACATCCCTGAGTACGGTGCTTATGGCTTCCTTCAAACCCTGCTTGTCCTCCCGGCCCAGGTTGTAGCGCGTACGCACCAGGCTGGCCAGGGTTGTCATGCCGCGGCTCAGAAGCTCGATGTTTTGCGGATCGTAGTTCAGGATACCCTGTATTTTTACCCGCATCAGGGCTATTTCCTCATCCAACCCTTCTACCAGGGTAGCCTCCTGCAGCGCCAGCCGTTCCTCCGGGGTGAGGTAGCGGGCATAAAAGCCGTGCTTGCGGGCATGCTGGTTGCCGGGCGGGCCGCCGCGTTGTTGTTGGTTGTTGTTCATCGTAAATTATGTTAACACCGCATTTCGGGGGCTGGCTAGGGACTTTTGGCGCATCAGGCTTTTTCGCGTTGACACCCGGCGTTAGCCCCGTCTATAATTTAGCTTGGTATGCCGAAGTGGCGGAATGGCAGACGCGCTACGTTCAGGGCGTAGTGTCCTTTTGGGCGTGTGAGTTCAACTCTCACCTTCGGCACCAGTTTTTGCGCTTGTAGCTCAGTTGGATAGAGCGCGGCCCTGCGAAGGCCGAGGTCGTGGGTTCGAGCCCCACCAAGCGTACCACTTTCAGGGGCGGTTAGCTCAGTTGGTTAGAGCACCTGCTTTACACGCAGGGGGTCATAGGTTCGAGTCCTATACCGCCCACCATTTATTAAAGCTAAAATAGCCCTTGTGATTCGCTGTTCTACTGCTTCAGCATATTTATGGGGTGTAATGCTTTTCGATCTTGGGCAAGAAATATTTCAAGTTTCGTACTACTATTTTCGCTTGCAGCTTTTTATTACATGCCGATGGATTCAATCAAACTGTTGGATAACTCAACCAGATAGTTATTCATCTTGATTTTAGCTTCACGGCTGGGAGGTGAGTACATAATGTCATACCAGGTATTCTCCCCCAAACCAACCACGGCAAAATACTGCAACTCGCTTCGTGTCCCATCCTCATAGTTGACAGTGACACTCGTAATGGTTTTTTCAATATTCTGTTCCATACAAATCTCCTTTCTGGAATACATCGAATTGCTATCATTAGTAAACGGTATTCAAAATTATCTTTTACCCCGTTAACATCTTAAGCCTGTTTTTCCATATTCGTTACAATTCCGGGCTTAGTTTCCTCCGGCCATTTCAAATAGGTTACTCGAACCGGGTAGTTTATAGTGATTTTTTCTTGCTGGAAACGTTCGTGCAAACGTATAATCAGCTCACTTTTAAGATTGAAAGAAGATAACCTGTCTTTGGCTTGCATCCATATCCAAAAAACTACATTGGAATCTCCGAAATTGTCGAAACCAAACGCAGGCTCGAACGTCTTGACGGCTTCATCTCTACTTTCAACAATTTCGCTGGCAACTTCAAGAGCCAATTCTCTGACACGAGACAAGTTGCTGGAGTAACTCACACCACAGTCGACTCTTACCGCAACGGCAGTATTCGGCATGTTGTAGTTGCTTACCTGGCTGCTAGCAAGTATGGAATTAGGAATTATTACAATATTATTGTAAGGTGTTCTTATTCTGGTACTGCGCCAGCCTATGTCGGTGACATATCCCCTGGTCTTCTCGTCAATCTCGATAAAATCACCGATACGAGCAACGCGGTCGGAGACTACTTGCGTGCCGGCAAAGAAATTGCTCAGGGTAGGCTGCAAAGCCAGCGCTACCGCCAGCCCGCCTATACCAAGGCTGGCAATCAAAGGGCTTATGGGTATGCCGAGATAATCCAGCAGCAGCAACAGCCCGATGGCATAGATTAAAATTTGTATGGTGCGTTTCAAGAACATGGCAACGCTAAGGTCGAGTGGCCTGGTGGAGTATCGTTTCAGCCTGGCAAGATATCTGGTAGTCAATGAACTGGTTATTCGGGCCAATCCATATGTGGCTACGACGATAACAGCGCCTATGCAGGCTTTTTTCAGGCCCTCCTGCCATGATTCCAGGTAACTTACGGACATCAGGGCAAGGACGATACCCTCGACAACAATCAGGATGGCTATAGGTATGATTACACTATCGATTGCGACCGACAAGGTGTCGGTTCTTTTGTCAACGGTCAGCCTTCGTTTTATTATGCGTGAGGCATAACTTAGAAGCCATGCCAGAATAACAGCCGTTACGACGATTACGACGGCCCACAGTATTTCTGTAAACAGATTTCTATCGAACATATGTTGCCTGCCCTCTCAATATATTAACACACTGTAAATCGATGCGGAATGGTAAAACGGTTTATACTCTCAATTTACACAACAGGCAATAATAAAAATCTGCTTCCTCTAGAGTTGAGTGCGTTTCGCTTTGATACGTCCGTCTCTGTGTAAGGTTGACAGTGGATACATAGACTACTATTATTTTTTCGTGCCTGCATTCAATCTTGTCTTGAACAGGCTGTCTAATCTGTTGCGGGGAATAGTTTTATCGACAGGAGGGGTCATATGCAGCCTCTTAATATTACTGAGCGCATAAATGTAAAAGCATTAGAGTTGCTGGACCAGCATCCCGAAGGCTTGCGTTTTTCGGAATTGCGCGCAAAAATCGAGGAATCAGATCGCACCCTGCATCCTAAAACCGTGAATGGGGGCGTCTGGAAACTCGTTCAAAAATTTCCTGACAAGGTATATAAACCTTCCAGAGGTTTTTTCCGTCTGCTGAAATACAAAACGGATTAATACTTTGGCAAAATACCGTTCTTTTTTCTGCACCTTACCTCGTCATTTCAGGCAATGCTCCGGTAAAAGAGTGAACCTGATCGGGACTGGTTGCAAAAATAGCCTTGCTGGACACATTGCAGCAGTCGAATAACAGGGATATAAAAGGCGTGGATTCTATACATATCCTGAAAAACATTACTGATTTCTTAATTTCAGGCTGCAAGAAGTACTTTCTCTCTATTTACAGGTAGTATAATTAAGGTAAGATTACTCATTAGTAAACCTTTCAGTGCCTTGAGAGGAGGTTGAAATGAAAAGCTTGTTTCGAGTGTTGACTTTAATCGTGAGCGTTGTGTTGATTTTATCAACGGCCTTAGCTTGTACCGGGCCGCAGGGCGATCAGGGTGTTCCCGGACCGATGGGCCCACAGGGTCCGGTGGGGCCACAAGGGCCGACCGGCCCCCAGGGTGACATGGGACCAGCCGGGCCGCAGGGTGAACAGGGTGTGCCGGGCCCCCAGGGAGAACAGGGGCTGCAAGGTCCCCAGGGAGAACCGGGGCTTGAAGGTGATAAGGGCGATGTCGGGCCAGCCGGGCCTGGATATGGAGTTCATTACCTGAACCTGACAGCGTCAGATTTTCTGCCGGGATATTCCGATATAGGGAGCCAGCGCTATTACAGGTACGATTCTTGCGGGTCGGCACAGATTAATGGCGAATTCTACTTCGAAGCCAGCCTGCATCTGCCGGGCGATGCAGTTATCCTGGAGATGTCAATCTGGTATCAGGGAACGGTTACGGCGGTTTTGTCTGCCGTTCAACTGAGCTGCGGCAAGGCAGAAATGGCTAGAGTCGGCTCGATCACTGATATAATAATTCTCAGGCCGGGGGAATCTTTTACACCGAGGACGGTAACGGTACCTTTAGGGCCCAGCAATCCGGTAGATAACCAGAATCATTTCTATATTGTGAGCCTGAAAACCCACAAACCTGGCTGGCATTTCGTGCAGGCAGTTCAAATCAAGTACGAGCTGCCTTTGCCATAATTTACCATGCCTGAAATACCCTGTTTGTGTTATAATGACGGCTCAACAGAACATTCAATTCCTGAACCTTGCAATTCAATAAATCCCCATCCTTTTGGTTGGAATACGTCATGAGGTGCTGAAATGACCCATAAATTCAAAGCGTTATTATTGCTGCTGATAGTGATTGTAGCGCTGCCAGCCGCCAGTGCGGCTTCCTGCAAAGCTCCTGTTGAAGAAAACCCCTTACCAACAACGCCTTCTCCTTCTACAACCCAGCCCTTTGCAACAACTTCTTTACCAACCACGACTGCTCAAACACTTCCAACCACCACCGAGCCGGCCCCCACCACCACCCGGATTGAGCCGACCGCAACTCAACCTGCCACTACTCAGCCCCCGGTTACGACTACTACCACGCCACCAGCAACCCAAACCGAAATTGAACCCACCACTACTCCACCACCGACCACCACCTACGACCCTTACAGTTACTATCGCGGTTATCTACTGGAAGGCTACCCGGAAGATATCTGGCCGCTTTTCGAAAGCGTAGGTGTAGAAAGTTGCACCCTGGATGTTCAGTATCCGGCATACAATAACTTTTTTGATAGTTACGCGATTGTCTATTACGTTATTTATAAATCCGAAGGCGAAAAAGACGATATTGTTGAATACTACCTCTCCCTTCTGGCAGAGCGGGAAGAGAGCGGCTGGTATGATGCTATCGGCAGTATACAAGGCTATGGAGTATCGGTTCGCGTGGATGACGGCAGATCACCGGCTGATGTGTATATCTCTGTAACTCCACCTGATGACCCCGCCATGACCAGCAACCCCCTCCTGGAAGATTTTCCCAAGGAACTGTTCCCCCTTTACGAGTTGAATGAAATATGGGCTGAAGTCTTCAATGTAAACTCCAACCCGCCCGGCGGCCAGCAGTTTGCCGAGATTTATTTTTCCCACTCGGGAACCAGGAACGGGGCTCTCGAGTTTTACCGGGATATGTTTGGAGATGCTGAAGGATACGAAGAAGTGACGGTGGATGAATGGAAGGGAGAGCAGACAACGCTGCGGGGCTTCATTTATGATTACCATTTTACAATCGTGGTAGGTGTCTGGGGTGACGGCGAAATCATCCAGGTACGGTTGATGCAGCCTCTTGATTCGGACTGATATTTTGCATCCTGACATTGCCGCCTGCCGGTTTTTGAGAACGGATGCGTAGTATTAAAAAATAATCTGTACGCGATAACCACCCCATAACGCGATAACCATGCAAGGGTTAACCCTTGCATGGTTATCAGGGCATTTACAGCCGGCCTCTTTTATTTAAGGGCGTTTTCCAGTACTTCGATGCCGAGCTTGGAAAATTCAACCGAGCGGGTCAGTGATTCCCTGGCCTGGTCGGGATTGTGGAATCCTCCACTGTTGCCGGCGGTCCACCATTCCCACAGGATGTGTGCCTGTGAGTGATATTCACGGGCTTCGTCCAAAGTGTCCTCGCTGACTCCGGCCCTGATGGCAACCTCGAAGGTATCGATAAGCCTGCCCAGCCAGTATTCAGCTTTGGACAACTTGCCTTTGATGTAATTCTGGATGGTGTCAATACGGTATTCAGCTTCTGCTTCGGTCCATTCGGTGTGGCAGCTCAGGCAGGTCTTGTCGATATAGGTCCTGGGGCTGGTCTGCCAGTGAGAAGTATAGGTTTCGCCGGCTGCATTGGTGAGTTTGGGCATATGGCAATCGCTGCATTCGACGCCGTTGATCTGGTGCAGGGAGCCCCAGTTGGTTTCGGCATCCGGATGCTGCAGCTTGACCAGGGTAGCCCCGGTTATGGCATGTTTGAAATCTCTGAACCCGAGTTCCTGGTAATGTTCATAGGTATCGAAAACGTTTACCCACGGGAAGTGGTTGGTGCGCGAATCCGCCATGGTAATGTATTCGCCTGTTGAAGTATCGATGCCCGGGTTGCACACATATTCGACATGGCACTGGGCGCACATCACGTTGGCTACCGGTTCATCCAGGAGGCCGATTTTTCGAAATCCCCGGAACTCGACAATTTCAAGGTTGACCAGGCTTTCACCGCCATCGCTCATATACGGGAAAGCCCCATATTCATCTACGGCCTGGATCAGCCCGTCACGTACCACGCGGTGGCTGGTAGTGTGCGGGTCGTGGCACATTATGCAGCCCATCGCCGGACTCTCCAGAGTCTGGACAAATTCAACTATATTTGAAGTGCGGTCCCAGTCGGCAAACATATCGGGTTCTCCGAGATAGGCCCATTCCAGTATGTGGTCGGTAGTTTTGCAGTTCAAGCATACCGGGTTGGAGGCTTTGGCAGTTTCCGGAAGTGTATACTGGGCTCCCATGTCCACCAAAATGTCCCACACATTGCCGGTAGCCAGTGTGTCCTGCCAGTTCTCCAGCTGGAAGCGGCCGCCGAACGCCCGGTCGACTGTAACGTGGTCTACCACCATAAAGGCATGAGAACGGGGTTCGTTGTGTTCCTTGGTAAAACCGTATGGAGCCAACAGCTTGTCGAACATCGGTGAAACCCCGACGGGAGTAGCCTTTTCCGCCTTGGCTTCCGATTCCAGGTTGATGGTCAGAAAACTCTGGTACTGATCCGGGTGGCAACCGCCGCACAGTTCGTGGCTCTGGTTGACGACGGATTCATTAAGCAGAGGATTGTCGGGATGGTTGCCCGGTATGTGGCACTGGGCACAATCATGCACGGCATGGTTGGAGCTTTCTATCATTTGTACGTTTACCGGGTGGCAGCCGGTACATATTTCCTTGACCGGTTCACCGGCAGGGGTAACATCGGGAGCATCGGGGATGATGGCCATTACGACCTCGTTATTTTCAGGTTCCGGTTCCGGTTCGGCATTGTTGCAGGCGGTGATTCCGGCTGACAGAAGGATAACGACAGCGGCGGAAACTATAAGTGCTCCTGGCGCAATTTTCATAAGCTAGCTCCTTTTCAGGTTGTTTAACCGTTATTGCTACCGGGTGCTATTTCTGGCACACATTATAACTTGACGGCTGGTTTAAGACAATACCTTTCAGCCTGGACGGCGGCAGCCTGTGCGGGGCCAGCCGTACAATGCCTGGTTTACCGGCTTAAACAGTTGGTGTAAACTGATGCGGTAATTCAAGAATTGGAGGCAGAGCTTGGTCGACTGGGTTGTCGCCGCTCTTGGCGCTTCGTTACTTTTTGGCTTTATAAATAACCTGGACAGCCATCTGATAAGCCGGAGAATGCCCGGGCTCAGGGCGTTTCTGCTCATCACCTGCCTGATAATACTGGTCGTTATCCAGCCCTTTATTTATCTGAACCCGTTGCCTGCAGGGGTGCAAACAGCCACTCTTGCGGCCGCCCTGGTTTCAGCTCTGGTGCGCGCTGGTGCGGTTATAATAATGCTCTTCTCTTTCAAGAGCGAAGAGGTGGTGGGGGTTGTCCCGCTGGTCTATACCTACCCGGTTTTTGTAGCCCTGACAGCGGTTCCGTTGCTGGGGGAAACCCTCAATGTATGGCAGTGGATGGCGGTCGTTATCGTTGCCGGTGGTGCAATACTGGTAGCCCTGCGCCCGCGCCGCAGCGGTATCGGTTTATGGCTGGGAAAACGGTTTCCGGTGCTTGTGCTGGCAGCACTGCTTTTTGCATCTGCCGATCTCAGCGGAAAATATGCCCTGCAGGAACTCGATTCCCTAACCCTGTATTGGATAAGCATGCTGATGCTTTGCATAATTTCCCTGGGTTTTTCTTTTCGGCCCGGTGTTATCCACAGCCTGAAACAGATACAGAAACCCTGTTTAACCGTTGGGCTCGTTCTTGTAAACGAAACCCTGGTTTTGTGCGCGGCAATGCTTACCTTCTGGGCGATGAAAAACGGCCCCATTTCACTGGTTTCTACAATCCTGGCATCAAGACCGGTTTTTGTCTTTATTACCGCCATAGTCTTAAGCCGGGTGTTTCCCGGTTTTGTTTACTGGCAATCCGATGGCAAAGCACTCGGCTACAAGTTCGGGGCTACCCTGGCAATAATAATCGGGGTAGCCATAATTTACCTGGTTGACAGTTAACCCCGGCAGCTCAAACCCGTTTTTGTGATTTTAATAATTCGCAGTTCTTTTACCCTTCGATGAATGCTATAATTATCCGCGGAGGCCTTTCATGCATGAGGCTATGTTATATGACCGTCTGGACCAGTCCAGGGCAGGTTGTAACATCTGCCGCTGGCGCTGCCGCATCAACCCGGACAAGACCGGGGTATGCCGGATGTATAAGAACCTTTCCGGCAGGCTGTATAACCTGAACTACGGCTTGCCCTCTTCCATGGCGGTCGACCCTGTCGAGAAAAAGCCGCTGTACCATTTTTTCCCTGGCTCAAGCGTATTTTCCATGGGAAGCTGGGGATGCAATTTCAAATGTTCGGATTGCCAGAACTGGCAGATTTCGACTGCCGCAGAACCGGTAACCACCGGCAATGTGGAGGTTTCTCCCCAACAGGCGGTATCTCTGGCACAGCAGTACGGGTGCCAGGGGATTGCCTGGACTTACAACGAGCCGACGGTCTGGTTTGAATATACCTACGACACCGCCAGGCTTGCCCGGGAGAAAGGTTTATATACCGTTTATGTCACCAACGGCTATATGACTATCGAAGCCCTTGATACCCTGGGGCCTTATCTGAACGCCTGGCGGGTGGACGTGAAGGGTTTCAGGGATGATTTTTATCTGAAATGGAGTGGCATCAGAAACTGGCGCGGAATCCTGGAAACGGCTGAGCATGCTCTAAGGCGCTGGGGAATGCATGTGGAAGTGGTTACCAATGTCATCCCGGCGATGAACGATGATGAGGAGCAGCTGCGCGGCATCGCAGGCTGGATAGCCGGCAGCCTGGGAGAACTCACTCCCTGGCACGTTACCCGGTTCCATCCTTATGAAAAGATGGCAGCGGGCGGTTATACACCGATTGAGACCCTTGAAAAAGCGGCACTTATCGGCCGGGAAGCCGGCCTCAAGTTTGTATATATGGGCAACACACCCGGCAACAAGCATGAAAATACGGTATGCTTCAATTGCTCCCGAACAGTGGTAGAGCGGGACGCATACCGGACGAAATTAACCGGTATTGCCGGCTCGAAATGCAAATACTGCGGTGAAGAGCTGAACTTCAGGACGGGACAAGGAGGTGTGTGATGATTAGAAAACCTGCCGAAGCAGGGCGTTTTTACCCGGAATCCGGGAAAGAGCTTACCAAACTCATTAACAGCCTGGTCGATATGAAAGCTCCTCGTGAAGATGTTTTGGGAGCGGTTCTGCCCCATGCTGGTTACGTGTATTCCGGTGCGGTTGCCGGGGCTGCCGTTTCGCGCATGAAACTGACGGATACAGCCGTGATTATCGGGCCCAACCATACCGGCATGGGCAGGCCTTTTGCTATTATGACGGAAGGAGCCTGGCAAACCCCGCTTGGGGACGTACAGATCGACACTCCTCTTGCCCGCAAGATACTCAACTTGTCACGCTACCTGGAGGATGATGATGGAGCCCATCAATATGAGCATTCAATTGAGGTAGAGCTGCCTTTGCTTCAGTACCTCAAGCCGGATATTCGTATTGTGCCTATTGTAGTAGCGGGTGCAGGGGCAACTGTTTACCGGGAAATTGGCCAGGCGATTGCCAGGGCCATCCAGGCCAGCGGTAGCCCGGCGGTGATAATAGCTTCCTCTGATATGACACATTATGAACCGCAGGAAGCGGCACGGGAAAAGGACTCGGCGGTTATAGCTGCCATTTTGGAGATGGATGAAGACCGGATGCTCGAAGTGGTGAGAGAACAGCGGATATCCATGTGCGGTTACGGGCCGGTGGCATGCCTCATACGGGCTGCCCGTGAAATGGGAGGCAACCAGGCTGAACTCATAAAATACCAGACCAGCGCCGAAGCTTCCGGAGATTATACAAGTGTAGTGGGTTACGCCGGCATCATCATCAAGGCAAGGCAGTTGCCGCCGCTGGTTTCCCTGGCCCGGCGGGCGGTAGAAACCTATGTCAGCAAAGGAAGGATTATTAAACCTCCGGCCGAACCTTCCCCCGAGATGAAACCGAGGGCAGGGGTATTCGTCAGCCTGCACAAGGGGCACGAACTCAGGGGTTGCATAGGCACCTTTTCACCGGCACGCAGCAATGTAGCCGAGGAGGTGATCACCAATGCCATTCATTCTGCTACCGAGGACCCGCGTTTTTCTCCGGTGAGTACCCAAGAACTGGCTGACCTGGATTACAGCGTGGATGTGCTTTCCCAGCCAGAACCGGTGCAGGATATTAGTGAACTGGACCCTGTAAAATACGGGGTAATCGTGGAAGCCGGCTTGCGCCGGGGTTTGCTGCTGCCGGCCCTTGAAGGAGTGGACAGCGCCCGTCAGCAGATAGATATCTGCCGTATGAAAGCCGGAATCGACCCGGAAGAGCCGGTCAAGTTGTACCGGTTCGAAGTAACGCGATACAAATAGTTAATGTATTGGAATGTTAACGGGAGTTAGCTGCCGGCGCCATTTATACGGCCGTGGTTGAGGCAACCCGGCTAAAATTAATAACAGGAGGCCGGAAACCCTTTGAGTGAAACGATTGTCTACCGTAACGTTATTTATGAGGAAAAGGTGCCCTTTGCCTGGTTTATCTGGCTGGCACTGCTGATGTTCAGCGTCACAGCCCTTTTCCTGGGGTTTTTGATATACAGCCTGCAAAACCCGCAGAACCTGGTCGATGAGGCTCCGGCCTGGTTCTGGTTGATCATGACGGTGATATTTGCCTTTGTCAGTTGGCTTATTCTTAATTTCAAAGCGCTGGTTATTATCATTACTGATGAGGGTGTAACTACCCGCTACGGTGTATTCAAGCAGTTCCAACCGTGGGCGAATATTGCCGGTTCTGAAATAGACAGGCATGCGGGATTGAAATACGGCGGCTGGGGCATCCGTCTGGGTTGGTCCGGCGGTAAGAAACAGATTGTTTACAATACTTACGGGGTGCCGGTGGTTGAACTCAGGATGAAGGAAGGTAGATACGGCAAGCTGGTGTTTTCCACTCACAACCCGGAAGAGGTTGCCGGCATCATCGGCAGGTATATACAATAAAGCCATGCAGGACATGTTTTCCGAGAGGGCCAGAGAAATAAAATCCAGGCAAGCTCCGCTGGCAGCACGCATGCGGCCGGTCAGCTTCGAAGAGTTCGTCGGCCAGGACGATGTTATCGGTCCGGGGAAAGCCTTGCGGCAGGCAATCGAAGCTGATAAATTGCCCTCGGTAATATTGTGGGGGCCGCCCGGCAGCGGCAAGACAACCCTGGCCAGCATTATTGCCCGTACGACCAGTTCCTGTTTTACTCCGGTTTCGGCTGTCAGTGCCGGCGTGGCGGAACTCAGGAAAGCGGTGGAAGAAGCCGGCAAGCTTTTGGGGCTCCACGGCCAGCGCACCGTCCTTTTTATCGACGAAATACACCGGTTCAACAAAGCCCAGCAGGATGCAATACTGCCTTATGTTGAAGACGGCACTGTTGTTTTAATCGGTGCGACCACCGAAAACCCTTCTTTCGAGGTTATTACCCCCCTGCTTTCCCGCGCCCAGGTGGTACTGTTGAAACCTCTGAACGAAAGCGAAATCCGCACCATTATTGACAGGGCTTTAACCGACACAGTACGTGGACTGGGCAATATGAACGTCAGTATCGACGATGAAGCACTTGAGCACCTGGTCATCATAGCAGATCACGATGCCCGGCGGGCTCTGAATTACCTTGAAACAGCAACCACCATTACCAGCCCCGGTGAGAATAATCAGCGCCACATTACTCTTGGAATATTGAAAAATGCCGCCGGATACCGGGCTCTTAAATACGATAAATCCGGGGAAGGCCATTATGATGCCATTTCCGCTCTGCACAAGACTCTGCGTGGATCGGACCCGGATGCTGCTCTTTACTGGCTGGGGAGGATGGTGGAAGCGGGGGAAGACCCGCTGTATATAGCCCGGCGGCTTATCCGGTTTGCGACGGAGGATATCGGTATGGCTGACCCGCAGGCCTTGCTGATTGCGATGGCGGCTCAGCAGGCAGTGCATTTTGTGGGAATGCCCGAAGCCAATCTGGCGCTGGCCGAAGCGGTGGTATACCTGGCAACCGCCCCCAAGAGCAATTCGCTTTACAGCGCTTACAGCAAGGTTCAACAGGACATCACCAATACATCCAATGAACCGGTCCCTCTTCATTTAAGAAATGCTGTTACCGGGTTGATGAAAGAGGTTGGTTACGGCAAAGACTATAAGTATGCTCACCAATACGAAGGCCACTTCGTGCGCCAGCAGAATCTGCCGGATTCGATCAAGGGAAAGCTTTATTACCGGCCGGGCGCACTGGGTTATGAGAAAGAAGTCAAAGAGCGCATGCAGAAATGGTGGCCGGAGCGTTTCCGGGGAGATGAGTAGTTAACAGCCGCCAGGTACGTGGTTGTATTTGCTTGATATGGTGTATAATCGTTTGCATAAATGCAGAGCCAGAAACATAGCATGTCAATAGTGGCAAAATGCCCGGTTTGTGACGGCACTGGTCAGGTTCTAAAAAGTATTCCCATGGGAGCTAATCCCAAAGCATCGCTTACCCGTCCGGAAAAAATGGGCTACAAAACTTGTACGAGGTGTGATGGAAGCGGCAGTATCGGTATAAAATAAAACCGCTCCGAGGGTTCGGAGCGGTTTTATTTACCACAGGTGTATATACGGGTAGTTTTGTTCATTCAACTTCCCCCTTTCGTCTGAGAAAGAGCGCGGCCGCAGGAATATTCGACGCGGGGAACGTTTTGCAGTTTATCATTGCGATTACGCCCCGGCCTTGGAAGGAGCGGTGTAGAGGCTCTGCCGGGTTCTTTCCCAGAGGTAGGCATAGCGCTTCTCGGCACTCATCATGCGCCATTTAGCACGGGAAATCAGCTTTCGGCCTACCGGGGAAACAACAAAGCCGCCGACTACAAGAGCTCCGGTAAGTACCATCAGGCTGTTTTTGGCTTTGGTATCCACTTTTCCCTCCCTGGAAGGTTTCGTTGTATCTGTATTATACACGGTTTTTGGTCCTGTTCCACAAATAAACGTAGCGCTTCTCCGGCGACATGAACGTCCAGGAGATATTGAATACTATTTTGTTCCACAGTTCAATTATGTTTGCCATCGGTTGTTCTCCTTTCTGGCTGATCATTTAATATAACGCCGCAGGGCTGAAAAAGGTTAGCCCGCCAGAAAAGGAAAGTAAAAAACGCCTTGAGCTAATTCAGGCTGATAGTAAGCTGCAGCCGGTAATCCTCCTTTTTCATTTCTACTCCAAGCTCGGGATAAGGGATTACTTTGTAGCTTATTTTGTAATCCTTGTAGGTTTCGACAGCATATTCGTCCGATAACCCCGGTTGAACCAGCGCCATTTCATAGCTGCCGTCACTGTCCTTCAACTCGATCTTCACGCTCACCCTGCCCGCCCAAATGCAGGTAGCACCGGTTGGGCAGCGCGAGTCCTCCATCACTTCTATAAATTTAATTTCCAGGTTTTCGCTGGCAATAACAGCCTTCTGATTGACGGCAAGGGGGAAACCATAATCCAGGACGGCGCCTACATCGCCTTTGCCGTTGCCGCAGCCTGTCAGACATACAGCCAGTATTGCCGCCATGCAGATTGTAATTACGAGTTTTTTCATCCCAAGGCCTCCCATTTATCCTGTGCGAGTATCCAGAGTGATATCGAGCACCAGGGTTTCGCCGCTGTTTATCTGCACTACCGCAGGTACGTCCATCGACCTGCCTACCGAGCCCATACGGTATAAATCGACTACATAGTTGCCGGGGCGGATCTTGGTGGAATAATTACCGTTACTGTCAACGCCCACCACATGCGAAAGCTGGCCGGTTTGAGTATCGTAAATTATCACCTGGCAAGCGGAAAAGACCAGCGACGGACTGCTGCCTTCCCCGGTTACCGGCAGAATCGTTACCCGGCCTTCGATATACGAAGGCTGACCCAGCGTGCAGGATGCAGCCAGCAGAACAATACCTGCCATCAGCATGGCTGCAACCAGGCGGTGAATCGGCTTTTTCATTCTACATTCTCCCCGAAATGCATGTTCTTCAGCGGTTTATTAAAACCAGCCGGAAAAACAAAAACTGTTATTGCTATTCTAGATTGGCATTATTCATAAAGTCAACACGCAAGCCGGTTTTTTTCATCAGGCTGGCAATAAGCGGTTTATCAAGCTATAATCTGATTTATTCTTAAACAGGGGTTAAAGTGCCTTTCCAGTTATTAACTGCATCCAATACGGGCTTCTGCCAGGGAGTCAGGCGGGCCGTAGAGCGAGTCATGGAGGTAGCTCAACGTGAAACCGGGGTAGAAACGCTGGGCGCGCTGGTGCATAACCGCGAGGTACAATCCAGGCTGGAGCATAGTGGTGTAAAGGCAGTAGATTCGGTTGAAGATATCACCGGCGAAACGGTAGTAATCAGCGCTCACGGAGTAAGCCCGGCGGTGATAGACGCCATAAAGGCGCGCGGTGTAAACATCATCAATACCACCTGTCCGTATGTCAGCCGTGCCCAGCAAGCCGCTCTGAAGTTACATGAAGCCGGTTTTTTTGTGATTGTATTCGGAGATGCCGGCCATGTTGAAGTGAAGGGGATACTCGGCTGGGTCGGCGGCGAAGGTATTGCCACCGTCAGCGTTGCGGAATTAATCCAAACTGTCGGGCTACCCTCAAAACTGGGGATTGTATCCCAGACGACCCAGATTCCTTCGAGATTTGCTTTGTTTGTGGCAGACCTGATCAATTCCGATCTCTTCAGAGACGCCGAAATCAGAATTGTGGATACAATCTGCCATGATTCCCGCAGGCGGCAGAAAGAGACGCTGGAAATGGCCAGACAATGCGACCTGGTTTTTGTGATAGGCGGGCGCCACAGCGCCAATACCCGCCATCTCAGAGAGATGTGCGCTGCGGTGGCTGATACACGGTTGATTGAAACGGCTGATGAAATCGACCCCTGCACTCTTGCCGGGAAACACAAGGTAGGCGTAACCGCCGGCGCCTCTACCGATGACGAGACGATACAGCAGGTGATAAACCGGCTCAGAGACCTTGGCGGCGTTTAGCGAGTTGATGCCAAAAATTGGATTGTGATAGACTTAAAACCCACCCTGACAAAGGAGAAGCATGAAAAAACGTATATTTTCCGGTATGCGCCCCACGGGCAGGCTGCATATTGGTAATTATCTTGGAGCGTTACAAAACTGGGTTCACCTGCAGGACGAGTTTGATTGTGTTTACTGCGTAGTAGACATTCACGCTCTAACCTCGCTTGAGGATACTTCCCAACTGAAAAGCGTGACCCATGAAATGGTGCTCGATATAATGGCCGGCGGAGTCGACCCCGAAAAAAGCATCCTGTTTGTACAATCCCAGGTGCCGGAAGTCGCCGAGCTTTCCACCTATCTTTCCATGGTTACTCCGCTGAGCTGGCTGCTGCGCGTGCCGACTTTCAAGGAAAAAGCCAAACTGCAGCCCCACAACGTTAACTACGGCCTGGTAGGATATCCTGTGCTGATGACCGCCGATATACTCCTGTATAAAGCCCAGGTCGTACCGGTGGGACAGGACCAGATGCCGCATCTGGAACTGGCCCGGGAAATCGTAAGGCGTTTCAATTCGCAGTACTGCCCGACCTTCCCGGAGCCGGAAGGCCGCTTGACACGCTTTCCCATGGTTTTGGGACTTGACGGTGAAAAGATGAGCAAGCAGACCGGTAACTTGATTGAACTGGCTATTACCGCCGAGGTAACTACTAAAAAAATAATGAGTGCTGTCACCGACCCGTCGCGCAGGTTCCGTTCCGACCCGGGTAATCCGGAAGTGTGCAACGTTTACCGGTTGCATGGTTATTTCAACGCTGGTGAAGTTGAAGGCATCGGTGCCGCCTGCCGCACTGCAGAAATCGGCTGTGTTGACTGCAAGAAGCTATTGGCCGAGCGGATGAACCACGAACTCGAACCCATCCGCCAGCGCCGGCGCGACCTCGAAACCCGGCCTGGTTACGTGGGTGAAGTGCTTCAGGAGGGTGCCGGGAGAGCAAGGGCAATTGCCTGCCGGACCATGGCGGAAGTACGCAGTAGAATTGGTCTGGATTAAGCCGGAATCGATGGATTTCGCCCGGCAGCAGCTAATTACCGATGCCGCGCCGGTTTAGAAAACGTTTAATTCTTTCCAGGGCTTCGTAGAGTTCCTTCAAGGATGTAGCATAGCAGCAGCGGACATACCCTTCGCCGCATTTACCGAAGGCGTTGCCGGGGACAACGGCAACCTTTTCTTCCTTGAGCAGATTATGGGCAAACTCCTCGCTTGTCATGCCGGTACTACGGATGGAAGGGAAAGCGTAAAAAGCTCCCTGGGGATTGAAGCAGGACAGGCCGATATCACACAGTCCTTCGACCATGACCAGCCTGCGGCGGTTATAGTCGGCTACCATTTCCCGGGCGCTCTCGCCACCGTTTTTTAGAGCTTCGAGGGCAGCAATTTGGCTCATGGTAGGGGCGCTCATAATCGTATATTGATGGATTTTTGTCATGGCGGCGATAATTTCGGCAGAGGCAACGGCATAACCGATTCGCCAACCGGTCATGGCATAGGCTTTGGAGAAACCCCCCAGGAAAACTGTACGTTCCTGCATACCCGGCAGAGCAGCTACGCAGATGTGCTCGCAGTCATACACCAGCTGGGAGTAGATTTCATCGGAAATCATCACCAGGTTATAGCGCCGGGCCAGTTCGGCAATCTGGAGCAACTTCTCCCGGGGCATAACAGCCCCCGTTGGATTAGCCGGGTAGCCGATAAGTATAGCCTTTGTCTTAGGGGTTATCAGCGCCTCTGCAGTTTCGACGGAAATTTCAAACCGCGTCTCTTCGCTGGTGGGAATCATGACGGGTTTACCACCAGCCAGGATTACACAAGCCGAATAGGAAACATAAGAAGGATCCGGAATGAGTACTTCATCCCCCGGGTTGATGAGGGCGCGGGCTGCCAGGTCCATACCTTCGCTCACGCCCACTGTGATGAGCACCTGGCTGTTCGGATCATAGGTTAAACCGGTGGTCCGGTTCAGGTATTGTGAAAGCTCTGTTCTAAGTTCGGCAATACCGGTATTGGGAGTATACATGGTATAACCGCGTTCGATTGATGCTATAGCGGCTTCGCGAATATGATAGGGTGTTGCAAAATCAGGCTCGCCGATACCCAGGGAAATAACACCCTCCATAGAAGCCAGGAGATCGAAAAATTTCCGTATTCCGGAAGGCGCTATATTCGCTACCCTTTGCGAAATAAGGCTGGCTTTATCCAAATCTTGAGTTTTAGTTCGTAAAGTCAAAGAGCCCTCTCCATGGATTAAAGTCGGTTACAGCATGACCTGCTGGCGGCGACCGTTGTCATTCTCGTCCAGCACGACTCCGTCTTCCTTGTAGCGTTTGAGCAGGAAGTGAGTGGTTGTCCCCTGAACCCCTTCGATAGGAGCCAGCTTGTGAGTGACGAAGCCGGCCACCTCGTGTACATTCCGGGCGGTTACGATAATCGCCAGGTCGTAGGTGCCGGAAACCAGCATCACGGTGCGGGCTTCGGGGAACTGATAAATGCGTTCGGCAATGGCGTCGAAGCCGGCTTTCATCTGAGGTGTAACCCTTACCTCTATGATGGCCCAGATCTGGTCTTCAGCCAGCTTGTCCCAGTTGACTACTGCCTTGTATTTAACGATAACCCCGTCTTTTTCAGCTTTAGCAATCAGATTTTCTACCTTTTTTAAGTCGGCACCCAGCATGGTGGCAATCTGAGATGAGGTCAACCGGCCGTCATCTTCGAGTAATCTCAATATCTTGTTTAACATTGCTTCACCTCAAATTAAACGAGCAGGAAAATTTGTTTTATTGTAACAGAAATTATCCCGGAGTTGTAACTATTCCTTCGAACACTTCGACGCTGTTTACTTTGAAGCTGATGTCATCGACTGCATTTATTGCCGGCTGACTTGGGCCGTCTGGTTGTGCCAGCCGGTTACCTGTTCATGAGCATAGGCAATTCTGAACAGGGTTTCTTCGTCGAAGGGTTTGGCCATAATCTGAAGGCCTACCGGCATTCCCTCGGAAAATCCACCGGGGATTGAAATTGCCGGAATGCCGGCAATATTAATCGGCAGGGTACAAACATCGGTCAGATACATTTGCAGCGGGTCATCGGTCTTTTCGCCTATTTTGAAGGCTACCCCGGGTGAAGTAGGGGCGACCAGAGCATCGTACTTGCAGAAGGCTTGCGTGAACTCACGGCAGATAAGAGTCCGCACCTTTTGGGCTTTTAAGTAATAGGCGTCGTAATATCCGGCGCTGAGGGCATAAGTGCCCAGCATTATGCGCCTTTTTACTTCGGTGCCGAAACCGAACTGGCGTGTTTTCTCCATCACTTCCCACATGTTTTGGGAATCGGTATAGGAGTACCCATATTTAACACCGTCGTATCGGGCCAGGTTGGCCGAAGCTTCAGAAGGGGCCAGTATGTAGTATACTGCCAGCGCATACGGCGTAGACGGCAGGCTGATGTTCCTGTCTACCACGGCACCCAGGCTTTCAAGTTTACTGATGGAATCTTCCATCGCCTGCTTCACCCCGGGTTGCATACCCTCTACAAAATACTCAGCCGGAACGCCGATTTTCATGCCGCGAATGTCTCCGTTTAAACTCCGGGTGAAATCGGGCACTTCAGCCTTGACCGAGGTCGAATCCCTTTCATCGAAACCGGCGATGGCTGAAAATACCAGGGCGGCATCAGTTACGTTTCTGGCAAAGGGGCCGATCTGGTCCAGGGAGCTGGCGAAAGCCACCAGTCCGTAGCGGCTGACCCGGCCGTAAGTCGGTTTCAGCCCTACCAGGTTGCAGAAACTGGCTGGCAGGCGGATGGAGCCGCCGGTATCAGAGCCCAGTGAAAACATACCTTCGCAGGCAGCCACGGAAGCGGCTGAACCGCCACTGGAACCACCGGGTACCCTGTCAAGGCCCCATGGATTACGGGTAGGAAAAAAAGCGGAATTTTCAGTCGAAGAGCCCATGGCAAATTCATCCATATTGGCTTTACCCAGCATTACCATGCCGGCGTGGTTAAGTTTTTCCATAACAGTGGCGTTATAAGGCGGAATGAAATTCTCCAGCATCTTGGAACCGCAGGTGGTCGGCACTCCCCGGGTGCAAATGACATCTTTAATTATCCCCGGAATACCTGTAAGCGGCCCGGCTTCCCCTTTCTCTATGCGTTTATCAGCTTCGGCCGCCTGTTTCAGGGCAAGCTCACTGGTTCGGGTGATAAGGGCACATACCTCGGGTTCGACTTCTTCAATTCTTTCCAGGTGAGCCCGAGTCAGTTCCGCAGAGGTGACCTCCCGGCTCAGCAGCATTTTATGCGCCTGGTGAATGGTAAGTTTTGTAAAACGATTCAAAGAGTCTTCCCCCTCTAGTATTTGGAACCTGCTGTTATGATATACAGCGGCTCTTCGCCTTTTTTTAACCCGAGCAGTTCAGCCACCTGGTTGTCTCGAAAAGCTCCTATGACTACGGTACCATATCCGGCAGCTTCAGCTTGCAGGCAAACATTCTGGGCGGCATGACCGGCTTCCATGTGAACGTATCGGATACCGCGCTCGCCGTATATGACGGTGGTACGTTCGAACTGAGCGGTTAAAACCAGGCTTGCCGGGGCTTCCTCCACCCAGCTTTGCCCGATAGCCATCTGGCATAGTTCCCACCGGACGTCCCCCGGTTTGACCAGGAAGATATTGTGGCCCTCCGGCTGATAATGATAAATGCCGGCTTCGAGGCCGGATACCCTGCCGGCAACCAGGTATACTTCCAGCGGATAGGTTGAGCCGGCTGAAGGAACTACCCGAAGGCCTTCCGGGCTGGAAACGCCCTGCGCTGCCCACAGCAGACCGGATACTTCGCTTATGCTCAAGGCCTTGTCCGGGTAGGCCCGGACCGAGCGGCGGTTTTCCATTACCTTTTCAACGGCTGTTTGCCCTTCAAGGCCGGGCCGGGGCAGTTGAATCATGGCTGCTATTTTTCCAGAACCGGACGGATTTTAAAGAAAGCTCCCTCTCTGAAAGGAGCATTGGCAAGTACGTCTTCGGGGTCCATGGAAGGCTTTACGATGTCTTCCGTCATTACCGTGCTGAGTGGGTTTGGCTGGGCGGTGGGCGGGACACCTCCGGTGTCTACCCGGTTTAAAACCTCGAAGTTTTCCAGTATGTCAGATAGCTGTCTGGAAAAACGGTCTATTTCCTCTTCGCAAAGGCCGACTCTGGCCAGCCTGGCAATATGCAGTACTTCTTCTCGCGTTAGTCTCAATCCATCCCTCCAGATATGCCTAAAGTATAACATCCGTGATGGGCAGGGGCAACCAGAATAAAGGCATGTTGCCGGGAGTAGGGGAATACGCCTAACGGCGGGAATTGACCTGGCTTTGCCTGATGACCAGCGGCACCAGCGCCAGAGTCACCGACCACAGGGCTACCAGTGCTATTACCGCCATGCCGGCCGCCCAGGTGCTCGGCGGAATTGCCAGCATAGTTTTAGCCATGACGGCAAACAGGTTGTAGCCGTACATAAAATCAAACGTCAGGTAGCCTGACAGGACAAGCGAAGACATCAGCACAGCAGGTGTTATAAACAGGATGACCTGCCGGGCGGGCAGCCATTTGGCCGGAATTCTGGGCCGCGCAAATACATAATGATGGCGGCGTAATTTCAAAACGGTGCGCCAGATGAACAGGCCCAGGCCGGCCAGCAGGACAACGCACAGGCTGAGGCCGCCGAAAGAGAATGAATCGATAGTTTTCCAGTAAGCCCACCAAGGCGAAGCCATTTGTTCCAGTTCGGTTCCAAGATATATGCCTGCTACAGCCGGGGCGATCTGATGCCCGTGTGTCCCGGTCTGGCTGTTTACCAAGACGGTAACGCCGATGCCATATTCAGGCAGCAGCATCATATCGGCCAGAAAGCTGGGCGTGTCGCCGCCATGCCAGATGCGTTTTATACCGTTCGAATCGGTTGCTATCAGCCAGCCCATTCCATAACCCGTCATACGGCCTTCTTTTTCGAAGAAAACTGCCGGTGTGAGCATTTCATCTATCGTTTCCGGCCTGACCAGTTGTTCACCATCGATCATACCCCGGTTGAGGAAAAGACGCAGCCAGCGGCCCATATCGACAGCGTTGCTCATAACCCATCCGGCCGGAGCGGCGCTGCGGTAGAAAGGCATACTGCGTTCGACTACCTGCCCGAAAACCGGCTGGTGCCCGTAAGCCCGCCCCCAGGCTTCAGCCTGCTGAGGGTAAAGAGTCGTATGTTCAAGGCCCAGCGGTTCGAACACATTCTCGGCCATGTATTGTTCAAAAGGCGTTGCGCTTACCGCTTCAACCAGCGCTCCGAGCAGAAAATAATTCAGATTGGAATATTCGAAGGCTTCTCCGGGTGAATTGTTCAGTTTGAGGCCTTTTAAATCCGCTACCATTTTTCGCATCGCATCTGTTCCATTGAAATAACCCTGGGGTTCGGCCAGGGCACCGGGGATACCGCTGGTGTGTGTCAGCAGTTGGCGAACGGTAATTTCGCCTGACAGATCCTCTCCTGATAGATTGAAACCGGGAAGGTATTTTACGACCGGCGAGTCGAGCTCGATATAGCCGTTATCCCTGAGGAGCATTACACCCAGGGCGGTGAATGATTTGGATACACTTGCCAGGTCGAAAACAGTGTATTTGTCCACCGGCAGCGGATTTTTTGTACTGGTTATACCGAAGCCTTTTGCATAAACTGTCTGCTGGTTGTTTACTATCACGGCAGCGCTTCCCGGAATACGATCCTGGTCCAATATACGCACGATGTATTCGTTGATGCTTTCCTGGGTGGTAAGCCTGTCCACCCTGGCTTCTGCTGCTTGAGGCATCATCGAGAAAATCAGCACGGCCAGAAAAAAACATGCTGCTGAAATGTAAATATATTTACAGGCTTTCATGGTGTTTGCTCTCTCAGCGAGTTACGACCGGGCGCAACCGATAAGCTGGTTGATATCCTCCACCCCTTCATCCTGTAAAAACTTTTCCATTCCGGCAAGAATTTCAGACGGCAAAGCCGGGTTTACCATGAAAGCCGTGCCTACCTGAAAAGCATGCGCCCCTGCCATGATGAATTCAAGCCCGTCCCGGGCGGAAGAAATGCCGCCGCAAGCTATGATGGGGATGTCAATTATTCCGGCTGTTTCATAAACCATGGCAAGCGCTACCGGTTTCAACACCGGGCCTGAAAGGCCCCCGGTAATATTGCCGAGCAATGGTTTGCGCTGCCTGATATCGATAGCCATCCCCTTGAAAGTATTGATGAGTGTGACCGCATCAGCTCCAGCCGATGCCACAGCGGCAGCCACCTGGCTGACACGGCCTGAACCAGGCGTGAGTTTTACAATCAGCGGCAAACCGGTTGCATTTCTGACAGCCCGGGTTACACTAGCGGCGGTTTCCGGTTCCATGCCGAACTCTTCTCCACCAGCTTTTACATTGGGGCAGCTGATGTTAAGTTCGATACCGGCAATTCCAGCTACGCCATCAAGACCTGCGGCGGTTTTAACATATTCATCGATACTGCTGCCGGCGATATTGACAATTACGGTAAGACCCAGCTGTCTCCAGGCCGGAGCCTTCTGCCGGACTACGGCTTCGACACCGGCATTTTCCAGGCCGATTGAGTTGAGCATTCCACTTTCAACTTCGGCAATACGCGGTTGAGGATTGCCTTCCCTCGGCTGTAAGGTGGTTCCCTTGGATATGAAGCCGCCGGGAACTGAGAGGTCGGTAAACCCTTGCAGGTCGCTGACATATCCGCATGTACCGGAAGCCAGCAGTAAAGGATTCTTAAGATTCAGGCTTCTGCCGCCGGCGCCTGTCAGTTCAATATTAAAATTAACATCCATATGTTTCAACTTGATTATAGTTTACTCGACGCAGGCCTTACAAGCTGTTGCCAAAACACCCGGGATAAGTTAAACTAGTTTCGTGGAAAGCAGAATGTATTTCACCGGTCAAAATATCCGTTGCCGGCCTGTCGAGGGCTGGGGCCGGAGAACGTCTGCTCTCAGTTATTTTCACTCGTACTAGGAGCCGATTCCGGTTCCGGGTTTTTCAAATTTAATTGTCAACCTGTAAGTGCATACCTGCACATAAATTTAACAGGTTCACCGGGGCTGGTGAACGCGAAGGAGCCGCCAGTGGTAGAAAAGAAATATCAGGCGCTTAAGGAAAAACTGGAAGCTGACCATTTACGGTTGAAAGAACAGCTGGAACAAATTAGAGATATCGGTGGCGAGGAAAACCGCCGCGAGGGTTCTCCTTACGGCAAAAAGGAGGAGGAGGCTGCCGAGACTTCTGAAATAGAAAACCGGCTGGCTATGGAGAAGCGCCTACTCGAACAGATTATGGACACCGAAACCGCTCTCAAGAAATTTGAAACAGGCACTTATGGCCTGTGTGATAAGTGTGGCCAGACAATTGCCTTTGAGAGGCTTGAATTCCTTCCCCAGGCAAAACTGTGTATAACTTGCAAAGCCGCCCAGTCAAAGGAAGTAAAAGGATTTGCGGCTTAAAGCGGATTGCAGAGGGCTGGGCCTCTATTTACTGGTAATTGCCGTCCTGGTTCCCCTGGATCAGCTGACCAAGTTCTGGATTCGTACCAACTTTTACCTGGGGGAATCGAGACCGCCGGAAGGATTTTTCAGGTTCACCTACATTCACAATACCGGTGCTTCTTTCGGAATGTTCCAGGACGGGGCGTTGTTTTTTACGGTTTTTTCTACCATCAGCTTTATTGTTATGATAAGCATCATGCTGTTTGGGCGGGGCCATATTCCATTCCTGAACACGTGGCCCGGCAAGCTGGCCCTGGGCCTGGTCAGTGCCGGTACCCTAGGCAACTTGATCGACCGGTTCAACATGGGTTACGTGGTGGATTTCATTAATTTCAGTTTCTGGCCGGCTTTCAATATAGCTGATTCAGGTATCGTAGTTGGTGCAATTCTGCTGGGTTGGCTGATTCTGGTTAATTATAAAAGTTACGAGGCCGATGATGGAGGCGGGGCGTAACCTTACTGTGTCATGTTCCGGGCAAAGGCTCGATGTTTTTGTTACCGAAAACTATTCCGGCCTTTCCCGTTCGCGGGTTCGAAAGCTGATCGATGCCGGTTGCATAACGGTTAACGCACAACCCGCAAAACCGGGTTACCGGCTTGAAGAAGGCGATATTGTAACCCTGTCAATCCCCAAACCGGCCCCGTCCGACCTGGTGGCACAAAAGATGCCGCTTAATATCATTTACGAGGATGAGGACCTGATGATTGTGGATAAACCGGCAGGCTTGTCGGTACATCCCGGGGCCGGACATCCTGACGGGACCCTCGTCAATGCCATACTTGGCTACTGCCCGGATATCTCCGGCGGCGACGTGGCCCGGCCGGGTATTGTTCACCGCCTGGATAAGGATACCTCCGGTCTCATTATCGTGGCTAAAAATCCTGCATCGCATCAGCACCTGGCTGACCAGTTCAAGAACCGGGAGGTCTCAAAGACATATATAGCCCTGGTAAAAGGCAGGCTTTCGCCCGAAGAAGGGTTTATAGAAGCACCCATAGGCCGTGACCGCAGCCATCGTAAACGAATGGCCATATCTACTCAAAAAAGCGGCAGAAGCGCCCTTACCGGTTACCGGGTTATCCGGTATTATGACAAACACACTTTGCTTGAGGTGAAACCTGAAACAGGCCGCACCCACCAGATAAGGGTTCACCTGGCAGCTATCGGCCATCCGATTGTTGGAGATAATACATATGGAGCCGGGTCTCCCTTTCTTTCCCGGCAGTTTTTACACGCCGCCCGGCTTGTTTTCCGGCTGCCTTCATCCGGCATGCAGGTAGAATTCAATTCACCTCTGCCACCGGACCTCGAACGAACGCTGGATGAAATTGATTGATAGAACCTCCCCGGCAATGAATGTTATAATCTGGAATAGTCGTCCAGGAGGCATTGCGAATGGAGCGGGAGGAAAACATTGTTGTTGAATACGCCGGCTTCTGGCGGCGCCTGGCGGCGTTTCTTGTCGACGGGTTTGTTGTCCTCACCTGCAACTGGGTGCTGATAGCTCCATGGCGCTGGATATTTTCGGTTTTATTCCCCTGGAAGCCCGGCGTATGGCCTGGCCCGTTTCCTTTTCATGATCCATTCGCCGCCGTTACGATACTTATCGGCGTGGTTTACTTTGTGCTGTTCTGGGTCTGGCGCGGACAGACCGCGGGCATGATGGTAATGAATATCAAGGTATTGAAAGAAGACGGTACTGCCGTGACACCTTCGATAGCCATTATCCGGTACGTAGGTTACATCGTATGCGCCCTTACCCTGGGCATAGGGTTTCTGGTACTGGGTTTTGATGAGCGCCGGCAGGGCCTGCATGACAAGATGGCCCTTACAGTGGTGGTCAAACTACCGCCGGTTAAGCTGCGGCTGCCGGAAGCCACTACGGGTTAGCCGGGCACATTAGACTTATTATTAACAAGGGAGATAACATGCCGGAAAAATCTGTAAGGGTGCGTTATGCGCCCAGCCCGACCGGATACCCTCATGTGGGTAATATACGAACTGCGCTGTTTAACTGGTTGTTTGCCCGCCACACCGGCGGCAGTTTCATCGTAAGGATTGAAGATACCGACACTGCCCGGACCGTACCCGGCGCTGAAGACGTTATACTGGAAAGCCTGAACTGGCTTGGGTTAGACTGGGATGAAGGTCCCGGGAAAGGGGGCGCATACGGTCCCTACCGTCAGTCGGAGCGCCTGGAATACTATCAGAAAGCCGCCCTCCAACTGGTTGAACAGGGAGATGCCTACTATTGCTTCTGTGCACCCGAACGCCTGGAAGAGATGCGCTCATGCCAGATTGCCAATAAGCAGCCACCCGGTTATGACCGGCGCTGTCGTGAACTCGATATGCAGACAAGGAGTGGTTTTTTCGGCGAGTGCCCCCGTCCTGTAATTCGTTTCAAAGCTCCCATGGAAGGCAGTACAGCCTTTTGTGATGAGCTGAGGGGTCAGGTTACCTTTGAAAACCGCTCGATTGATGATTTTATTATTTTAAAAGCAGATGGGTTCCCTACCTATCACCTGGCCAGCGTTGTGGATGATCACCTTATGCAGATCAGTCATATCATGCGAGCTGAGGAGTGGATTTCTTCGGCTCCAAAGCATGTACTGTTATACCGGGCGCTGGGTTACCAGGCACCGCAGTTTGTTCACCTTCCCATGATCCTGGGCCCGGACCGGTCCAAGCTGTCCAAGCGTCACGGAGCCGTTTCCATCACGCAGTATAGAGACGAGGGTTACCTGCCGCAGGCAATGGTCAACTTCCTCGCACTGCTGGGCTGGTCCCTGGATGACAGGACCGATATTATCAGCCTTAAAACCCTGGTTGAAAGTTTCAGCTTGGAGCGTATTGGCAAGACGGCGGCGGTATTCAATCGTGAAAAACTGGACTGGATGAACGGTGTTTATATACGTTCTTTGTCGTTGGATGATCTTATGCAGCAGGCCATGCCATTTTTGGAGGAATATTTACCGGATTCGGTTGAGCGGCCGCTGGACGGGGGATACGTTAAAAAAGTAATGCCCCTGATTCATGAACGGGCAAAAACATTGAAGGAAATACCGCAACTGGTTGATTTCTTTTTCCTGCCTGACATAGATTACAAAGCCGGATTACTCATCGGTAAGAAAATGGACCGGCAGATGAGCTTGAATGCGCTTGAAGCTGTCCTGGAACGCCTGGAGAAGCTTGAATCATTCACCCACGACTCTCTGGAGCAGTGCCTGCGCCCGCTGGCTGAGGAACTGGAACTCAAAGCCGGGCAGTTGTTTGGTGTAATCAGAGTAGCTGTTACCGGCCTTACCGTAGCTCCGCCTCTGTTCGAGACCATGGTGGTACTGGGGAAAGCTGAATGTCTGCAAAGAATAAAACAGGCCGTAGCCAGACTTTCGGCATATACCTGCTAATAAGTAATGGAAATGCAACACATGGATGCCGGGCCTCCCTATATTGACCTTCAAGCTTCGGGAGAACTGGAGCGGCGAGCGGAGAGGCTCGAAAAGAGACTGGAAGACTGTGACATATGCCCCAGGTTGTGTGGAGTAAACCGCATCCGGGGAGAACGGGGCTACTGCCATTCGCTTGAAAAACCAGTGGTTGCTTCATATTGTGACCACCACGGAGAAGAGCCGGTCCTTTCCGGCAGCCATGGTTCGGGAACAATATTTTTGGCAAATTGCAATCTGAGATGCGTCTATTGTCAGAACTATCAAATCAGCCAGGACTGGCAGGGGCAGGAGGCCAACACCGTAACTGTCGAAGCACTTGCCGGTTATATGCTGGAACTGCAGAATAGGGGCTGCCACAACCTCAACCTGGTTTCGCCAGGTCATTTTGTGCCCCAAATCGTTCGGGCGCTGGTTCTGGCCGTACCGCTCGGACTCAGGCTGCCGGTTGTTTACAACACTAACAGCTATGACAGCCTGGAAACCCTCGCTGAACTCGAAGGCGTGGTCAGTATATATCTGCCGGATTTGAAGTACGCCGATGACCAGCAGGCGAAAAAGTATTCCCGCGCGGCTGATTACACCCTCCATGCCCGCCAGGCAATTAGAGAAATGTACCGTCAGGCAGGCGAGCTGAAACTGGACGAGAATGGAATTGGTATAAAAGGGGTCCTGGTGCGCCATCTGATTCTGCCCGGCGGCATTGCCGGTACCCGGGAAAGCCTGGCGTGGCTGTCGGAGGAAGTTTCTCCGGAGGTGGGTTTGAGCCTGATGAGCCAGTATCACCCTTCAAATTGGGCAAAGCGCTATGCAGAAATAAACAGGAGCATCGTAAAAGAGGAATATACCGCGGCACTAAGAACTGCCAAGGAGTACGGGTTCAAACAAACCTTTGTGCAGGGGTTGTCTTCACCGCAGGCCTATTTGCCGGATTTTAACCTGGACAAACCCTTTGGTGACTAACCCTTGCGCTTGCGGTTAACAAAAGCGAAACGAATTTTAAGGCCGTTCAGTTCGTCTTTCTTATTTACATTCTGAATGAAATCTTGAAGGTCTTTATCTGCGGCGGTTGCTTTTTTGGTTTTTTCCGTCATCGAAGTTCTGGCTCCATACAATCTAAACTAAAAAAGAATTATAACATAGCTGCGTTGAAAATACACAATCCAGTCATCAGCCGCGCAGCGGATGCTGTATAATATCCGGCAGAGACATTATGTATCCGAAATACCGTTTGCCCATCGCAATTTTCAGCAACATTCTGGAAGCATGCGCGATTGTATTGCTTGTGCGGTATGTATTGCCGTTCTTGGGTGTAGATATACCTTTCTATGGCCTGGTACTGATAATAACCGTGTGGATTGTTTTTTCGTTTATGATATACCGCTGCGGCAGCCGGGCATTGGAGCGCAAGGCAGTTACAGGTTTGCCGGAATTGGAAGGTTTGAAGGGCATTGTAGTGAAGGATATAAACCCTGATGGCACTGTAAAGGTAAAAGGCGAGCTCTGGCGAGCCCGGTCCGAACAGTCCGTCGAAACCGGCCGGGAAGTGGAGATCGTATCCCGGCAGGGCATGACACTTGTTGTGCGCAGCCTGGATTGAGATATTTATAAGTCAGTCTCGAATTATGCTATAATTTCACCTCATGCAACATCGAGAAGCCGGTTTGAATATGGAAATTATTCCTGCTATAGATATCCGTGCCGGGCAGTGCGTGCGCCTCTATCAGGGGGATTACGCAGCCGAAACCGTTTATCCCTTCGACCCCATTACCAAAGCTCACGACTGGGTTTCCCAGGGGGCAACCCGGCTGCACGTGGTTGACCTGGACGGTGCGGCCTGCGGGCAGATCGTAAATATCGACATAATTCGTGAGATTGCACAGGGAGTGCTGGTGCCGGTGCAGGTGGGTGGTGGAGTAAGGAGCATAAATGACATCGAGAACCTTTTCAAAGCAGGGGTTGACCGGGTGATACTTGGCACTACTGCCGTTGAAAACCGCGAACTGGTCAAAGAGGCATGTCATCGTTTCAAGGATTCCGTTGTGGTGGGTATTGATGCCCGGGATGGGATGGTTTCCATTAAAGGGTGGCAACAGGCTACCGCGATAAGTGCAATATCGATGGCACGGGATATGGTGCGGCTTGGAGTGAAACGTTTCATTTACACCGATATCAGCCGGGACGGTACTCTTACAGAGCCCAATTTCTGTGCAGTTTATGAACTTCTGGATGCTGTAAGAACACCCGTTATCGCCTCGGGGGGGATTTCAAAGCCCGTTCACCTGAAAGTGTTGAAGCAGCTCGGCGTGGAAGGGGCTATTATCGGCAAAGCGCTGTATACCGGTGATATTAACCTGAAGCAGGTTCTGGATAATATCGGCTAACCCTTTCCTCTGGCAGTCTGTATTTACGTTGCTTTAAAATGTAGTTATTTGGGAGAATAAATTGAGCGAAAAAATAAACTTTAAACTGGATTCCAGCGGCCTTCTGCCGGCTGTCATCCAGGACGCAAAAACCGGAACCGTACTCATGCTGGGTTTTATGAACCCGGAAGCGGTAAAACTCACTCTTGAAACCGGTGAAGTGTGGTTCTACAGCCGCAGCCGCCAGGAAATGTGGCATAAAGGAGCAACTTCCGGTAACCGCCTGATTGTTAAAGAGGTTGCTATCGATTGTGACAATGACGCCGTCCTGGTAAAGGCCGAGCCCATGGGCCCGGTGTGTCACACCGGTGAGGCGAACTGCTTTTACAGGCAGCTTACACCCGGCATGCTTCCGGATTAGGCGGCGGTATTTTCCGGTTCTCCGGCCTCCGCTTTCAAAACTTCTCTAAGGGCTGCGACTGCAACCTCGATCTGGCTGTCATCCGGTTCGCCGGTGGTCAAACTCTGCAGCCATAAACCGGGAGCCACCAGTGCCCGGGTAAAGGGATTGCCCATATGACGGGCGCCGAACTGGGTAAGCTCGTAGCCAAGCGCGGCGATTACCGGCAGCAGCGCTATCCGTGAAAGAACCATCAGCCACAACGCCTGTTTGCCTACCAGGCTGAATACCAGTATGGCCAGCACCATCACCGACAGCAGAAAAGCGGTGCCGCAGCGGGCATGGGCGGTGGAATATTTCTGAATGAACTCCGGTTCCAGCGGTTCACCGTGTTCGTAAGCGTTAATGGTTTTATGCTCAGCTCCGTGATAGGAGAACACCCGGCGTATATCCGCCATCAGGGAAATAAGCTTCAGGTACAAGAGAAATATTCCCAAACGGATTATACCCTCGATAAGGTGAAAAAGTACGGAAGATTCAACCAGCGGGTTCAGCAAATTCGTCAACAGCAGTGGCAGGATGAAAAAAAGCCCTACGCCCAGCGCGAAAGCGACCACCATGATAATCCAGGTATAGGCCGAAGACATTTCCTGTTTGGTTTCACCCTTTTCGTCCTCTTCCTCCAGGGCGATATTGGCTGACCAGTTCAGGCTGGAAAGGCCAAGCGCCAGGGACTCGATAAGAACAATGATGCCCCTGATAAAAGGGGTCTGGCGGAGCTTGCCGGTATATATGCGGTTCAATTTCCGGCAGCGGGTTACAATTTTGCCCCTGGGGTTGCGCACGGCGGTTACCGCAGTATCCTTGCCGCGAATCATGACTCCTTCCATTACTGCCTGCCCGCCGTAGTTTACCTTGCAATCGGCCATTTGTTTTTTCCTAAAATAAAAGGGCGGCTCTGGGTTTTTGCCGCCCTTTAAGATTTTTACCCGGAATGAATCTAGCTTTTGAGATTATAACGCTGTTTAAAGCGTTCGACCCGCCCGGCGGTGTCGACTATGCGCTGCTCACCGGTGAAGAAAGGGTGGCACTTGGAACACAGTTCCACCTTGGTGGTCTTCTTTACCGAGCCGGTGGTTATGATATTGCCGCAGGAGCAGATTACCTGGGCATCATCGTAATATTTGGGATGTATTTTTTCTTTCATGGTTAATTTGCTCTCACGCTTACCTGGCGGCGTGTCTTATCATAGGGTTCGAAGCTTACCTTGCCGTCTATAAGAGCATAAATGGTGTAATCTCTGCCCAGGCCGACATTTTCACCGGGATGAATTCTGGTACCCCTCTGGCGGATTATAATGGTGCCGGCAGTGACGGCTTCGCCGGCAAAGCGCTTGACGCCAAGCATCTTGGGTTTTGAATCACGGCCGTTCCTGGTGGAACCGCCTCCTTTTTTATGCGCCATCCTAGTTCTCCTCTACTTTTGGTTCCGCGCTTTTTCTGGCTTTTTTGGCTTTAAGCTCCGGCACCTCGATGTTTTCTACCGTCAAACTGGTAAAATGCTGGCGGTGGCCGAGTTTATTGGAATAGCGGGTTTTAGATTTGTAGCGGTAAACAATGATTTTCTTGTCCCTGCCGTGATTGTTTACCCTTACTACAACCTTTGCCCCTTCAAGGGTCGGCTTGCCTACCAGTATTTTATCTCCATCACCGGCAAGAAGCACCCGGTCAAGCTCAACAGTGCTGCCTTCCTCAGCCTCCAGCAGTGCAACATTGAAGCTTTCCCCCGGGACTACCCGGTGTTGTTTTCCACCTGTTTCAACTATAGCGTAAATTTTACCAGCCCTCCTTGATTACAAACAACCAATTATTCTATCAATTACGTTTGTTAAGTGTCAAATAGGCGGTGTGCGGTGTTTGGAACTGCCGCATTCCGCCAATCAAATGTAAAGCATATCGCTTCCTATCGGGGACCCGTTTTAGAACAAATCTGTAAGTGCTATACTAGACAAGAATATCCGGGACTTCTGTGGAGGTTACAGTGCGGGATCGGCTTGGCAAGTTCCACCTCTTCAACCGCGAAGTAGATAACTTGAGGTTACTCAAGATCATCACTGTGGCGTTCCCTCCCGTATTTATTTTGCTGCTTGAGTTTCTGAGAAGGTCGATAGTCAGAGAGACCGGGGCACTGTTAGTGGTCGATATCGTTTTTTTCGTCGTTTTGATTCTGGCTGCTTTCGGTTTTTCCCGGCTTGTTTTCAGTCTTATAAAGAAAATACAAACTAATAATATGGAACGCAACCGGGAACTCAGCATTCTAAACGAGATATCTCAAACGATAAATGAATCCCTGGATATCGACGTGCTCCTTCGCCGTAGTATGGAAAAATTGATACAACTAACCAGCGCTGATTCCGGCTGCCTGTTTCTCACCAACGAGAAAAACTGTGAGCTTGCCCGTAAATTACACGTGGGTGCATCTGCGGAGATATTCAAGCCGGAATCCAGCCTGCTTACCAATGACAGCCTCATCAATGAAGTAGCTCGCTCGAATGAACCCCTGGTTGTACAGGACATAAATAATCTTGAAAGTACCTATAAGGCTTATCTGGCAGAGGCCGGGTTTCGTTCAATGGCTATAACACCTCTGATGTCCAGAAGCGGTACTGTTGGTGTTTTTGCGCTTTTCAGCTTTCAACCCGGGACATTTCAGCCAGACCGGGCCGGCCTTTTTGCCAGCATAGGCAATAAACTGGCCGCTGCGGTAGAAAATGCCCGTCTTTATGAAAAAGTACAGGCTTCGGCTATTGCGGAGGAACGTGAAAGAATTTCCAAAGAACTGCATGACGGCCTGGCGCAGGTGCTGGGTTATGTGATTACCAAGAGCCAGGCCACCCGGCAGATTCTTCGTAAAATGGCGGTGGCAACCGACAATCTGATAGAACTGGAAAACGTGGCTCAGGATGTATATACCGACACAAGAGAAGACATCTTGGGCCTGCGGACGGCGATTTCGGGCGACCACGACATGATAACCACGATAAGAGAATACCTGGCTCTTTTCAATCAGATGCATGGTATGAAGGTAACGCTTGAAGTAAGCGATCGCATTGTTCCACCGCTTTCTCAGCGGGTGGAACTGCAGGCTATCCGTATTATGCAGGAAGCCCTGTCCAATATCAGGAAACACGCGGAAGCTACTCGTGCCCAGGTCAAACTGTCGACAAGTGATGACGAAGTCGTTTTGACAGTCCAGGATGACGGCAAGGGTTTTGACGTTGAAAAAGCAGGCAAAAACCATGATGCCAAATTTGGAATCCGGACGATCAGGGAGAGGGCTGAGAGCATAAACAGCAGGCTGATAATAGAATCCAAACCTGAGTATGGAACCAGAGTGACCCTGAGTATTCCTCTGAACCCGCCTCAGGTTTCTGCAGAGCAGGAAGAAACAGTATGAGAGTCTTGATAGTCGACGACCACGCTCTTTTCAGAAGCGGCCTCGCCAGTTTACTGGAAGCAAACGACATCGATGTAGTCGGAGAAGCTGCAAACGGCCTTGAGGCTGTAGAAAAGGCACGGCAGTTGATGCCCGATATCATCTTAATGGATGTCAAGATGAATGATTTCAGCGGCATCCAAGCTACCCGTTTGATAAAGACGGAAATCCCGGGGATAAAAATCGTCATGGTTACCGCTTTCGATGATGATGAGGATCTGTTTGAAGCCATGAAAAGCGGCGCAAGCGGTTATATTTTAAAAAATATTAAGGCTGAAGAATTTATCAGGCTCCTGGCGAGTGTCAACGACGGAGATGTAGCAGTGTCGCCATGGATTGCAGATAAAATTGTTAAAGAGCTATTTCGAAAACCCGGCAGGCTTGAAAAATCCGGAGCCGAGGAAGATCTGACGCAAAAGGAAGTAAGGGTTCTGAAGCTGGTTGCAGGAGGCGCGGCTAATAAGGAAATTGCTGCATCGTTAAAGATTTCAGAAAATACAGTGAAATACCACCTGCGAAACATTATGGAAAAACTGCATTTCAAAAACCGGGCGCAGATGGCCGTATATGCTGCGATCAGAGGGATAGTGTCTGACGATAACCCCGGTCAAACCTAGGCACCAAAAGCCGGCCTGTTAATTCCAAAAGGGTAGCAGTCATGCTACCCTTTTTAATAGCAGAGAACCTGCCCGGATGCATATTGCCAATTATTCAAACCTGCTGGAAAATCTAATGAGCTTATTTTTAACCCAAGGAGCAGGTAGATGAAAATTGTAGCAATCGGAGTCGGGCAGTGCGGTTGTAATCTGGCAGACGAGTTTTATTCGATCAATAACTATTCCAAATCATTCTTTGGCAGGAATATCGAAATCCTGACCGATGCCTTTGCCATTAATACTGACGAAACAGATCTTACATCCCTTCGATACATTCCAAAAGACAGGCGCCATCGGATTGCGATCGGTATGGCACGGACATTCGGCCACGGGGTAGGCAAAATCAATACCGAAGGCGCCAGGTTAATGACGGATGTCATGCCGGTAGTTATTGATGACGTGCTCGGTTCCGAAAAATTTTATGAATGTGATGCAATTGTGGTAATTGCCAGCGGTGCCGGAGGTACGGGTTCAGGAGGGATCGGCGCGCTGGTAAAAGGGCTTAGAGAAAGAGTGGACAGGCCTATTTATGCCATAGTGGTGCTTCCATTTGCCTACGAAGAGAAAGCCGAGATTTCTTATGCAGTTCTTAATACCGCTACTTCTCTTAAGACTGTGAACAAATATGCCAATGCCGTATTTTTACTTGATAATGAAAGGTTCGGCCGGGGAGGGATCAGTCTGGCTAACAATTTCCAGTTGATAAACCAGCAGATGGTAAAGAATTTCTTCGATCTGTTCTGTGCCGGGGAAGAAAAAAGCCGTAAATATATTGGCAGTACGGTTGTGGATGCCGGAGACATCAGGCAATCACTGGAAGGTATTTCAACCATTGGCAGGGGCGAAATAGCCCTTCCGGCTTTCTACCGGTTGAAAAGAGACCATTACCTGGAAGCAACCAGGGCTAGTGTCAGCCTGGCTGGCGCTCTGGGGCAGGCCATTAACAACCTGTCTCTCAAGATAAATTTAGAAGACGCCAGAAAGATTATGGCTCTGGTATGTGCTCCAAAAGAGGTTATCACCATGTCTGCCCTGGCAGAAATTACCAATTCACTGGAAGCGCGTTCTCCCTTATCGGTGGTAAGAATGGGGGATTACCCCCGGAGAGGAAAAGAAACTTCGGTAACGGTGGTTCTTTCGAACTTGACCGCTGTTGACCGGATGGAAAATCTGTTCATGAGAGCTGAAAACTTGCTTGAAAAGCGTCAAAAGGTCGACAGGGAGTCGGAAATTATGGTCGAACAGATGCTGGCCAGGGGCAGTAACGTTCCAGCTTTGGATATATAGTCACGTGTTCATCTGTTCAAAGTATTAGAGAAGAGAGGCTGTATGGAAAAAGAAGTCGACAGGAAACACGGCATCATGGACACCCCCCTTCCGGTGCTCCTGGACCAGATAGAATCAGCGGCGGCAGATGCCCGAAACGCTGCCGAGGAAGCCAGGGTTGCCGGAGAAAAAGCAGCGGAAGACGTAATGAAGAGACTCAGAAAGCTGTTTTTGAAAATGTCCAAAGATATCACTGAAGAACTGGAAAAATAGAAGCGGGTACATCGTTTCCCGGCGGCTTTTTTCAGTCACGTAGAGTGTCAGGTCAGTCTGTAAGATTTGTTCGAATTCCTCCTGTTTGGTGAGGCAAGGGTTTCTACTCCCCTTGCCTCATCTGTTTTTTTATTGACGTCGTTTTATTTTAACGATATAATTGCAACTCCTTGCAATAACAACTATTGGCGATAAGCATTTCCTCGTTATAAAGACTATGAGTGATATCAGAGCAAATAGTGCAAAATGGCCTTCAATAATTGAATCCGATAATGGCTGTACCGGTAATATCGACTGGGCTGCAGTCTGGGACGAGAGACTGCGCTCAAGCGGTCTGGAAACCAATCTGGACCGCAGCGCCATTGAAGAAGAAGCCTTCTGGGCAGCTTACCAGCGCTGGCAGGAGGTGCTGAACCGGAGCGGCTATCCCGGAGCCGCGCTGGAACGGGTGCTGTCGCTGGTTGAAGCAGAAAACAGCGTTCTGGATATCGGCGCCGGTTCCGGTACCTATACCCTGCCTCTTGCCAGGAAGGCAAGGACGGTTACTGCAATTGAACCTTCCAGCGTCCAGGTCGAACAGCTTCAAGCAGAGATTGCCGGGGCCCGGCTTGCCAATATCCGGATAGTTGCGCAAAAGTGGCAGGAGGCTGAAATCTCTGACATCGGTGCCCATGATATTGTGCTGGCGGCCTACTGTTTCCAGATGCCCCGAATCAAGCCGGCGCTGGATAAAATGATTGCGGCTGCGGCAACAAGGCTCATATTAATCCACAGCGCCAGCAACGACTTCAAAACTATTCTTGAAGAATTGTTCGGCATTCAGCCTGCGCCGGACTACACCTGCCTTTACAACATACTCTGCCAGATGGGCCGGCAGCCTTCAGTCGAAATTATTACCCGGCGTTACCATATTGAACTGGACGTTCAACTGGAAATGCTTGGATACAATCCGGGGCTGACTCAAAAACAAAGCGCTGAACTGAAGCAATATCTTTCGATAAGCGGGCGCCTGCAGGAATCCGGCGGAAAGTTGTGGATTGAGAGGGAGCATCGAGACGGCTTGATTATGCTGAACTCAGATTAGAGGGGGCGTAAACCATGAAGAATATTTTGTTGAAACTGCTGTTTGTTATCACTGTTGCAGTAATGATGTCGTCACCCTTCGCATCCTGCAGCCCTGCAGGAAATGGAGAAAGTGATATTGTGTTGCGAATCGGCTCCACCAAGCCATTTAAGACCACCAATAAATTTGCCGATTACTGGTACGGCGTACTTTCCAATATCACCACTCATGACAGCCTGGTAAAACTCGATTCGGAAATGAATATCGTGCCCTGGCTTGCCAGTGAATGGGAAATCTCCGAAGACTCCCGCCTGTTTACCTTTACAATCGTGGAAGGGGCTGAATGGCAGGACGGGGAACCGCTTACCGCCGGTGATGTAGCATTTTCTATCGAATACTACCGGGATAAAGACCCTCAGGCAGGCTGGATGGCTGAGGTTATCCAAAGCCTCAGTGTTGAAGGTAATGAAGTTGCCTTGCACCTGGAGAAGCCTTATGGAAACCTGATGACGGAGTTCATGACCTACTCCATAATCCCGCGTCATATCTGGCAGAACGTGGATGAACCGTTGAAATACGAGGGCGAAGAAAGGACCATCGGGTCAGGGCCGTTCCGACTGGTGAGCTGGGATGAAGCGGCCGGCAAGTTCATTTTTGAGGCTAACGAGGATTATTTCCGGGGAAAACCCAATGTAGACCGTCTTGAAGTAAACACCTATGCCAACATGGATGCGCTGGTAATGGCCCTTTCTCGTGGAGATATCGACACCTGGTGGGATTATTCCGGTGAATTTCCCATTACCCATATTCCGGCCCTCAAGGATGCCGGTGTCATTGATTTTGCTACTGCCACCTTCCTCGGAGTGCCGGCAGCTCTGGGTTTCAACCTGGAGCAGCAACCGGTAAGCGAACTCGCCTTCCGGCAGGCGGTAAGTCTTGCTGTAAATTACCGGCAAATCGTGGATATAATTTATGCCGGCTACGGCATCGTACCCGGGGGCGGCTTTGTTCCTTCAACCCACCCTAATTATGATGAGTCGGTTGCTGAACTGGAATATGACATCGAAAAAGCACGGCACCTGCTTGATGAGATGGGTATTGTCGATACCAATGGCGATAGCTTGCGCGAAGGCGCTGGCGGCAGGAATTTAAATTTGATCATGCTTACCCGCGCCGATATGACCAGCTTGTTGAGAGTGGCCGAAATGGTGGCAGCCGATCTGGAAGCGGTGGGGATCGGCACCACACTCAAAGCGGTGGATTCATCTACCTGGGTGGCTGCCAAGGACGCCATGGAATATGATTTGGTATTTTTCCGGGCAACCCCTTGGGGTACGCTGATGCATGCCGGCCATGGGTCCGGCTACTTCGATTCAAGGCGGACCGGTGCCGGGGTATTGCATAACCTGGACGAACCGGATTACCTGGAAAGCTGCGACCGGCGTTTGGAGACGGCACCCGGCGCGGAACAGGCAGAACTCGACAGGGCTCTGCAGCAGATGCATGCCGAGTATCTGCCCGCCATTGCCCTGGTATGGCTGGAGAGCGTTTATCCCTACCGGGAAGGTTGGGATAACTGGGTAGTAGACCATATCTACGGCGGGGTGGTAAACAGCTTTTCCTGGTTCGAGCTCACCCGTGCGTCATAAAGCCGGCTCGAAGCCGCGCACTTAGGAGGCAAGGTGGAAATACACAGCCACCCCCAGGCAACTATGGCAGTGAAAACCGGGCGCTATATGCTGGTTCTGCTGCTTATTATTACCCTCAATTTCCTGATTCCGCGCCTGATGCCCGGCGACCCCCTGCTGAATATCATCGGGGAAGAAGCCTATTACGGCGCCGGAGGCGCGCTGGAAACGTTGCGGGAAGGCCTGGGCCTCAACCAGCCCTTTGTCCTCCAGTATTTCTCCTACCTCGGAGGGGTATTTACCGGGGACTGGGGTTATTCTTATCTATATATGAAGCCGGTGCTAACCGCTGTCATGGGGCATCTGGGCTGGAGCCTGGTGCTGGTGCTGCCCGCTGTAATACTGGCCGCCATCGCCGGAGCCTTCACCGGTTCGATCGCCGCCTGGCGGCGCAAGACCGGTACGGATACGGCTCTTACCGGCAGCCTGCTGCTTGCCTACAGTATGCCCCATTACTGGCTGGCGATGCTGGCGCTTTTCGTGTTTGCTTTTATGCTGGGCTGGTTTCCGCTGGGCAGAGCTGTGTCCGGCGGGCTTGGGGGCTTTGCCTATTTTGCCGATGTCCTCTGGCACATGGTACTGCCTCTGAGCGTATTGACCCTTTCAAAGGCGGCGTATGACCATTTGATCGTACGCAGTTCGGTGGTTTCCATATACGGTGAAGACTACATCCTCACCGCCCAGTCCAGGGGTATTTCCGGCATGGCGGTGCTTTTCAAACATGGCCTGCGTAACGCCCTGGCTCCGCTGGTAACGGTAACCGCCATACAGTTTGGTATGCTGTTTTCCGGTGCACTGATGGTGGAAGTGGTATTTTCCTGGCCGGGAATGGGAACACTTATTTATCAGGCTATAAGTGCCCGCGATTACCCGCTGCTGCAGTATGCCTTTTTCATTATTACCGTCTGCGTGCTGGCTGCCAATTTTCTGGCCGACCTGGTTTATCGGTGGCTTGATCCGAGGATGCGGTGATGAAGCTGACAGGTTTATTCAAGCGCAATCCCTGGCTGTTTACCGGCATTATAATGATAACGTTTTTTATGCTTGCCGCTTTGTTCTCACCGTGGCTGGCACCTCACGATCCCTGGCAGTACCAGCAGCCTTTCCTCGAACCATCCTGGCAGCATTTGCTGGGTACCAACGATGTTGGCCAGGACATATTTTCGGAGCTTTTAACTGCCGGACGGGTATCGCTGGGAGTTGGTTTTACAGCCGCCCTCATTGCAGCAGTAACCGGTGTCGCCATTGGTATACTGGCCGGTTTCCGCCGGGGAATCCTGGATGAAATATTGATGGGGGCGACCGACGTAGTTCTGGTTATACCCATCCTGCCGCTGGTGGTTCTTGTCTCAGTATACCTCGGACCTGGCCTGCTCAACACTTCCCTTTTAATCGGCTTTACCATGTGGCCTCCAGTTGCCCGGGTTATCCGTTCCCGTGTTTTGAACCTTCGTCAGGCGGGTTTTGTTGAGTCGGCGCGTGCGCTGGGAGCCGGAGACTGGTGGATAATGAGCCGGCATGTCCTGCCCAATGTGCTGCCGCTCGTGCTGGCAAAATTTGTGCTTACCCTGGCCGGAGCCATGCTGATTGAAGCATCCATCAGCTTTCTGGGTTTGGGTGACCCTTCAGCCAAGAGCTGGGGCATGATGCTTCATTATGTTTTCACCCGAGGAGGATTTATCCGGGAGATGTGGTGGTGGTACCTTCCGCCGGGTATGGCTATCGCCCTGGTAATACTTGCCCTTAATCTTGTGAACCTGGGTTTCGAGGAAAAAGCAGACCCGCGCTTGAAGAGAGTGCTGGAGAGATGAAACGATTGCTCGAGGTAAGGGATTTACAGGTTCGTTTCGATACGCCCCGGGGCGTTGTCCGGGCCAACAACGGTGTAAACCTGGCACTCGGCAACGGCGACAGTCTGGGTATTATGGGGGAAAGCGGCTGCGGCAAGACCGTGCTTATTCTTTCCCTGATGCGTTTGCAGCAACCCGGGGTAATATTCGGGGGTAGCATACGGTTTGACGGCCGGGAAATAACCCGGCTTACCCAAAAAGAGATGCAAGCGGTAAGAGGCAAGGGCATCGCTCTTATTCCTCAGAACCATTCCACCGCTCTTAACCCTGCATACACAATCGGAGAACAATTCGGGGAAACCCTCGGTCGCCGGCAGGGAAAAACAGGGCTATGGCAAATGTTGAGAGCCGGTACGCCCGGTGCCGGCACGCGGGATTATGAAGACTTGAGGCAGGTGCTCTCAGAACTTGGCTTCGATGATGAGGCAGTACTGCGGCGCCTGCTGGCCAGCTACCCCAACGAGCTTTCCGGCGGCATGGGGCAGCGGGTACTTATCGCCATGGCTCTGCTGCTGGAGCCGAAACTGGTTATTGCCGATGAACCCACCACTGCCCTTGACCGGGCTACCCGGGCAGAAACGCTCGAACTGCTGGGCAGGCTTTCTGTAAATTCGACGCTGATGGTCGTCTCTCATGAAATGGAGACGCTGGCAGGTATCTGCAACCGGGTGGCGGTTATGTACGGCGGGCGTATTGTTGAAAGCGGGGTTACCGGGCGGGTCTTCAGTGACCCGCGCCATCCGTATACCCGCATTCTCCTGCAAAGCCAGCACCTGACCAGGGGTAAGCCGGTTTCCTCTGCCGCCGTGGCGCTTGACATGGTCAGTTTTCCGCCCGGCTGCCCGTTCCATCCGTTCTGTCCGGAAGCCATGCCGGCTTGCTCCCAGGAAGCGCCGGAAGAGACGGTTTTTGATAGTGGCAGTGTTGCCTGTCATCTTTACACCGGGAGCGGGACATGCTCGAAGTAATAGAACTTAAAAAGGCATTCAGGGTTCGTCATAACATTTTTGCTCGTCTGGGTCATCCGGATCATATTATCCGGGCGGTGGACGATGTTTCTTTCGGGGTGAAAAAAGGAGAGATATTCGGTATTGCGGGTAAAAGCGGTTCCGGCAAGACTACTCTGGGTAAAATCATATTAGGACTGGTCGAGTCCGACAGCGGCAGCGTAGTGTATAAAGGGAAGGATGTCTTGCGGTTCAACCCGGATGAGCTCAAAACCTACCGCCGGCAGGTGCAGGTGGTGTTTCAGGATGCCGATTCCACCCTGGACCCGCGCCAGAAGCTTAATTCAATCCTTGAGGAGCCTTTGCTCATTCACGGTCTGGGCTCCAGGAAAGAGAGGCAGGCCAACATACGCGAAACCCTCGGACAGGTAAACCTGCCATATTCACTATTGGAGCGCTATCCAACCGAGCTTTCCGGCGGGCAGCGCCGGCGGGTGGCTCTTGCCCGGGCACTGGTGCTCGAGCCCGAGTTGATAATTGCCGATGAGCCTACTACCGGGCTCGATCCGGTGGTAGGTGCCCAGATACTTTCCCTCTTTCTGCAACTCAACCGGGAGAAGAATCTAACTCTTGTTATTATCACCCATGACCTGGCTGCCATTAGCTACCTCAGCCACCGGGTGGCAGTCATGTACGGCGGTAAGATCGTCGAGCTTATCAATGGGGAAATGTTTGAAAAAACTTCTCTCCATCCCTATACCCGGTTTTTGCAGGGTTACAGCGGGTCCAGCCTGGAAGAAGCAGAGCAGACAGACATTCACCGTAAAAGCCAGACCGCCGGACAGGGTTGCGTTTACGCTGCTGCTTGCCCTATTGCCCGGCCGGAGTGTTTTGCAGCAAATCCGCTATTACGTCAACTGGCCCCGGGCCACAAGGCGGCCTGCTTCGGGATAGATAAATGAATTACTTATTAAGCAGTGCCTGCAGCTTCTGCCGGCTGTCCAGATACTCCGGCTGGTCGAGTATCGGACAGCACTCGATGGAAACCGTTCCGTTGCGCAGTGCGGCAGCGCATGCCAGACAGGTCGGGCAGCCGCATTCTTTACAGTTGGTGCCGGGCAGCAGCCTGAAGACTTCGAATACCGGCGGCAGGTCCCGCTCGCTGTAATCGGGGGTGATGTTTTCCCGCTCGCTCCACACACGGTTTACCAGTTCTACCGCGGCCCTGGCCAGTGTAGTGGCTTTGCCCGCCTCGTCAACAAGCCCCACCTGGATTTCGCGCGGGCGGAAAGCATACCGTTGGCCGTTATACATGCCAATCAGGATAGAGTTTTCCCGGTCGAATAACTTTTCGGTGAGTTGAGCGTTAAGATATGGCATGGCAGGGCTGATATCATCATTCAGTACCACGTATACCCCATACCGCCCGCTGGTTGGAGAGTGATGGTCTTCGGCCAGTTTAATTTCATAACGGGTTATGAGTTTTTTGGAATCAGCCATATGTATCAATGTGGAGGGCCACTATCCGGGAACCGGGATTTTACCTGAAACTGCTCTCCAATGCAACTGCTCCGTTGGAAAAATCAAAACTGAAAGGTTAAAATTGCTGATATGAAATTTTCCTGGCCTTTAAAACTTAGCCCGGTTCACTGGGGTTTGATCCTGTTTGTGGTTACCCAGGTTATTATTCTGCTGGTAGTCACCCGCATGGACCCATTCCTTGAAGAACAGAATATCTATGTGCCGAGCCAGCCGGCCGAGGATGTGACCTGGTGGCCGGGAGAGGTGACACTGCCCTCCGGCGATATTGTCGAAGTGCCGGCATATTCTTCGGCCGGGCCGGTTATTATCTACATATTTGCCGTAGTGGTAGTGCTGGGAGTGGTGCTTTGCGTAATTCCCATCTCGGCTTTGAAACTGCTGCTCAGGGTTTTATTTGCGGCGCTGTTCGGCTGGGGCGGGTTTATTGCGACCGTGTTTTACCTGCCATACCAGGCTGCGGTTGCCGTCGGAGTGGTGCTTGGTGCGGTATGGTTCGTAATACCTTTAGTCTGGTTTCATAACCTGGTTCTGGTTATCGCTCTAGCCAGCGTAGCGGCGGTTTTCGGACGCTTCATCTCACCGTGGACAGCCATGATACTTATGCTGGCCCTGGCAGTCTATGACTTTCTGGCGGTGCGTTTCGGGTTTATGACCTGGATGGCGGATAAATTGGCCAGGACCGATACCCTGCCAGCCATTATAATTCCCAAAAATTACAATGGCTGGGGCCTCAATCTGAAACGTGACGGTGTCAACGATCTGCTGGAAGAAAAACCCGGCAGCCGGAAATTCTCAATACTGGGAGGCGGCGATATCGCCTTTCCGGGACTGCTTACCGCCGCCGTGTATTTTTCACAGGGGTTAACCCCGGCACTGATTATTGCAGGGTTCGGGTTGTTAGGGCTGGCCGGTGCTTACGCCATACAGGCGGTATTTTTAAAGGGGAAAGCCATGCCTGCCTTGCCGCCCATTGCCGCATTTGCCCTTATCGGCCTGCTGGTTATTTAGCCACCGGCCTGTCCGGCGGTTTATTCATTTTTGGTTCACTTTTGTGTGGTAGACTGTTATCTGATAAACACAACTGCGGCGCCGGTAACCGGTCGGGCAAAACGAACACCTGGAGGCAATTTGAACCGGCAAATGGAAATCTGCCAGAAACTGATCGCGGCTTCCCGGGGCTGGGCTTCGGGTAAGCGGGGAGCGCTTGAGGAGGCTCGTAAACTGCGCCGCGAATTGCTCGAGGCTAACTATACCCGGTATTTTAAAAATATTCCCCTGTACCGAAAAATTGCCCAGGAACAGGGATTCGGGCCATCAGCCGGTATCGACGTCATCAAGCAGCACCTGATGCTTGATGCGGGGATCTTCAAAAGCTATGAGCAGAACTGGTTGGACGCGGGTGACTATTCTGCTATGACAGACTGGCTTTCCGGTATATTCTGTCACCGGATCGGTACGGACGTGTCCGGTGTCACCTCCATCGATGACTGGATAGAAAAGCTGGGGCAGGACAGCATTCATGTTGTATACAGTTCGGGTACTTCCGGGGCCTTTTCTTTCGTTGCCCGTAAAAGACAAAACTGGGAGCTTGCCAGAACGGCCAATATCGCCGGTATTACACCACAGATTCTGGACCGGTTGCAGGATGGGTTTACCGGCAGGGTTTTTCAGTCAGCACTGCAATCCAAAAGCCCTCAGGAGCTGGTTGAGCTGCTGGTGAAAAGAGGACTGCCGGGATATGATGGGGTTTTTCTTGGTTTCAGGCAGGGTAGAATGGGTAACCAGGCTCTGATGGAAGAACTGGCACCGCTTTTCGGCCATTGCGCTTTTTTATATGAGATCTCGGTTTCCGGCTCCGGCCTGAGATCTCTCCGCCGGGGTGCCGGTACTGCTGAGGAACGGCTGCTGGCGGGCAAGCTGCGCGAAGAGGTAGTGGAGCGTAAAATGCAAAACTATATCCGGTTGATAGACTTTATCGAGGCATCGACCCGGCAGGGACAGAAAATGCTGATCTTCGGCGCATCGTACCAGTTCAATGAGCTTTTGGAAATAATGTGTGTCCGGAAGCGGTTTCTGGCTCTCAACCGGGGCAGCCTGGCTCTTGTCGGCGGCGGCTGGAAATCCTTTACCGGTGAGGCGGTGAGCCGCCAGTCACTGGTTGAGATGCTTGAAGACAAGCTGGGCCTGGAGAGTGAAAAGATTATGGAGGGTTACTCCATGACTGAAATCAACCTGTTGATGCTTCGCTGCCGGCACGGCCTTTTTCACATACCTCCCATAATCGAGCCGGTGTTATTGGACGTTGAGTTAAACCCCACAGGCAGCCAGGAAGGTGAAGGCGCCTTCGGTTTCATGGACCCTTTGGCGCTGGATTACCCTGGATTTATTATCAGCGGAGATTACGTTCATATGGCGAGCGGTGAATGCAGGTGCGGGCTTACCGGCCCGGCTGTTGACCAAATTGGACGTATGCCGGGCAGCGAAATAAAAGGATGCGGGGGTATCATGGGTTCGGTGGGGGCGTAGTCATGGAAAAACTGTGCCTCCGGCATGGTTTGCTTGGTAATGACAGCGGCCTGGTGCGTATTCCATTCCTGGTAAAAGGCAGGCTGATGGTGCCGCCGGCAATCAGCCTGAAGGCCGCTGAAACTGCCTTCAATGATGCTGGCAAGGACACCGTATGGGCAGAACCCGGCAATGTTCAAATTCTGCGCGAGCCGGTAATCGAGCGCTCCACAATGCGGCCTACCGGTGAATATATCTACCAGGTAATGCCCGGGCTGGACCCCGGCGAGCTGGTTGAAAGGGATACCGAAAAACTTGCCGATGGGCTTTATCAGCTTAAAACTGATGAAATATTAAGCTATATCGAATGCATAATCCGGGTCCTGAAGAAAAACACCCGTTTTTTGGCAGGCATCGTTGAGCTCATGCGCCAGACGTCCGAATACCCGGATAAGTTTCTGGACAACTGGGCAACATCAGTTTTCACAAGCCTGAACCCCTCTTCCGCCCGGCAGATGATAGACAGTGAACTGGCGTACCGTGGGGTAGCCGGCAGCCGTTACCTGGATGGTTGGGTAGAGGTTCCGGCAGCAGCTGACAGCGGGTGGCTGGCATCTCAGGCGCAAAGCATGTTTACGGCCGGCAGGTTCGACGTGCCGGGAAAACGGTATATTCGTGCCATGCCGGTGCGCCAACTGCATATCACCGCCGGCAACGCACCCGATGTACCCCTGGTATCAATCCTGAGAGCGGTGCTTACCAAGTCGGCTGCGGTTATCAAGCTGCCGTATGGAGCAGTAATACCGGGAATTCTTTTTGCTCTGGCAGCAGTTGCCGCTGCTCCTCAGCATCCCATTACCCGCAACCTTTCTATGGTTTACTGGCAGGGAGGCGACGAAAAAATAGAAGGCCAGCTCTTCAGGCCGGGTGCATTCGACCGCATCGTGGTATGGGGCAGCCCCCGGGCGGTGGCATCGGTTCAGTCGCGAGCTGCGTTTACCCGGACGATTTGCCTGAACCCGCGTTACGGTATCAGTTTAATCGGCAGGGAAGCCTTCTACGGCAGGCTGGAGGAAGCGGCGGCCAGGGCATCGCTTGACGTGATGATATACAACCAGAGAGCCTGCACTTCTTCGCTGGTACATTATTTCGAGGGCACCTGGGAACAGGCCTCTGAATATGCCCGGGTTCTCAGCGAGGCGCTCAAAAAGTGGGATGAAGCTGTACCTAATTTTGTTTCTCCGGCAGTATCTGGCCGGATAATGCGCATGCGACGCGGCAGGTATGCCGGCGCAGGGTGGCATGTAAACAGCACGGGAAGCGGGTTTTCATCCGGCGTGGTGGTGGTTCCGGGTGCATTCGATATTCTGGAGCACCCCATGTGCCGGCTGGTAGTGGTAAAACCGGCAGCACGCCTCGAGGATGCTCTGGGGGATATAGATCAGTTCGTATCGACAGCCGGAGTTTATCCCGAGAGGCGTCGAATTGAGCTTATAGAAAAAATAGCATCCAGGGGGGTTTCTTCTGTATTGCCTCTGGGGCAATGCGAACGCGTTTACCCCGGAATGCCCCATGACGGCATGCTGGTGCTCGGCCAGCTGGTGGATTGGAAAAACGGTTAGTTCCGGCTTCTGCTCTGTAACTGGCCCCGGCAGATAGGTTATAATCAACCGCTATGATTATCGATGCCCATACCCATATATTTCCAGCCGAGTTTATTGAACGCCGGGAATCATTGCTGGACGATCCCTGCTTCCGGGAACTCTATTCCAACCCGGAAGCCGAAATGGCTACCGCTGAACAACTGATCCAGAGTATGGATGAAACAGGTATAGATATTTCGGTTGCGGCGGCAATAGGCTGGTCAAGCCACCAGCAGTGCCGGCAGCACAATGACTATCTTATGGAAGCTGTAAAACGGCACCCGGGTCGTATTATCGGGTTGGGCATGGTTCAACCCCGGCAAACCGGGCAAGCTGTCAAGGAAATCGAACGTATGGTTGAAGGCGGGCTTAAGGGCGTCGGCGAATTCAGGCCGGATCTGCAGGGTGTAGACTTGATGGACCCGGCGGTTATGCAGCCGGTTATGCAGGCGCTTGATGCAGATGGCATGGTTCTAATGCTGCATTCTTCGGAGCCGGGTGGCCACATGTACCCGGGGAAGGGCAATCTTACGCCGGAGACGCTCTTGCCGTTTATTGAACGATATGCTCAAAACAGGTTTATTCTGGCACACTGGGGTGGCGGCATGCCCTTTTATGAACTGCAGCCTGAGATTAAAAAGATGTGCCGGAATGTTTACTACGACACTGCGGCCACCCCTTACCTTTATGAAAAGCGTATCTATCATCTGGCAGTTCAGCTAACGGGTGAAAACAAAATTCTTTTTGGCAGCGACTATCCACTGCTCAGCCAGGGGCGAACCCTGAAACATCTGGGGGAAGCAGGGCTTGCCGGAAGCAACCGGGAGCAGATTCTGGCCAGGAATGCCTGCCGGTTGTTCGGCATGCATCCGGAGGATGTATAGTGGAATCGGTTCGTTTGTTCGTATCTGTGGAATTGCCGGAAGAGGTTAAACGCGAGCTGGGCAAATTGGGGGACCGGCTCCGGTCGAATGGTTTGGAAACCTTGAAATGGGTAGCGCCGGAAAACATACATATTACCTTGAAATTCTTAGGTTACGTACAGCCCGGGATAATCAAGGATATAATACTGGAGATAAATAAAGCATCATCGGCGTTTGGTCCGTTCGATATCGGCTTGAAAGGGCTTGGGGTTTTTCCCGCACTAAGCCGCCCGCAGGTGCTATGGGTGGGCTTGAGCGGAGAAGTGGGACGGCTGCAGATACTGGCCGGGCAACTGGAAGAAAAGCTGATGGGGCTGGGATTTGCAGCCGAGAAGCGCCGGTTTATCCCCCATCTTACTCTGGCCAGAGTCCGGCCGGGGATGTTACCCGGCGAGCTTCAGGCGCTGGCTGAAGTGGTAAGCAGGACCGGTTTTAATTTTACATACCCGGTGAAAGTGAATTGTGTAAACCTTATGCAGAGCCGGTTAGCCGCGGAGGGGGCTGTATATACACGGCTGCACCAGGCTAAACTGAAACTGAAGCCGGTGTAGATTATTCATATAAGTTATTGATAAACAGGCATTGTGCCTATTGACAACATCGCTTTTTTAGTCTACTCTTTGAGCGTAAATTATGAACATACGCCGTGTTTTACCGGCAGGGAGGAGCACTGTATGGCGGTATTCGGTTTTGTTAAAGGCATGCGCCCGGGGATGATAACACTGCTGATTATTGCTATGCTAGCAGTTTCACTAATTGGCTGTGGGCCGGAAGGGGAAACCACTACACCGACTACTACACAGCCGCCGACGACGACAACCCAATTGCCGACGACGACTACCCAGCCCCACGAAGGATTACAGCTGGTGAGTTTTGACAGTGGCGATTTTGTTGGCTCGAATAATTGCTCCATGTGCCATAATGGCATGGTGGATGCAGAAAGCAACGATGTTTCTATCGGCATCCACTGGCGTTCTACCATGATGGCGAATGCAGCCCGGGATCCCTATTTCAGGGCTAAAGTAAGCGCCGAAATCCTGAATGCTCCCCATCTGCAGGAGGTTATCGAGGATGTGTGCGGTACCTGCCATACTCCGATGGCCCGAACTCAGGCGCTGGTTAACGGTACTGATACGTTATTGTTTGATAGCGGTTTTTTCAGCAGGTCGAACCAGCTGCATGAACCCGCTATCGACGGGGTTTCCTGTACCGTATGCCATCAGATTCAACCCGAAGGCCTGGGTACGGAAGAAACCTTTGCCGGAGGATACATAATAGATACTTCAACCGCACCGCCAAACCGGATACTTTTTTCCCAGTTCACCGACCCGGACCAGCAGATAATGATGGGCTCTTCCGGCTTCAAACCGGTCCAGGGCGAACATCTGGGTGAATCCGCGTTATGTGCCGTATGCCACACTGTCATAACCCCGTATATTGATTCGGAGGGCAATGTCCAGGGTACGTTCCCGGAACAGGTGCCTTTCCTGGAATGGTCTCATTCCAGTTACGCGGGCAATACTCAGTGTCAATCCTGCCATATGCCCCAGGCCAGCGGTGGGGCGCAAACCGCCAGTATGCCGCCCAACCTGGATGCAAAAAACCCCTTCAGCCAGCATTATTTTGTCGGCGGCAACACCAGTATGCTTGAAATACTGCGTGACAACCCGGATGAATTGAGGGTGACGGCTTCTACCAGTTACTTCAACAGTACCATAGCCCGTGCTCTGGAGCAGTTGCAGGAACGCACAGCTACCGTTGCCATTGCAGATTCAGCCCTGGACGGCAACACGCTTTCAGTAACTATAGGCGTAACTAATGAAACCGGACATAAACTGCCTACCGGCTTTCCTTCCAGAAGAGTCTGGCTGCGCGTCCAGGTACTGGACAAAGATGGTAAATTGGTATTTGAATCCGGCAAACCCAATCCTGACGGGACCATCACCGGCAACAAGGCTGATGAGGAAATTTATGCCTTTGAACCACACTATGACGTCATAACTGCCGCTGACCAGGTGCAGATATACGAAGCCATCCTGGAAGATATGGAAGGCGGCATTACCCATAAACTACTGGAGGCTTCGGGTTATGCCAAGGACAACCGCCTGCTGCCGGACGGGTTTGATAAAAATACGGCAGACGAATTGATTGCGGTGTCCGGCGCTGCCTTAAACGATGTCAATTTTACAGGAGGTTCGGATAAAACGACCTACCAGATAGATATCTCGGGGTATTCGGGCCCCTTTACGGTAAAAGTGGAACTCCTCTACCAGTCCCTGGCATACAGCACCATTGCATCCATCCTGGACGTGGACACCCCCGAGGTTCAGGAATTCAAGCGGTACTGGGAAGCTTCTTACAAAGCATCCACAGTTATCGATTCGATTACCGGTCAAGTATCCTGATAGGAGGTTCGTATGGGATTTCTGGCGGATAACGTAGGGTTGATTGCAGGTATTATCAGCATTGTGGTGGGTCTTATTATCATCTTCTGGCCGCGACTGATCGCCTATATCATTGGGGGATACCTGGTGATTGTAGGTATAATTTACGTACTAGCGGCCCTGTAGTCCGAAAGCTGGCAGGTTGTATTATTTCGCCTATGGATTGAACCTGGACCGCGGGTACATGAAGACGTGTTGCCCGGGGGCGAAAGCCGTGTTCAGCGCCAGTTTGCCCAACTACCAATTATTTTTTACCGGCTGGTCCCGCCAGTGGCTGGGAGGTACTGCCAGCATAAAACGCGTCAGTAGAGAGAAAGTACTGGGGGGTGTGTACCAGCTTGCTCCGGAGGAAGTGGCAAAACTTGACCGGCAGCAGGGTTACCCTGGAGCGGCGGATAAAATTAACGTGATGGTTTTTAAAGACACGGGTGACGGCGTGGAGGCGATAACCTACATCGCCAGGAACCAGGTGAAAGATGCCAAGCCGTCAGCGCAGTACCTTAAAGCACTGCAAAAAGGTTATATCGAGTGGGGATTGATTTAATCGGTTTTGTTTTTACGCTCAATAAAGATACCCCGCCTCTATTGACAATTGGTGGAGGGTGTGGATATTATTGAGGCCTATGATGAAAGGGGATGCTAGCAGGCCTCCAAAGTTTTTCACCGGCCAACGGGTTCTTATTCATCCGGTAAAGGAAGAAAAGAAAACCCCAGGGGATGCTGCCATCGAACCTTTCGCCGGCAAACTGGCCACGGTGGAGGATTACTATTACATCTACAGCCCGGACCGCCGTCAGGTTTTTTATATCTATACCGTTAAACTGGCTACCGATGATAAAAATGAGCTGGTCGCTCATGAAGATGAGCTCAAGCCGATTTTCGAATAGCTAAAGCCCCAGAGCAGCAGCTATACCCCATATCAGAGTAATCGCCAGACCGACCGCTCCCGCCATTGCTGCGGTTAACGGCCAGTCGATTATTCGATTTTCATTTTCCGTATGGTGCCTGTTTTTGGATATCTTTACAGTTTGCCTTTGCATTTTAAGTCTCCTTTTGCTTACCCTTCATATACAACGTAAAAAAACCCCGAGAGTTAGCCAAAAACAGTTCATATATGTGCAATGTGATATTGCAGGTGTTATAATTCGACGTTACATGTAAAAACAGGTAAAGGAGAAGCAGAGTATGGAAAAAGCAACTGTCAGAACCCAAAAGCGGCAATTAACCGGCAAGAAAGTGCGTTTTCTGCGCCGGGAAGGCATAATTCCTGCCAATGTTTACGGCCACGGTATAAAATCCCTGTCGCTTAAATGCCAGGAAAAAGAACTTGAGGCTATCATAAAAGGCGGCACTTCGCGTATTGTTATGCTGGATGTGGAAGGTGATAAAAAGAAGCGCAGCGTTCTCATTAAAAATATAAGCTACCATCCCATTACGCGGAAAATTATTCATATAGACTTTTATCAGGTCAGGATGAGCCAGAAAATGACGGCTGAAATACCCATAATGTTAACCGGTCATGCCCCGGCACTGGATTATAAAGAAAACTTTCTGGACCACCAGTTGAACGAAATTGCAGTTGAATGCCTGCCGGATAAATTACCGACACATATTGAGGTCGACATCAGCAGGCTGAAAGAAGCCGGACAGGCGGTCAATGCAGCTGATTTAGATATGCCGGAAGGGGTAACACTGGTAACTGCAGGTGAGCATGTGGTGGTGAGAATCGCCCAGGCTGCTAAGGTCGAGCTTGAAGAAGAGGAAGAAGAGGCGGTTGCAGAGGTTAAAGCAGTTCCCGAAATTGAACCTGAAACCAATGTTGAGCAAGGTGAAGAGGAATAAACCGGAGTAAACGGTTGATAAAGCTTGATAGAGAGGCCGCCTTCCACCAGAACGGAAGGCGGCCTCTCTATATCAGCCGGAGCCGGTAGTCGTCGTTTTATAAGTCCGTTTAATATAGACAGCGGCGCTTGAAATGGAGTAAACTGCTAGGCCACTTTTCATGTTGTGTGGATCGAAATAGTCAACTGCCTGGCGCTGCGTTTGAATTCTGGCTGACTGGTGCCGGGTGATTGGAAAAAAAACAAAACACTAGGAGGATCAATGAAACGTTTAATCTGGTTGATTATGGCTGCAGTCATTGTAGCCGGGCTGCTCCTGCCGGGTTGTAGTGGTGATACCGATATAATTCGGGTAGCCACGGATGCTACCTGGCCACCCTTTGAGTATGTCGATACCGAGACCGGTGAAATAGTGGGTTTTGATATCGACCTTTTCAATGCCATAGCTGAAAAAGCGGGCATTGAAGTGGAATTTATCAATGTGGAATGGGACCCGCTGCTGGCTGGTGTAGCTCAGGGGACCTACGACGTGGCCATTTCTTCTATTACTATCAAAGCTGACAGGCTGGAACAGATGGATTTCTCGGACCCCTATTATGTTGCCGGCCAGATAATTGTGGCTAAAACCGATACCACTATTACCGGAGCCTCCGGCCTTGCCGGTAAGACAGTTGGTGTTCAAACGGGTACTACCGGCGATGACGAGGTCAGCGCCATGAGTGGTGTAAATGTCACCGGCTACGATGAAATCGGTATGGCTTTTGTTGCCCTTCTCAACGGTCAAATTGATGCAGTGGTGTGCGACACCCCGGTAGCATCAGGTTATGTATCCAAGTACGATACTTTAAAGACCGTGGGCGAAGTGCTGACCACTGAAGAATACGGGATCGCCATGCCCAAAGGCAGCGACGAACTTATGTCAAAAATCAATGCCGCTCTGGCTGAAGTTAAAGCCGACGGCATCATCGATGAACTTGTCCAGAAATGGCTGGTTGATTAAATAGCAGATACCAAAGGGGAGGTGCCACAAGGCACCTCCCCGGCTTTGGCCAATGGAAGAAAAGCAAAAGAACACTCCGGATCGCGAACTCAGCTTTGTTACCGGGGGCGAGGTAAACATCCGCCAAGACCCCTGGTGGTGGCTGGTGGCGGTTGTAATAGCCATTGTCGTACTGCTGGTTATGCTCCAGCCCGTCCCTTTCAGGGAGATAGTTGTTTTTGCCAGAGACGGCATTCTTGTTACCATACTTGTAACCCTCACATCGTACTTTCTGATGCTTATCCTGGGCCTTTTTGGTGGTTTGGGACGCCTCTCCAAAAACAAGCTTGTATTCGGCATTTCTTCGCTTTATGTAGAGATAATCCGTGGTGTTCCGCTGCTGGTCCAGCTTATCGGCTGGTATTTCGCTTCTCCGGTTGTGATACAAAAAATAGGTTTATGGCTCAATTTTGAACCTCTGGTAACCTACCGGGCAAATCCTATAATTACCGCTATCGTGGCGATAACCGTATGCTATGGGGCTTATATGAGCGAAATCGTACGCTCCGGTATACAAAGCATACCCCGGGGTCAAATGGAAGCTGCCCGGTCGCTGGGTATGAGTCATTTCCAGGCCATGCGGTACGTGGTTCTACCTCAGGCTTTCCGGGTAATACTGCCACCAATGGGTAATGAATTTATCGCTCTGCTGAAGGATTCCTCCCTGGTGAGCGTGGTGGCGGTGGCCGATTTGACCCGGAGGGGAAGGGAATTCATGTCTGCCCATTTTAACCCTATTGAAACATGGTTGATGGTAGCCTTGCTTTACCTGATATTAACCCTTGTCGCTGCCCGCGTAGTCAGCTATATTGAAAAGCGTTCGAGGTATGACCGGTAGCTTATGGCAAATCCAATAATACAAATCAAAGATATCAAGAAGAGTTTCGGCCATGTTGAAGCCCTGCGCGGCGTGAGCCTGGATATTGAAGAGGGTGAAGTGGTCGTTATTGTCGGGCCGTCAGGCTCTGGAAAATCCACCCTGCTTCGCTGCATCAACCGGCTGGAAGAATACGAAAGTGGCAGCATTATCGTAGACGGCATGCTATTGGATAACAACCAGAATATCAATGCCGTCAGGCGTGAAGTGGGCATGGTGTTCCAATCCTTCAACCTGTTTGCTCATCTTTCCGTCATGCAAAATTTGATGCTGGCTCAGAACATAGTTAGAAAACGTTCCAGGCAAGAGGCTGAAAAGGTTTCAAGGGAACTCCTTGTCAAGGTGGGCATTCCCGAGAAGGCCAGGGCTTATCCTTCACAGCTTTCCGGCGGACAGCAGCAGCGGGTTGCAATTGCCCGGGCACTGGCCATGAATCCCAAGGTTATGCTTTTCGATGAGCCAACATCGGCGCTTGATCCTGAGATGATTAAAGAAGTTCTGGATGTTATGGCTTCGCTGGCAGGAGAGGGCATGACCATGCTGGTAGTATCTCATGAGATGGGTTTTGCCAGGGCAGCAGCCAACCGGGTTATTTTCATGGATGAGGGTCAGATTATCGAACAGGCCACTCCGGATGAATTTTTTACCAATCCCACCCAGGAACGCACAAGGCTGTTTTTGAGCAAAATACTACATCTTTAGGCTAGTATCCCGCCGGTTCTGGCAGACTTCCACCCGTCAATACCGCATAAGTGCAATTAATAACCTGGATGTTTGAGCGTGAATAACCGCTTACTTCTCCTACTATATCCACCATAAAACCGGGCCCCAGAGGATCCAGATCCTGCCAGAATTTTGGCCGGAATTTAACCGTCTGGCTCAACAGGTATAATTCAAAGCCTTTCTCCACTGACTGCGGTGCCAGATATTCACTGGCTACATCGTCGACGGTAACTGCCGGAAACAGGTATGTACGGCCTTCGTGTTTGCCGGCTGCCCGGTCCGGGTCTTCCCGGTAGTCGGCAACCAGTCGGCTGAGCGGCATTACTTCGGGTGCTTCACTGAACGCAGGTACCGGACTGGGTTTTAACGTGCCGAACAGATAGATTCCGGAACCGATTACCAGCGCTGACATAACTATCGCTGTTATTGAATAGACTGCGAGTAACCTTTTGCTTCTTGTGGTTTCTGCAGATGCGGTTATTTTACCCTTCGCCATTTACAAACCTATTATAAGAGGCAAGGCAACAATAAACGGTAACATATGTTAATAATATCCGGGTAACATTTGGTCAGGCGCGGTGAGCGGGGTCGCTAGCCTTTTATTCATAATTTACCGGCACGGCGCAGATAATAACCAGCGGTTCAAGATTGCTTTTCGGGTTCCTGTACTGGTGCTTTTCGCCAGGCAGTACCAGGCAGAAATCGCCTTTTCCAATAGCATGTTCGCCATTTTCGTCCACCAGCATGCCTTGGCCGCTGGTTACATAATTAAGATGTTCGAAAGAGTGTGAGTGGAAAGGCGTGTTGCCACCGGGTTCAATGGTAAACACGCGGAAGCAAAAATTCGGTGCGCCGTCCCCGGCGGATATCGGGACCTGCTTGGTCACTCCTGCAGCTCCAGGCATGGTTGGTATGCTTTTTTCGACTTTGTCCAGACTGGTTATGTACATGTTACCCTCACTGAGCTCGGTTTAAAGTATTACCGGCCGATTATATCTGGTGTTTAGCCTGCATGCAAAATAATTATTTTGGTATTAACAAAAGAATGGAGTTGTTATAACACAGCACTTGTCCCGCAGGCCAGAAATGATCACTAAAGAAAGCGATACCAAGCCGGCAAAACCCCGGATGTTCCGGGACAGTCGCCCTTAAGGCAGTTTATCAAAGAAGCAGCTATGGATGTCGGGAGATAGCAGAATTACCGCGATTTGCAATAAAAAGGATCCGCCGCTAATCGCTGATTTCGATACGTGAAACTGCACCATGTTCCCCGATTTCATAAGGGCCATAGGACAAGGCTTCATACCCTCCCAGAATATAGGCGTCCAAATCCTGAGCGTCCGATGGAACGGAGCCGTCATTTTCGAACATGTAAGCCGTTACCGCCACCTGGACGCTGTAAAGTTCCATAGCCCTGGCTTCTTCCTTGCCATGATTCATGAATCCGGCAATATTGGGAATGGCCACCGAGGCTAACGTCCCAAGAATAGCGATTACAACCAGTAACTCTATCAGGGTAAAGCCTTTTTGGGCCCGGAACAAACCGGATAGATGTTTTTTGATCAAACTGTACCTGCCGTTCAATAATAAACTATCCAACTTTGTAATCTATTGTAATTATAGAAGCAGTTGGTGTCAAAGAAGGCCCGGTTTCAATCGAATACCGCTTGCATTTGATTTCAGGTCAGGGTTAGAATCATATTGTAAAGGCTGGATTACAAACCTTAAACAGATGGAAGGATTACGAGTATGCGTGAGTTTAATGATGCGGACAAGAAAAAGAAATCCGGCCGGATTAAACTTCCGCCGAACCCGGCCGGTCTTTCCGGGGAAAAGCTGGATGAAATTAGAACCAGGGTTATCCAATCGCTAAAGGATGGCTACCTTTCGTGTCCGGCTGCCTGGAAAATCGCGCGGGAAACCGGCGCACCGCGCTTAGCTGTGGGAGCGGTAACCGATGGAATGGGGAAACGGGTTACCGATTGCCAGATCGGCTGTTTCAAGGTGGACAAGACCCCTTTTGATAAGCTGGAGCCAGCAAGGCTTTCACCTGAAATATCAGCCGAAATCTTGAGGTTGAATGAAGAAGATTCTCTCACCTGCGAAGCAGTTTTTACCCTGGCGAAAGCATACCGGCTGAAACCCATGCATATAGCCGATGAAATAAACGCTCTGGGTTTGAAGGTTTCCGTTTGCCAGCTCGGCTGTTTCTAATGCCGCTTTTCGTTAAAGTAAAGCAGGGCATAAGAACCCGCTCCGGCAATCAACGCCCATCCGGCGCTCAATCCGGCAACAAGAACGGTTGCATCTAGCCAGAAGCCCTGGGGAAACATCATTATAAGGTAATCTGTGGCCGGGTCCAGCAGCCAAAGGTCATTGGCAAAACTGATAAGATGGAATTGCCAGAAAAACCATCGGAAATCTATGAGCGCGATAATTCCCAGCCCGGCAATTATAGCCAGGGTAAGCAGGCTCCCCATAATAACGGCCCTCGGTAAACCGGCCCATTGACGGGTTTGTCTCACCAGTAGCAGGGCAGTAAAAAGCAAGATGTACAAACCGGAACAGAGCAAGACGTTGTAGCACAGCAAAACCAGGCCTTTTACATCCTTGAGGTGGGCTACTTCCCTTTCGTTGAAGAGCTCAAAAGCCACTTCGTCTTTTATGGCTTCGATGAAAATAAATTCTTCATCAGAGTTGAAGTACTCGATCATCTGGCGGCTGGCTTTTTCGAGCTCCGCTTTTTCCAGGCCGGTGGTGCCGGGAATATCGTATTTTTCAAACCCGTAGCTATATACCCACTGGCTGTTGAAGGCGATGGTAACAGAAAAGGTAAAAAAAGCCAGCGGTAAAGCCACTACCATCAGAATCTTCGAAACCGGCCAGAAAATCTTCATATATTGCCTTATTTTACACCAAGCGCCCGTAAAATGCCCGGCTAAACCCGGCCGGGCTGTCTTTGTTAAAGAGGCCAACCATTGTTATAATTAGTGCCGTGAAATTTACCCACCTTCATGTCCACACCGAATACAGCCTGCTGGATGCCATGTGCCGGATTCCCGAACTGGTTAACCGGGTCAAAGAGCTCGGCATGGACTCGGTTGCCATTACCGATCACGGTGTTCTCCACGGCGCCATACAGTTCTACAAGGCGGCAAAGGATGCCGGCATCAAACCCATTATCGGCTGTGAAGCTTACATGGCTAACGGTTCCCGCCATGGGCGCAGTGCGGCCGACCGGGAGAACTACCATATTGTTCTACTGGCAAAAAACAACACCGGTTATAAAAACCTGATTCAGCTTGTCACCAAAGCCAATCTGGAAGGTTTCTATTACAAGCCCAGGCTGGATAAAGAAATACTCCAGCAGTACAGTGAAGGGCTGGTGGCTCTTACCGCCTGTATTGCCGGAGAAATCCCGCGGTTGATTTTGAACGGCCGCCTGGCCGAAGCCAGAGAGGCTGCTCTCTGGTACCGGGAAGTATTCGGGGATGATTTTTACATTGAAATTCAGCGTCACCCTTTGCCGGAACTACAGCAGATAAACCGGGAATTGATTCCGATGGCAAAGGACCTGGCGATACCCCTGGTGGCTACCAATGATGTGCACTACATTTATGCTCAGGATTCAGCCCCGCATGATCTTTTGTTGTGCATAGGGACCAACGCCACGGTTTATGAAGAAAAACGCAAGAAGATGGGGGGTGATTATTTTTATCTGAAAAGCCCTGGGGAAATGGCGGAGCAGTTTGCCGATTTACCCGAAGCCCTGGAAAACAGCAATAAGATTGCCGAAAAGTGCAACCTGGAACTGGAATTCGGCCGGCTGCATCTGCCGGAAATCGATATACCATCAGGTAAAACCCCCCTGGAGTATCTGGAGGAACTCTGCTACCAGGGAATGGAAAGTTTTTATCCGGTAGCCGAAACCGGGATAACCGACCGGTTGAGGTATGAATTGGATGTGATCCGCCAGACCGATTTTGCCAACTACTTTCTGGTGGTATGGGATATCATATCCTTCGTACGCCGGGAAGGGATCCTTTTCAACGTTCGCGGCAGCGCTGCTTCATCTATAGTTCTTCGCTGTCTGGGTATTACCGAGGTCGACCCCATGTCCCACGGCCTGGTATTCGAACGTTTTTTGAATATCGAACGGCGTGAAATGCCGGATATCGACCTGGATTTTGAAGATACCCGTCGTGATGAGGTAATCAGTTATGTCTCTCATAAGTACGGTGCAGATCACGTTGCCCAGATCATCACCTTCGGCACTATGGGAGCCAGGGCGGCTATCAGGGATGTGGGCCGTGCTCTGGGAATGCCCTACGGTGATGTGGACCGGATTGCTCGGCTGGTGCCGTTTTTACCGGGGATGACCATCGATAAAGCCCTGGAATTGAATGAGGAACTTCGGCTGCTCAAGTCCAGGGACGCGGCGGTTTCCAATGTGCTGGAAACCGCCAAGAGAGTAGAGGGCCTTTCCCGTCATGCCTCTACTCATGCTGCCGGGGTGGTGATTGCCAGCGAGCCCCTTACCGGCTACTGCCCCCTGCAATTACTTTCCCGCGGGGATAACGAAGGGCTGGTAATGACTCAGTATCCGATGGGGGATATTGCCCGGATAGGCCTTTTGAAAATGGACTTTTTAGGGCTGGTGAACCTTACCATTCTGGGCAAGGCGTGTGAGATCATCCACCAGACACAAGGTATAACTATTGAACTGGGTAAAATCCCGCTGGACGATGCCAAAACCTACCGGCTGCTTGCCACCGGGGAAACTGCCGGTGTTTTCCAGCTCGAAGGCAGCGGCATGCGCCGCTATATAAGAGAACTGAAACCTTCCACTTTCGGTGATATTGCGGCTATGGTAGCCCTGTACAGGCCCGGGCCGATGGAGCAGATTCCGCGCTTTATCAAGTCCAAGCATGGCCTGGAGCCGATACATTATCCTCATCCGGCGCTGGCTGATATTCTGCAGGAAACTTACGGCGTAATCGTCTACCAGGAACAGGTCATTTTTATCGTCCGGGATTTTGCCGGCTACACTCTGGGACAGGCTGATATATTCCGCAAGGCGATGGGCAAGAAAATCGCCGGCGCCATGAAGAAGGAACGCAGTACTTTCATAGACGGGGCCCTGAAACTTGGTTACCCTGAAGATGTAGCCGGGGAGGTCTTTGCCCTTATCGAGCCTTTCGCCGGTTATGCTTTCAATAAAGCCCATGCTGTCAGCTACGCCCTGGTAGCCTACCAGACAGCCTATCTCAAAGCCAACTATCCGGTGGAATATATGACCGCTCTGCTGATTTCATATCTGGGCCACTCGGAGAAACTGGCAACCGCATTTGGGGAATGCCGTAACCTGGGAATCCCGGTGCTTCCGCCATCAATAAATCACAGCGAACTCAATTTTGCCATCGAAGAACAGCCGGATGGCAGCAAGGCGATTCGTTTCGGCCTGACTGCCATCAAGAATATCGGCGCAAATGCCGTCGAGCCGATCGTAGCCGAACGCCAGCGGGACGGACCGTTTTCTTCCATCGAAGAACTTGCCCGCCGGGTCAATCTGGGCACAGTCAACCGCAGGGCGGTGGAAAGCCTGATAAAAGCCGGCGCCCTGGACGGGCTGGCCGACAGGGGGGCTCTGCTGACCAGCCTGCCCCGGATCATGTCACTTTCGGAAAGGCAGCAAAAATTGAAATCGACCGGGCAGACCACCATGTTCGATCTTTTCGGCAACACTTCGGAAACGCCGCTGCCGAGTCTTGACCTGGAACCGGCTGAGGTAACACTCAAGGAAAAACTGGGCTGGGAAAAGGAATTGATGGGGGTTTACCTCTCCCAGCATCCTTTCAGTCCGTATGCCGGCCAGGTAGAGGCCGATGGCGATATAGTTCTATGCGGGCAGATCGATGAAGAGATGGAAGACAAAACCGCACGTGTGGCTGGTATGGTAGCCTCCGTCAGGCTGCTCACAACCCGGGATGGAAAAGCGTCGGTGAGTGTCGTGCTTGAGGATATGGACGGCAGTGTCGAAGTTGTTGCCTGGCCACGGGTCTATGCGGCATCCAAAGAGATGTGGCAGGAAGGTAATATTTTGCTGGTACAGGGACGTATCAAGGCAAGAGGGGATAATGTTCAGATAGTAGCTGAGGGAGCCAGCGTATATGAGCTTAATAAAAAGGTGGAGGAGGCCGATTTGAGGAACGCAGCCAGGGGTGAACCTGATATTTACCAGGATCCAAAACGCATCGTTTTGCATATAGATCAGACCGAGGACGAGGCCCAGGACCTGGAAAAGTTGGACCGGCTGACTGGTATATTGAAGAAGCATCCGGGTATAGACCGGGTTGTGCTGGTGGTAAACAACGGCAGCCGCATATACCGCATGGAGCTGCCCGACACCGAAGTCAGTTATTCTGCCCAGCTGCACAAGAAACTGGCCGATATCCTGGGTCAAAAAGGAGTGAGTGTTGAGCGGGCAAACGGAACCGGCCCAGCTGCGCAGTAAGCCGGAAGACAACCAGGGCCACCGCCAGCGGTTGAGGGAACGTTTCACGACCAAAGGGATCGATGCGCTTACCGAATACGAGATAATCGAGCTTCTGTTGATGCTGGGTACGCCGCGTAAGGATGTAAAATCCCAGGCCAAGGCGGCAATCAGGTTATTCGGCAATCTTAAAGGTGTCCTGGAGGCATCGCCGGAACAGCTGACAGGCATTGAAGGCCTCGGCAGTCAGAATACAGTCGCCATACAAATTATTCGCAGCGTTGCTGAGAAATGGCTGCAGGAGAAGGCCAGGGCATCTTTCAAACCAGACCAGTATTTCAACAGTGCCGATGATGTTTACAATTATCTAAAAGCATCAATGTCTGCTCAACCCGTTGAAATATTCAAGGTGCTGTATCTGAACAACCGCAACCGGCTGGAAAAGATTGAAGACCTGTTTACAGGTACCGTCAATCGCAGCGCCGTCTATCCCCGCGAAGTAATGCACAAGGCCTTGAAGCATGGTGCGACCGGCTTGATTTTTGCCCATAACCATCCTTCGGGCTGCCTCGAGCCGAGCCCTGAGGACAAAAATCTTACCCGGACCCTGGTATTCGGGGCAATACTGATGCAGCTTAAGGTACTCGACCACATAATTGTCGCTCGTGACGGTTATTATTCCTTTTCCGCCAGAGGCCTAATTGAACGTTACGAGGCTGAATATATCAAACTAAATATGCCTGCCTAGTCCGGCCGGAGCCGGGTTAGACCACGTTTTTCAAGTTCGAGCAAATCTTGTTTCATTTGCTCCCCACCGAAAAATCCGCCCGTTGAACCGTCTGAGCGGATTATCCGGTGGCAGGGTATTATCAACGGAACCGGATTACGTTTCATCGCCTGGCCTACCGCTCGAAATGCACGAGGACTGAGTGCGGATAAAGCTATTTCCCCGTAGCTGGCCGTTTCGCCGTAGCCAACATGGCGGGCGCTCTGCCACACAGTGCGCATAAAAGGTGTATACCCGGACATATCCAGCGTCTCATCGAAAACCACCGGTTCGGCTTTGAAATACGCCTTCAGCTTTCGGGCAAGGTCGTCAAAACAGCCTTCACCATGCACTGCATAGCTCAAGTCCCCCAGATCTTCAAGCGCGAGTATCTGGCTGGCACGGGGCAGGGCAAGGCGCCGGATGCCGGTGCAAGTCGCAAGTATACCTGCCCAGCCCCAAAATGTCTTTACCACAGTATAAACCGAGCCCTGGTCAATCAATATCGGGCTCGATAAGTCCATAGTTTCCGTCCTTTCTGCGGTACAGCAGATTCACCTTGCTGGTTTCAGCATTGGTAAACAGGAAAAAGTCATGTTTTAATATTTCCATCTGGTCGGCGGCTTCTTCCACCGGCATCGGTTTTATGGCAAAACGCTTGACTTTGACGATAGCCTTGCGTTCAAGAGATGCAGCGTTTTCATTTTCCTCCGGTTCGGCCATGGCAATGCCGGTTGGGAGGGCGTTCTTAGACCGGTCCTGCAGTTTACCCTTCCAGCGCTCGAACTGTCTTTCGATCAGCGGAACGGCTTTATCGGTAGCTGACTGTATGGTTTCACCGCGCTCTTCGGTATGGATAAGGGTAGACTGGCAATCCAGCACGATACGCACAATAAACCGGTCCTGATCCGACCTGGTTTTTTCACGGGAAACGTCTACCCTGATTTCACTGATGTCATCCAGGCGGCGGCTGAGCTTGCCCAGTTTATTCTCGATGTAATTTTTGGCTCTTTCGGGTAAATCCATGTTCTTGCTGCCGATAATGATTTCCATTCTTAAACCTGCCTTTCTTTGCTATATTTCCCTTGCCAGGGTAAGCCCGCGTACTGTTACCGCTCCGGCCTCTTTGAGTGCCGCGGCGCAACTGTCAAGCGTAGCGCCAGTGGTAGCCACATCATCAACGATGAGCACTTTTTTCCCGACAAACTCGCTGCCGGCAACCATAAAGGCCCTTTCTACGTTAGTCCTTCTTGCTTGAGTGTTTTGAGTATCGACCTGGGATGGAGTGTTTTGGATTTTCATAAGGCTTTGGGTGCTGGCGATACCGCTCAATTTGCACAATTGGTCAACGAGCAATTGGGACTGGTTGTAGCCCCTGCGGCGCAGGCGCTTTTTATGCATGGGCACAGCAGTCAGTATATCGGGCGCCACCGGCCTGGCTGACAGGCAGTCCCAGAGCAAACTTCCCAGTAGCGGTGCGATGGCGCGGAGGTTGTGGTATTTAAGCTGCAGCAAAGCCTGGCGGATCGTTCCCTGGAAAATAAAAGGAGAAACCAGCCCGTCGAGAGCTTTAAAATAGCGGCAATCACACTGCCGGTTATTTTTAAGGGGTAAATTACACACCGGGCAAACCGGAGGTTTCAGCCTCTCCAGGGTTTCCATGCAATCCAGACAAATATAACCCTTTTCCCGGCCACAGTTTAAACACCTTGCCGGAAACAAAAGATCAAGCGCCATCCGGTGTAACTTTTCCAGATGGGTCAGCATCGCAATTACCCCTGATCGGTATTTGCTACGCCAGGTCAGGATACGGGGCGGGCGCGGTGATTGCCGGCCCCGTTCATGATAGGCTCGTTGACGTAAATATCACCGTTTCTGATCTTTAAATTGTAACCGCAATCCGGGTTGGTACAAACCCAGGCTTTGTAAAGCAATGATGCTCCATTAGAACCGAAATCGGATAATGGCACCAGGACCCCCTCTTTATCGCCGCACTTCGGGCATTTTGGAAAGCAAAAAAGTTCCACGGTACATCCTCCCAACCGGTATTTATGATAGCCTAGTATACTACAGCCCTTCCAGGCCTGACAAGAGAAACGGCAGCATCGGCTCCCTGCCGCATCAGCGGCGCGACGTCCTTACCTGACCATACACCGGCAAGGTGAACCTGGCATTGTATCACTGCAGCGTGGACCGGTGACCGGTAAAAAACGTACAATAGTGTAACAGTAAATTATGCAGGCGGGAACGTTTTGTTTCGTTTAGAAGGTGAAAAACTCAAAAGAGATATAAAAACAGGGGCCAAGAAAGGCCTTGGCAGTTCCCTGTGGATATTGAAGCTGTTTATACCGATATCCGCACTGGCGGTTCTTCTCGAATGGTTGGGAGTGGTGGCCTGGCTTGGGCCGGTTTTTAAGCCGGTGATGGCTCTGATTAACCTTCCTCCGGAAGCCTTTTTCCCCGTTGTAGCCGGCATATTTGCCGACGTATATGGTGCCGTTGCCGTTATGGCGGTGTTGGAATTTACCGTACCCCAGCAGGTATTGCTGATTCTGTTTACCGCCATATCACACTCACTGATTATTGAGGGTATTATCCAATGGCGTTCGGGTATTAATTTCTTCAAAATTACCGCTGTAAGGCTGGTTGCTTCGGTGATAAGTGTTTACCTGGTATCACTGGCCTTTGATGGGACCGAAAAAAGCTATCAGGTGCTAGGTGTTCTGGAAAGAGCCCCTTTCCGGCAGGTTGTTGGCGACTGGCTGGTCGATATATCGCTGCTTTCAATTCAGATCCTGGTAGTGGTAACACTCATTCTGATACTTCAGGAGGTTGCCGTTTCCTTCGGGCTGATTGAAAAGGGCAGGAAAACACTTTCTCCGGTGATGAAGCTGATGGGGCTTTCCCCGCAGGCTCTGGTGCCGTGGCTGGTCGCCATATTCGGAGGAGTTACCATAGGTTCAGCGGTCATTATTGAAGAGTGCCGTAGGGGTGACATACCGGGCGAAGAACTCCAGTATTTCCATACCTCCATCGGCATAAACCATTCCATGGTGGAACATTCCGCGGTACTGTCTACCATCGTTGGCGGCTATATCTTTTTTATTATCATTGCCAGGTTGTTGAGCGCTATTCTTTTCACCCATGGAATGCGGGCCTGGCGTAAGCTGACAGGAAAACGGCAGCTCAAAACGGCATAGGCGGTTGCCGGGCGGTAAATCATCCGGCAAGGCTGACCAGCAGGGTAGCCAGAACTACTATCAAAGACAGCAGGCCGGAACGGAAAGCTCCCCACGGGTGTTTAAGGTTGGCCAGTGACCAGAAAAATATGCCCAGAACGACAACAATCATGACGATGCCGGTAGCTGCCTCCAGACTTTGTCCGAGAAGCCCGGCAGTGGTAAAACCCATTGAAACCAGGCAAACTGCCATAAGGATATACAGCCAGGTTTTTTCCGAACTGCGCTCACGTTTAAGGCCTGCCAGCCTTTTCCGGGTGCATTTTACACAGGTGCAGGCCGGTGGGTGGCCGCCGTAATAATTTTGCCGGTAGTATTCGTCTTCGCGCTTAGACATGTATCTATTTTCCTATCAGCATGCCCATCAGTTTCCATCCAGGGTCAATGACAGCACCGCTCCCCAGCCCCTCGGTTTCGGTGAACCTCATGGCAGCATCCGGAAGTATACCACTGCCCCATATCACAAAAGGCACCGGGTCCGGAGTGTGAGTCAGCAGGTTAACGGGAGTCGGATGGTCCGGCATGACCAGCAGGCGCCCTTTACCCGCCAGGTAATCAGCCAGACGGGAAACCATTTCGCGGTCGGCTTTTTCGATGGCGGCAATTTTTTGAGATGCCGAACCGGCGTGGCCGGCTTCGTCCGGAGCTTCGAAATGGATTATTACAAGGTCGTTACGGTCCAGGGCTTCGATTGCGCCCTCTACCTGGGCTATACAGTTATTGTCCTGCCCGTCGGTCACCCCGGGGATGTCCAGTATTTCCAAAGACATCATTTTACCGAGGCCGTTTAACAGGTCTACCCCCGATGTGATGGCTGCCCGGACCCCGTGGGCTTCAATGAACGGCGGTAGATATGGCGGCGGCCCTGAGCCCCATGTCAGCCATATGCTGGTAGCGGGGGTTTTGCCCTGCCTGGACCGTTCGATGTTGACCGGATGGTTGGCAAGGACGCCTTTGGATAAATCTATGAGTTCCAAAAGCAAACGGCTGCCTTTTCCACGGGGCAGATAATCTGCAATGGGTTTATTAGAGATATCGTGGGGTGGAGTGGTAATCGCTGCCAGCGTTTCGGTGCGGCCTTTAAGCTTGAGAATATGGCGGTAACCGACGCCGGGGTAAAAGCGGATATTGTCACTGCCGATAATGCGGTTCAGCGATTCGATGATTTCAACCGCTTCGGGAGTGGATATATGTCCGGCGCAATAGCTTTGCATGATGCTTTCATCGGTGTTGACCAGGTTGCACCGAAATACCACCTCGTCAGCTTCGACAGGTATCTCAAGGCTGACTGCCTCGATAGCGGCACGCCCCTTATAATAAGTTACGGGATCATAGCCCATTACCGACATGCAGGCACAGGCGCTTGAAGGTTCCATGCCGTCGGGAACTGTGCGGGCGAGGCCGACCCGGCCTTCTCTGGCTATCCGGTCCAGGCTGGGTGTACCGGCCAGTTCAAGACAGGTTTTATTGCCCATACCGGGTATAGGCAAACCGGCGGCGCCGTCTACTATGAGAGCTGCATATTTCATATTTAAGTTTGCTTTAAAATTGCTCTTACTTCTATAATAGTAAGTGAATTACGGGGCGTAGCGCAGCCTGGTTAGCGCGCAGCGTTCGGGACGCTGAGGTCGGTGGTTCGAATCCACTCGCCCCGATTTTTAACCCAGCAGTTTTTTAGCCTCCTCCCACAGTTCGTTCTGCTTGTCAAAATCCAAAGATTTGAAATCCAGACCGCGCTCTTCACACAACCTCTCCATGGTATTGAAACGTTCATAGAACCGGCGGTTGGCGCCGCGCAAGGCTGATTCCAGGTCGATATCCTGACGCCGGGCGAGGTTGGCCAGGGTAAACAACAGGTCTCCGTACTCTTTTTCCTTTTCCTCCCGGCTTTCGGCCCGGCTGATTTCTTCTGCCTCCTCGGCTACCTTCTGGATAACGCCGCTGTCTTCATCCCAGTCAAAGCCCACTCGTGCCACCCTTTTTTGAATCGCCTGGCTGTAGCTCAGCGATGGCAGGGTGGCAGGCACTCCCTCAAGCATGGAGGTCCCCCTGGAGCGCTCGGTTTTCTTGATTTCCTCCCAGTTTACCAGGACTTGTTCGACACCCCCGGCTGGAATATTGCCGAAAACATGCGGGTGGCGGCGAATCAACTTTTCATTTACAAGGTTAATCACCTGGCTTATATCGAAATCTTTGCTGTCACTGGCGATCTGGGCGTGCAGTACCACCTGGAGAAGCAGGTCTCCAAGTTCTTCCCTGAGATTTTGCGGCTGACCGGCGTCAATAGCTTGCAGCACTTCGTAAGTTTCCTCCAGCAGGGAATCGCGGATTGACTGGTGGGTCTGTTTGCGGTCCCAGGGGCAGCCGCCAGGAGAACGCAGGCGGGCGATGATGCCAACCAGGGTATCGAAGCGGCTCAGTTCCTGACCGCGCGGGGTGTTTTGTGCATTTGTCATTGTAATTACAGATTATACCTGTATCGAATAGCCGGGGCAAAATAATACCTGCTGTATTAGTAATCCTGCGCCTGGTGGTGTTAAAATTGAGTTATGCCGATCAGAGAGATAGATGTCAGCCGGATATCAGCTGTCGTAACCCGGCTTTGCATGACGGCCAATTTCAACCTGGGACAGGATGTAACCGACGCTCTCAAGGCAGCCGTTGAAAAAGAGGAATCCCCGCTGGGCAGGCAAATTTTGAGTGCCCTGCTGGAAAATGCTGTTATAGCCGGAAGGGACAGGCTCCCTCTCTGCCAGGATTGCGGCACGGCGCTGGTGTTTGCCGAACTCGGACAGGATGTGCATGTTGTCGGCGGCAGCCTGGATGATGCCATTGGCGAGGGTGTGCGGCAGGGTTACAGACAAGGCTATCTCAGAAAATCCGTGGTAGGCCAGCCTTTTTCCGCCAGAATAAATTCGGGGGACAATACCCCGCCGGTTATCCACTATGACATAGTCCCCGGTGATACCGTTAAGATAGCCCTGATGCCGAAGGGGGGCGGTGCGGAGAACGCCAGCCGCCTTGCCATGCTCAAACCCGGTGAGGGTGAAACGACGATAACGGACCTGGTAGTACGAGTGGTAAGCGAAGCCGGAGGAACCGCCTGTCCGCCGCTTGTTATCGGACTGGGAGTCGGAGCCAGCCTGGAAAAAGCGGCCGTTATGGCCAAGCAAGCCCTGATGCGCCCTGTTGGCAGCGCCAGTCAAGACGAAGAAGTAGCCGGAATGGAACGGCGCATCCTGGCAGAGGTAAACAAGCTGGGTATCGGGCCGCTGGGCATGGGCGGGAGTGTTACCGCATTGGCCGTACATGCTTGTGTAATGCCCTGTCACATTGCCAGCCTCCCGGTGGCGGTAAACCTTCAATGCCACAGTGCGCGCCATGCCGAGGCGATAATCTGATGCATACCCGGCAGATGCACACCCCTTTCCATACCGAGGACATTCTCAGCCTCAAGGCTGGTGACAACCTCCTTTTAAGCGGAGTCATGTATACGGCGCGCGACGCAGCCCACCAGCGTTGGGCAGAAACCCTGGAAAAAGGATTACCCCTGCCGGTAGGACTTGCCGGGCAAACGCTGTATTACATGGGGCCTTCACCCGCCCCGCCCGGCCGGGCCGTGGGAGCCTGTGGGCCCACTACCAGCAGGCGTATGGACCGTTATACGCTGCCCTTGCTCAAGCAGGGAATTAAAGCCATGATAGGTAAGGGAGAGCGTTCACCGGAGACGAAGCGGGATATTGAAAACTACGGAGCTGTTTACCTTGTAACGCTGGGCGGCGCCGGAGCACTGCTGGCCGGACGGGTTAAAAAGGTGGAAACAATTTGTTACCCCGAACTGATGGCCGAGGCGGTGATGCGGCTGGAGGTGGAAGATTTCCCGGCGATATGCGCCTATGATGCCCGTGGCGGGGATATTTTCAGTCTGCAAACGGCAAGATATCGCAGAATATGATAGATATAAAGGTGCTTAAAGGAGGCAAGTATGCAAGGATGCACTTTCTGCAAGATTGTAAAAGGGGAAATCCCTTCGGATAAAGTATATGAGGACGCCCAAATCCTGGTTTTCAGGGATATCCACCCGCAGGCGCCGGTACACTACCTGGTGATACCCAAAAAACACATAGCCTCGATTTCGGAGATGACCGATGCAGATATCGGGCTGGTGGGGCAAATGGTCAATACGGCTGCCCGCATAGCGGTGGCTGCCGGTATCGCGGATAAAGGCTACAGGCTGGTTACCAACAGCGGCAGGGAAGGCGGGCAGGTAGTCGACCATATGCACTGGCATATTCTGGGCGGCAGACAGCTTTCGGGGGACCTGGGTTAGGTATTGATTGATTGCAGGTACATGAGCACGGCGGCAATGGATTTGCAGTCCTGGATACGGCCGGACGAAATCAATTTGCCCACATGACATAACGGTTCGCGGATGAGTTCGATTCCTCCGGTGTCCTCGGCGACCAGCGGGGCATAAACCAGTTCCTGGGCCAGGAAGACGTGCATATACTCGGTGGCATATCCGGGAGCAAGGTAAAAACCTCCCAGCCTCTTTACCGCGCCGGGGCTGTAGCCGGTTTCCTCCCTGAGTTCCCGGATGACGGTGGCGCGGGGTTCTTCACCGGGTTCGACACAACCTGCCGGAATTTCCAGAAGCATCTTACCTGCAGGCAGGCGGAACTGGTCCACCAGGAGGAGACTATCTGAAGCGTCCAGGGCAACAATGCCTACAGAATCTACGTGCTCGACAACTTCCCGCCTGGCTGTCTCCCCGTTGTCCAGGCGCACGGTATCTTCTCTCAAAGCCAGTATCTTGCCTCTGAATATAGAGCGGCTGTGTATTACCCGTTCTGCCACTATTGAACCTCGTTGAAAGAATAGGTCAGGGCGGTTTCATCGCAATCGGGGAACTTGGGGCATTTGAAGCATTCCCCCCAGATTTTCTGCGGCAGTTCTTCCTTGGCAACTTTCTTGAAGCCGCATTTGGAGAAAAAATCCGGTGTGTAGGTCAGGCAGAATACCCTGGGTATTCCCAGCAGGGCTGCCTCTTCGAGGCATTTGCCGACAAGCCTTTCTCCCCAGCCCCGTTTTTGATGATCCCTGGTCACCGCCAGGGATTTCACCTCTGCCAGGTCTTCCCATATTACATGCAGCGCGCCACAGGCTATAACCACATTGTTTTCACGGATAACATAGAAATCCCGGATGTTTTCGTAAATCTCGGAAAGAGACCTGGGCAGCATCTTGCCCTGGCCGGCGAAGTCGTTAATCATACGGTGTATCCGGGCGGCATCCTGGATATTTGCTTTTTCGATGTTCATTTAAATTCTGAGCCTTTTCTCGAGAGTTGTAAAAAATGAAACCCGCGGCAGGGTTCTCAAGAACCGTATTTTATGCGGGCTGTGTTTGACTGTTACGGAAGCCCCGTCCGGAAGGGAAAGAGACGTATGCCCGTCTATGTTAAGAGTAGCCAGGTGGGTATTGGATATTCTGAGCTTTACCACTGAAGACCGCGGCAGTACCAGGTTGTATCTCAGCCCGAGGTGAGAAACGATAGGTACCAGCATGAACTCTTCCGCCTGAGGGTGCATTATCGGCCCGCCGGCCGCCAGGGCATAGCCGGTCGAGCCGGTGGCGGTTGCCAGGACCACCCCGTCTGCCCGGTAGGTGGTCAACTTTTCTCCATCGATGCTGGTATCTACGTGTATTATACGGGCCACCTCGCCCCTGGCCACTACTACATCGTTCAGCGCCCAGAAATGATGCCGGGACAGTTCGCCGGTCTCCCCGGCGAGCTCGAGCTCGGCTTCGAGCAGGGCTCTGTCGTCCAGCCAGCTTTTCCCGCTGACGAGCTCGGGTATTTTATCCCCGGTATCCTCGGCGCTTATTTCGGTTAAAAACCCCAGTCTCCCCAGGTTTATGCCGGTGATGGGCGTCGAGCCGGGAATTATGGCGTGGGCGGTCCTGAGTATCGTGCCGTCACCGCCTACGGTGACGATGAGGTCGCTTGAAGGTGCGTTACAGCGTACTTCATCCGATTTCCATGCCGAAGCGAGCCATGTTTCGATGCCGAGGCTTTTTAACAGGGCGACTACTTTTTCAGCCAGTACCGGTGCTGCCTGGTTTTTGGGGTGGTAAACAACTCCGACAGTTTTCAATATATTATCCTTGTCATAAACGGGAAATGCATGTCAATTTAGCTCCGCCGGGCAATTATGACTATGGCAGCGCCGGCCAGTATGGCAACGATCGAGCCGATTGAGCCCCACATTACCCACTTTACCAGGCTCAGGCTGGATAACAGAACTACTATACCGAGGACGGCGATGGCAGCGCCTACGATAATTCCGCGGGTGCGTGACTTTGTTTCCGGTTTGCCGGCAGGCTCTTCATCTTCTTCGCCGTCTTCGTATTCATCAGACGCAGAGGATGTTTGGGCCATTTTCATCACGCGCACCACCAGTAGTACGACGAAAGTGATTATTAATATAAGGACTATTTCGCCAAGGCCGAATTTCATGGAGCTTGAATACCTTCCGGTCAATATTACGGAACCATTCAATAGCATATCACAAATACAGCCGTGTATTAAACCATTACAGGAAGTGGTGTTATGGCAGACGCTCCGGTTGTGATAAAATGCAAAACAGTATTTACAGCGAGGTACAACAAAGCCTATGGCAGTACAAGCATTTCTGTATACACATCAGCACCTGTGGATACAGGCAAGAGACGAAAAGCATTGCCGGGTCGGGGTAACCCACCACTACCTGGACAAACTGGCTTCCATTCGGATTGCCGAGATTTCTCCGGCAGGCAGCCGGCTCAATCAGGAAGATACGCTGGCGACACTGGAATCTTCCAAGGCGGCCGTCGATTTACCATCACCCGTTTCCGGCAAGGTAAGTCAGGTGAACGCAGCAGTAATCCAGGACCCCGGAATCATCAACCGGGACCCGATGGGGGAAGGCTGGCTGGCTGAAATCGAAATCGACAAGCCTGCAGAGCTAGAATCGCTGCTTTCGGAAGAAGCCTATCAGAAAATTGTCCTGGGGTAGATTAAGGTGCACACAGGAGGGCGAAATGGAAGACACGCACGAACTACTAAGCCAGATTAACGCCTCTTTCAAAGCCTTTTCCAGCCAAACACCCGCCCAGCTTGAGGCTTTCGGGGGAATGCTCAAGATTATCGACGGCCCCGGTAAACTGGACCGAAAAACCAAGTCGCTGATTGCTGTCGGCCTTGCCATAGCTGAACGTTGCCAGTGGTGTATAGCCTATCACGTAAAAAATGCACTGGACAGCGGTGCCGGCCGGGATGAAATTCTGGAAGCAGGCTGGATGGCGGTCCTGATGGGGGGCAGCCCGGCTTTGATGCAGATGCAGCTGGTACTCAAAGCGCTGGATGATTTTGGAGCGTGAAACAGCCATACTTAGATATCCTGCGATGGGTATTTACGATATTGGAGTGGCGAACAATGTTGAACGGTGTTACAAAAAACAGTTAAGCCGGCAGAGTTGCTGCCGGCTTAAGCAATTGTGTGTGAATGCTTTACTTTTGGACATCCAGGTTGTCGGCGACCAGGTCCATTAGTGAAGTGATCTTGATATCGAGGTTGTATTTTTCGTTCAAACCATCCAGCTGGAGGCGGCAGTTTTCACACGGGCTGACCACCACCCGGGCGCCGGTAGCACGGATTTGCTCCACTTTCTTCATGCCGGTTTTCAGCCTGAATTCATCCATGGCCGGTTCGGCAACCACACCTCCACCTCCACCGCAACACCAGTTCTTTTCACGGTTGGGTGTCATTTCACGGTAATCCCGGCTGACCGCTTTTACCAGGCTCCTCGGCTCTTCATAGAAACCGGCATTACGCCCTACCTGGCAGGGGTCGTGGTAGGTAACGGCTTCAGCGATACTGCCTTTTTTAAGTTTGATTTTACCACTCTCGACCAGTTCGGCCATGACCTCTACGATGCCTTTGACCTCGAAAGGCAGTTTTTCCCTGGCCCAGGCTTCATATAAAAACTTCATTACCCGGTAGGCATGGCCGCATTCACTGAGTATGATTTGAGAGACCTGCAGGCGTTTGGCTTCGTTTACGATACGGTCGGCAATGGTTTTGGCCAGCGAGTTGTCTCCCAGGAAGTAGCCGTAATTGGCCGCTTCGAACAATGAAAGAGTCCAGTCCACACGGGCTTGATGGAATATTATGGCCACCGGCAGAATAGTGTGGGTACCGGCCAGGGCGACATACATTGCCTGGGCGCCGCTTTTCTCCACCGGAATTTGAACAGACGGGTCTCCGGTTTTTTCCTGGGCTTCCTTTTCCGTATCTTTCAATGATTCGAGGATCACGTCCTTGAAAAGATCGATGTTTTCGCCTTTCATCATCGCGGCTCCGGCAAGCTCGGTAAGGATCGGAGAACCCCGCCCGGCCGCCAGCAGCATGGCCTTGGCAACGCCCAGCAGCCAGGTTGTATCGATAGAAAACGGGCAGTAATACATACAGCGCCGGCAGCCGGTGCAGGCATAAGTGGTGTGGTAAAGCTCATCCAGCAGCCTGTCGTCCGGCTCACGGCCTTCTACCAGCGAAGGCATGAACCGGCCAGTGCGGGTGAAATATTTTTTATACACGCGCCGGATCAGTTCGGCGCGGTAAGCCGGCAGGTAAGTTACATCACCGGTAGCCACGTACTGGTGGCAGGCGTCTTTGCACAGGCCACAGCGGGTGCATATATCTATGTAATACAGGAGCTGACGGTTAAGGCGGACGTTAATAACATTCGCCAATTCGCGGTTGCTTGTTTTTTCGGCCATATCAGTCGCTCCTTAACAGGTTTGCCGCAAAGCTGCCTGCAAAATGCACCAGTTTCGAGAAAGGGAAATATATCGCCAGCAGGCTGGCGGTGAACACATGCGATGCCAGTACCCATCTGGCTCCCGATTCGGCAATAGCTGCCGGGAAAGCCGGACTGAATGTTAACAGCGACTTCATATACGCCTGGTAATCGGTGACATCAAAGTGGGCAAAGAAGCGAAGGTGGTCTCCCAGCATGATGATGAGGAGTATCAACAGTAGAAGCAGGTAATCCTCAGGTACCGATATATCCCGGTATGGCGCCTTGAAACGCCGGAAAAGCAGGTAGAGAACGGTCACCAGAAGGATTATCCCTGCCGAACCCCCGCCTATATAGGAGAGGGTATTCATGCCGTCACTGCCCAGCCAGTTATACAACGGCGCGAATTCACCCAGCATTCTCATGTGTCCGATAAAAGTACCCAGACCTACAATATGCAGCATTATGACGAAAAACCACATGATACGGTCGTTGTCCAGGACTTGAGGGAACACTATGCTGTCTTTTATCAGTTTCAGGCCTCTGCCGAACCGGTTTTCAGGGCGAGGGAACATACCCAGTCTTACCGTACTCTTTGGAGTCCTCAGCCATTGATATATCTTGTAGGCAGTACCTCCAAGAAATACGGCGATTGCCACATATACTATTACCCCGGCCATTATAAAGGATAGCCAGTTCATTTTACTTTACCCGTTTTACATAGAATGTGAAGAGTTTGTCACCCTTTTCTGTCTTGAGCACTTCATTGCCGGTGGTGCGCGCCCATGATGGAATATCTGCCAGCGAACCGGGGTCGGTGGCTACGGCCTTGAGTACGCCGCCCACCGGGATTTTGGATATGTTCTGGCTTACCCTTACCATGGGCAGGGGGCAAAGCAACCCTTTCAAATCGATTTCCAGATCCGGTTTGATTTCCTCTGACATTTTTTTCTCCTTACTTTTATTATATAAATAGAGAAACCCTGGAGTCTCTGGCCTGTTCAAGGAAGAACCCTACTCCTACCGGTTCTTCCACTTCGTCAATCATTTTATCCCGCGGGATTTCCATTACATCCATGCTCATCTGGCACCCGTACATTTTAACACCCAGTTCAATAGCCAGCTGTCTGAGTTCGAAAAGGGAGGTTACGTTTTTACTTTTCATCATTTTGCCGAACATCCACCGGCCCATCCCGCCGAAGCCGTATTTGCTGGGGTTGGCCTTGGTTATACCGCCGCCGTTAATCCAGCCGAGCATTCGCCCGAAAAAGCTTTTGCCGGTGGGCTCATTTTTCTGAAGCGCTTTCAAGCCCCAGAAGGTAAAAAACATAACCACTTCCATCCCGGAAGCGGCTGCGCCGGTGGCGATAATGAAGGCGGCAAACAGTTTATCCATATCGCCGCTGAGTACTACCATGGAAACCCGGTTTTTCTTGTCCTCTTCCATATTCTCTCCTTCTTATTTTCCCTGACTTAATAAAATCGACAGGTTGCGGTTCAGTTTTAATTGTTCGTTCAGCACCGAATGAATTAGATCACAGGCTTCGGCAATACGGCCGCTGGACAGGCTGTAATATACGGTTGTGCCTTCACGGCGGGAACTCAAAAGCCCCCGTCGCTTGAGTATGGACAGGTGCTGGGAAGTGTTGGACTGGCTCAAACCAAGACGGGTGCATATGTCGGTAACCGAGAGCTCGCCGTCCCGGAGTTCGTGGATTATTTTGAGCCTCTTGGCATCTGCCATGGTTTTGCAGATTTCAGCTTGAAGCTGGAACAACTGTTCCCTGTTCCCCGTTTCCATTATTTTATCCTTTAGAAAATCTTAATATTAGAATATTATAATATAAACGGGTGGCGTGTCAAGCGGTTTTGGCTGAAATGCCGGAAACTAGTGCAGGTTGATATGCCAGACGTTGCTTGCCAGCCAGCTTATGAAAAAGGTGATGGAGGCAATGACAATGGCAATAAGCGCCATCTCTCCGAAGCGCCTCCAGAAAGCGATATTACGCGCAACGGCGATGTAATAATTAAAAAAGAATATGATAATCAGGGCTATCGTCAGCATGACCGCCAGCGCTATGTAAGTATTGTTCAGTAACAGGTATGGTGCAATCAACAGGGCTGCGGTGACAGCGGTAGCTCCGCTGGTGTAGGCGGCTGCTTTTGCCGGCTGCTGGTGCCCCTCTTCTGCCCGGGTGGCCAGGTATTCCGTAGCCCCCAGTGACAGCGACATGGCGATGCCGGTGATGATGCCGGCCAGAGCTATGATGCTGGTTTCGGCAACTACCAGGCTGAAACCGGTTATGATGGCCACGATTTCTACAACAGCCTCGTTTAACCCGCGTATGATGGCCCCGACATAATGGAACCGTTCTTCATCTATCATCTCAAGCAACTGTGCTTCGTGACTGTCTTCCTCCGAGCTTATCTGGGCAGCCGCGGGTACTTGAGCGGCCAAATCATCGTAATTTACCTGTGCCGCTTCTTCCCCCTGTTCCATCAGCTTGATGGAAAAACTCAGACCGAAAACGCGGGCGATTATATAGAAAAACCAGATTTTTAAACGTTTGGGGCTGACGTCCCGGTGTGTGTATTCCTTCCAGATATTATGGTGGCGCAGTTCATCCTGGCTTATCGCATCCAGAACATGACTGTTATGGGAATCCTTGATTTTTGAGGCCAGTTTCCGGTAAATGTGGTACTCGGTTATTTCGTTTTGCTGGGCCTGAAGAATTCGCTCATATATAGCTGTATCCGGCACGTTCGTCTCCTTTGAATTTCCAATTATGTTAACACAGACACAAAAGGTTAACAATGTAAATTACGGCTAACCGATCGAGGTTATTTTCGTTATATTTAAGTGAACCGGAAGAATGAAATATGAATCTGGTTCCTCCTTCTTAAAGGGTTGAAAGCGGTGCAAGCTTTCAACCCTTTGTTTTTACCGGCCAAGTTGTGGACTGAAGCCGGTTTTTTGTTAAAATACACGGGTGCATAATACAAGCTTGCTAAAGATACTTGTCGATGCCGGGCTGGGTTCGCGCCGCCGGCTGGCCGCGGCTGTCCGGGAGGGCAGGGTAACCGTTGACGGGCAGACAGTTACCGGTTTTAACAGTCCGGTGGATATTTCCCAAAGCCGGATCTCGGTGGATGGGATTCGGGTAAAATGCAGCGCCGACCCCCGAATATACCTGGTGTTGAACAAGCCGGCCGGGGTGCTCAGCACCACGGCAGATGAACGGGGGCGCACTACGGTGATGCAATTTGTGCCGGCTGCATACCGGGATTATAAACTGTTTCCAGCCGGCAGGCTGGATAAAGACACTACCGGGCTGGTACTGCTTACCAACGATGGCGAAGCGGCCTACCGGTTGACTCATCCACGCTTCGAGCATGAGAAAGAGTATATCGCCAGGCTGGACCGGAAACTGGATATCGGGGATACCGGCAGGCTGGAGTGCGGTGTTTTACTGGAAGACGGTTTGACTTACCCTGCCAGGGTCAAAACCTGGGGGTGGAATAATGATAACCGGTACAGCATCGTGATTCACGAAGGGCGCAAGCACATTGTACGCCGGATGCTGGCGCATCTGGGTTACAGGGTAGTGTCTTTGAAGCGGATAAGACTGGCAAATATTATACTCGGAGACCTGGGCGAGGGTCAGGTCCGCGAACTTGCCCGGAAGGAATTCGAAGAATTATCCTGCTAGGCCGCCCGGGAAATATTGCAAGTTGACCCGGGTTTGTGTAAAATATTGCCCAGTGGTTTAAGGAAGGCTCATCACATTGGTAAGATCCCACAATTTAATAACCCGGATTACACAAACTGGATGACCTTAGCTCTAACCAACTTTTGTA